>Ga0207864_1002203_pt1 | contig 18925 bp, 18 predicted proteins | sample HigsolmetaAR202D_FD_184834 | JGI IMG/M metagenome (GOLD analysis project Ga0207864, IMG submission 184834) | Ionic liquid and high solid enriched microbial communities from the Joint BioEnergy Institute, USA - AR20-2-D (SPAdes) (version 2) ... | reverse complement strand
TGATCACTAAGGTGCCCGCGACGCTGCACACGCCGCTGATGTCCGGCTCCAACGCGATCAGCGGCATCACGCTTGTCGGGGCGCTCATGGCGTCGTTCAGCGATCGCTTCTGGCAACTGAGCGTTGTGCTGGGGTTTCTGGCTGTCATCTTCGCCACCATCAATGTGGTGGGCGGCTACGTGGTGACGAACCGGATGCTGCAGATGTTCAAGGAAAAGGGAAAGAAAGGCACGTAACGACGGAGGAAGCACGCGTTTCGCGTTGGGTGATTCACGCTCATGTTGACACTGGCGCTTTCAAAACCTGACTGGCTCACGCTCGCCTACCTGCTGGCGGCGGTGCTGTTCATCTTCGGACTGAAGATGCTCACGCAGGTGCGCACCGCGGCGCGGGGGAACATGGTGTCTGCGCTGGGGATGCTCATCGCAGCAATTGCCACCTTCTTCTACATCACCGGCGCAACAGCGATCAGCCTGTCGTGGATTGCCGTGGCACTGGTCATTGGCGCGGCGATGGGCTACATCCTGGCGGTGAGGGTGCCGATGACGGGCATGCCGCAGATGGTCGCGCTGCTCAACGGATTCGGCGGGCTGGCATCGCTGCTGGTGGCATGTGCGGATTACAGCCGCGTCGAACGGGTTGACGCGGTTTATACGCAGTGGCTCGGCCCGCATTCGCCGTGGTATGGCCTGCTCGCCACCGGTCTGACCATTCTCGTCGGCGGCGTCACGTTCACCGGTTCACTCGTGGCATACGGCAAGCTGCAGGGTGTGCGCTGGGTGCCTGACAAGCCGGTGCAGTTCTCGGGGCAGAAGGCGGCGATCATCGCCATGCTGGCATTGTCGATGCTGCTGACGTTTGCATTGATGGCGAAGTCGACCTGGTGGGCAATCCTGCCGATCATCGCGGTGCTGGCGCTGGTACTGGGGGTGATCCTGGTCATCGGCATCGGCGGCGCCGACATGCCCGTTGTCATCGCCCTGCTCAACAGCTATTCGGGGCTGGCAGCCGCATTCGCGGGTTTCGCGCTCACTCCCCCCAATCAGGCGCTCATCATCACCGGTGCGCTGGTCGGCGCTTCGGGCATCATCCTCACCAACATCATGTGCCGGGCAATGAACCGCTCGTTGTTGAACGTACTCTTCGGTGGCGTGGGTGGTACGGCCACAGGCGGCGCAGCCGCAACGGGCGGAACGCAGGGCACCGTTCGCGAACTCAACGTCGAGGATGTCGCCATTCAGCTCGATGCAGCCCGACAGGTCATGATCGTGCCCGGCTATGGCATGGCGGTCGCTCAGGCACAGCACAGCGTACGCGAGCTGGCGGACGAGCTGGAGCGGCGCGACATTCGCGTGCTCTACGCCATCCACCCGGTGGCTGGTCGCATGCCCGGGCACATGAACGTGCTGCTCGCCGAGGCGAACGTGCCCTACGAACAGTTGCTCGACCTGGACCAGGCCAATCCGGAGTTCGAAAGAACTGATGTCGCCCTGGTCATCGGCGCGAACGACGTGACCAACCCGGCGGCGCGGCACGCCAAGGATTCGCCCATCTACGGCATGCCCATCCTCGATGTGGATAAGGCTCGCAGCGTCGTCGTCATCAAGCGCAGCCTCAACCCCGGTTTCGCGGGCGTGGAAAACGAACTCTACTACCGGCCCAACTGCGGGCTGCTCTTCGGCGATGGCAAGAAGATGGTCGACGCCCTGGTAGCCGAGCTGCGCGGCATGTGAGCCGGGCCGGATGAACCGGACACGCGCCGGACGCTGACAATTCTCCGGTGCATTTCCCGCGGCGACGACCACCCTTTCCGTTTGCTATGATTCCCGAATGCTTGAGCGGATCGACCAACTGGAGCGTGAGGCCCAGGCGGATCTGGCAGCCATCAACGGCGCGGACGACCTGGAGCGGTTTCGCATCAAATACCTGGGTTCCAAAGGCGCGGTCAAAGCGCTGATGGGGCTGCTGAAAGACGTGCCGCGGGAGCAGAAACCCGCCTTCGGCCAGCGTGCCAATGCCCTGCGGCAGCAGCTTGAAGCAGCGTTCAACGAACTCAAGGAACAGCTCGGTGGCACAGCTGCGGTAATAGGGCCGATGCTCGACATCACCGAGCCGGGCCTGCCGCCCCGTATGGGCAGGTCGCACATCATCACGCAGACGATCAACGACCTGATCGATGTGTTCGGCCGCATGGGCTTCGACGTGGCAACCGGTCCTGAGGTCGAGGATGAATGGCACAACTTCATCGCGCTGAACATCCCCGAGCAGCACCCCGCCCGTGCACCGGAGGACAACTTCTATCTCGACGGCAAGCATCTGCTGCGGTCGCAGACCAGCACGATCCAGATTCGTGTGATGGAATCGACGCCCCCGCCGGTGCGCATCGTCGCGATGGGTCGGGTGTATCGCCCGGATGAACATGACGCGACGCACTTTTCCATGTTCCACCAGATCGAGGGGCTGTATGTCGATCGCAAGGTGAGCATGGTCGACCTGAAAACGACGCTGATTCAGTTCGCCCATGCCTACTTCGGCCCGGATGCGGAGGTGCGGCTGCGGCCGAGCTATTTCCCCTTCACCGAGCCGTCCGCTGAGCTGGATGTGAAGATGACCATTCGCGGCGTAACCGAATGGGTCGAAATCGGTGGCTGTGGCATGGTCGACCCGGCGGTGTTCCAGGCGGTCGGCTACGACCCCGAGGAATGGACCGGCTTCGCTTTCGGACTGGGCATCGAACGTCTTGCCATGCGCAAGTATGGCATCGAGGATATTCGCTGGCTCTTCGATAACGATGTGCGCTTCCTGCGGCAGTTCTGATCGCACGGAAGCCGCCGCGAACCAGGGAGCATGGTCCGGGGAAAGCAATCAACGCAACTTCATGAGGTGGACTGTATGGAACCATTGATGCGAACGGATCTGCCGCTGGCGAATCGGCGACAGGGCAAGGTCCGCGACATCTACGAAGGTAGGACGAAGGACGGCACCGAGGCACTCATCATCATCGCGTCCGATCGCATCAGCGCCTTTGACGTGGTGATGCCCAACGGCATCCCGGGCAAGGGCATCGTGCTGACACAGATCAGCCGGTTCTGGTTCGACATGATCGGCCGGGAACTGGGCGACAAGGTAAAGCATCATCTGATTTCGACCGATCCGGCAGACATCGCAGGGCTGACACCGCAGCAGATTGAGCCGCTGCGTGGTCGCACGATGATCGGCCGGCGCTGCCGGGTGGTGCCCATCGAGTGTGTAGTGCGCGGTTACCTGGCGGGGTCGGGCTGGAAGGAATACCAGCAGTCGCAAAGCGTGTGCGGGGTGCCGCTGCCTTCGGGGTTACAGCAGTGCGACAAGCTGCCTCAGCCGATTTTCACCCCCGCGACGAAAGCGGAAGAAGGTCATGACGAGAACATCTCCTTTGCACGCGCCTGTGAGATTGCCGGCGAAGCGATGATGACGCGGCTGCGCGATCTGAGCATTGCGATCTACCAGATGGGTCACGATTACGCGGCAAAACGTGGGATTATTCTCGCGGATACCAAGTTCGAGTTCGGCGTACCGCTGGATGGATCGAGCGATGAACCGATCCTGGTGGATGAGGTGCTCACACCCGACAGCTCACGCTTCTGGCCCGCGGATCAGTACGCACCGGGCCGCGATCAGCCCAGCTTCGACAAGCAGTATGTGCGCAATTATCTTCAGGAGCTGGTCGACAAAGGCCGATGGAACAAAACACCACCGGCGCCAACTTTGCCAGAAGAGATTGTCACGAACACACTTTCAAAGTATCTTGAAGCATACCGGTTGCTGACCGGTGAAACCCTGGACCTGTAAGCCGTCGCCCGCTCCGAACGACGGCGTACCAAACTGGACCCACAGCGCGCCACGCGTGGGTCCTTTCTTTTGCGCGCAGAGTGAAGAAGCGCGAAGATCGAAGCGTAGTCGTGACGCCCATGGGGATGGAAGTGTCCGTGTTTGTGGCAGGGCCTGTTGTTGTGGGATAAGTTTGTGGGGGAAGGTGTTCTTTGATGGGGTTTTCGTTGACGTAGCGAATACAGTCGTGAACGCGTTGTGTTGACCTGAAACACTGCGTAGGGTCGTTCGGACCCACAGAGGGTGATCGGACGGAATAAGGTTGCTCTCACGCAAATGGGAACGCGATGCTGCGGCGAGATTCTCCCAAATCGCCTCGCCGTTGCCCCGGGACGCGAATGATCATGTGCGCGTGATTGCTGCAGATCGCACATGCCCAGCAGATGTAACGACACTGGGCGATCGTAGCGGCGAACGCCCGCGATAACGATATCTCGTTCGGTCATCAAACCAAGCACTGGGTGTTGCAGCAGTGGTTTGGCACACTGCATGAAGCCGCGAATGTCGTTGGGTAACCAGTGCCGTATCCGGTGAGATCAAAAGATGGGCGATGATCGGTGTGCGTCGCGTGGCAGGTCCTCCCGAAAACGGCGCGCAAACGCACCCCTACCCGCACCGCCTCTCCCCCATGGGCGCCACGATCAAGCTTCGCGTCTTCGCGACTTTGTCGCTTACACCTTCCCGAACACCAGCGCCACGTTGTGGCCCCCGAAGCCGAAGCTGTTGGACATGGCGACCTTCACTTCCTTCTCGCGGGCCACGTTGGGGACGTAGTCCAGGTCGCACTCGGGGTCCGGATTCTCCAGGTTGATCGTCGGCGGGATGATGCCCGTTTCGATCGTCTTGGCGGCGATGATCGCTTCGATACCGCCCGACGCACCCAGAAGGTGTCCAGTCATGCTCTTGGTCGAGCTGACGGGAATCTTGTAGATCTGATCCTTGAACAGCAGCTTCATCGCCCGCGTTTCGGCGACGTCGCCCAGCGGCGTGCTCGTGCCGTGCGCATTGATGTAGTCGACCGATTCGAGGCTGCAGCCGGCATCCTTCAGCGCTGCTTCCATCGCGAACGCGGCGCCGCGGCCCTGCTCGTCAGGCGCGGTGATGTGCGAACCGTCAGCCGACTGTCCGTAACCGAGCAGTTCCGCGTAAATCTTCGCTCCGCGTGCCTTGGCGTGCTCATACTCCTCCAGCACGATGATGCCCGCACCTTCGGAGAGGATGAACCCGTCGCGGTCGGCATCGAAGGGGCGCGATGCCCGCTGCGGATCATCGTTGCGGCAGGACAGCGCCCGCAGCGCGGTAAAGCACGCCAGCCCCAGCGGGGTAACAGCCGCTTCGGACCCGCCAGTGATCATGATGTCCGCGCCATTGTGGCGGATGACATTGGCTGCATCGCCGATGGCGTGCGCCGCCGAGGCACACGCGGACGCCACCGCCGAGTTGGGGCCGTGCAGCTTGTAGTAGATCGAGATATTGCCCGACGCCGCGTTGCACATCAGCCGCGGCACCATGAACGGGCTGACTCGGCTGGGGCCCTTTTCCAGCAGTTTCTGGTGACCGACGGCGAACTCCTCGATGCCGCCCACCCCCGAGCCCACGATCGAGCCGACCCGCCAGGGATTTTCCTTGCTGAAGTCCAGGCCCGCATCGTTCACCGCATCGATGGCGGCGTTGAGGGCGAACTGAGCGAAACGGTCCAGCCGCTTGCTCTCGCGCTTGTCGATGTTGTCGCCGCCGTTCCAGTAGGCGACTTCACCACCGAAGCGCGTGGTGTATTCGGAGGTATCGAAGCGGGTGATGTAGTTGATCCCGCTCTTGCCCGCACACAGGTCGTTGAAGACCTGCGCGACATCGGTACCGAGGCTGGTGACCCACCCCAAACCGGTGATGACGACACGGCGTCTGCTCATCGAAACGATCTCATGAAAACATAGGCCCCGCCGCGCAGGGCCACCAGGTCGTACACAACGACGACGTCAGCCGCCAACAGGGTTGTCCGGGCTTGACGGACGATGGCTGGGGTGGTCGCCAGGAGCGGCGCTGCGCGGCAGCGCCCCAACCCGTCGTGCACAGCGCGACATGCGCTGCTTACTGGTTCTGCGCCTTGGCGACGTGTTCCTTGATGAAGTCGATAGCCTGACCAACCGTCTGGATCTTCTCCGCCTGCTCGTCGGGGATCGACGCGTCAAACTCATCCTCGAACTCCATCACCAGTTCAACGGTGTCGAGGCTGTCAGCGTTCAGATCGTTGACGAAGTTGGTGTTACGGTTGATCTCGCTCTTGTCGACGCCCATCTGTTCCGCGACGATTGAAATCACCCGTTCCTCAATTTCACGTTCATCCATTGGAACGCTCCTGTGTTCTGTGCAAGCGAGCTTCCAGCAGCTCCGTTTGTGGCATCGGCGGCCCACCGGGGCTGCCGCATTTCGGTCGAGAATATAGCTTGCCGTCAAGGCCGGGGCAACCGCCTGACAGCCGGTCAACGGCGACGGGCACGCCGCCTGTCGTACCGGTGAATTGTACCGGCCGACAGCGGTTCGGCGAGCCGCAATCCGCGTCAGGTCATTGTCATCCCGCCATCCACCGCCAGCACCTGGCCGGTGATGTAACCCGCCTCCTCCGAGGCGAAAAACGCCACCGCCGCAGCGATCTCCTGAGGCTGGCCAAATCGGCGCAGCGGTGTCGCCTGAATCGCAAAATCCTTCACCTGCTGAGGCAGCACGACGGTCATATCCGTCTCAATGAACCCCGGCGCCACCACGTTGGCCGTGATGTTCTTGGACGCCATCTCCTTGCCGATCGTCTTGGTCAGGCCCAGCAGCCCCGCCTTGGCGGCCGCGTAGTTGGCCTGCCCCGCATTGCCCACAAGACCCGACACGCTGCTGATGTTGATGATCCGCCCCCACTTGCCGCGCATCATCGGTCGCAGCGCCGCCCGGCACGCCACGAACACGCTGCGAAGGTTCGTCTGGATGACCTGATCGAACTCCTCATCGCTCATGCGCAGCAGCAGGTTATCACGAGTGATGCCGGCATTGTTGACGAGAATGTCCAGCCGTTTGAACTCGTCGGCGACCTTCTCGATCATCTCCGTCACAGCCGCGCCGTCTGACACGTCGCACGAGTACGTCGACGCCGAACCGCCCGCATCGCGGATGGCCTTTTCCACCTCGGCCAGCTTGTCGGCGTTGCGTGCCACGCACACCACGTGCCGCCCCTGCGCCGCCAGTGCCTTGGCGATCTCTGCCCCAATGCCGCGCGAGGCGCCCGTTACGATTGCGATCCGTTTGGTTGATTCATCTGCCATGCCGTTCTGACTCGCAGTGGTTGTCTTCTGTGTGATTCAAGGCCCGGGAACAGCCATCCCCGGGCTTTACGCATCCATCACGTGGTGACGGGCTCCGAATGGTTCTGCACCGTGATGTCGCAAAACTATATCGCCCTTCGCGTGGGCATGCCCGCATCGTCCGCGGGTTGGCCCTGTCTCCGAAATTCCAGAAGCCTGTTCAACGCTATCAGAATCTGATCGACCGTGCCGAGAACCAGTCCGATGATCGCCCCGAGGATCAGCCCCCACGCTCCGCCAAGCGATGCGCCGGCGAGCACCTTGCTTTCGGGATTCACCCCCACCTGCACAGCTCGTTCTGACGACGATGCCGCGCGGTGATCGTGTTCGACGCGGTACTGGGCATCCGTCTTGGTTGACGCGCCCTGGGTCATGAAGAATGCGTCAAACGTTGTGGGGATGGCGTAACCGATCAAACCACCCACCACGCCGCCAAACAGGCCGCCGCAGACTGTGACCACCATCACCACAGCGAAGAGTCGGCCGAATTGCATGTCAGGGCTCTGAGTAGTTTTCCACTTTGACGTTGCGGTCGATCCGCCGCATGAGTCCCGCCAGAACCTTGTTGGGGGCCAGTTCCACGTATCGTCCGGGAACGTTCGCGATCATCCAGCTCATGGACTGTGACCAGCGTACCGGACTGGTAAGCTGCGCCACAAGTAGTTCACGGATGCTCGCCGGATCGTTGTCGTGCGGTTGAGCCGTGACGTTGGACACCACCGGCACGCTCGGGGACGACCAGGCCGCCTCCTGCAATGCCGCGGCAAGGCGATCGGCGGCCGGCTGCATCAGCGGGCTGTGGAACGCACCGGCAACCTTCAATGGTGTGGCACGCAGGCCCATCTTCTCCGCCACACCCAGCGCTCGCTCACAGGCTGCGGCTGATCCGCTGATGACGATCTGCCCCGGGGCGTTGAAATTGGCGGGTGTGAGCACATCCGAGCCGCGTGCTTCATCGCACAGAGCCTCCGCCTGCGCATCATCGGCGCCGATCAGCGCGACCATCCCACCCGCCGAGGCGTCCGCGGCATCCTGCATCGCCTGCCCGCGCAGCCGCACGAGCTTCAGCCCCGTCGCGAAGTCGAACGCCCCCGCCAGATGCAGGGCAGTGAACTCACCCAGACTCAGTCCGGCCGTGGCCTTGATCGGCCCCAGCGCCCCCCGCGCGACCAGTGCCCGGTAGCACGCCACCGACGTCGTATAGATCGCCGCCTGGGCAATGTCGGTACGGTTGAGCTGATCCTCCGGCCCCTCAAAGCACAGCTTGCGCAGGTCCAGCCCCAGCAGGTCGTTCGCCTCGGCGAACACCGCCGCCGCCTCCGGCGACACCTCCGCCCACACACGCCCCATCCCCACCTGCTGCGCCCCCTGCCCGGGACATAACACAATCGTTTCGTTCTGTTCACTCATGTTGGTTTGACTTTGTTTGCCACAAAGACACGAAGATCACGAAGGAAGGCAATCAGAAAGAAAAGTGATATCCGCAATCCACGACACGAACCGAAGCATCCCCCACTTCATGTCTTACTTCGTGCTCTTCGCGTCTTCGTGACCCAAAACTGAATCGAAAATGCACTCACAATCGCCAGATGTTGGTTGCCCAGGTGAGGCCGCCGCCGATGGCGATGAACAGCAGCAGGTCCCCCTTCTTCACCCTGCCCTGCTCCATGATTTCGTGCAGGCAGATAGGCACGCTGGCGGCCGAGGTGTTGCCGAAGCGGTCGATGTTGATCCAGATCTTCTCCTCGGGCAACCCCAGCCGTTCCCGCGCCGCCTGCAGGATGCGAATGTTCGACTGGTGCGGCACCACCATCGCGATGTCATCCGCCGTGACACCCGCGCGCTGCAGCGCTTCGTCGATCGCCTTGTTCAGCGTGTTGACCGCAAACTTGAACACCTCGCGGCCGTTCATCTGAATCTTGTCGAAGTTGCCCGAGAACGTCCCGTTCACATGCTCGGGCAGATTGCTGCGATCACGTGGCACATAGATGTCATGCCAGGATCGGCCATCGGAATACATCATCTGGAAGATTGACCCCTGCGTCGGGTCATCACTGGCGGTCAGCACCGCCGCCCCCGCGCCGTCGCCGAACAGAATGCAGGTGGAGCGGTCCGTGTAGTCGGTGATTTTGCTGAGCGTCTCCGCCCCGACCACCGCAACCGTGCGGGCATGGCCCGACTGAATCATCGCGCTGGCGATGTTCAGCGAATAGACGAACCCGCTGCATGCGGCACTGACGTCAAACGCGCCTGCCGGTGTCGCTCCCAGATCCGCCACCAGCCTCGCCGCGGTCGAGGGGCAAACCATCTCCGGCGTCATCGTCGCACAGATCAGGGCATCCAGCTCAGTCGGCGCGATGCCCGCGTTGGCCAGCGCCGCTTCGACCGCCCGGTGCGCCAGGTGCCGCACCGTCGTGCCGTTCTCCACGATGCGCCGCGTTTTGATGCCGGTGCGCTGCGTGATCCACTCGTCGTTGGTGTCGACGATTTTGGCCAGGTCGTCGTTGTGCAGGATGCGTTGCGGCACAGCCATGCCGGTTCCGGCAAGCCGCACTCCCACCCGCTGCACAGGCGGCAACGATGCACGGACGGATTCAACCGATTCGGACTCGGAAAAAGGCGAAAGACTCATGGCGAAAGTCTAAAGTCCCCAGGCGCGATGGGCAAAAGTGGAAGTCGGACCGACAGCCCCTTGTCGCGACAGCCGGACCGGAAAAACAGCGGGCAAAACTGACAAAGTTGCCCCTCACAACGGCGTGCCGCCCCCCCCGAAGCGCCCGGGCTGGACCGTGTCGAATCCTTACGCCTCGACGCCCTCGCCCACGCCTTCAAACTGGCTGAGCGTCTCGACGATCGCCTGATTCACATCGTGCTGGGCGTAGGTCAGTGCCGTTCGGATCGCGGCGGTGATCGTGCGCGCCTCACTGGAGCCGTGGCTGATCAGGCAGATGCCGTTCACGCCCAGCAGCGGCGCCCCGCCATACTCGTGGTAGTCGTGCTTGGCGTAGATCTTCTTGACCACCGGCTCGAACTTCATCGCCAGCTCGGGGTCCTCTTCGAAAATCTCGTGCGCGATGGTCTTGAAGAGGCCCGCCGCCAGCCCTTCAGCCAGCTTCAGTACGACGTTGCCGGTGAAGCCCTCGGAAACGATGACGTCCGCCTTGCCGTTGAAGAGGTCGCGCCCCTCGACGTATCCGACGTAGTTGAGGCTCGAATCCTTCTTCATCAGCTTGGCCGTGTCCTTGACCAGCGGCGTGCCCTTGCCCTCCTCGCCACCGATCGACAACAGCGCGACGCGCGGTTCAGGGATGCCGATCACGCGCTTGGCGTACACGGACGCCATGTGGCCATACTGATGCAAATGCGTCGGACGCGGCACCGGGTTGGCGCCGACGTCACAAATGATGATGGGGCCGAAGAATGTGGGGATGGTGACCGCGATACCCGGACGGTGCACACCCGGCAGGCGGCGCATGGCCATCTGAGCAGCCGCGACACACGCGCCGGTGTTGCCCGCGCTGATGATCACATCGCAGCGGCGCTCGCCAGCCCGGGGCTTGCCCAGCTCCGCCATGCGAACGATGGAGCTGTCCGGCTTGGAGCGCAAAGCCCCAACCGGCTGGTCGTCCATGGCGATCACCTGAGTGGTCGGCTCGACCTCGATCCGCCGGTCGGACGACAAGCCATATTCCACCAGGGCTTCCTCAATGACAGCCCTGTCACCAATCAGCACCAGACGGTCCTCGGGCGACAGCAGTTTGACCGCGTCGAGACTGCCCTTGAGGATCGCGTCCGGGGCGTTGTCACCGCCCATGACGTCGATGGCGATACGCACTATTCGTCCCTGGACAGTTTGAGCGTCAGACCCGGACGAACATAGCCGCACTCACTGCACGCAGCATGAGGCAGCTTCGGACTACGACAATTGGGGCATTCCACCGAGTGACGCTTCTTCAGCGCCTGATGCGACCGGCGGTGACCGCCCTGGGCCCGACTCTTGCGTTGACAAGGAAGCATGGCTGAAACCTCAGTAAATCGAACGTCTCCCCAAGCCACCGGCAAACCGCCTCGTCTGTCACACGAGGCCGACCGTGCCGTCAGTCTCAACAGGGAGCCACCCCCGGCGGCGCGCACACCGCCGAAAAATAGGGTGCTAGACAGTAATCTAGCCCGCCCCCACCGTCAAGCCATCACCCCACCCCGACCCGAAAAAAAACCACCTCACCCCCCGGAAGAAGGCCGGGACAGGCCCGACCATCCCCCTACCCGCCAAATCGCAAATCACCAACCTCATCCCTCTACTTCAACACCAGCCACGGCAGCCGCATGATCTCCTCCATGCTCGTCACGCCCTGGCGCATCTTGTCCGCCACATCCGCCAGAAGGCTGCGGTGGCCATTGCCCATCACGTGCTGTCGCAGGCTGCGCTCGTCCGTGCCGTTGAGGATCATTTCGTAGTCGCTCTCGTCGAGCTTCCACACCTCGAAGACGCCGGTTCGTCCCAGATAGCCCGTGCCGCTGCAGTCATCGCAGCCCACCGGCTGGTAGGCGTGAGTGGGAGCCTTGCCCCCCATCGCCTCAAACCAGGCTTTGTGCATCTTCGGCAGCGGCCGGCGCTGTTTGCACCGCGGGCACAGCACCCGAACCAGCCGCTGTGCCACGATCACCGACACGTTCACCGCGATCTCGTCGTTACGCAGCCCCCAGTTTCGCAGGGCCGTCACCGCCCCGGCCGCATCCGGGCTGTGCAGCGTGGACAGCAGCACGCGACCGCCGATCGACGCGTCGATTGCCGCCCGCGCCGACTCGGCATCGCGAATCTCACCCAGCATCAGGAAGTCGGTGTCCAGCCGCAGGATCGTCCGCAGCCCCTGTGCGAAGGTCAGATCGTGCCGACGGTCGACCTGCACCTGGCAGATGCCGTCAATCTGATACTCGACCGGATCCTCGATCGTCACGATTGACCGCGATCGCTGCTTCAGCTCGTGCAGCAGCGCATACAGTGTCGTCGTCTTACCACTGCCGGTCGGACCTGCCACCAGAAACGCACCCTTGACGCTCTCGAGCCATTCCTCGACGCGTTTGCGGTCCGAATCAACCATGCCCAGATCGTGCAGACGATGCTCCACACGACGTGGGTCCAGCACGCGGATGGAAATCTTTTCACCGTTGATGCACGGCACACCGCTGAGCCGCAGGTGAACCATGCGATCCTCCAGCTCGAAGGTCCAGCGAGCCTCGGTGGGGGCGAAGTCGACACCGGGATCAAGCTCCGCCCAGGTTTTGAACTGGTTGATGAGTCGGCGAGCCTGGTTTTCGGTGAGCAGGGCCGCATCGTACAGCTCGCCATCGATTCTCAGGCGGACGCGGTAGCCACCGGATTGAGGATCAATGTGGATATCGGTCGCCCGCTCACGGAAGGCATCCATGAGCAGTTCCTGCGCCAACCGCGGCTCGCTGTCACCACGCTCGCTCAGCAGACTGGTCTGCCGTGCCAGCTCATCCAGCAGGTTGCGCGTGAACTGCTCCTGGATGCGCCGTGTCGAGATGGTGACCAGCTTCTCCTTCGTCTCTTTCGCCTGGCTCGGGCCTCGCCGCTTGCTGGATGCGTTGGCTGTGGTCATGCTCTGCCTCGCTTGAACTGACGGTTCGCCCGCGAACACGAAATGGCGGGCGCGGATTATGAACACATCGGCTTGCCGCGTCGGCGACTCTATAATGCGGCCGACGTTGTTCCCCTGGGCCGACGACGGCATGGAGCCTGCGATATGTGCGATTCTACCAGTTATTGGGGCATTCGGTCGAACCTTCTGCGCACCGGCCTGGCGGCTGCGGTCGCGGGGCTGATCGGCTGCGCCTCGGGCGTCACATCCACCCCCATCCAACTGGACGAACGAGAGGCACGCTTCATCACCAACCCCCGGCAGGTCACCTTCGACGGCAAGACCGGCGAGGGATATTTCGCACCCGATGGCAGCGCGATCATCTTCCAGTCGATCAGGGGCGACTTCCCCTTCTACCAGATCTACACACGACGCTGCGCTAAACCGTTTGTCCCCGACCTTAAGGCGCCGGACGTGATGGTCTCCACGGGGCACGGCCGCACAACCTGCGCCTATTTCCATCCCTCGGGCAAGAAGATCATCTACGCCAGCAGTCACCTGAACCCCAACCGCGACGAGGAGGTGCGCAAGGAACTGGCTTACCAGGAGGAACTTCGTCGGAACCCTGGCCGGCGCCCCAGCTATCAGTGGGACTTTGACCCCTACATGGACATTTTCGAGGCGGATCCGGACGGCTCGAACCTGCGCCGGCTGACCGATGCACCGGGTTACGATGCTGAGTGCGCCTACTCGCCCGATGGCAAAAAGATCGTCTTCTGCTCAACACGCGACGGCAAAGGCGACATCTACGTCATGGATGCCGATGGCTCCAACGTGCGTCGGTTGACACATCACACCGGCTACGCGGGCGGGCCGTTTTTCTCTCCCGATGGCAAAAGGATCATTTACCGGGCGGAGGTCGAGGGTAAGCCGGAACTGCTGCAGATTTTCGTGATGGACGCCGACGGCTCCAATCAGCGTCAGCTCACCGACAACGATGCGGTGAATTTCGGCCCCTACTGGCACCCCGACAGCAAACACGTCATCTACGCAACAAGCGTGCACGGCCACCACAACTATGAGCTGTACCTGTTGAACGTCGACACGGGCGAATCGCATCGCGTGACCTACACCGCCGGCGCGGATGTGTTGCCCGTATTCAGCCCGGACGGCAGAAAGCTGATGTGGACCAGCCGCCGAGGTTTGAATCGTGACGGTCGCGATGAAAGCCAACTCTGGATCGCCGACTGGGTCTGGAAACCGTGACGAGATTGTGAACGCGCACACTCACGCGCCGATCGAATGATCTAATCGATCGAAATATTTTCGATCGAAATCCCACACCCACCGGGCGTGGAACCACGATCATCCTTCTTCATCGCGCAGATCCGCCAGCGCCTTCCACAGCGCGTTGAGCATCACTTCATCGGGCAGCACATCCGCATGCCCCAGCGAGCGCAACGCCTTGACCATCGGCTGCACGGCCGTGAGTCTTCCCGTGCGGTACGCTGCCACGAGCACGGAGAGTGTGCCCTCACACTTGATGAAGGAGAGTTTGGCCCGCTCCTTGATCGGCCCGTCGATCAGCACAACGGAAGCAGGCAGTGCAATCGCCAATCGCAGTGTCGCCGCCTCGGAGGGTGTCGCCGATTCGCATCGGCTGGGCAGTTCCTGCCGCGGTGCATCGTCCACCACCCGCAGCCAGTCCGGCGCAGCGGGCAGCACATCGGACATCGCCGCAAAGTTCGATGCGCTCATCACGATCGGCTGTTCGTATATCTGCGGCAACAGTCGGTCCCGACGAATCGCCACCAGCGCCCGCATCGTCTTTTCCGACACCACCACGGGCCCCGAGGCATCCGTCAACATGTTCCGCATAATTGACATGCCAAACGCCTCTCCCCTCCGAAGCCCAACCACGCAGTCGGTGGTTTCTACTCTTCCCGCCGCTCTCCCTCCTCCACCGCCTGTCCCTGTACATCCTCCACATCCACGCGGCTGATGCGCCCGTGGGTGTCGCCCCATTCGCTGAACGCGGCCCAGATGCGACGGCTTAGCGGCATGAACGCAAACGGCAGTACCAGCGCCATCACGACCGCCACAATCAGCCGACTCGCCAGTGACGGCAGCACATACGGCCCAATGAAAATCGCCCAGATGCCCACCGGCGGCATCGACAGAATCATGTTGATGGTGATCGCGCCGGTCATTTCTCCGTGTGGATCAGCCTGTCCGGGTTTCGCCTGATATTCAGCCATTGGATTTGAACGCCGCGTGGGCGCATATTTGAGGAGGGTGCTTATCCACCCGAACCATAAACCGCATGGGCGCTCAGGTCAACGCAGCGGTCCGGTTTATCCACCGCGAAACACGACCAGACTCGCTGTGTGCCCGTGCAGAAAGCTTTCTTCACCAATCGGGCCGATCTCTCCCGCTGCGAAGCAGCCCGCCAGCGGAACCGGGCCCAGCAGGTCCTGTACCAGCTTCGCCTCCACATCAGGCTGATCGAAAAGCCGTGTGCCCCGGCCGTTGCAGGAGAAAAGCAACGCGCCATCGGCCGGCCCGTGCAGCTTCTCACCCTCGAGCAACAGCGCCAGATCCTCGCGGGCGGTGTGCTGGTCGCGCAGATGGAACTGGATCGTCTGTCCGACACGCACTCCCGTATCGGCGATGCCGATCGACCCGGAGGCCTCTTCGATGCCACTGATGCTGCGGATGAGAAAATCACCCCGGCCGAAGTGCGGCTTGTACTCGTTGAGCACCCTACCGACGTATAAACCGTGGCTTTGCACCTGTTTGCGCTCGTGAACATCCAGCCCGCGCACCACTTCCTGCGCCACCTCCAGCGCGTTGCGTCCACCCAGTTGCCGCACCAGGTGACGCTGGGCCGCGGTGATCACCATCGGCCGACCAATCGGACGGCAACCCTGGCTGACGATGCAGCGAACGTCAATCGGCCCGGTGAGAACCAGCCCCACCGCCCCCTGATCCATCACCCGACCGTTGCACAGCAGGCGGTTTTCCCCCGGCCGATACCCCGCGCTGGCCATACCGCCCACGATCGGCACGCCCGCAAACGCCCGGTTGAACAGCGGCAGCATCTTCATCACCGGCACGCTGAAGGGATCCGCCAGCAGGATGATGAGTTTCGGCTCCCGGCCGTCGCCGATCATGCCGCGCAGGGCCGCCGGCTCGTGGACCACGGCCTGCCAGTCGATCTGCTCGTAGGTGAACGGCTCGATGCTCACGCCCGGCAGCCGCGCCGCCAGCACGCTAAGTCCGGGCCGGCGCTCCACTTCAACGCCCGTGCCAATTACCCCCTCGGCGGTCATGCCGACACCGATGCGCGGCCTCAGCGCCCGGCCCAGCCGCTCCTGCAGGGCGTCGAACGTCCCGCGATGATCCGCTGTGGCGAAAGCGATCAGCAGGTCCGGCCGGCCATCCAGGTCGCGCAATAGTGCCTGGGCCACCTGCTCCACCGCATCAAAGATGTCCGCCCGTTCGCTCACCGCAGCCGCGAAAACAGGTTTTGCCGCTGATTCGCTCATGCTCGCCTCATCGACGCCCTCAGTCCCATCGCCCCAAACACCGGGGGCACATCATGTTGCGCGGCCCGTCCCACCCGGCGAACGCCTCGTCCGCCTGCCTCGTACTGTAACAGGTGACAGAAAAACAGCACCGCGCGAATCGCAACGGTGCTGATGGGAAGAGAGAGCAATGGAAGTGAGCACAGAATACCAGATCGGTTCGGCATTTCAAGACCATTTTACGCCGCATGCGCGCAAACCCATGTGTATCAACATGATGAGTGAAACCAGGGCTGGGATTTTTTCGTAACGGCTCACCCATCCGGAGGCACAAATGGATAGCCGCCCCTCCGGGCACTGACCATCATGGGTTGGATGTGGCATCACAACACCGATGGGCCGCCGAGTCGGAGCGATGGCGACGAATCAGAGATGATGTGGATTCGCGTTGCGCCTACATGATGCCGTACGTCCTGAATGCCTCTGTCGCGGTCATGCCCTGCTGCAGCGCCTTCATCACGGTCTTCTCGCCACGTGCCTTTTCGATCGCTCGGGTGAACACCTCCTCCTCGATCTCACGAGGCACCACGCACACGCCGTCAATATCGCCGAAGAGGATGTCGCCACTTTTGACGCGGGTGCCCTGCAGTTCGATTGGGCAACGAAAGTCGATCACCTTGCCGCGCGGGGCTTGATCCTGAGCGTAGCAGCCATAGGAGAACGTGGGGAAGTTGAGCCTGAGGATACCGCGTGTGTCGCGGTGGTAGCCGTCGAGGATCGCCCCCACCGCGCCACACTGCATCGCCCGGCAGCTCATCAGTTCGCCCCACAGGGCATATCGCGGCGAGGAGCCTGTGCAGATGTAAACCTCGTTGGGTTTCAGGTCGTCCAGCGCCTGGAGCATCAGACCAAACGGCTGCTTCACCACGCCCTCGCCCATCCCTGTGGACAGATGCTCGAAGCAATCCGCTTCCAGCACCGTCATCGCCCTGCCAATCACAACCATGTCCGGTTGCAGCGGACGTATCTGCGGCGGGAGGAACTGGTGAAAGAACCCCAGCTTGTCCATGATGTCGCCGACCACCGCGGTGTACAGCTCGCGTCGCGCCAGGGCGAACAGATCGGCATCATCCTTCCACAACGGCATGTCATATTCCTATTTAGTGCAGCGGTGCAATGTGCGTGATGCACGCGTGACACAGCAGCGTTACGTTCCACATCGATCACACGTAAAAGACACGACCCGTCGCGTCGAGTAACCCGGGGTGCTCCTTCAGCACGCTTTCGTTGACGTCGAAGCCCAGCCCCGGCCGATCGGGCAGCACGAAGTGCCCGTTCTCGATGGGCAGCGGATGGGAGAGGCACCCGTCGCGCCAGGGCACATCAGAGAACATGAACTCCTGGCGGAAGAAGTTGGGCACTGTCGCCATCGTGTGTGCCGAGGCAATCGTGGAGAACGGCCCGTTGGGGTTGTGCGGCGCGATGGGCACGTTGTATGTTTCGGCAAGCTGCGCCATCTTGCGCATTTCGCTGATACCACCACAGCGCGTGATGTCAGGCATGACCACGTCCGCTCCTTGCTTTTCAAGGATCGGACGCAGCATGAACCGGCTGTGCAGTCGCTCACCCACGCACACGGGCAGCGGAATCTGCCGGCGAATGTCGGCGATGGCGTCGGGGAACTCGGGCGAGGCCGGTTCCTCGTACCACATGCAGTTGAAGTTCAGCATCGCCAGCCGCCGCGCCATCTCCACCGCTGTCGGCGCATTCATGAAAGCGTGCGTCTCGATGGCAATCGCAACATCCGGCCCCACCGCCTTCGCCACCGCATCGACGATCTCAACAGCGTTGCGCTTCTGCTTGTTGGTGAGGCTTCCATCCGGTGCCAGATCGTCGCCGTACCAGTAGTTCACGTGGGCGAAGGGGTCCAGCTTCAGGCCGGTGAAGCCCTTTTCCACGACGCGCTTGGCCTGACGGACGTAATCATCAGGCGTGTGGCCGCCCTCGATGAACCAGTAGTTGGCGTAAAGCTGGATGCGATCACGATATTTGCCGCCCAGCAGCTCATACACCGGTACACCCAGCGCCTTGCCCTTGATGTCCCACAGCGCCATGTCAACCGCGCTGATCGCCGAGAGCAGCGGCCCCGCCTGGCCCAGCCAGTTCATGTCGCGGTAGATCTTCGTCCAGATGAAATCGATTCGCCGTGCGTCCAGTCCAATGATGAACTGGCCCACGTGACAGCAGGCGGCCTCCACCAGCGGCGAACCGGGCCAGTTGGTCGCTTCGCCCCAGCCGTGGATGCCCGCATCCGTCTCGATTTTCATCAATGTCCAGTTGTACTTGATGCCTTCAACAAGATAGGTCGTGGTGTTGGTGATACGCATACTTTTTCACAAACAAGAGTCACGCACAGGACGAACTCACTGCGGCCGCTCCGCGTGATAATTCGCCACCGCTTCGGAGGTACGCAGACAGCGGTTGTAAATCCGCAGCATGGTGAGCTTGCCGTTCAGCGACGGCGCGATGCTCATGCGCTGGCTTGCATTGATGTCACCCATCGGGTCGAACCGGCCCC
>Ga0207864_1002197_pt1 | contig 18960 bp, 12 predicted proteins | sample HigsolmetaAR202D_FD_184834 | JGI IMG/M metagenome (GOLD analysis project Ga0207864, IMG submission 184834) | Ionic liquid and high solid enriched microbial communities from the Joint BioEnergy Institute, USA - AR20-2-D (SPAdes) (version 2) ... | reverse complement strand
ATACGGCTCGCCATTACCTGGTGCGATTGGGTCGAATATTTCCACCGAATCGCACCATACGTTGCCGGAAAGTCCCATTGGGTGCACTTGGGTGAGCGGGACGCGGTCCGGCGGCCGCCGTGTCGGCTCGCCACGCGCGCCGGCCCCCGGGATCAGAGCCTCGCCACACCCGCGTGGCGCAATCCGATGGCGCGGAAGCGGCCTCACGACGAGCCGGCACCGCCCGTCACGCTTGTCTTAAGTCTGTAGCTCGGAGTTCAGCTCTCAGCAGTGTCTGTGCTAGACGGACGAGGACCGCCTCCGGTTCGGAGGTCAACTGGCGCCAGGTGATCCGAACGACTTGGATGCCCCGCGCGGCCAGTAATGCGTCCCGGCGGCGGTCGTTTTCGAAGCGGGTCGCGGACCCATGGTACGCGAAGCCGTCGACCTCGACCGCGACTCGTTCCGCGCGCCAGAAGAAATCCAACTCGAATCCGTAGACCCTGACGTTGGTCTCCGGCGGCGCAAGCTGGGCCTTTCGGAGCAGGTGGAGAAAACGTTCCTCTGCTTCCGATCGGGTCATGGCCGGCGATACTTCGCCCGCGATGAGGGCGCGTAGCGCGTCGGAACCGGGGTGCCGACGCATTCGGGCCAGAACCTCTGCCATGTCGGCACGGGATAGGAGCTCTGCCCGCTCAGCTGTGGCGAGCGCCTGCTCCAACTCTTGAGTGCTCAACACGGCTGCGAGGTCCAGCATCGTACGCACGGGAGTAGTGACCGGCACACCGTCTAGCCGCGTTACGTCGTCACCGTACATGCGACGGGGCCGGTAAACGACGATGCCAGGCCTGCGGCACGGGTTGCGGCTCGGGGTCGTCAGCTCCACCGGAGTAGTCGGCTCCGAGGGCGGCACCATCTCCCACATCGAACCGGCGCTACGGTGACTCACGACTACGCCCGGTCCGCAGGCGAGCACGGCTGCCATCTCACGCGCGAAGTGCCCTGGCACGGGTCCGACCAAGTACACGCCGCGATGGATCGGGCGCAATTGGCCCGACAGGACGCGTGACCTCACGCGATGAGAGCCGAGGCCGCAAGCGAGTAACTGCCGACGGGTGATGACGCCGTGCTGAGCCGCTGCGAGTTCATTGATCGCGACGTCGACGTGCACCGATCGGGCGCGCGATGGCTTCATGCAGGTCGGTGTCGTAGTATGGACGAGGCTCCCACCAACGGATGTGGTCCGCCGCGGCGCTCCTGAAGCAGCTGTGGGCGCTTTCGAATTAACGTGGGGTTCGTGCGGGGCAGTGCAATGGGGGGATGGAGCAACTCGAGCGGCGTGTGGCGTGTCGCAGGGCGTGGCGGCGGTCCCGAGCAGCGCCCCCGTGACGGTCCCAAGGGCAGGCAATAGAATGGCGGCGGGCGGATGGCTGCCTCAGCCCGCCCCCCGTCACACCCTCAACACCACCTTCCCCGCCGTCTTACGCCCTTCCAGCAGACGGTGCGCCTCGGCGGCGTCTTCCAGCGGGAGGACGCGGTCGATCCGTACCGAGAGCTCGCCGCGGCCGATCCACTCGAACAGATCCCGGGCGCGCCAGAGGAGTTCGTCTCTCGTGGCGATGTAATCTCCCATGACGGCACGCGTTAGGAAGAGCGAGCCGCGGCTGAGGCGCAGCACGTCGAACGGCGGGACGGGGCCGCTCGACTGGCCGAACGTGACGAGCATCCCGCGCGGGCGGAGCGACGCCAGGCTCCCATCGAACGTCGTCTTCCCCACGGAGTCGTAGACGACGTCGACGCCGCGACCGTCCGTGAGCCGCCTCACCGCCTCGGCGAAATCCTCCTTCGTGTAGAGGATCACGTGGTCGGCGCCGGCGTCGCGGGCGAGGGCGGCTTTTTCTTCGGTGGAGGTCGTGCCGATCACGCGCGCGCCGCGACGCTTCGCGAGCTGCACGAGGAGTAGCCCGACGCCGCCCGCCGCCGCGTGGACGAGCGCGACGTCGCCTTCCTTCAACGGAAACGTGCTGTGCGTCAGGTAGTGCGCCGTCATCCCCTGGAGCATGACCGCGGCGGCGAGCTGGAGATCGACGTCGGACGGGACCGGGACCACGCGCGACGCGCTCACGATCGCCCGTTCGGCGTAGCTCCCCGGCTGCCCCGCGTAGGCGACGCGGTCGCCGACCCGCACGTCGTCGACCCCGTCGCCCACGGCGTCGACCACGCCCGCGCCCTCGGAGCCGGGCGTGAATGGGAGCGGCAGCTTGTAGAAACCGGTGCGGTGGTAGACGTCGATGAAGTTGACACCGGAGTACTCGAGCCGGACGCGGACCTGGCCCGGGCCGGGCTCGGGCGTCGGCACCTCCTCGAGGCGCAGCGCTTCGGGACCGCCGGGCTCGTGGACGCGGATCGCGCGCATGGTCACCCTCCTACGGTTGGCTGTGCGGGAGCGGCGTCACCCGGGAGCGACGTTCGCCGCCGTGCGGGCGCGGTGCCAGCAACCCTCGCGCCCCCGCCCTCACCCCGCTGCCAGGTACACGTACCGCACCAGGAACAGCGCCGCCAGCACGTAGACCAGGACATCGACATCCCGCGCCCGCCCGGCCACGACCTTCACGACCGCGTAGCTGATGAACCCGAGCGCGATCCCGTTCGCGATCGAGAAGGTCAGCGGCATCGCGATGAGCGTCACGAACGCGGGGACGGCTTCGGTCGCGTCGTCCCAGGGCAGGCCGCGGATGGGGCGCATCATCAGCGCGCCCACCACGATGAGCGCCGGTGCGGTCGCGATACCGGGGATCGCGCCGGCGAGCGGCGCGGCGAACGCAGCGACGACGAAGAGCACGGCCACGACCACCGCGACCAGCCCCGTCCGCCCGCCCTCGCCGATCCCGGCCGCGCTCTCGATGTACGACGTGACCGTCGACGTGCCGAGCACCGAGCCGACGACGGTCGCGACCGCGTCCGCCGCGAGCGCGCGGTTCACGCGCGGGATCTTCCCGTCCTTCGTCATGAACCCGCCTTCCTGTGCCAGGCCGGTGAACGTGCCGACGCTGTCGAAGAGGTCGACGAAGAGGAAGGCGAAGACGATCTCCAGGAACCCGAGCCGCAGTGCGCCGGGGATGTCGAGCGCCAGGAACGTCGAGCCCGCATCCGGCACGGAGAGGACGGCCTCGGGGAGCGGCGCGATCCCCAGCGCCATCGCCGCCACGGTCACGCCGAGGATCCCCCAGATGATCGCGCTCTTCCGGCCCCGCGCCATGAGCCCGACCGTGAGCGCGAGCCCGGCGATCGACAGGAGCGGCCCCGGCGCGGCGAGCGTGCCGAGCCCCACGAACGTCGCCTCGTTCGCCACCACGATCCCGGCGTTCCGCAGACCCAGGAACGCGATGAAAAGCCCGATCCCGCCGGCCACCGCCGCCCGGATAGAGTGCGGGATCGCGTCCACGACCAGCGCGCGGATGCGCCCGGCCGTGAGGAGCAGGAACGCGACACCGGAGAGGAAGACTGCGCCCAGCGCCGTCTGCCACGGGATGCCCATCCCGAGCACGACCGTGTACGTGAAGTACGCGTTCAGCCCCATCCCCGGCGCGAGCGCGAACGGGTAGTTCGCGAGCAGCCCCATGAGGAGCGTGCCGACCGCGGCGGCAATGCAGGTGGCGAAGAGCGCGCCCTCGAACGGCACGCCGGCCGCGCTCAGGATCGCCGGGTTCACGACCACGATGTACGCCATCGTGAGAAACGTCGTGACCCCGGCCTGCACCTCCGTCCGCACCGTCGTCCGGTGCTCGTCGAGTCGGAAGAAGCGTTCGATGGACATGGCGACGTCGCCTCAGACCCGGGCCGGCGCGGCTCGGGGCGCCGCGGCGTCCTCCGGCGCCGCGGTCCGCCGCCGCGCTATTCTTAGCGCACCTGCGAGGCCGAGGTGCGCGGGGAGCGCGAGCGCGATGATTTCGCCGTTGACCTGGTCCAGCCCCGGGAGCGCCTGGAGCAGCAGTCCCGCCGCCGACGCGCCCGCGACCACCCACGCCACCGCCTCCGCCGCGCGCCACGCCCGCCCTTTCACCACGGCCATCGGCAGCAGCACGACGAGCGCGAGCGGGATCGGGTTCACCTGGAGCAGGTTCTCGTTGGCGTAAGTGACGTCGTGGCGGGTGAACGCCCAGAGGAGCGCGATCACGGTTCCGAGCGTCCCGACGACGAAGGCCCAGACGCCTCCGAGCGCGACCAGCCCGACGCGCCCGGTCCGCGCGCCGCGTGCGGCGAAGCGGCCGAGGGCGAGGAAGAGGGTGCCGAGGAGAGCGCCGGCGGCCAGGTACCCCGGGATCCGGTCTGGCGGCATCGCGGGCGGCTCGGCGCGGTCGGCCTCGAAGAGCACCGTCTCCGACGCGACGAGTGGCATCGCCTCGCCCTCCTCGCGCCCCTCGCTCCCCTCGCCCCCTCCGCCGCGCACCCGCACGCCGCGCACGTGCCGGCGCAACTCGAGCGGGAGGAAGCTCTCCTCCCACGCCGAGAGCGGCCGGTCGATCGACGGGCCCATCGCCAGGGTCAGCCCGGTGTAGATCGGGAGGTCGTCGGCCGTGAGCCGGCGAGTGTGGGAGCGGTACGTCGCGTCCGTGGCGACGTCGCTCAGCGCCTCCCGGAGCTGTCCGCCCAACGCGTAGTCGATCGCGTCCCGCACGCGCGTCGAGCAGTTGTCGCGGTAGTAGTGGTAGGCGTAGTAGCGGTTCTCGTCGCGGTCGTTCCACTCGAGGAACGCCACCAGCCGCGCCTTCTGCTCGGCCGTGAGGTTCAGCTCCTGCGCGTACACCGAGCGATTCGACGCCATGTAGGCGTAGACGACGGCGCGCGTGTCGAACGGCGCCATCCAGTACAGCATGTCGCCGCGGAGGAACCGTGGGTAGAAGTCCTCGGCCGCGAAGTCGAACATGCCCCAGTTGTACGTCACGTCCATCCCCGTCGCGGGGTCGTAGACGCGGAGCGCGTTGTGGCCGAAGCGTTCCCAGACGGCGTCGCCGGGGCCCATCGTGATGAGGTCGATCCGCAGGCGGGCCGCCGCAGCGATAGCCTCGGGGGTGGGGGCGGGGAGGGGAGGCGCCTGCGGCGCAGGGGCCGCCCGGGGCGCTGCCGAGACCGCACGGGGCGCGGCGACGGTCGTGTAGCGCGCCGCGTCGGCGCCGGCGGGCGCGGCGGCCGTCAGTCCGAGGAGCAGCGCGAGCGTGGCACGCGCACGGCGACGTCGATTACTAAACTGCACCGTACAGTTTCCCAATTGGGTCCGTGGAGTGCCGGTACCTGGCGCACCGCGCCGTCTCGGTCGGGCGACCGGGAATACCCGCGCCCGCGCGGGCCGATCCGCGGCTCGCGCCGGCCGGGAGCCTCTTCTCCGCTCAACGCCTCGCAAGCGCCCCTTCCAGCGCGCGACGGAGCATCCGCATCTCGTCGCGCAGTTCGCGGGCGGCGTCGAGCGCCGGGTGCGATGCGGCGGGCGCGCCGCCGACCGGCGTCGCCGAGGAACCCGGCGCACCGGGGGACGCGGCGGCCGTCGCGACAGCCGGCGTCGCGGCGATCGCCGCCGCCGCTTCGTCCGGGTCGCCCAGCCCCGAGTCCCGGTGCATCCGGATGCGTTCGCGGATCGCCGTGCGGATCTCCTCCGGGTTGTCGACGCCGCGGAAATGAGCCAGGTGCGGCGAGTCGGCCGACGACCGGGCGGCGCCGTGTGCGTCGCCCGCGCCGCCCCCCGCGCTCCGGACCTCGACGTCGTAGATCCCGAACAGCCGCTGGATCGGGTTCTGCCGGATCGCGATGTTCTGGATGTTGGCGAACGTCATCGTCTTCTCCCGGACCGTGAGGATCCCCTCGCGGATGCGGAGGCTGCGGTCCGAGAGGATGTACCAGCGCATGTCGAAGTCGAAGCGTAGGACCGCGAGGCTGAAGATGGCCTGGCCGACGAACGCGACCCATGCGACGGCTTCGCCGATCCTCATGAGCGTCGCCGTCGGCCCTTCGAAGTCCTTCCATTCGACAGGGAAGACGATCACGCTCAAGAAGCCGAGCAGCGCCCCGAGCTGTGTCAGCGCCCAGATGGCGAGCCGGTAGCGGAAGTACGAGGGCGCGGCTCGGAACACCCGCACGTTCCTGGCCTCGACCGGGATCTGCGGCTCCGGCGGGACTCTGAGCAGCCGAAGCAGCGTGGCGGTGAGTCCCTCAAGCATCGCCGGCCTCCTCGGCGCCGGCCGCCGCGAGCGACTCCCGGAGTGCCCGGACCTCGGCCGCAACCTCGCGCAGCGTGTCGGCCAGCTCGTCCATGAGCTGCGGCGGGGCTGCGGCGGCCGTGGTCGTCACGGCCGGCGTGGGCGCCGCGGCCGCGCCGTCGCGCGCGCCTCTCATCCGCGTGTACAGGAAGTCGCGGATCGCCTCGAAGTCCCGCAGCCCCTCGATCGTCATCTCGGCCTTCGCGCTCGCGCTCGCCGTCTGCACCTGGATCTTCGCGAGCCCGAACCACCGCTCGATCACGTTGCTCGACAGGTGGATGTCCTGGATCCGCGCGTAGGTCAGCGAGACCTCGCGGCGGAAGAGGATCCCCCAGCGCATCGTGATCCCCTCGGCGTCGACTTCGTAGCGGAGCGTACGGTACTTGAAGTACAGCGGGATCAGCGCGAACAGGAAGCCCGGCCCCGCCGCCAGCGACATCAGCACGTAGTATCCGAGCAGCGATGGGTCCGGCGTACGCGTGACCGGCAGCGTCGGGAACGGGTCCCGGGCGACGTCGGATCCGGGTCGCGCGGCGATCGTCGTGGTGGCGGCCATGGTCGCCCTCGTCAGGTGAGTTTCCGATTCGGACACGGCGGCAAAGTTATGACGCGCTCCGCGACTCGGGAAGAGCGGCGCCGGCCCTTGCATCGTCGCCGTCGAGGCCAGAACTTCCCGGCCGGCGACGTTTTCGACCCGGCGACCATTTGTCGATCCGGCAATCTCTTTCGACCCGGCAACCTGGTTCGAGGCACGTATGCGACACGCCCTGTTCCTCACCTTCGCGCTCGTCGCGGCGCCGGCTTTCGCGCAGACGCCGCACGCGCCCGCGAAGCTCACCGCGGACGATTACGCCCGTGCCGAGCGTTTCCTGCCGCAGAACGTCAACCCGCTCGTCTACCGCGGCGCGGTCCGCCCGAATTGGCTCGACGACGACCGATTCTGGTACCGCAACGCGATCCCCGAGGGCGCGGAGTATGTCCTGGTCGACCCGGCCCGGCGCACGCGCGCCCGCGCGTTCGACCACGAGCGGCTGGCGGCGGCGCTTTCCGCCGCCACCGGCAAGACGCTCGAGCCGCTCCGGCTGGAGATAAGGGAGCTGGAAATCTCTCGCGACGGCCGTGCGCTCACCGTCGAGGTCGCCGAGGGCCGTTTCGCCTGCGAGCTCCCGGCCTACCGGTGCGAGGCCGCGCCGGCGCGGGAGGGGCACGCCCCGCCGCGCAACTCCGTCGTCTCGCCGGACGGGCGCCGCGCCGCATTCATCCGCGACCACAACCTCTGGATGGTCGATCTCGAGACGGGCGCCGAGACGCGGCTCACGACGGACGGCGTGGAGGACTTCGGCTACGCGACCAACAACGCCGGCTGGACCCGCAGCGACCGGCCGGTCCTCCTCTGGTCGCCCGATTCGCGCAAGATCGCGACGTTCCAGCACGACGCCCGCGGCGTCGGCGAGATGTACCTGGTGTCGACCAACGTCGGACACCCGAAGCTGGACGCATGGAAGTACCCGCTCCCGGAAGACTCCGTGATCTTCCGCATCCACCGCGTGGTGATCCACGTCGATGCGCCCGGCGGGCCGAAGGTCGTGCGGCTCCAGATGCCGCCCGACCCGCACCGCTCGACCGTCTGCGACCACGTCTTCTGCGGCGGCCGCTGGGCCGACGTCGAATGGAGCGACGACGGGTCCCGACTCTACTTCGTCTCCGTCTCGCGTGACCACAAGCAGGCGACGCTGCGCGAGGCCGACCCCGAGACGGGCGCGGTCCGCGACATCCTCCAGGAGTCCGTCGAGACGTTCTTCGAGTCCGGGTACAACGCCTTCAACTGGCGCGTCCTCCCGGAGTCGAACGAGGTGATCTGGTACTCCCGCCGCGACGACTGGGGGCACCTCTACCTGTACGACCTCCGGAACGGCCGGCTGAAGAACCGCATCACCAGCGGCGCGTGGAACGTACTCCGCATCCTTCGCCTCGACCCCAAGAGCCGCACGGTCTGGTTCCTCGGCAACGGCCGCGAGAAGGGCGACCCGTACTTCCAGTACCTCTACAGCGTGCGGCTGGACGGCTCCCGGCTGCGGCTGCTCACGCCGGACAGCGCGAACCACGACGTCGTCCTCTCGCCTTCGGGGCGGTATGCGGTCGACGTGCGTTCGACGCCGGACACGCCGCCCGTCTCCGTGCTGCGCGACGCCTCGGACGGCCGCGCCCGGCTCACGCTCGAGGAGGCCGACATCTCGCGCCTCGTCGCCGCCGGTTGGCAGCCGCCGATCCCGTTCACCGTCAAGGCGCGCGACGGCGTGACGGACCTCTACGGGCTGCTGTACCGCCCGACCAACTTCGATCCGTCGAAGAAGTACCCGATCATCAACAACATCTACCCCGGCCCGCAGACGGGGAGCGTGGGGAGCCGCAGCTTCTCGCCCGCGCGCGGCGACGCTCAGGCCCTGGCCGAGCTGGGCTTCATCGTCGTCAAGCTCGACGCCATGGGGACGCCGATGCGCTCGCACTCGTTCCACGCCGCCTACTACGGAAACATGGGCGACAACGGCCTGCCCGATCAGGTGGCCGGGATGCGCCAGCTCGCCGAGCGCTACCCGTGGATCGACCTCGACCGCGCCGGGATCTACGGCCACTCGGGCGGCGGCTTCGCTACCGCCCGCGCGATCCTGGCCTATCCGGACTTCTTCAAGGTCGCGGTCGCGCAGGCCGGCAACCACGACAACCGCAACTATGCCGACGCCTGGGGCGAGAAGTGGCAGGGCCTCCTCGAGACCGCGGGGAAGGACTCGACGAACTACGACAACCAGGCGAACCACCTGCTTGCGAAGAACCTGAGGGGGAAGCTGTTGATCGCCCACGGCACCGCGGACGACAACGTGCCGCCGTACAGCTCGCTCGTCCTCGTCGACGCCTTGATCGCGGCGAACAAGGACTTCGACATGATCATGTTCCCCAACCGCCGCCACGGCTTCGGGAACGAGGCGTACATGATGCGGCGCCGCTGGGACTACTTCGTCCGCCACCTCCTGGGCGCCGAGCCGCCGGCCGAGTACGAGTTCGGCAGGCTCGGGGAGCGCCAGGCGACGGTGGGGGCGCAGTAGGCACGGCCCGGGGCGAACCGCCCCGGGCCGCGCCTCTTCCGCGCCGCCTCAGTCACCCTGCATGTACTCCATCGCCCACGCGCGCAGCATTTCGATCTCTTCCGGTGTCAGCCGCGCGTCCAGGTGCAGGGGCAGGTAGATCCGCGGCGGCATGCTGCCGTCCGTCAGCGTCTCTACCACCTCCTCCATCTTGTGGGCCTGCCGCTCGGGGGTATACTGGTTCCACGTCGAGAAGTTGAGGTGCCTGCGGCCTTCGGCGACGTCGTACCGGACGAGCCACTTGACCGGGGCGATCCGGCCGTACCACGGCCACCGCGTCTCGTTGGAATGGCAGTCGTAGCAAGCGCGCCGGAGGATGTCACGGATTTCCGGCGTCGCCGCCACCTCCTCCTCGACCGGTGGGTTCTCGGTCGAGCCGTACGGTACGAATTGCGCCAGCAGTAGTATCCCGATCACGACGAGCGTCGCCGTCTTGGTTCGCCTGCTCATGGTTCTTTCCTCACGAGGAGCTGGGGGTACGGTAACGCTACGGCCGGCGACGTGCGCTCGCTGTAAGGGATCGGAGGATTTGGTGTAGGGAATGTATCGCGTCCGATCGCCCATCCCCCTCCCCGGCTCGCCAAGCCCGCAAACGTTTGCGATTCGACCGGCCGTCGCCTAAACTTCCGAAAAACTCCAGAAATTCCACCGATCCGCGGAGGACTCCATGTACGGAGCTCGCAACCGCTTCCGAACCACCGGCGTGCGTCGGTTCGACCGCGTCTGCCGGTCCCTCGGGTTCGCCCTCGCCCTTGCCGTCGTCTTCGGCGCCCCCGCCACCCTCCACGCGCAGGGCAGGACCGGCGAGGCGCAGCGGGTGCCGTCGATCGAGGAGAGGACGCGAGGCATGCAGCGCCTGGACGGCTTCTTCCCGCTCTACTGGGACCAGGCCGCCGGGAAGCTCTGGCTTGAGATCCCGCGCTTCGACACCGAGATCCTCTACATCACCGGGATCGCCGCCGGGCTCGGGTCTAACGACATCGGGATCGATCGCGGGCAGCTCGCGGGCTCGCGCATCGTCGTCTTCGAGCGCGTCGGGCCGAAGGTCCTCATGGTTCAGCCCAACTATCGCTTCCGCTCGAGCAGCACGAACCCCGCCGAGGTCCGCGCGGTGCGCGACGCGTTCGCTCGCAGCGTGCTCTGGGGCTTCAACGTCGCCGCGGAGAGCGATGGGCGCGTCCTCGTGGATGCGACGGACTTCCTCCTCCGCGACGCCGCCGGGTTCGCCGACCGACTGCGCCCCGGGACCTACCGGCTGGATGCGAGCCGCAGCTCCGTATACATGCCGATGACGCTCAACTTCCCCAAGAACACCGAGATGGAGGTCGAGTTGACCTTCGTCCGGCAGGGTGCCGGCGGTGGCGGCGGCGGATTCGGCGGGTGGTTCGAGGGCGTCGGGAGCGTGGCGGCCACGGCCGAGGCCGCGAGCATCCGCGTGCACCACTCGCTCGTCGAGCTACCGGACGACGGCTACGAGCCGCGCCTCTACGACCCGCGCGCAGGCTACTTCTCCGTGTCCTGGCAGGACTACTCGGCACCGCTCGGCGAATCGATGACCCAGCGCTTCATCTCGCGGCACCGGCTGAAGAAGAAAGACCCGAACGCGAAGGTGAGCGAGCCGGTCGAGCCGATCGTCTATTACCTCGACCCGGGTACGCCGGAGCCGATCCGCTCGGCGCTCCTCGAGGGCGCGCGCTGGTGGAACCAGGCGTTCGAGGCCGCCGGGTACAAGGACGCCTTCCGCGTCGAGCTGCTCCCCGAGGGCGCGCACCCGCTCGACATCCGCTACAACGTGATCAACTGGGTGCACCGCTCGACCCGCGGCTGGAGCTACGGCTCGTCGGTCACCGACCCGCGCACGGGCGAGATCATCAAGGGCGTCGTCACGCTCGGCTCGCTCCGCGTACGGCAGGACTACCTGATCGCCGAGGGGCTCCTCTCGCCCTACGCGACCGGCGACGAGACTCCGCCCGAGCTGGCCGAATGGGCGCTCGCCCGCATCCGCCAGCTCTCGGCGCACGAGGTCGGCCACACCCTCGGCCTCGGGCACAACTACTACGACAGCCGCCTGGGCCGGATCTCCGTCATGGACTACCCGCATCCCTGGGTCACGCTGAAGGCCGACGGCTCGCTCGACTACTCGGAGGTCTACGAGCGCGGGATCGGCGAGTGGGACAGCGTCGCCATCGTCTGGGGCTACCAGGACTTCCCGGACGGCGTGGACGAGGAGGCCGAGCTGCGCAGGATCCTCGACGAGGCTTGGGAGCGCGACCTCCGCTACTTCACCAACCAGGACCTCGGCGTGCACCCGCGCGTCGACCAGTGGTCGAACGGGACCGACGCCGCCGCGGAGCTGGACCGGATGATGAAGGTGCGTCGGGCCGCGCTCGACCGCTTCGGCGAGAACGCCATCAAGCGCAACGCGCCGATGGCGACGCTCGAGGAGGCGCTCGTCCCGCTCTACCTGCACCACCGCTATCAGGTCGAGGCGGCGGCGTCCGTGGTCGGTGGCCAGGACTACATCTACGCCCTCCGCGGCGACGGCCGCGTGCCCACGCGCCCGGCTCCCGCCGCGGAGCAGCGCGCCGCGCTCCGCGCCCTCGCGGCGACGCTGAGCCCCGCCGAACTCGCGCTCCCGCGCGACCTGCTCGGCAAGATTCCGCCCCGCCCACCGGGGTACGGGATGACCCGCGAGCTGTTCCCGCGCACGACCGGCCGCGCGTTCGACGCCGTCGCGCCCGCCGTCGTCGCGGCGAAGCACACGATCTCGAACGTGCTCCAGCCCGACCGCGCCGCGCGGCTCGTGCAGCAGAACGCGATCGACCCGACGCTCCCCGGGCTGGACGAGGTGATCGACGTGCTCCAGGGCGCGACCTTCGGCGCCGCCGCCCGTGACGGTTACGAGGCCGAGATCCGGCGTGCGACCCAGCGCGTCCTGGTCGAGCAGCTCATGCTCCTCGCCGAGCGCGCCCAGATGCCGCAGGTCCGCGCCATCGCGACGCTGCGCCTCGAGCGGCTGACCGAGCAGGGGCTCAAGGCCTCCCGCAACACCGCCGACGCCGACGTCGCGCACCAGACGCTCCTCGCGCGTGAGATCCGTCGCTTCCTCGACCGGCCGACGACGCCGTACACGCCGCCGGTCGCGCCCGAACCGCCGCCCGGCGCGCCGATCGGCGAGCCCGCGCTCGATTGGCTCGGCGGCGGCGCGGCCGCCTGGTGGCCCGGCGCCGGATCGGCGCCGTGGCTCGACAGCGGGTGGCTGGCGCCTGGGCTCGACGACGGATGGTTGGCGCCGTGGCTCGGCGACGACCGTTACACGTGCGGCACGACCTTCATCCCGTTCCTCAACGATCGGTGACCATCATGCGCAAGACTACGCTCACTCTTGCCCTCGTCCTCGCCGGTTGCGCCGGCGCCCGGGCCCAGACCCCGGCGCCGGCCGGCGATCCGCACCTCGAGATCGCCCGGCGAGTCCTCTCGACCACGCCGCTTTTCGACGGGCACAACGACCTGCCCTGGGCGATCCGGAGCCACCGCGCGGCGCCCCGCGACGTCGTCGCGTACGACCTCCGAAAGGCGACGCCCGGGCACACGGACATCCAGCGCCTGAAGGACGGGATGGTCGGCGCGCAGTTCTGGTCCGTCTACATCCCCTACGGCGCGGTCCGCGAGGGCGCGGCCAAGGTCCAGCTCGAGCAAATCGACATCGCGCTCCGGGTCTTCGAGCGCTACCCGGACGTCTTCGGCCCGGCCCTCTCTTCCTCCGACGTCGAGCGCGAGTTCGGCCGGGGGCGCATCGCCTCCGTCCTCGGGATGGAGGGCGGCCACGCGATCGAGAACTCGCTCGGTGCGCTCCGGGCCTTCTACGCCCTCGGTGTGCGCTACATGACGCTCACGCACTCCAACAACATCGACTGGGCGGACTCGTGCTGCGAGGCGCCCGTGCACGGCGGGCTGACCGAGTTCGGTAAGGAGGTCGTCCGCGAGATGAACCGCCTCGGGATGCTCGTCGACCTCTCGCACGTCTCGCCCGAGACGATGCACGACGCGCTCGACGTCGCCGAGGCGCCGGTCATCTTCTCCCACTCCTCGGCGCGCGCGGTGACCGACCACCCGCGCAACGTCCCGGACGACGTGCTCCGCCGCCTCCGCGACAACGGCGGCGTCGTCATGGTCACCTTCGTCCCCTCCTTCATCAACGAGGAGGTTCGGCGCTTCTCCGAGCTGCCGCGCGAGCAGCGGCAGGGGAGGCAGGCGCCCCGCGCGACCATGGAGGACGTGATCGCACACATCGAGCACATTCGGAAGGTGGCCGGGGTGGACCACGTCGGGATCGGCGCGGATTTCGACGGGATCAGCGACACGCCCATCGGCCTCGAGGACGTCTCCAAGTACCCCGCGCTCTTCGCCGAGCTGTCGCGCCGCGGCTGGACCGAGGAGGAGCTGCGCAAGCTCGCCGGCGAGAACGTGCTTCGCGCGTGGCGCGAGGCCGAGGCCGTCGCCCGCCGCCTCCAGCGCGAACGGGCGCCATCGACAGCGACGATCGAGCAGCTCGACGGCCGCCCGACCTCGTGAGCGGACCAGGCTCCAGTTGCCAGAGTCGGCCCGAATCGCCATGTGAACGTCCCCGCCCGGTAGCCATATTGGTCTCCGGGCGGGGTCGTTTTCCACTACTAGATGGCCGGTGAGCGGGATATGAGTGTGGGTCGAAAGTGGATTTTGGTGCCTGGTCCGCGTGTCATTTCGAACCGCATTCGCGCGTTGCACCCGTACGAACCCAATCTTCTTCATCACGTACGCCCAGCCGACATGCGCACACGCTTATCTACCGCTGTTCTCGTCCTTTCCGCTCTTGCCGCGCCCTTTGCCGCGCCGGACCGGCTCGCCGCCCAGGACGGCGTCCCGCGCGCGGCCGGTCCGAGCGTCGGCCTCTTCGGGGGGCTCGGCTCCGGCCCGATCGACGCGGCGACGGTGGGAGTCGACTTGCGTCTCCCCGTCTGGACCATCTTCTCCCTCAGGGCGGAGCTATCCGGCTGGGGAAACGGCCTGGGCGGGACGATGTGCCCCGCCGCGCTGCCGGAATCGCACCGCTGCTCTGTGAGCGGCCGAGCAATGCTGGTCGGACTCGCCGCGGCGACACGCGTGAACGGCCGACTCGGCGTCTACGGTGACGTCGCCGGTGGGCGCTTTATCCGCGATTGGCTCGAGGACCGGACGATCGGGTCCGGCGCACTGTCGGTGGAAGCGGGGGCGCGCGTGTGGTTGACGGCCGGCGCGTCCGCACGTCTCGGCGCGCGACACCTCCGAGCCTTCGACGACCACTACGAGGCGCTCCTCGATGAGAAGCTCCGGTACACGATGGGGATCGTGGCGCTGGAGTACACCTGGTCGTGGTGACGATGCCGTCGCACGGATCGACCGGCACACCGTGGCGACGGGCGACCCCCGTTCCGGCGAACGAAGAGCCCCGACGCCGCCCAAGCGGCGTCGGGGCTCCCGCCTTACCGGCACCTGCCGTCCGCTACTCGGTCGCCGTACGGGCCGGCCGCGAGCGGTACTTTTCGTACAGATCCAGGTGACGGTTCCGCATGTCCGTCTCCTGGCCGTTGATGATCAGATGCCGGATCTGGGTCGTGATCTCGAGGGGGTCGCCGTCGGTCACGATCAGGTTGGCGATCTTCCCCACCTCGATCGAGCCGAGCTTGTCGCCGATCCCGAGCATCTCGGCCGCGTTGATCGTCACCGCGCGGAGCGCCTCCTCGCGGGGCAGCCCGAACGGGATCGCCTGTGCGGCCTCGTAGGGAAGCGACCGCGAGTAGGCCGAGTTGAAGGTCGCGAACGCGATCTTCACGCCGGCCGCGTGGAGCTTCCCGGGGTTCGTGAAGCGCTCGTCGTAGGGGCGATCGGTGCCCAGGGGAAGCGCCTGCGTCGGCCCGAGGATGACGGGGATCCCCTTCTCGGCCAGCAGGTCGGCGACCTGGTACCCCTCCGCCGCCCCAGCGACGATGAGCTTGAGCCCCTGCTTCTCCGCGAACTCGACGACGTTGCGGATGTCCCGCGCCGTCTCGACTCGCGCCAGGACCGGCATCTCGCCCCGGGTTACGCGGGCGAGGGCCTCGAGGCGGAGGTCGCGCGGGATCCGGGCGCCTCCGCGGACGGCTCGGTCGTAGTCGCGAGCCGCGTCCAGCCACGACTCGAGCTGGTGAACCGCCCGCTCGTACTCCTCCATCGCTTCGCGGAAGCTCCGTTCACCGCCCGCGCCGCCGAAGCCGAAGCCGAACCCGAACCCGAACGTCCGCGTCCGAATCGTCGGCCAGTTCATCACCATGACGGCGCTCGGGAGGATGTCCATCTCCTCGATGGTCCACCCGGCCAGGTGGAACGCGGACCCCTGACCGGGGAAACCGCCCGACCCGCCGCCGCTCGGCAGCGAGAGCGTGTGCGTGATCCCGTTCGCACGCGTCACCGGGATGTGCTCGCTCGCCGGGTGAACGGCCGTCCGCGCCTGGAGGTGCGGATTGAAGCTGCCCAGCTCGCGCATGTCGTTGGTGACGGCGACCTGACCGATCTCGGTCAACCCGAGCTGCGACCCAGCGTCGAAGAGGCCGGGGTAGACGTGCAGCCCGGTCGCGTCGATCACGCGCGCGCCGGCCGGAACGGTCGCGTTCGGCCCCGCGGCGACGATGCGCCCGCCCTGGATCACGACCGTCCCCACGTACGACGGGCCCGTCACCGGATGCACCGTCCCGCCGCGGATCGCCAGCGTCTCCTGCGCGGAAGCCGCGGCCGCCGCGCCGAGCAACAGTGCCGCGGCGCCGAGAATGCTGCTACGCAGTGCTCTCATCGCTCCACCTCCTGGTCGCTGACCGCGCCGGCAGCCGCTTCGGTCACGACGCGCGTATCGCCGCCCCGGCCCGGCAGGTGCTTGCGCATCAGCGCCTCCTTCTCGGCGCGGATCGCCGCCTGCCGCTCCCGGTCCAGCTCGATGTCGAAGTACAGCTTGCCGTCGATGTACACCTTCTGCGGCACACCCTCCATGCTGAGCGGGTGGCCCTTCCAGACCACCAGATCCGCGTCCTTCCCGACCTCGATCGAGCCGACGCGGTCCTGGATCCGGAGCTGGATCGCCGGGTTCAGCGTGACCAGCTTGAGCGCCTCCGTCTCCGAGAGGCCGCCCCACTTCATCGTCTTGGCCGCCTCCTGGTTCAGGTGGCGCATCTCCTCGGCGTCGTCCGAGTTGATCGAGACGACGACGCCGCGCTCCGTCATCAGCGCCGCATTGTACGGGATCGCGTCGTACGCCTCGACCTTGTACGCCCACCAGTCGGAGAACGTCGACGCGCCGGCGCCGTGCGCCGCGATCTCGTCGGCGACCTTGTAGCCCTCCAGCACGTGCTGGAGCGTGGCCAGCCGGAAGCCGAACTCCTCGGCCACCCGCATGAGCTGGAGGATCTCGTCCGAGCGGTACGAGTGCGCGTGCACCAGCCGCTCGCCGCGCAGGATCTGCGCGAGCGTCTCGAGCTTCAGGTCACGACGCGGCGGAATCGCATTCTTGTCCCGGCGACGCCGCTGCTCGTAGTCCTCCCACTCCTTCATGTACTGCTGTGCCTCTATGAACGCCTGGCGGATCACGTCCTGCACGCCCATCCGCGAGTTCGGGTAGCGCGGCGGGTTGCGGTCCCGCTTCGTGTTCTCGCCCAGCGCGAACTTGATCCCCTCGGGCGCGCCCTCGAAGATCAGGCCGTCCGCGTCGGCGCCCCAGCGCAGCTTGAGCACCGCGTTGCGCCCGCCGATCGGGTTCGCGCTCCCGTGCAGCAGGTTGATCGTCGTGACGCCGCCCGCCAGCGCGCGGTAGATCGCGATCGCGTTCGGGTCGATCACGTCCTTCATCCCCGTCATCGCGCTCACGGCGACGCTCCCCTCGTTGATCGCGTCCGCCGCGATGTGCGAGTGTGCGTCGATGATGCCGGGCGTCACGTACATCCCGGCCGCGTCGACGACCGTCGCGTTACGGGGCGCGTCCAGCCCGCGCCCGACCGCGGCGATCTTGCCGTTGCGGATCAGGACGTCGCCGCCCTCGATCACGCCGTTCGTGACCGTGAGGATCGTGGCGTTGCGGATCAGCGTGACCGGGTCATCGCGGTAGGGGCCGCGGTCTTGCGCCATCGCGACCGGCGCTGCCTTGTCCTCCGTCCGCGCGTCACCCTGACGCGCCTCGCCGCCCTGGCCGCCGCGCGCGCCCTGGCCCTCCCCGGCCGAAACGCGCCGCGCAGGCGTCCGCGACGACGGCTCGAAGACGTCGAACGGCCGGCCGTCCACGATCACCTTGCGGATCTTCGTCCCCTCGGCGAAGAGGTCGCCGTCCGCGATCACCAGGTTCGCGATCTTGCCGACCTCGATGCTCCCCATCCGGTTCGCGACGCCGAGGATCTCCGCCGCGCCGAGCGTCATGGCGCGCAGCGCCGCGTCGGCCGGCAGACCCGCCTCGATCGCCGCGCGCACCGCCGCCCGCGCCTCGGACGGCGTGCGCAGCCCGCCCGTGTAGAACGCGAAGCGAACGCCCGCCTGGTGCAGCTTCGCCGGCGTCGACGGCGAGTGCTCCCACGAACGCAGCGTCGCAAGGTCGTACTCCGCCTCCGGATCGCCGTCGCGGTTCGGCTTCGGCCAGTTCAGGTCGATCAGGATCGGCGCGCGGCTCGCACTCAGCACGTCCACCGCCTCGTACGCGCGCTGCCCGCCGTAGATGATGACCGGCACGCCCATCTCGCCGGCGGTCTTGATCGCGCGCACGATCTCCTTCCGGTCCGTCGCCGGGAACAGCACCGGCTTCGGCGTGCGCAGCGGTTCGAGCGTCGGGTCGTACTCCGGCCGCGTCTTGCCGCGCGGATCACGCTCGTACGCCGTCCAGACCTGGTGGTAGTGCTGGGCGTCGAAGTAGAGCTGCTTGATGTACGCGAACGAGCCCAGCAGCGCGCCCGGGTACCCCGAGTAGCTCCGGTCGCGCAGGTTGATCCGCTGGGCGACGTACGGCTCCACCACCAGGGCGCGGCTCCGGCCGTCGCCCAGGTTGATCAGCGACGCCTGCCCGGGGAAGATCCCCTCGGAGAGCGTGCTCAGCGCCGTCGTGAAGCCGGCCTCGCGCCAGCGCGTGATGCGGTCGTCGCCCGCATCCAGCCCGTCGGCGGCCGTCCGCCAGGTGAACGTCCCCGGGCGATCCTCCGGGCCCCACGAATGCGAGCGACCGCTCGCCGCGGCCATCCCGCCTGCGCCGAACCCGCCGCCCGGCCCACCGGCCGCCGGCTGCGCGCCGCGACGCTCCGGATGACCGAGCGTCGTGAACGCGTCGATCAGCCCCGGATAGACCGTGAGTCCGGCACCGTCGATCACCCACGCGTCGGCGGGGACCGATACGTTCGCGCCGACCGCGGCGATCACCCCCTCGCGGACGACGATCGTGCCGCGCTCGATCACCGGACCGGAGACCGGCACGATGCGCGCGCCGGAGATCGCGAAGTTCGGCGGTAGTGTCGGCCACGTCGGCTGCTCCTGCGCGGCCGCCGGCGCTGCCAGCGCCAGCGTCGCGGCCGCCG
>Ga0207864_1002193_pt1 | contig 19019 bp, 18 predicted proteins | sample HigsolmetaAR202D_FD_184834 | JGI IMG/M metagenome (GOLD analysis project Ga0207864, IMG submission 184834) | Ionic liquid and high solid enriched microbial communities from the Joint BioEnergy Institute, USA - AR20-2-D (SPAdes) (version 2) ... | reverse complement strand
GGTCAGCCGACCCCTGTGGACGACGGTTCCAGGCGGTGGGTCGACACCACCACGGAGGCGGTGACCTCGACCGGCTCGGGCAGGGCGGCGATCCGCGCGCGCAGCGTCTCGGGGTCGAGGTGGTGGGCGCTGGGGCCCATCGCGACCAGCGCCGCCACCGCGCCGTGGTCGAGACGCAGCACCTGCCGCCAGCGCACCTCGGCGCGCAGCGGCAGCCGCGGGCCCAGGGCGGTCTCGAGCCGCTCCCGCTTGCGCGCGTCGACGCGGACCAGGTCGAGCGCGTCGACAAGCTCGGCGAGGTGCTCAGCGGTCGGCGCGGCGACCACCAGCGCCCCGCCGGGCTGCAGCACCCGCCGCAGCTCGGGTCCGTTGCGAGGCGCGAACACGCTCAGCGCCAGCGCGGCGGTCGCGCTCGCCAGCGGCAGCGGCCGCCACACGTCGCAGGCGACCGCGCCGACGCGCGGGTGGGCCCTCGCTGCGCGACGCAGCGCGGGCTTGGACAGGTCGAGCGCGACGCCGACGCGACCGGGCAGCGCGTCGAGGACCGCGCTGAGGTACCAGCCGGTGCCGGCGCCGACGTCGACCACGCAGCCGTCGTCCGGCGGCGCCGCCGCCACGGCGGCCTGCACGACCTGCGCGCGCAGCCCCTCGTAGTGCGGCAGGAACGCCTCACGCGCCGCCACCATCGCGGCGCTGTCGCCGGTGCCGGCGCCGGCGTCGCCGGTCAGCAGGCTCACGTAGCCCTGGCGTGCGACGTCGAAGGCGTGGCCGCTGCGGCAGCGGACCGTGCGGCCGTCGAGCCGCAGCGGCTGCCGGCAGTGCGGGCAGCGCAGGTGCTCCAGGACGTCGGCGAGCACGTCGCAGTCAGCGCCGTCGGCGTCAGCGGCGGTCGCGGACGCGGGCCCGGTGTGTCACGCCCCCTCGCGGATGAGCGTCTTGACGGGGACGCCGAGGCGCCGCTCGATGCGGCGGGGCAGGTCGGCGTCGAGCCAGCGCGACAGGCCGCGGGGCAGGGTCGACAGGATCACCTCGTCGACCTGCACGTGCTCGACGGCGTTCTCCACGGCCTGGAAGGGGTCGGGGACTCCGACCTCGCCTTCGACCTCGACCCCCGCCGCCCGCAGGGCCTCGACCGCCTGCCGCAGCCGGAACCGGGCCTGCGCCATGCCCACCTCGTCGTGCTCGTCCGCCTCGGCGGTGTCGCCGCCCCCCGGTGCGGCGCCGCTGCGCACGTAGCGCGCCGAGTGGGTCGCCGGGACGACGACGTGGAAGGTCGCCGGCCCCTGGGCGGCCAGCTCCTTGAGCCGCTCCACCAGGTGGGTGTCGCCGAGGGTCTGGTTCGCCACGACGAGGTAGCGCCTGGGCTGCTCCTGTGCTCGCTCGCGGCGGCCGTACAGCGGCTCGACCTCGCGGCTGGAGCGGTAGGTGTAGCGCTCCAGCGGCTCAGCGTCGTGGTCGAGGGCCATGTGCTGAGCCAGCTCGCTCTCGGACCGGAAGCGGAGCTCGCAGCGCGGACAGGTGTGGATCATGGGCACCACCTCTGGCCCGACACTACTCCTTTCCGGCTCACCCCGGACCGAGCAGGGCGAGCTCCGCGAGCAGCCCGTCCGCCGCTGCCGGGTCGGCCAGCGGCGGTGGCGACGCCTCGACCGTGCTGGCCAGGGCCGCCAGGTGCACCGCGGCGAGCTGGTCGCGGCCCGCGGCCAGCGCGTCGGCGTAGCGCTCCAGCCGCACGAGCAGCGCGCGGCCGCGCCCGGCGTGCAGCCGGCCGTCGGCCACGAGCCGCTCCACCAGCGCGGCGACGTCGTCGACGGCGGGGGTGACGTCGACCTGGGCCGCGACGGGGTCGTGGTCGGACACGCCGCGGGCGCCGTCGCCGTCGAAGGCCGCCGGCCAGTCGGCGTTGACGTGGGTGGCGCGCGCCTGCTCCAGCTCCTGCCACAGGCCCGGTGACAGGAACATCGCGTCGAGCGTCTGGGCCTGGCCCTCGAACAGGTAGCTGTAGGCGGCCTCGGGCACCTCGGCGACCATGCGGTCCCACACGTTGGTCAGGCCCTGCGCGTACAGCGGCGCGAGCTGGTCCGACGCGAACAGCGGGTCGCCGGGCGCGAAGGGGTCGTCAGGTCGCGGGAAGACGTTGAAGTCCCCGCCGACGACGACGTCGACGTCTGGGTCGGCGTCCTGCAGCGCGGCCACGATCGCGGCGTTGTAGGCGGCCTGCTCGGTGCGCTGGCCGACGCGGCCGTCGGGCCCCGAGGAGAAGTGGTTGCTGATGGCGTACAGGTCGGTCCAGGTGCTGGTGCCGACGCCGGCGCGCCACACCCTGAAGCGCGCCACCTGCGGGGCGCGGGTGAACACGTTCGACCCGTCGGTGCCGGTGGAGGTGTCGACGTCGTCGGGCAGGACGGCGTTGAGCGTCTTGGGGTTGGACACGTCGTCGTTGGACGGCAGGCCCGCGGCGCGGTGGTCGATCTGCGGGTCGTCACCCAGCACCGGGTCGCCGGGGTCGGCGGGCAGCAGCTCGACCCGGTCGCTGCGGTACAGGAAGCCGGAGACGATGCCGCGGTCGTCGGCCCCGTCGCGGTCGTAGGCGGCGTCGTAGGCGACCCCGTGCGCGCTGCGGATGACCAGCGCCAGCTCCTGCAGGGTGTCGGGCTCGCCGTCGGCGTCATCGGCGGTGCCGCACACGAGCTCGTCGCCGGCGACCGCGCAGATGTCCTGGTCCTCGGCCTCCTGCACCAGCAGGATGTCGGGGGCGTGGAGGTCGTCGACGATCTGCGCGGCGATCCCGTCCAGGTGCGCCGCGTAGTCGGCCTCGGAGGCCGGCACGTAGTCGAACGGCGGGCTCACCCCGGGGCAGCCGCTGTTGCCGGGGAAGTCGCAGCCGTCGTGCGGGTCGTCGCGGTGGTCGTAGAGGTTCTCGACGTTGTAGACCGCCGCGGAGAACGCGGTGCCCCGGTCGAAGGCGGTGAACGGGGCGTTGGCGGCGGGGTCGGCGCCGCGGACCAGCTGCGGCTGCTGCTCGGGCTGCAGGCCGTACTTGCCGAAGCTGTAGTACACGCCGCCGACGAGCGCGTCGGTGACGGTGTCGAAGGTCCGGGCCGGCGCGATGAGCTCGCTGGAGTCCTGCGCGGTCCACTTCACCCCGTAGCTGCCGAGCAGGATGCGGGCGCCGTTGCCGTTGTCGAACCACGACGCCTGCGGGGGCGCGCCGGGGGTGCCGGCCGGCCCGCTGTCGTCGAGCGGGTGGGGGTCGCGGAACACCCGCGCGGCGTAGGGATCGAGGCGCTGCGCGACGGGGTGGTCGCCGCGGATGACCCAGACCTCGCCGTCGGCGGTGGAGGCGAACACGTCACGGCCGGCGACGACCCGCGCGCCGGCGGGCAGGCGGCCGCGCATGCCCTCGCGGCGCTCCCAGTAGCGGTGGGCGTCGTCGAGGTCGTCGGGCGGGTCGACGTCGAAGGCGGGGACCTCGGCGTCGAGGTCGACGCCGCTGCGCACGAGCTCCACCAGGCTCGCGCTGGACAGCTGGGTGAGGTCGAAGAACTCGCTGACGGCACCGCTGATCACGACCTCGTCGCCGACCTGCGGCACGTAGCCGCCGATGAGGTCGGGGAAGCGGTTCTGGAAGACGAAGATGCCGTCGGAGCTGGTCGGGTCGCCGTCGGCGGTGGCGGCGGTGTCCTGCAGGAAGAAGCCGTAGTTCGTGACACCGGCGGACGTGCGCGACAGGGTCCGCTGGGTGATCACGCCCTGCACCTGGACGCGCTGGCCCACCAGCGGCGAGGTGTGGGTGTCGCCGTCGTCGCTGTCGGCCACGCTGCCCTGCACCGCGCCGATCGGCAGCACCTCCTGCACCGTGACCGACAGCGTGCAGGTGGCGGTCTGCGGCGGGGTGTCGGCGTTGGCGGCGGTGGCGGTGACGGTGTAGGCGCCGGACGGGGTCGTGGCGGCCACGGTCAGCGTCGCTGTGGCGGTGCCGCCCGGCTGGGAGGCGGGTGTGAACGCGGTGCGGGTGATCGTGCCCGGGTCGCTGGGGCTGATCTGGCTGACGGCCACGTCGGTGACGACGCCGTCGGCGTCGCTGGCGGTCACCGTGGCGGTGGCGCTGGCGCCCTCCCGCGCGGTCACGGCAGCGCCGCAGGCGACCTGCACGGGCGCGTTGCCGGGGTCGCCCTGGCACGGGGTGGCGGGCGCCTGGCTGTTGCGGGGCATCGGTGCCGCGGTGGTGAGGTCGACGCTGTTGTCGTCGCTGTCGCGGCAGCCGCCCTCGACGCGCAGCGCGGCGGTGGTGTTGCTGAGGAGCGGCGCGGGGTCGCCCTCGGCGCAGTTGGCGGGGCCGTAGCCCACGACGTCGCGGATCGTCGGGCTCGTCGGGCAGGCGCCCTGCAGCGGCGTGGTGGTGGTGACCAGGGCGACCTTGCCTCCGGTGGCCGACATCGGGATGCTGCCGACCACGTCGGGGGTGGGCAGGTCCTGGGTGCCGCCGGCGCCGGTCGCCTGCTGCACCAGGAGGTGCTGGCCGGGCTCGATGGTGCCCGACAGCGGGGTGGCGTTGAGCCAGGTGGTGCCGCCGGCCGAGCCGTACTGCAGCGACCAGCCGCTCAGGTCGACCGCGCTGCTGCCGCGGTTGAACAGCTCGATGAAGTCGCTGCGCAGCGTGGCGCCGGAGTTGCCCCCGCCGCCGTAGACCTGGCTGATCACGACGTCGGGCGACACCGCCGTCGCGGGTGGGGCGGCGACGGGGACGAGGCTGGCGGCGAGCCCGAGGGCCAGCAGCACAGACAGCGGGGGGCGCTTCGCGCGCAGGGCCATCGGGACGCCTCTCTGGCGCGGGCTACGGGAGCCGCAGGACCGTGATCCAGTACTCGGTGTCGGGGGCGGGCGTCGTCGTGAAGCGGGCGTTGGCGGCGAACAGCCAGGCACCCCGACGCGCGATGGTGGTGGGGATGTCGAAGCCGGGGTCGCTGGTGCGGGCGACGACGGTGCCGCGCGACAGGTCCGGCGACAGCGTCACCGTCGTGATCTCCTGGTCGAAGTTCTCGACCACGTACAGGGTGCGGCCGCGCAGCAGGATGCCGTCGCCGTTGCTGACGTCGTCGCCGCCGAGGTCGATCTCGTCGGCCACCCCGGTGGCGGCGTCCACGGCGAACAGCTCGCCGGTGTTGCTCTGCACCAGGATGAGGACGTCGCCGCCGCGGGTGGCCTCGATCCCGTTGACGTTGAACCCGTCGTCGTAGGCGATGTCACCGGTCAGCGGCACGGTGGTCGCCGCGCCGGGGCGGCCGTCGCGACCGAGGGCGACGCGGTAGAGGACCTGGTTGACCGAGTCGGTGAACCAGGCGGCGTCGTCCGTGACGATGACGTCGTTGACGAACGTGGCGGGGGCGTCGGTGAGGTCGTAGGTGGCGACGGTGGTGCCGCGGTCGAGGTCGTAGACGGTGGCGGTGCCGCTGCCGCCGCCGGCGACGAACAGCAGGCGGCCGTCGGGGCTGGCCGCGAGCCCCACGGCCTCGCGCCCCTGGGTCCCCGGCAAGACGCTGCCCCGGCCGGTGCGCAGGTCGACGCGGTAGATCCCTCGCCCCGCCAGCGATCCGCTGTAGAGGAACCCGCGGGCGATGGCCACCCCCTCGGGCTGCCACCCGTCGGGCAGGTCGATGCGCGACGGGAGCGGTTGCGCGGCTGCCGGTGCGACCAGGGCGAGGCAGGCCAGGGCGACGACGGCGGCTGACAGCAGACGGCGCATTGGAGGCTCCTCCGGGCAGGCGACGTGGAAGGTCCCGCCCCCGCGTCGCGACGATCTGCGACCTCCCGACCGTAACCACTTCCGACGCTCCGGCCAACCCCCGCATCTCGGACAGGCGAGGTCGCCTCCGGCTCCCGCCACCTGCCGGTGTGTCGCACCCGCGCGCTACCGTGGCGACGATGAGGGGTGACAGGGTCGAGGTCGTCGTCGACACCGGCGACGGCTCGCGCACGTTCACGGTCACCGCGACCAAGGCCGGCCGCCGCGTCGAGGTCACCACCAGCCGCCAGATCATCGAGGTCAGCGAGGTCACCCGCACCGGCGTCCCCGTGCGCACGGCGCGCTTCCTCGCCCCGCGCGTCATCGCCCTCGTCGAGCACCCCGCCGGCGACGCCCCCGCTGTCGACCCCTCGATCCCCGAGCCCGACCCCGGCCGCCCGCGCCTGTCGCCGGAGTGGTGAGCGGGGCGGCGCCGTCGACCGCTCGTCGTGCCGCGCCCGACGGAGGCCGTCGGGGCACCGCACGCCGTGCGATGCTGACGGCCCACGGGAGGTGGTGCGCCATGACGACGCAGACGCCGAACACGGGCCACGACGTGATCGCCCCGCCGGGGGCGGGGGTGTCGCAGGAGGAGCTGGCGCTGGCGGCGCGCAACCACGGGATGCCCCTGGAGGCCCTGCGCCACGACCTCACGCCGGTCGGGCTCCACTACCTGCTGATCCACTTCGACATCCCGCCGCTGGACGAGACGACCTGGCGGTTGCACGTCGGCGGGTGTGTGGGGCGCCCGCTGACGCTGTCGCTGGCCGACCTGCAGGCGCGCGAGACCGTCACGCTGCCGGTGACCATGGAGTGCGCCGGCAACGGCCGCGCGCGGCTGGAGCCGCGGCCGGTGTCGCAGCCGTGGCTGCACGAGGCGGTCGGCACCGCCGAGTGGACCGGCACGCCGCTGCGGGGCGTCTTGGAGGAGGCCGGCCTGGCCGACGACGCCGTGGAGGTGTGCTTCACCGGCCACGACCGCGGCGTGCAGGGCGGCGTCGAGCACGACTACGCCCGCAGTCTCCCGCTGGCGGAGGCGCTGGGCGACGACGTGCTGTTGGCCTGGGGCGTCAACGGGCAGCCGCTGCCGCCGCAGCACGGCTACCCGCTGCGGCTGCTGGTGCCGGGCTGGTACGGGATGACCTCGGTCAAGTGGCTGCGCGACATCACGGTCCTCGACCGCCCCTTCGACGGCTACCAGCAGGCCGTCGCCTACCAGTTCCAGCCGGAGGTCGACGGCCCCGCCGAGCCGGTGACCCGCATCGCGCCGCGGGCGCTGGTGATCCCGCCCGGCATCCCCGACTTCCTCACGCGCCGCCGCCACCTCTCCCGCGGCGCGGTGACGCTCCGCGGGCGCGCCTGGTCGGGCACCGGCGAGGTCGTCGCCGTGGAGGTCAGCACCGACGGCGGCGCCACGTGGCACACCGCCGAGCTGGGCGCCTCCCCGGGGCGCTGGGCCTGGCGGCCGTGGACGTGGACGTGGCAGGCGGAACCGGGCGAGCACGAGATCGTCGTGCGCGCCCGCGACGACAGCGGCGCCGCGCAGCCGCTGGAGCAGCGCTGGAACGTCCAGGGGATGGCCAACAACGCGGTCCAGCGCGTGCCGGTGACGGTCGCCTGAGCGCCATCGTCGTCGCAGCGGCTAGCCCTGCGCCTTGACCAGCCCGATCAGGTGGCCCTCGGGGTCGGTCAGCATGCCGATCGCCAAGCCGGGCATCGGCTGGTCGGGGCCCATGACCCGGCTCCCGCCGAGCCGCTCGGCTGCCGCCAGGGCCTCCTCGACGTCGGGCACCTCCACGTAGAAGGTCGCGTGGCCCTGGTAGCCCTCCGGGGCGGGGCCGATGCCGCCGCCGATGCCGACGCCCTCGGCGTTGAGGTTCTCCTCGCGGTCCACGATGCCGTACCGCATCGGGTTGCTCGCATCGATCTGCCAGTCGAACAGCTCGCCGTAGAAGCGCTGCAGCGCCTCCGCGTCGGTCCCGACGACCTCGAAGTGCACCACCGGTCGCCCCATCGCCTGCTCCTCGTGTCGAGGCCGGACCCCACCTGTCGAGTGTGATGCGATCCGCCACCGCCGTCGAGGGGCAGACGTGGTCCACGGGGCGACGCCGACAGCCCGCCGGCGCGCAGGCACCGGCGGGCTGCCAGGGGTGGGCCGAACAGTCAGCTGGTGGGTCGCCCGACCCGCCCGTTGACGTACCGGCGCCCCTCCGGGGTCAGCATGCTCTGGGCGGTGAAGTCGCGCGGCACCAGGTCGAAGCCCTGCCAGTGCATCGGCATCGGGCTCTGGTCCTCGTCGCGCGGGATGTGGTGGAACCCGACCCTGACCCACATCACCGGATCGGTCAGCGTCTCGCGGTCGGCGACGTACTCGGGGATCGACGTGGCGCTGCACTCGGGATCCTGGTTGAAGCTCGCGAACTTCTCGCAGGGGCGGTGCTCGGTGAACGACACGTCGGGCGTCGTCTCGGGGTTCGGCTCGTACACGTCGTTGGCGCCGAGCTCGAGCTCGTACGAGCGCGCGTGCCCGTCGGCGTTCTTGCTGGTGGGGCTCACCACCCGCCACCAACGGCGGTTGGCCGTCGACAGCGACGCCTCCTCGGTGATCTCGGTCTTCACCGTCTTGAGGATCCTGGCGCGCCGTCCCATCTCCCCGGTGTCGACGGTGTCGTACTGCTCGACCTTCTCCCCGCCTTCCCCGGCGAGGTTCCAGTCCAGCCTCCAGAAGGCGCTGTGGTAGTGGTTCGTGGACGCGTCTGCGCCCTCGCCCACACCGATCGGCCAGCCGTAGTCGTTGATCGTGTAGTCGTTGGGCGCCAGGTCACCGGTGGCACCGAGCGACGCGCTGATCTGACCGTTGTCGGCGAAGCGCCACTCGGTGACGTACTCGTACCAGTCGATCTTGGAGATCATCGACACCACCAGCTCCTCCGCGATCGCGGTGTACAGCGGGCCGGTGCCGGAGGAGTTGCCGGTCATCGAGCGGTACGCGATGCCGGCGTCCTGGCGCTGGAGGCACAGCACCGGCTTCACGACGTCCTCGTAGCCGGTCCAGGCGCTGCGCAGCCGGCCGCCGGGGCACTCCTGCGGGGTCATGGTCTGCACGTAGCGGCCGCCGAGACCGTAGGACGTGATGTCGTTCCACTGGTTCTCCCCGGAGTCGTAGGGCACGTTGAGCTGCGCCAACGCCGCCGAGTCGAGCACCATGAGGTAGTCGTCCTCCCCGGGCGGCCGCACCGCGATCTTCTCCAGCACCAGCCCGGTCTTGGCGTCCACGTGCCAGCACATCTTCCAGCTGGTGCCGCCGCGCAACGTCTGCTCGATCGACCCGTAGTCCCCGCAGTGCTCGGTGTCGGGCCGCGGCTCGCGCGGGAGCTCGCGGTCGACGCCGATGTCGCGACCGATGCGGGGATCGGGGCCGGCGACGCGGCTGGTGCGCGAGGTCTGCGCCTCGGCAGGTGCCAGCAGCGCGCCGACGAGCACGAGGCCGAGGGCGATCGCGACGACGACCGCCGTGGGCTTCACGTTCCTTATCGCTTCCACGGTGTGCTCCGCTCTCATCGCAGACGGATGACGGTCTGGTCGGACAGGTCGACCACGAGGGCGCTGAGGTCCACGTAGGGGCCGTCCGGGATCTGTGCGAACAAGGTGAGGCAGCGGTGCCTCCCGCACGCCGACGCCTGCGTCGCGCCCTCGGGGGCGACGAAGGACGCTCCGGTGCCGGTCACCTGCTCGGGTGCGGTGAGCTCCTCACCGGTGACGACTCGGTGCTGCGCCGCCAACCCCGCCCCGGCCGGGTCCCCCAGCAGCAGGGCGAACGCCGCGGCGACCTCCGCCTCCGACGGCGGTGGCTGCAGGCCGGGGGCGGTGGCGCTGCGCACGACCTCGCCGGCGGTGAGGTCGACGACCTGCTTCACCAGCACGTCGGTGCTGTAGTCGTAGGCGTAGACGTCCGCCAGCCGTGCGTCGGGATCTCCCGCGGGGTCGTCGGCGGCCAGCTCGATCGACAGCAGCTCGGGCCCGTCGTCGCCGTTGACGTCGGTCATCCCCTCCACCGCTTCGTGGTCGAGCGCGACCGCCTCCGCCAGCGCGGCCTCGTCAGGGGTCAGCGGGTCGCGGCCCGTTCCGGTCGCCGGCGCTGCCACGTCCTCGTGCTGCGGCGCCACCGCGGCGAGGTCACCCGCGCCGGCCGTCGGCGCGACGTCGGTCCCGCCGGGCGGAGGAGCCTCCGACCCGTCGTCGGCCACCACCGGCTCGGCCGCAGCGCCGGACCCCGTCGTGTCCGGGGCTTGGCCGGTGGCGACCACCGGCACCGACACCGCGATGAGCCCGGGTACGGCGACCGCCAGCGCGACGGCCCACCCCACCCGCGCCATCGTCCGTCGGGCCGGACCCGGCCTGATGCGTGCACGTCCCTCTTCCACGGGCAACTCCTCCAGCTCGGGCACCACGGCGACGACGCGAACGACGAGGGCGGGCCCCGCGCAGCAGTGCGAGCTCCGCGTCACCGGATCGTCGTGCCCGCCGGCGTGGGCGCGTCTGATGCCGCCTCACACCTCGCGGGGGTTCCCTGCGAGGTCGCCGAGACCCTAGGGAGGGTCTGTTACGTCCGGATCAAACGTCCGTAACTTCGCCGTGTTCGCGGCCGGGCCGGACCGCGACGCCGCCCGCTCGCGGAGGGCAGACGCACCAGGGCCCGACGCCAGCAGCGTCGGGCCCTGCGGGTCGGCGCGCCTACGGGGTGATGCGCACCAGCGACCCCATGCCGGTGGCGAAGTCGACCGTGGTGGCGTAGAGCTCGCCACGACGACCCAGCTCGACCGTCGCCGCGCCCGGCAGCGGGGTGAGGACCGACACGGTCCCGTCGGGCGCGATCTGGCTGATCTGGCCGCCGAACAGCTCGGCGACGTAGATCGTACCGTCGCGCGCCACCGCGAGGTCGGTGGCGCCGGAGAAGCCGTCGCTGACGAGCTCCACCGCGTGGGTGTCGGCGTCGATGCGCCACACCATCCCGAAGCCGGGCAGCTCCGGGGCGCCGGGCAGCGTGGTCACGTAGTAGTCGCCGTCGGGGCCGACCTCGACGTCGGTGGGCACCGACTCGCCGTCGTAGGTGAGGCCCACGACGCAGTCGGGCAGCCCGAACTCGGCGGCGACCTCGGCGGTCACCACCTGCGGGATCGCGGGCAGCACCGCCACGGTCTCCAGCTGCCGGCCGCTGGTGGAGACCTTCACGATGTCGTTGCCGCCGGCGTCGGCGACGAGGTAGCCGCCGGAGGTGATGGCGACCTTGTAGGGGTGGGAGTCGACCAGGCCGGTGTAGGGCAGCACGAACGGCGGCAGCTGCGCCGCGCACTCGCCGCTGAGGCCCCGCAGCCCGTAGGCCACGCCCGCGTCGGGGTTGGTGGCGACCTCGTAGTCGAGCAGGTGGGCGATCTGCGACGACCCGCCGCGCGGCTCCAGCCGCCGCAGCTGGCCGTTGGCCGGGGCGCCCTCCGGGTCGGGCATGTCTGACGTGAGGTAGACCACGCGCCCGCTGCCGAGCGCGTCGACTCCGGCGACCTCGCCGCCGGGCCCGGTGTTGGTGGCGACGACCTCGCGGACACCGCGGCGGTCGATCGCGGTCAGCTGGCCGGCGAAGGACTCGCCGACGTAGATGGTCCCGTCAGCGCCGACGGCCAGGCCCAGCGGCCCGATGAACCCGTCGGCGACGGTCGTGACGGTCGCGGCGGACGCCGGGACCGCGGTGGACAGCAGCAACGCGAGGACCAGCGCGCACGACACGACCGCCGCGCGGACCACCCCCCGAGATGCGGGCACAGCAGACTGCATGGACATGAGCTCCCCCTGCTTCCCGCCTACGCCGGCCCCGCGGCCGACCGGAGGACCATAGGGACCGCCGGGCCCCGGCGCAAGCAGCTTCGAACAGCCGGGGACGTCTGCGCACGTGGCGACCCGGGGTGCGCGGCCGCGCCCCCGGCGCGCGCAGCGCACAGGGGGGCGTCACACCCCCAGGATCCGGTTGGAGCGGCGGAACGCCTCGGTGAGGTAGAAGGCCTCGCGGATGGTCTCGCGGGTGGAGCGGCTGCGGGTCGCGGCGAGGTCGCGACGGCCGTCCGGGTAGTGGACGAACACGCGGATCGTGTCCGCGTCCACCACCAGCTCGTTGAAGGACGGCTCCACCAGGCCTCGGGTGCGTCGCGACGAAGCGGTCCCGGCGTTGGCGATGAGCACCCCGTTGAGGCCCCAGAAGTAGGGGACGTGGCGGTGCCCAGACAGCACCGCGTCGACCCCGAGGCGGGTGAGCACCGGCAGGATGTCGCCCGCGTCGACGGCGTGGTTGAGGTCGCGGCCGGTGCCGGGGATGGCGACGAGGTGGTGGTGGAGGACGAAGACCTTGAAGTCGGCGGGCTCGTCGTACTGCTCGATGATCCACTCGTACCACTCGCGGCCGACGCGGCCCTCGTCGAGGTCGGGCTCGGAGGAGTCCACCCCCACCGCGGTCAGCCCGGTCGCGCCGAGCGCGGCGGCGCGCGCCTCGTCGAAGGCCAGCCGCTCGCGGCTGAAGCGCGCGCCCCAGCGCCGCTCGAAGTGCACGTAGCCGACGTTGCGGGAGTCGTGGTTGCCGGGGACGACGAGCTTGCGCGCGCGGATCTGCGACAGCCAGCGCTCGGCCTGCGCGTACTCCCACTCGTAGCCGGAGGCGGTGAGGTCGCCGGCCACGACGACGAGGTCGGCGGCGAGGTCGTCGACGCGGCGGACGACCGACTCCAGCAGGACCTCGTCGAAGGTCGGCTCCCCGCAGTGCAGGCAGGCGAGGTGGACGATCCGCAGGGGCTGCTGGCCGGCCGGCGGCTGCGGGTCAGTCGACGACGACACGGTTCGCCCTCCGGAACTCGTCGGTGAGCGCGAACGACTCGCGGATGTGTGCGCGGTTGGCGCGCGTCCTGATGACCGACAGCTCGCGGCGGCCGTCCTCGTAGTGGACGTAGACCTTGATCGTCGAGGCGTCGATCTGCAGCTCGTTCCACGACGGCGGCGTGAGGCCCCGCACCCGCCGGGTCGAGGCGGTCGACGAGTTGCAGATCAGCATGCCGTTGAGGCCCCAGAAGAACGGCACGTGCTTGTGGCCCGACAGGACGATGTCGAGGTCGAGGTCCGTCAGGACCTGCAGGAGGTCGCCGGCGTCGGTGATGATGTTGCGCTCCCGCCCCGTGCCGGGGATCGACACCAGGTGGTGGTGCAGGGCGAAGACCTTGAGGTCGCCGGGCTCGTCGAAGGACTTGCGGATCCACTCGTACCACTCGCGCCCGACGTGGCCCGCGTTGACGTCGGGCTGCGAGGAGTCGACGCCGACGATCGTGACGCCGGTGGCGTCGAGGCGCTCGGCGCGGACCGCGTCGAAGGCGAAGCGCCGCCGCCAGAAGCGCTCGCCGAAGTAGCGCTCGAAGTGCAGCCAGCCGATGTTGCGCGCGTCGTGGTTGCCGGGCACGACCACGACCGGCGGCTCGAAGCGGCCGAGCCACTCCGCGGCCTCGGCGAACTCCCACTCGTAGCCCTCGGCGGTGAGGTCGCCGACGACCACCACCACGTCCGGCTGCATGGCGTTCACCCGCTCGACGATCGAGCTCATCAGCCGCGACTCGAACGTGAGCGTCCCGCAGTGGATGTCGGAGATCTGCGCGATGCGGAAGGGGATGCGCGCCACGTCCGACGCCGACGGCACGGTCGGCACGTCGGCCACGTCAGGCACGTTCGGCGCGTCCATGGGCGTCCTTCCCGTCCGGCGCTGCGACGGCGACCGGAGGCCGGCGGCGGGCACGGGTAGCATACCGACCCGTCCCTTCCGCCCAATCGCCCGCCCCGCCGGCGGGCAGACGCCGGGGGTGCGCCGTGGCCGAGGAGATCCCCCACCGCCTCGTGCGCGTGCTGCGAGGCGTGCCCGACCTCGCCGGCATCGACGACGACAGCCTGCTCGGCCTCGTGGGCGCGTCCGCGAACCTGGTGTGGGAGGAGGGCTCCGAGGTCTTCGCCGTCGACACGCCGGCCAAGGCCATGTACCTGGTCTTGTCCGGGGCGATCGACATCATCGATCGCGACGGCTCGGTGGTGCGCACCGCCGGACCCGGCGAGTACATCGGCGAGCGCGCCCTGGCGCGCGACGACCTGCACTCCAAGACGGCCCGCGCCAAGGTCCGCTCGGAGCTCATGGTGGTGCCCAAGGCGCCGCTGGTCGACCTGCTCGCCGCGCACCCGGCGCTGGCCGAGCAGGTCCGCGCACGGTTGGCGGCGCCGAGCCCGCGCGAGACTGACCGCGGGTAGCGCGTCCCGTCGGTCCGGACAAGCGCGGGCCGCTGCGCGCAGCGGTGTGCTGCGCCACCATCACGGGGGATGCGACACAAGGGGGGACAGTGCCGCTCGACGACCTGAGCATCGGAGGACGTCGGCGCCGTGGCCGTCGCGTGGTCACGGCGCTCGTCGTCCTGCTCCTGCTGGCCGGGCTGGTGGCGGTGGCGTGGCTCGTGCTGCTGCGCCAGACGGCGCTGCGCGGCCCCTCGGGCCCCACCGAGGAGGAGCTGGTCGCCAGGGTCGCCGAGCAGTTCCTGCAGGCCTGGGAGCGCGAGGACTGGGAGCAGCTGCAGGCGCTCATCAGCGACCAGGAGCTCGACGCGGCGGCTGTGCACGAGCAGGCCCACACGACTCTGCGCATCACCGCCGTCGACCTGCGCGCCGGCCTGCCGACCATCGCCGAGTCCGGCGACGAGGCGACCGTGCCGTTCTCCGCGACCTGGACCCTGGAGGGGCTCGGCGAGCACCGCTTCGACAACGAGCTGCAGCTCGAGAAGGTCCAGCTCGCCCCGCCCACCGAGGCCAGCGACCCCGAGGTCGAGGTGCGCCCCGTGTGGCGGGTGCGGTGGTGGTACTCGACCGTGCACCCCGACCTCACCCCCGAGGCGCGCTTCGAGCGCATCCGGGAGATGCCCACGCGCGCCCCGATCCTGGCGGCCGACGGCACGCCGCTGGTGACCTCCTCGCCGGGCATCCGCATCGGCGTGCAGCCGCAGCGGGTGACTGACCCGCAGGCCGTGGTCGACGCCGTCGCCGCCCACACCGACGCCGATCCCGCCGCGGTGCAGGCCCTGCTGGCCCGCGACGACCTCGACCCCGCCGGCTTCTACGAGGTCGCGAGCATGAGCGAGGAGGCCTTCGAGGCCGTCCGCGACCAGCTCCACCCGGTCCCGGGCCTGGTGTTCCGCAACGGCGGGGAGCGCCAGGTCGTGCAGCCCGGCATCCCCGGTCACCTGCTCGGCACCGTCGGGGAGGCCACCGCGGAGGCGCTCGCCGAGCTCGGCGACCACTACCGCCCGGGCGACGTCGTGGGCCTGTCCGGGCTGGAGGCCGCCTTCGAGGAGCAGCTCGCGGGCCGCCCCGAGGAGGAGGCGCGCATCGTCGACGACAGCGGCCTGATCCGCTCGCTGGCCTACTCGCCCGGTGCCGAGCCGGAGCCGCTGCAGACCACCCTCGACCCGCGCGTGCAGGTGGCCGCGCAGCAGGCGATCTCGAGCGTCTCCCAGCCCGCCGCCCTGGTCGTGGTCGACACCACGACCGGGGAGATCCGCGCCTCGGCGGTCAACCCGCCGAGCGGCTTCGACCGCGCCCTGGCCGGCTCCTACCCGCCGGGCTCGACCTTCAAGGTGGTGACCGCCACCGCCCTGCTGGCCAACGGCTACACGCCGGCGACACCGCTGCCGTGCCCGCCGACGGCGTCCTTCGGCGGCCGCAGCTTCCGCAACGCCGGTGGCTTCGGGCCTGGCACGATCTCCTTCGACCAGGCCATGGGGCAGTCGTGCAACACCGCCTTCGCGCACGCCGCCACCGAAGTCGGCGCTGACGCGCTGGTCGAGGCCGCCGAGGCCTACGGCTTCAACGTCGAGTACTCGACGGGGCTGTCGGAGGTGGGCGGCAGCTTCCCGCGGCCCGCCGATGGAGCGGAGCTGGCCGCGGCCGCGATCGGCCAGGCGCGGGTGGTGGCGTCACCGGTGCACATGGCCTCGGTGGCCGCTGCCGCGGCGACGGGGACCTGGACGGCGCCGCACTTCGTCCGCGGAGCCGACGTGCCGCGTCGCGAGCTGCCCGAGGGTGTCGTCGAGCCCCTGCGCTCGATGATGCGGACCGTGGTCGCCTCCGGGACCGGCACCGCCGCCAACGTGGCACCGGACGTGATCGGCAAGACCGGCAGCGCCGAGTACGGCACCGGTGACCCGCCGCCGACGCACGCGTGGTTCCTCGGCGTCCGCGGCGACCTCGCCGCGGCGGTGGTCGTGGAGGGCGGTGGCGCCGGCGGCAGCGTGGCCGCGCCGGTGTTCGCGCGGCTGCTCGCCAACCTCGGCTAGGACGCCGACTGCGCCTGGTCCTCGCGGTCGAGCTGCAGCGCCAGCGAGTTGATGCACCAGCGCTGCCCCGTCGGCTCCGGGCCGTCCGGGAACACGTGGCCCAGGTGGCCGCCGCAGCGGGCGCAGACGGCCTCGGTGCGCACCATGCCGTGGCTGCGGTCCTCGCGCACCTGGATGGCGGTGTCGGAGATCGGCTCGTAGAAGCTCGGCCAGCCCGTCCCGGAGTCGTACTTGGTCTCCGAGCGGAACAGCGGCGCGCCGCAGCCCGCGCAACGGTAGATCCCGGCCTCCTTCGCGTCCCAGTACAGGCCCGAGAAGGGCGGCTCGGTGCCCCTGCCGCGCAGGACGGCGTACTGCTCGGGGGTGAGCCGCTTGCGCCACTCCTGGTCGCTGAGTTCGACCCGTTCCGTCATGTCTGGCCCCCTGTGCGCGGTGTCTGCTCCTCCTGTGTACCGTGGCGGGGCGCCGGCGGCCGCCCGCCGGCTGACCCGGCCGGACGGGTTCGTGCGTCGGCGGCAGGCGACGAGCACCGGAGGGGCGAGATGCGAGTGGCCCTCGTGGGCGACACGATGCTCGGCCGCGCCGTCGCCGAGCGCGTCGCCGAGAGCCCGTCACCGCGCCTGCTCGGCGACGCGGTGGTGGAGCTGCTGCGGGACGCCGACCTGACCGTCGCCAACCTCGAGTGCTGCATCTCCGACCGCGGGCAGCGCTGGCCGGACCCGCGCAAGCCGTTCTTCTTCCGCGCCCCGCCCGCGGCCGCCGCGCTGCTGGCGGACTGGGGCGTCGACGTCGTCACGGTGGCCAACAACCACGCCCTCGACTACGGCGTGGAGGCGCTGCTCGACACGCTCGAGCACCTCGACCGGGCCGGCATCGCCACCGTCGGCGCCGGCGCAGGCGTTGCTGACGCGCGCCGACCGCTGCACACGGTGGTGGACGGCACCCCGGTGAGGGTCGTCGGCGTCACCGACCACCCCGCCGACTTCGCGGCCGGGGAGCGTCGGCCGGGGGTGGCCTACGCGGACCTGCGCGCCGGCGTGCCGCCGTGGCTGACGGAGGCGTGCGCCGGCGACGGCGAGGAGGTCGTGCTCGTCACCCCGCACTGGGGTCCGAACATGACGACAGAGCCCCTGCCGTACGTGCAGCGGGCTGCGGACCGGCTCCTGGACGCGGGGGCGACGGTGATCGCGGGCCACTCGGCCCACGTGTTCCACGGCGTCCGCTTCGCGGGGCGACGCGCCGTCCTCTACGACCTCGGCGACTTCCTCGACGACTACGCCGTCGATCCGCAGCTGCGCAACGACCTCGGGCTGCTGTGGCTGCTCGACGTGTCACGCGACGGCGTCGAGCGCCTCGAGGCGCTGCCGCTGCAGCTGGACTTCTGCGCCACGGACGTGGCGAGGGGGGACGCGGCGCGCTGGATCACCCGACGTCTGCAGCGAGCCTGCGCCCCCTTCGGCACAGCAGTCGACGAGGACGGCGGTCGCCTCCTGCTGCACCCTGCCTGACCCGGCGGTCAGGCGCTGGCGTGCTCGACGACCCTGACCATGCCGCCGCTGGGGAACAGCGTCGACTCGTGGCCGTCATCCCAGCGCACGCGCAGCTGCATGGGGTCGCGCGAGATGACCTCCACGACCGTGCCGCGGCGCACGGCCTGGCCGACCTGCACGCTGGAGACTTCGATGCGGTCGCCTGGCTTGGCGTCCACGTCCTCCACCTCCGCGCTGAAGTCTGCCTGCTCCAACGGTCCGTACAGGACACCGCCTACGATAGCGCCGGCTGCTCGTGGGAGGACCCCAGGTCGAGCTCGTAGGTCTGCCCCACGAGGTCGACGCCGAAGCTGTGGTGGCGCTCCTCGGCGACCAGCCGGAAGCCGCGCGACAGGTACACGTGCCGCGCCGCCACCAGGGGGTGGTTGGTCCACAGGCGCATCCGCGTGAAGCCGGCCGCGCGGGCGTGCGCGATGCAGGTGTCGACCAGGCGGCCGCCCAGGCCGAGGCCGCGCGCGTCGGGGGTGACCAGCAGGATCCGCAGCTTGGCGGTGCACCCCTGCGGGTCGCTGTCGTCGGACACGCAGAGCACGCAGCCGACGCGGCGCCCGTCGCGCTCGGCGATCCACGCCGCGGCACGGGGGTCATCGCTGTCGGCGTAGTCGGCGACGATCTGTGCGACGAGCGCCTCGAAGCTGGTGTCCCAGCCGAACTCCTGCGCGTACACCTCCCCGTGGGCCATCACCACCCAGCCGAGGTCGCCCGGCTCGCCGAGGCGGCGGATGACGGGTGCAGCCGACATCACCTGACCCCTCCACTGAAACGACTGTTTCAGTGAGGCAGGATAGCAGCGATGACCGAGCCCGCTCCACGCCCCTCCGCACGCCGCGACGAGCTCTTGGAGCGCGCCTACGCCTACGTGCTCGAGCACGGCCTCGGTGACCTGTCCATGCGCCCGCTGGCCGCCGCCATCGGCTCCAGCCCGCGCGTGCTGCTGTACCTGTTCGGCAGCAAGGACGGGCTCGTGCGGGCGCTGCTGGCGCGGGCGCGCGCCGACGAGCTCGCCCAGCTCGAGCGGGTGCGGGCGCGCGCCCCGCGCGACCTGGCCAGCGCGGCCCTGCAGGTGTGGCGCTGGCTGGCCACGCCGCGGCACCGGCCGCTGCTGGTGCTGTGGCTGGAGACCTACGCGCGCTCGCTGGTCGAGCCCGACGGGGTGGTGGCCGACTTCGCCGCCGCCACCGTGCGCGACTGGCTGGACGTGCTGGCCGCGTCCCAGCCGCCCGAGCTGCGCGACAGCCCGGACGGGCGGGCGCAGCGCAGCGCGGTGCTGGCGCTGCTGCGCGGCGCGCTGCT
>Ga0207864_1002190_pt1 | contig 19032 bp, 12 predicted proteins | sample HigsolmetaAR202D_FD_184834 | JGI IMG/M metagenome (GOLD analysis project Ga0207864, IMG submission 184834) | Ionic liquid and high solid enriched microbial communities from the Joint BioEnergy Institute, USA - AR20-2-D (SPAdes) (version 2) ... | reverse complement strand
GATGCTGTGCTGGGATCGGGAAGCGGGGAGCCGGGTGTGAGGCGGTGACCTGACGGGGGCGGGTCATCCGCCCGCCTGGGCGAGGCGGCGGCGCAGCCAGTAGAGGTCGGCCTCCTGGGCGTTCTGTGTTTCCCAGCCGGCCGAGAGCTTGCCGTCGCCGTCCCGCCGCCGCAGGGCGGTGAGTGTGCTGTCCGATCGACGGACGTTCTCATTGTACGACTTGATGAGCCGCAGCGTATCGGCATGCACGGCGGCGGGAAGCTCCGCCCGCATCAGCGACACGAACGTCTCGACGCTGCCATCGGGCGTCAGCAGGCGATGCAGGTGGTTGGACTGCACGCGGTACATCTCGCCCGATCCCCACATGATCGGCGCGATGTGGAAGCCATCGGTGTACCCCTCGGGAATGGGACGGAAGGCCAGTGTCTCCTCGGCCGGCTCGACGCCCAGGACGACCGGCAGCCACTTGCTGATGCCCACGAACAGCTCGTGGCCGCGCCGGCTGGTCAGGAAGCGCAGGAAGTTGATCGCCACCTCCGGGTGCTTTGAGTCGTTGCTGACGCAGAAGTTGATCCCCAGCCCGCGCCCGCCCTCGGCGACGGGGCCAAGGACGTGGCGGCCGTAGGTCGGGTCGTCCGGCGACGGCAGGGGGATGGGAAACAGGCCGATCTCGAACGGCGATTGATCCGCGATGGAGCGGTAGTCCCAGCTTCCCGTGACGATCATCAGCGCCCGCTGCTGGGCGAAGTAGAAGGCATCCTCGCGGTCGAGCTGGAGGAAGCCGGCGGGCATCATGATGCCGACTTCGCGCATAAGCTGCAGGCCGTCGCGGATGGCCGGGTGGTCGAAGCTTACGCGCTCGTTCAGGAACGCGAGGGCCGGATGGGCCGGCGTGCGGAGCTGGCCCAGCTCGTCGATCTCCCGCGCCAGCTTCTGGGTCTGGCTGCGGAACAGGGCGTCCAGGAGGATGTTGGCGTTGAAGCGCGACCCGGCCAGCGGCTGGATGGGCCGGCCGTCAGTGCCCAGGTGACGCTGGGCCCGGCGGCAGACGTCGAGAAACGCCTCGTAGGTTTCGGGCGGGCGATCGTGCCCCATGATGGCGCGGTACAGCGGTTTGTTGTAGTAGACCCGCACCGTCACGATCGAGTTGGGGATGGCGTAGTACTCCTGAAGCGACTCCAGCCCGGGCGCGTGGCCGAGGCCGTCGATGAAGGTGTCGCGCCAAGGCACGCCTTCGAGATCGGTGCCGGCGTTGTAGGGGTTGGGCTGCTCGACGTAGCGCGTGAGGGGCAGGAAATGGCGGGTGAGCAGTTCGTCGGTCTGATCGCCCACCTCGACCAGGTCGGGCACGTTCCGGCCGGCCAGGCGCGTGCGCGTGTACGAGCCGTAGACGCGCCCCGGGACGGCGATCTGTTCGATGCGGACGTTGGGGTGGAGGCGCGAGTACTCTTTGGCCACGGCATCGAAGGCATCCCGCATGCCTGCTTCGAGCTGCCAGTGGCACATGCGGATGGTGATCTGCTCCGGGGCGGCCTCGCGGGCGGTGCGCGTGGCGACCGTGACGATGGAGGCGGCGAACGCGCCCGCCGTCAACACCACGCCAAACAGGTTCAGGAGCGTCGCGGCTTTCATGGTGTGGCCTCCGCCGGCTGGGTGGCCGGCGCGCCCAATCGCTGACGGATGGTGTACGCGCGGAAGTCGCGGGGGAATTCTGCGAGAAACCGCCGCTCGTAGGCTTCGGCCAGGTCGACCTGCCCGAGGGCGCGGGCACGTGTGGCAGCGCGGATGTAGAGGTTGCCGGCGGTGTTGCGCTTGGCCAGGCCGACGGCGTCGGCCGCCCGGAGATGCCGCAGTGCCGCGGCGTCGCCCAGCCTTAAGCGGGATGCGGCGGCGGCCATGGTGAGGTGGAAGTCGCGGCGGGCGGTCGGATCGCTCAGGTGGGCGGCGCGCTGCTCGAGTGTGGCGAACGTCGCGGCGGGCGAGGCCTCGTCGAGGACATACAGCCGGAGCATCGCCGCCTCCACGAAACCCATCTGCGCCAGCGGATGATCGGGATGGGCGGCCAGAAGCTCGTCGAAGAGTTCGACGGCCTTATATGGATCGGCCGGATCGCGATGCAACTGGTGGATACGTGCGAGGAGATAGGTCGCCTCGATGACCTGCTCGCCGCGGCCGTCGGATCGCACCTCTTCCAGCAGGGCCAGCGCCCGCTCGATGTTGGCCGACTGACGCGGCTGGACATTGAGCAGTGCGACGGCCAGGCCGATGCGGGCATCGTGGTCGGCCGGGTCGGCCTGGAGCCGCGCCTCGAAAGCACGGCGGGCGTCGAGGAATTGGACCTGGGCGACGTTCTCCCACCCGTCGGGCGCGTCGACTGGCTCCGACGCCCGCGCCGCCTGAGTCCAGCCGATCGCCACCCCGGCCGCCGCCGCGAGGATGCGCCCCGCTATGCAAGGGAAGGGTGCATGCATCGCATATTATATTATAAATCAGGATGAAACGGGCAAGCAGAATCCCTTGGCAATGGAGGGGCGGATGGGGCTGGGGCGTCTCGGTTATCTACTGTTCTTCCTCCTGATCGGCCCCAGCGAACGTGAACCGCCAAGGACGCCAAGAACAGACAGATCCGAGACGCCGAGATAGCTGAGGAAGAAACAAGAGAATCCTCTTTGATTACCCTCCGCGGACTCGGCGTCCCGGCGTGCTTCCTTCTTTTTTGTTTCTTGGCGTCCTTGGCGGTGATCGGCATCACTTACGGACGCCGCGATAGCCGGTGATGTCGTCGATGGCGCTGATGGCAGCGCCTCGTTCGCCGAAGATGAAGCGCGTGCTGTGTTCCAGCGGCTCGCCGGGCTGGTCGTTGATGTGGAGTGTCGGGAGGGGAATATCGCCTTCCACCGCCTTGTCGTCGACCAGCAGCCGCATCCGGCCATCGCGCCACTTCAGAACGATGTCATGCCATCCCGCCGCCGGCGCATCGATGCCGATCTGCGGGCCGTCCTTGGCGTCGGTACGGAGGATCAGGCGGGCCGGGTTCTTCCCGCCGGCGGACTTGACCTCGAGGACAAATCCCGGCGGCACGGGCGGCTGGTCCTTCTTCGCGGCGGGATTAGGTGTTGCGGAGGACCTGGCCGGCCTTTCCGGTGAACTGGGCCGCGAAGCGCAGCTCGCCCTGGTCGTTGGCCAGGCTCAGGTGGGGCAGGATGGCCACGCCCTGTCCGACGGCCAGGGCCTTGCCCCGCTTGCCGTCGATCAGGCCGTCGCCGCCCGTGATGGCGGTGGCGCCCAGTGCGAAGTCGGCCTCGGCCGACCGGTCGAAGGTCGCAAAGAATGTCGCCTCGTCAGCACTTTGCGGGCGCTCGACCAGGTGCACGGCCGCGAAGTCGCGCTTGAGGGCATCGATGCGCAGACCCGCATCCGTGAGCGGCACGACCGCCCCCGTCTCGGCGTTGAGCGCCTGGGTGCGCGACCGGTCCAGCCCCAGCTTCCGCCAGTCAATGGCGACGTCGATCGCGCGATCTTCCCGCGCGGTGTTGACGATCCACAGGATCGCCCGCCCCGGCACCTTGTGAACCGAGACGAGACTGTCGGGCGTGGTGGTCCTGGCCGGCACGTGGCTGTGCCAGTAGCCGATGAACTCGACGTCATCCCGGTGGAACTGGGCGGCCTCGGCGATCGTGTGGAACCAATGGAGTTGCTCGGGCAGGATATCGTGCGCGAGGACCCAGCCGACGAACTGGTGGACATGCTCTGCGGCTTGTTCCGTCCGATGGCGCTTGGCCTGGCACATCATGAGCATCGCGCCGCCGGCAGCCTTGGCGCTGCCGATCGCGCGCATGCGGGCCGCGGGGAGCACTTCGAAGTAGTCGAACTGCTCATCGGTGGGGGCGACGTTCTCGCCTTCCATGAAGATGTCGGCCCACCAGGCATGATAGGCCGCGCCGCTGGTGATGTGCATCCAGAGGTTGGGCTTGGCCGCGCCGGCGTCGTGCATGGCGTAGGTCAGGCGCTTGTAGTAGTCACGCAGACCCAGGTAAGTGTAGCCCGGCTGCAGCCGCCCGTCCGGCCGGTAGTAGGCCCCGCCAGTGAGGAAGTTGCGGTCGAAGCTGATGTAGTTCTCGTCGATGTAGATCATCCGCATGCCGGAGCGGCGGATCCACTGGTCGTAGTGATAGACGCGGAAATCGATGGGCCCGCGGCTTTGCGTGACGTCGTTGTTGCCGAGCTGGCCGGGCGATTCGCCCCAGTCGACGGCGAAGTCGGAGAAGCTGCGACCTTCGTAGTCGCGGTAGAAGCCGATCGAGTGGGCGATCGACCCGACCGAAGGGCGGTGATCGGGGCGATTGGCGAACCTGTCCCAGTAGCGCTTGGATCGCTCCCAACTGTGCGGGAAGGGGCTGCCGTAGTAGGGCCAGTTGATCACCCAGTCGGTCCCGTCGAAGTCGGGATAGAAGTACGTGTGACGCGCGCTGGGAGCGCCGGGGACGGGCGAGGGGGTGCAGATCCAGCTTCGCCATCCCGGCGGCAGCGGGCGCGCGGGGAACGTCTGATACGCGTAGCGCAGCGTCGTGGCGGCCGTCAGCGTCGTCGGGATCTCGATGAAGTGGATGCGCAGCGTGACGGTTCCGTTCTCGCGGATGATTTCCTGGGTCGGATGGCTGCGGTTCGGCTCCGTGACCCACCCCTTGTCGTTGTCGGCGACCCAGAGGAAGCCGCGGTCGCTGTTGGTCAGCCAGATGTAGGGGACGAAATCGCCGATCAGCACGCCCGATGCGGTCTGCCGGCTCGACCAGTAGGCCGGCGTCTCATCGTGCACCGCCGCCCACCCGCCGGCGGTGGTGGCGAAGTGCGTGGCCTCCGATTCGGGCAGGACCACCTCGAGGTAGAGCTTGTCGATGGCCGCCTGCGTGCCCTGGGGGGCGATGGTCAGGTCGCTGAGGACGTAGCCGTCCATCTCGAGCGTGCTGGTGGCCGAGAGGTTCAGGCCGGCGCCTTCGCCCTGGCCGCTGAACGTGACGGCGGCCTCCGTCCGCTTCTGGATGTTCGGCTGCGAGGCCTGAATGACGACCGGCTGGCCCTCCTGGATGGCAACGAGGCGCATGGACTGGATCTGCTGGGCGCCGCCGTTGTCGACCGATTGCAGCATGGCCAGGCCGTCGACCGCCAGATTGCGGTTCCAGACGCCGAAGGTGTTGCCGCTCACCTGCACCGGCGTCCACGGCGGGATGACCTTGTCGCTGATGCCCAGCGCGTTGTCCTGCCAGGTGAACTTGTGGCGCAGGAGTTTCACATCCGTGCGCGCCGAGTGGAGCGGCTTGCCGGCCGCATCGGTCACGACCACCTCGGCGATCACCGTTCGCGGCTCGGTCGACTTCGGAGCCTCGGGCACGGGCAGGGGCTGGAGGTTCGGGTCCGCATCCGGATTGACCGCCGCCTCGCCCGCCTTGGGCTTGCGCGACGCCGCGGCCTTGCGCGCCGCGGCGCGGTCTTTGTTCTCCTCCTTGATCCGCTTGATCTCGTTGTAGGCCGCGTCTTGGGCGCTGTGGTCCTGGAGCGGGATCTCGATCTCGTCAAGCGTGGCATGGCTGTCGGAGTAGAACTCAATGAACGGCGCCAAATCGAATCGCTTGAGCTCTTTCGACTCATCCGCCGCATCGAGCAGCCGCACATACCCGCCGGCGACCTGCTGGCGTTGCGGCAGGTCGAGGATGTCGGTGCGGACCAGCAGCGTGTTGGTCTGCGGGCCGTATTGCGCACTCACCCCCACCGGCGGCGGCTCGGGCGCATCGGCGGGGCGCACAGGACGCTGCGGCACGTAGCCGGTGGCGGCGTAGGGGATCGTCTGGCGGAACAGTACCTGGCCGTCGCGCTGGACGTTGATCGTCAGGTGGCCAGAGGGAACCTGTTTGGACGCCTTGTCGATCGTGATCTTCTTCAGCCAGTCCTGCGGCACACTACCGGCCAGTTCGATCCGCTCGCGCGCGGCAGCCTTGACCGTGATCGTGTGGTTGTCGACGATGTCGGCGGCATCGCCGGGTACGGGCGACTGGTGGAACCGCGCTTCCAGTGTCACAGTCGCATCGCCGGCTTGCCGGCCGACGAGTGTGATGGGGATGCGGTACTGGCCCGTGAACAGTGTGTGCAGATCGCGGACCTGCACGGCCACATCATCGAACGCCAGCCGCACCGGCGGATGCTGGGGCAACTCGGCAAACCCACCGGTGATGGACCACGACGCCTGCGGCCGTGGCCAGGCGCCCAGGGCCGAGCGGCACAGCAGGATCTGCCAGACATCATTGTCCCGGATCGCCTGCACGCCGAAATCGGCGATGGGGATCGACGCCTCGATCACGTAGCCGTCGGCGTCTTCGCTGACGCCGAGCGTCCAGTTGCCCGTCCACCCCTGTGCGGTGTAACCGCGCGAGGGGATCATGTGGCTGTCGAGGACGGCGGGGTAGGTGTTGATGACGTTCTGGTAGGTCTCGGGGATCGGCTTAGGCGGCGAGACCCACACCTCCACGGACGGATCGCCGTAGGAATAGCCGTCGTTGGTGCGGACGCTCTTGCGGAGTTTCCACTCCCGGGCAGCGCGGGTGCAGCGGAACAGGAAGTACAGCCGCTGGTCGTCGAAACCCATCGACATCTCGGTGGGCGCGCTGATCTGCTGGTAGGCGAACGCCGCTAGCAACCCGGTCGTGGTCAGCGCCCCGTCCCATTCGCCCTCGGCGATCGTCCCGTCGATGATCGGCGGCTGAGCCATGCGCACGGCGGTGAACTGCGCGCCCGGCGGCCGCTCGGCGGCGGACAGGACGGCGACGTTCAGCGCGATGACGACTGCGACGATTCGGGCAACGTGCATCGGACCTTCTCCTGTGCGATGTCAGCGGCGCATCTCAATGACTGACGGCATGCGCCATCGAACGGCTGGACAGCTCGCAGCGATACGCGCCCGCCACACTCAGCCGCACATGCGTCCTGTCGCCGCTGCTGACCGGCTCCACCGCGGCCCCGCCCACGATCGGTTCGATCCGCACGTGCCGGTCGCTCTGCTCGAGCACGATCTCCTGCTCGGGCGCGCCGGGACTGACGATCAGGAATTCATCGAGCTGGCTGATGCCCCGGCCCAGCCCGCGCGCCTGGCGCGTGCCGTGCTCGCGAACGACCTGGCAGAGCCAGTGGTTCATCGGATCGGCGGCCGTTTGCGCGTAGCGCTTGTCGGCGGCCCGCCAGCCGACATCGTTGACGGGGCTGATGAACGGGAAGGCCCCGGCCACATCGTGTGCCCAAGCCGAACGCCATACCAGACGCTGGCGGCCGCGATGGGCGATGCGGTGCATGAGCGCGTGGCCGCAGCCGCCTTCGTGATCGCGCTGGTCGATGGCGAAGGCGTTCATCGGGACGCAGGTGTTGATTCCCTCGCCCCACATGAAGAAGTCCGGGCTGAGCGACCGGCCGAAGCGGTAGACCTTGCGGTAGAACTCGAGCATCGCTGCCATCGACTGGGCCGGGAAACGCAGGTAAGGCTTGTCGCCGAAATCCGGCGGCACGGGCTGGAACGCCGAGTCCCAGAAGATGCCAGTGATGCCCAGATCGCAGACGTAGTAGCGAATCCACTCGCAGACATACTGGAGGAACGTGGGATCGGCCGGATCGATGATGTCGAGGCGCACGCCCGAGTCGGGGCGGTTGTGCAGTCGGACGGGCCGGCCGTCGATCCCCTGGATGGCCCAGGAATCCCGGTATCCGGCGCTGTCGGGACGGTGTCCCTTCTGGCTCATCCACACGTAGGAGTGGATGCCGCGGTCGTTGAAACGGCTCAACACCTCACGCAAGGCCCGCTCGCCGCCGAGTGACGGATTGGGTCGCGGCGAGAGCAGGTCGCAGTCGTTCCCGGCCCAGGGGACTTCGTGCACGAAGAGTCCGAATCCATTGACGCCGCACTTCTCGTGGAGGATATCCGCCCCCTCGCCCATCGCGTCGAACGAACCGTCCTTCTGCCAGTTGGGATGGAGCCAGAACCAGGTGGTGCGATACCACCAGTCGGGCGGCTCCTCGAACTCGTCGAACTGTTCCGCCAGGACGCGCTCGGCATCGTCCAGGCCGTGGCCCCAGAACAGGGAGATCGCCGGCGTCATCACCTCCTGCCCGACGGGTATGTCCTGGTAGTAATAGAAGCGGAAGGTGAGGCGGTCGGCGTCGAAGGCCAGCCGCCCGCCGGTGAACGGACGGCGGACGATCGCCCAGAGGTAGCGGTGATCTTCGGGGTTGTACAGCAGCGCGCCGTTGATCGTCGGCTGGCCGGGAAACGTGGACCGGAATCCGCCCCGCAGGATCGCGACGACATCGGTCACGGGGCCGTCCTCGAAGCTGACGTGCTCGCGCGGGCCGCTCCCCCCGATCGCCAAGGCGCGCATGCGAGTGCCGCTGCCCAGCAGTTCGGTGGGGGCGGCCAGCACATCGAGTGCATCCAGTCGGACCGGCGCTTCAAGCTCGGGTTGCCAGATGTAGTCGAGATGGTCGCCCGGGGCGGTGTTAGCGAGCCGCCGCAGCTCGTAGCGCAGATGGACCGAGTTGGACGGGCCCGAGTGCAGTCCAACGCCGCCCAGTGACAGCACGCGGCGGATGTGCCAGCGAGAGCCCGTGCCGTAGCCGGCCGGCAGGTGGGCCTCCATGGTGGTAATATGTTCATTGGTGGACTGGTCGATGTCGGCCAAGGTCATCTCCAGCGGCTGGCCGTTGAGGCCCAGTTCCGCGCCCTGACCGAAAGTGAGCAGAGGTGTGCCATCCGGCATGGCCAGTCGCAGCAACTGCCCGGTGTCGGCGTGCAGACGAAGGGGTATGCCAAAGGCTCGGCCATTTCCGGCGGTTACCATAGATCAAACCTGGTGAGGGGGTTGCGTCGATCGGTTTGCCCAATATAATATAACTTGCTGGCGATGTCCAGTGCTTCTTAATCCCCCCGCGGGTACACTGCGAGGTATCATATGAAACAGGACCACCCGGCGCCCGCGCAGCCGCTCCATCGCAAAATTTACGCGCTGCTCCGCCGCGAGATCGCCACGCAGATGAAAGCCGGCCAAATGCTCGAATCGCAGAACGAGCTGGCCCGGCGCTTCGGCGTGAGCTTCCCGACCGTTCGCGAGGCCCTGAGCATCCTTGCCGAAGAAGGCGTCATCGAGCGCCGTCGCGGCAGCGGCACCATCGTCGTGGATCCGCACCACAACCAGCACGTGGCGGTCCTCTCCGAGCTGGATGTGACCCACCCGCGGGCTGGCTATCACTTCCGTCGCCTCACCCAGCAGCTCCGCCAGTGGTTCGACAGCAACGGCTACCGCGTGCGGCTGTACATCGGGCGGATCGAGCCCGGCACCCACACCGATCTGCGGCTGGAGGAACCCGAACACGGCTCGAGCTGCCCGGAGTTCCTCGAAGAGCTCGAAGCCGGCCGCATCCGCGGCGTGGTGTCGGTGGGGGGGATCGGCCGCACGCTGGTGCGCCGGCTCCGGGAACTGGCCGTGCCCATTGTCGGCAACGACCAGTGGCTGCCGTACAACGTCAACACCGACCTGCGCGAGCTGATCGACATCGGCATCGACCACCTACTGTCGCTGGGCCGGCGAAAGCTGGCGTTCATGAGCTGGGGGAACCCCAAGATCATCCTCGACGCGATGCGCGAGCGCGACCTGCAGCTCAACGTGCAGTGGCTGCGCACCGACCTGCCCCCCGACAGCCCCGGCGCCGGGTGGGAGGAATTTCGCGAGATCTGGTCCTCGCCGGGCGACGAGAAGCCGGACGGGCTGCTGGTAACCGACGACGTGCTGTTCGGCGACGCCCTGCACGCGATCATCGACGCCCACGTGCGCGTGCCGCAGGACCTGGCGATCGTCACGCACATGAGCATCGGGTCGGGCTTCTGGGCACCGTTCCCCGTGGCGCGGATCGAGACGGACGCCGACGCGATGGCCGCCGAGATGGGCGCAATGCTCACCGAGCTGATGGACCGGCAGATGCCCGCCCAGCCGCAGCGCGTCCTGGGCGTGCGCCTGGTCACGCCGGAAATGGCGGCGTCTCAGCCGGCCAAGCCCGAGCAGGCCTGAGCCCAGCGTCGAAAGCCTATGGCCCAGCCGATCTCAACCCGCAAGGCCCTGCGCGAGTGGCGCATCTACCTGCTGGTGCTCCCAGCACTGGTGATGATCGCCACGTTCGCCTACTTCCCGGCGGCCAGTGCGATCTACCACAGCTTCTTCGACTGGTCCGGCGGCGAGGTCAAGCGATACACCGGCCTGGACAACTTTCGCCGGGCGTGGAACGACGCGGTGCTGTGGCGCAGTTTCGGCGTCATCGCCATCCTCGTCGTCGCCAATGTCATCAAGCTGATCCCGTCGATCCTGCTGGCAGTGCTCATCCACCGCCTGCACAGCGCCCGCTGGCAGTACTGGTACCGCGTCGGCGTGGTGCTGCCCATGGTCGTGCCGGGACTGGTGTTCCTGTTCATCTGGAAGTTCTTCCTCGACCCAAACGTCGGCGCGCTCAACCGCCTGCTCGACCTCACCGGCGGGCGGACGCTGCTGGTGTGGATCGACCAGCTCTTCGGCTGGGACGTGTTCCGACCCGACCAGCCCTTCGGCTGGCTCAGCCAGCCCGACCTGATCATCCCGTCGCTGATCCTGTGGGGGTTTCCGTGGATCGGTGCGGTCGGCGTGCTGCTCTACCTGGCGGGACTTCAGTCGATCGGCGCCGAGGTGTACGAGGCAGCCGAGATCGACGGCGTCACGAGCTGGCAACGCCTCCGCCACATCGAGCTGCCGCTGATCCTCACCCAAATCCGCCTGACACTCGTCCTGCTGATCATCGGTACGCTTCAGGGATACGGGCTGCAACTGCTGCTGCTGGGCGACACCGGCGGCCCCGATGGGCGCGGCATGGTGCCGGGGCTGTGGATGTACAACCGCGCCTTCAGCAGCGGCGAGTTCGGGTACGCCTGCGCCCTCGGGTTGATTCTCTTCGTCGCCATCCTTGTGTTGACAATGATCAACAACCGCCTCGTCCGGGTGGACAAATGACGACGACGCTCGAACCAACTGTCCGCGTGCGAGTCGAGACGATGGCGCCGGCCCCGACGCTGCGGCCGGTCAAGTCTCATCGCCGCCGCGACTGGGGCAGGCACCTGGCCATCCAGCTCCTGCTGGCCATGCAGCTCTTCCCCGTCTACATGATGCTGCAGGTCAGTTTGAAGGATAACCGCTCGTTCCTGAGCAATCCCTGGCTGCCCGATGCGCCGGCGGACTGGCGCTGGGAGAACTGGTCGTTCGCCACGCGGCTCGTCCTGCCCTATCTGGCCAACACGATGTTCGTCGCCGTGCTGGCGACGGCCGGGACGCTCACCCTCGCGGTCCTCGGAGCCTACTTCTTCGGGCGCTACCGGATGCCCGGCGGCCGCGTGCTGTGGGCGGCGTTCATGATGCTTATGCTCATGCCGACCATAGCCAATCTCGTGCCGCAGTTCGCGCTGCTGACGACGATGGACCTGCTCAACACCCTCTGGGCGCTGATCGTCGTGGGTATCGCCGGCTCGCAGGCGTTCTGCATCTACGTCCTGCGGAACTTCATCGAGGAGATCCCCCGCGACCTCTTCGAGGCCGCCGAGATCGACGGCGCCGGCCACCTGGCGCAGATCCGCAACATCGTCGTGCCCATGAGCCTGCCGGTCTTGAGCACGCTGGCGATCGTGACGTTCCTCGATCGCTGGAACGAGTTCGTTATGCCTTTGATCGTCCTGCGCGACCCGGAGAAGTTCCCCATCGGCGTGGGGCTGATCTATCTGGAAGGGGAGTACGTCAAGCACTGGGGCCGCATCATGGCCGCCTTCAGCATGGCGAGTCTTCCCCTGATCGTCCTGTTCCTCTTCACCATGCGCACCTTCGTCCGCGGCCTCGCCTCCGGCGCGGTAAAAGGCTGACATCTCCGAGGACGCCCGTGTCGGCCGGAAGAAAGAGTCGCCTCCAGACAGGAGGTCGATCGGCATGACGTTTGACATGGATTACCGTCGGGCGGTGGCGAGGGCGTGTGACAAGTGTGGATCACCTCCACCGATGCGCTGCATTGCATCCAACACTGCGGATACGCCACGAACAGTCGCAAGCCGCTCCAGACTTGTCGAACGTGATGACAAAAAAAGATGCCCTCGCCGAAGCGATGGCATCTGGATGCCCCATGGGGCATGGCCTGCGAATGTTTCGTCTTGTTACGAAAAGCCGCAGACCGGGGTTGGCTAGACGTCCTTCAGTATACCTACGAATCGGTACGGTTGCAAAAACTTTCTACGCAACCTTCAGGTGGGCCTCCACCTCCCGAATGGTCGTTGTCGGCTCGGGAATTGCTTCACCATCAGCGACGAGCCCCTCCAAGTGGAACTCGATAGCCTCACGCATGTTCTTGGTGATCTCCTCGACGGTCTCTCCAGTGGCGACGACGCCTGGCAAATCAGGAGCATACGCGCTGAGATTTCCCTCCGCCTTCTCAATCACGATTGCGTAGGTCTTCGTCATGGGCAGGATCAATCTGCGCTTGTCGCCAGATACTTCTCAGCGTTCCGGTAGCCAAGTCATCGGAAGGTTTGCCGGCAACAGTTACGCGACCCCTTTTTCACTGGATGCTTGAATTGCCGGTGACTCCCGCGGGTCGCCACGAGCAACCACCCGTCTCGCGTGAGGATCTGTATGACTGCCAGACTTTCATTCTATCCCAACCTATCCCAGCCTGGCAGCGATCCGGGAATCAGCCAGTAGCATTCCAGGAGATCCATTTTTGCTTTGACAGGGCGGACCCAGTCAAGTACTTCTGGTCCGGCGGACATTCTGCTAACACAAGAGGTGCAACATGGGGAATACGCTTGGGTTGGACTTGGGGCCAAACTCTATCGGCTGGGCACTGATCGAGGAGAACACGGAGGGGGTTGGCCGGCTGATTGACGCCGGTGTTCGCGTATTCCCCGAAGGAGTGGACAACTTCGACACCAGCAAGGAAGTCTCACGCAATCAGGATCGCCGCATGGCTCGCGGTATGCGGCGGCAAATCCTTCGCCGCAAGCGACGGCGGCGGATCCTTCGTAGTGCACTGGCTGAAGTTGGCTTGTTTCCGCGAGATCGGGAAGCTCAACAACGTCTGCTCGATCTCGACCCCTATGTTCTGCGTTGCCGGGCGATCCACGAGCAACTTGAGCCCTATGAGATTGGGCGGGTGTTGCTCCATCTCAATCAGCGCAGGGGTTTCCTGTCCAACCGCAAGAAGGATCGGGGCGACAAGGAAGTCAAGGGCATGCTCGCCGAGATCAGCCAGCTTCAAGGAGAGATGGGCGATCGAACGCTGGGAGACTATCTGGCAGAGCTTCGACAGGACCCACACACACGTGTCCGTGGGCGGCATACCCACCGGGCCATGCTCGCGGAGGAGTTTGATCGGATCTGGCAGGCGCAGGCCAAGTATTACCCCAAGCTTCTGACTGACCAACTCCGCTATGGCCGGGCCGGTCGATTCGATCCACTGAAGCCTCTTCGTCCGCGGCGTCTGCCACATGACTCCAACTGGCTGGCGGAATATGGCATCCAGGGGATCATCTTCTTCCAGCGGCCGATGTTCTGGCCCAAGTCGATGGTTGGTGTCTGTGAGCTGGAGAAGGGGGAGAAGCGCTGCCCCAAGGCCGATCGGGCTGCCCAACGCTTCCGCATGCTCCAGGAGGTCAACAATCTCCGCTACATCGATCCGGAAGCTCGCAGCGAAAAGGCACTCACCGCCGAGCAGCGCGCTCTACTGTTGGATAAGCTCGGAAGCCGCGAGAAGGCAACGTTTGATGAAATACGAAAGTGGTTGGGCTTCCTGGACAATATCCGCTTCAACCTGGAACGCGGCGAGCGAAGCAGCATCGGCGGCCATAAGACAGATGCTCGGATTGCCAAAGTTATCGGCAAAGCGTGGTACAAGCGGAGCGAAGACGAGAAGGATCGGATCGTCCGGTTGCTGATCAATACAGAGTTTGACGATGTGGCCATCGCCAGGCGGTTGGTCGAGGAGTTTGACCTGACATCTGAGCAAGCCGAAGCTTTGCTTGGTGTCGATCTGCCGGCGGGCTACCTGAGCGTTTCCCTCAAGGCCATCAACAAGCTCCTGCCACACCTGGAACGCGGCCTGCGATACATGGCCGACTCGGACCCGAGCAATTCCGCTTTGCATGCGGCCGGCTATCTCCGCCGTGATGAGCTTCAGCGTCGCCTGTTCGATAAGCTTCCACCCCTCCAGTTTGTGCGTACGGGCCCGCTGGCCGATCTGCCCAATCCCATCGTCCGCGCCACACTCTATGAGCTGCGAAAAGTCGTGAATGCGATTGTCCGCGAATACGGCAAGCCGGACGAGATCCACGTCGAGATGGCACGTGAGCTTAAGCTCAGCGAAGCCAAACGTCGCGAGCTCAGCGCCGCCATGCGCCAGCGAGAGCAGGAACGATCCCGGGCAGCGGACTACCTGCGCCAGAACGGTGTCCGTGTCACCCGCGACGCTATCACGCGCTTCCTGCTGTGGCGCGAGCAGGGAGAGAAGTGCATCTACAGCGGCCGAAGCATCAGCTTTGAGCAACTGTTTGGCGGTGAGGTGGACATTGACCATATCCTCCCTTACTCCCGATCCCTGGACGATTCGCAGAGCAATAAGGTCGTCTGTTTCCGCTCTGAGAATCACAGGAAAGGGCAGAGAACGCCGTACGAGTGGCTTGGCAGTGAGGATTCCCAGGCCTACGCGGCACTCTGCCAGCGTGCCCGCATCCTGCCCTATCTCAAGTACCGCAAGTTCCTCCTGGAAGAGCTTCAGCTCGATGACTTCATCCAGCGGCAACTGCGAGACACGGCATACATCTCCCGTCTGGCGATCGAGTACCTGCGGATGCTTGTGGGAGAGCATCAGGTCATCGGGAGCAAAGGGGGATTGACAGCGGAGCTGCGTCACCAGTGGGGCTTGGACACGATCCTTTCCGAGCTACCCGACAGCCCGGCGTGGCAGGAGCAGGGCAGTCTCCATCCTGGCGAGAAGAACCGGGCCGATCATCGTCATCACGCCATCGATGCCATTGTTGTTGCCCTGACCAACCGCTCCCGCCTTCAGAAGCTCGCTCGCATGCGTGAAGCGGGGGGGACTCTCGTCACGGGCGAGGTACTTCCAGAACCCTGGCCACACTTCCGCGACACTGTCCTTCAGCGAATCCGGACGATGAACGTCTCTCACCGTCCCCGTCGCAAGGTGTCCGGTCGCCTTCACGAAGAGACCAACTACGGACCGGTGCACGATCGCAACGGTCAGCCTGTCCATGGCACGTACGTGGTCCGCAAGCCCGTCCAGGACTTGTCGCCCAATGAGGTGGACAATATCCGTGATCCAGCGATCCGGCGGATCGTGGCGGAAGCCTTCGCCGCTGCAGGCCAGACGGTCGGCCGACGCAAGCGCGGAACCGGCCCTGCAGCCGCCAATCCTGTAACCACGAAGCAACTGCTGGCCAGCCTGATGATGCCTTCAGGCGTTCCGATCAAACGTGTCCGCCTGCTGAAAACGGATCAGACCATCCGCCCGATCCGCCTCCGACAGGCCCAGCAGGCCGGCGATCCGACACAAATCACATACGTCAAGCCGGGTCGTATCCACCACGCCTGCATCTTCGAGTGGGAGGAGAACGGCAAGCTCAAGCGTGATGCCGAGTATGTCACCATGCTTGAAGCGGCTCAACGGCTTCAGAACCGCCAGCCGCTGGTGCGACGCCAGCATTCCCAGCGGCCGGATGCCCGATTCATCATGTCGCTTTCCCCCGGCGACATGGTGCTTGCGGAGCTGGACGGCAGGGAGATTCTGATGGTGGTCAGCACGCTCGTGTCCACCCAGAAGCGCATTCACGTTGTACCGGCTTGCGATGCGCGTCGCTCCAGCGAACGTGCCGATCGCGGCCTGACACCGAACTCGCTGAAAGCTCGGAAGGTCACAGTTGACCCCCTGGGCCGCATCCGCTGGGCCAATGATTGATGATCAAGCGCACGATCGACATTTCCGACGGCCCTAACTTTCTCTCCATCGAGGACGAGCAGCTTGTCCTATCGCGAAATCGTGAGGAGATCGCCCGCATCCCGGCTGAGGACATCGGTGTGCTGCTGGTCGATAATGTAGCCACCACTTACACGCATGCTGCACTCACGCGGCTGCTGTCCTATGGCGCTGTCGTGGTGTTGTGCGGAACAAATCACCTGCCCATGGGCATGCTGCTTAGCCTGGAGGCAAACGAGCTGGCTGCCCATCGTATCCGCATAGAGGCTGCCGCCAGCTTGCCGTTGCGGAAACGCCTCTGGAAGCAGATCATCGCCCACAAAATTCGCGGACAGGCGATGAACCTGCCTGTCGATAGCCTGATTCGATCTCGTTTGCTCGGTTACGCTGGTCGCGTTCGCAGCGCCGACAGCGCCAACATGGAAGGCGTCGCTGCGCGCTTCTACTGGCCGGCCATGATGGGTGGCAACTTCCGGCGCGATCCGGAAGGGCTTCCGCCAAACAATCTGCTCAATTACGGCTATGCCGTATTTCGTGCGGCACTCGCCCGGGCGATCGTAGCCGCCGGCCTGCATCCAGCATTCGGCTTGCATCATCACCATCGGAACAACACGTTCGCCTTGGCGGATGACCTGCTTGAGGTGTTTAGACCCCGAGTGGATCGTGCGGTACGTCGCATCATGGTGGCAGGTGGTGGGTTCATCAACCGACAAACCAAGCAGACCTTGCTGGGGTTGCTCACGGACGAAGTAGAGGTGGCTGGCCAAAAGGGGCCCCTGTTTGTGCAACTCCACCGGGTGGTTACCTCGCTGGTGCGATGTTACGAAGGCACGGCGCGCCAGCTCGAATTGCCAAGTCTTTCGGAAGCCGCAGGCATCGATTCAGCCGATCAATCGTTACAGCCAGCGCCAACGGACCTGATGGACGAAAATTCCGCACCCGGTGATGGCAATCCAGATGACCCACGTCCAGATACGGTGCATGAATGAGTTGTGGAGCTGAACGCGTACCGGCTGATGTGGCTGTTCTGTCTTTTCGATCTTCCGGTTGACACCAAGGCCGCTAGGCGCGCCTACGCGGAGTTCAGGAAATTCCTGCTGAAGGACGGGTTCCAGAAGATACAATACTCGGTGTACGCGCGGGTCTGTCCCAGCGAAGCGGCCGTTGAGGTGCATCTCAGGCGGGTCCAGGCACGGGTCCCGCCCGACGGAGAAGTGAGGCTGATTTGCCTGACAGACAAACAATTCGCCCGCCAGCAGATCTTCTGGGGAAGAACGCGCAAACAGCCCCCCAAGGCGCCAAGACAGCTCGAGTTTTTCTAACTGTCCTGGCGCCCAAGTCCTTGCGGTTGCTGGAGTTGTCGGGCAGTGGAGTCTAGCCAACCCCAATCTGCTAGCAATCCGCAACATACGGACATTGCACCGTATCGGCAAATAGGAGTCTAGCCAACCCCAATCTGCTAGCAATCCGCAACAACGGGAACGCGCGCCGGTTCGTCGTCCAGGAGTCTAGCCAACCCCAATCTGCTAGCAATCCGCAACCGGTCTGATTGACAAGGGGAAATACTACGAAGAGTCTAGCCAACCCCAATCTGCTAGCAATCCGCAACGTAACCGATGACGAGCCGGATGCAGGTGAAGAGTCTAGCCAACCCCAATCTGCTAGCAATCCGCAACGGTGAAGATTGGGGCGTCAGATAAACCCAAGAGTCTAGCCAACCCCAATCTGCTAGCAATCCGCAACTGTTTGGCCGCCTGGATCTGCTCGCACAGCGAGTCTAGCCAACCCCAATCTGCTAGCAATCCGCAACAGCAAAACCAACCGGCGGTATTGGCCACGAGAGTCTAGCCAACCCCAATCTGCTAGCAATCCGCAACCCGGGGAGTGTGCGGTTGCCATGCTCCGGGGAGTCTAGCCAACCCCAATCTGCTAGCAATCCGCAACGGGCGGGGCGGGCCTGAAATACCTGCTGATGAGTCTAGCCAACCCCAATCTGCTAGCAATCCGCAACCCTTTCAGGTGCTGATGATTCTTGCAGGATGAGTCTAGCCAACCCCAATCTGCTAGCAATCCGCAACGGATTCCACCGTCGCAACTCTCCATGTCCGGAGTCTAGCCAACCCCAATCTGCTAGCAATCCGCAACCGCCTGCCGAATTATCCTGCCAATCCAGTTGAGTCTAGCCAACCCCAATCTGCTAGCAATCCGCAACGACGTTTCCCTCTCCGTCTTCCTGTGTTTCGAGTCTAGCCAACCCCAATCTGCTAGCAATCCGCAACTCAGCCTCGCCTTTGCCTCCCACGGCCCCAGAGTCTAGCCAACCCCAATCTGCTAGCAATCCGCAACATCGAATGGATGGCCTGCCCGCAGTCGGTAGAGTCTAGCCAACCCCAATCTGCTAGCAATCCGCAACGTCAGGTTGTCGATCCGCGTTGGCATTTAGGAGTCTAGCCAACCCCAATCTGCTAGCAATCCGCAACCGCTGACGCCACTGGGACCGACCGACGTAGGAGTCTAGCCAACCCCAATCTGCTAGCAATCCGCAACAAGCGTACCTGCATTCATTGCGGGTTCACAGAGTCTAGCCAACCCCAATCTGCTAGCAATCCGCAACAATGGTCGCGTTTGGTAAAGGGAAAACTCGGAGTCTAGCCAACCCCAATCTGCTAGCAATCCGCAACACTGGTTCCGGAATCCCATCTTCGTCTAGAGAGTCTAGCCAACCCCAATCTGCTAGCAATCCGCAACGTGCAAGATCGAGGTCAACCGCATGGGGCAGAGTCTAGCTGGCCTGCTCCCCTCAACTTGATCCAGTCCTTATGAGAGTCCAAGCTGCCCGTTTGGGCAAGGAGACTCTCGATGGGACAACGCAAACGGCACAGTCCGGAACAGATCATCGGCAAGCTGCGTGAGGCTGACGCGATGCTGGCCGGCGGGGCGTCGATCGCGCAGGTCTGC
>Ga0207864_1002181_pt1 | contig 19072 bp, 15 predicted proteins | sample HigsolmetaAR202D_FD_184834 | JGI IMG/M metagenome (GOLD analysis project Ga0207864, IMG submission 184834) | Ionic liquid and high solid enriched microbial communities from the Joint BioEnergy Institute, USA - AR20-2-D (SPAdes) (version 2) ... | reverse complement strand
GGAGCTGGCCCGGGCCGCCGCCGAGGGCAGCGGCCTGCCGGTGACCGTGAAGCTGCGCTCGGGGATCGCAGCGGGAGAGCGCTCCGGCTTCGACCTCGCCGTGCGCCTGGCCGAGGAGGCGGGCGTGGCGGCGATCGCCTTCCACCCGCGGGCGGCGACCAAAGGCCACAAGGGCCGCCCCGACTACGCGCTGACGCGCGAGCTGGTCGAGCGCGTCGACGTGCCGGTGATCGTCTCCGGTGGCCTCTCCGACGCCGAGGCGGCGCGGCGCGCCTACCGCGAGTCGGGCGCCGCGGCGGTGATGATCGCCCGCGGCTCGCTCGGCTACCCCTGGGTGTTCGAGGAGCTGACCGGGCGCCGCAGCGAGGCGCCGAGCCGCGCCGAGCAGGTGCGGGAGCTGCTGTGGGTGATCGACCGCGCGGAGGAGCACCTGGGGACCGAGCGCGCCGGGCGCTACCTGCGCAAGTTCTATCCCTGGTACATGGAGCGCATCGGCGCCCCGCGCGAGGTCGCCGACGAGCTGCAGCGGAGCGCCGGCCTGGCCCGCGCCCGCGAGCTGGTCAGGGGCCTCGCCGAGCCGGCCAAAGTTGCCTAGAAGCCCCCTGATTGGCGGGCCGGGCCGTCGCTATAATGCCGCGACCGAACGCCCAGGTGTGGCCGCCCGCAGGTGCCGCACCGGGGCTTTTTCAGTCTGGAGCCGCGTTTGGCCCGAACAAACACCAAAGCGAGGTCAGTGCAAAGTGAGTCGTCAGGCAGTAATCACTCCCGAGGGGCTCGAGAAGCTGAAAGAGGAGATCGAGTACCTCACGACGACGAAACGCCGCGAGGTCGCGGCCCGGATCAAAGAGGCGCGTGAATTCGGCGACATCTCCGAGAACGCCGAATACGACGACGCCAAGAACGAGCAGGCCCTGCTGGAGGCGCGGATCGCCCAGCTGGAAGAGAAACTGCGCCGGGCGACCGTGATCGACGAGAAGTCGCTCGGCACCGACAAGGTCAGCTTCGGCTCGGTGGTCCACGTCAAGGACCAGACGACGGGCGAGTCGCAGAAGTTCCAGATCGTCGGCTCGACCGAGGCCAACCCGCTGGAGCACAAGCTCTCGAACGAGTCGCCGATCGGCAAGGCGCTGATCGGGCGCAAGCGGAACGACATCGTCGAGGTCGAGGTGCCGCGCGGGCCGAAAAAGAAGCTCAAAATCACCAAGATCGAGACCGCTTGAAGCGAGGCGGGGTGGGCGATCCCGGCAGGGGCTACGCTCAGCATTTTTCGTCGGCCGCCGCCGGCGGTCCCGGGTGCGGAGCGGCGGAAAGGCACAAGGCGCTTTGCCCCTACCGGGATCGCCCCTCCGTCCCTCTGTAGGCTCGCGATCCGTGGCTGAGGAACAGCGAGAGCTTTCGGACGTTCTCCGCGATCGGCGGGAGAAGCTGGAGCGGTTGCGGGAGGCGGGGGTCGAGCCGTTCCCGCACGAGTTCTCCGGCCGCGAGGACATCGCCGAGGTGCGCGCCGCCCACGAGGGGCTGCCCGCCGGCGCCGAGACCGACTCCCGCCACCGGGTCGCGGGCCGCATCGTCGCCCGCCGGGGCCACGGCCGTGCCTGCTTCCTCGACCTGCGCGACGGCAGCGGCCAGATCCAGCTGCACGCGCGCCAGGACCTGCTGGGCGAGGAGGCCTACCGGACGCTGGTCGACCTCGACCTCGGCGACATCATCGGCGTCGAGGGGACGGCGATGGCGACGCGGCGCGGCGGCGAGCTGTCGCTGGCGATCGACCGCTGGCGGCTGCTGGCCAAGAGCCTGCGCCCGCCGCCCGACAAGTACCACGGCCTCGAGGACACCGAGACCCGCTACCGGCGCCGCGAGCTGGACCTGATCGCCAACGAGGAGGCGCGCCGCGTCTTCGCGGTGCGCACGCGGACGATAACCGAGCTGCGCCGCTGGCTCGACGACTACGGCTTCGTCGAGGTCGAGACCCCGGTCCTGCAGCCGCTGTACGGGGGGGCGCTGGCGCGGCCCTTCGTCACCCACCACAACGCGCTCGACCGCGACTTCTACCTGCGCATCGCCACCGAGCTGTACCTGAAGCGGCTCGTGGTGGGGGGGATCGACCGCGTCTACGAGCTGGGCAAGGACTTCCGCAACGAGGGCATCTCGCACAAGCACAACCCCGAGTTCACGATGCTCGAGTGGTACGAGGCCTACGCCGACTACGAGAAGACGGCGCACGACCTCGAGCTGCTCGTCGCCGAGGTGGCCGAGCGGGTGCTGGGCACGACCAAGGTGCGCCGCGGCGAGCACGAGATCGACCTCTCGCCGCCGTGGCGCCGCGTCACCCTGCGCGAGGCGATCCGCGAGCAGACCGGGATCGACATCCGCGAGCACCCGACCCGGGAGCGGCTGGCGGCCGCGATGGGGACCGATCCCGACCCCGCCGAGGGCTGGGGCAAGCTGGTCGACGGCCTGCTCTCGCGCGCGGTCGAGCCGACCCTGATCCAGCCCACCTTCGTCCTCGACTACCCGGTCGAGCTGTCGCCGTTCGCCAAGGCCCACCGCAGCGAGGAGGGGCTGGTCGAGCGCTGGGAGGCGTTCGTCGGCGGGGTGGAGATCGCCAACTCGTTCACGGAGCTGAACGACCCCGACGAGCAGCGGCGCCGCTTCGAGCAGCAGGCGGCGGAGATCCGTCGCGGCGACGAGGAGGCGCAGCCCTACGACGAGGCCTTCGTCGAAGCGCTGGAACAGGGGATGCCGCCGACCGGCGGCGTCGGGCTCGGGGTCGACCGGCTGGTGATGATGCTCACCGGCGCCGCCGGCCTGCGCGAGGTCGTGCTCTTCCCGGCAATGCGGTCCTGAGGTGGAAAACCCGCTCCGTGCGGGTTGCCGGGTCTTCGGGCCGGGTTGTCGGTCTCGGTAAGGTTATGGGGCACATGGGCGCTTGCCGATAACGAAAGGGCGTCTACCGGTAGCGACCCAGCCACCGGGTCCCGACCAAGAAGAGGATTCATTTGTTCGAGCGATTCACTGAGCGAGCTCGCCAGGTTGTCGTCCTAGCCCAGGAGGAGGCGCGCACGCTCAAGCACAACTACATCGGCACCGAGCACATCCTGCTCGGCCTCCTGCGCGAGGAGGAGGGCCTTGCCGCGCGCGTCCTCGAGTCGCTCGACATCACGGTCGAAAGGGTGCGCTCGCAGGTCGTGCGCATCGTCGGCTCCGGCGAGGAGGTCACCTCCGGCCAGATCCCGTTCACGCCGCGCGCCAAGAAGGTGCTGGAGCTGGCCCTGCGCGAGGCGCTGTCGCTCGGTCACAACTACATCGGCACCGAGCACATCCTGCTCGGCCTGGTGCGCGAGAACGAGGGCGTGGCGGCGCGCATCCTGCTCGACTTCGACGCCGACTCGGACAAGATCCGCAACGAGGTGATCCGGATGCTGTCCGGCCCGGGCGGCCGTCGCCAGGGCGGCGGCGCCGGCGGGCAGGGCGAGGGCAAAAAGACCTCCAAGCTGCTGGACCAGTTCGGCCGCAACCTGACCCGGCTGGCCGAGGAAGGCAAGCTGGACCCGGTCATCGGGCGCGAAACCGAGATCGAGCGGATCATGCAGATCCTCTCGCGCCGGACCAAGAACAACCCGGTGCTGCTGGGCGAGCCGGGCGTCGGCAAGACCGCCGTGGTCGAGGGCCTGGCGGCGCGGATCAACAAGGGCGAAGTCCCGGAGCTGCTGAAGAACAAGCAGATCTACACGCTCGACCTGGCGGCCCTGGTCGCCGGCTCCAAGTACCGGGGCGAGTTCGAGGAGCGCCTGAAGAAGGTGATGAAAGAGATCACCCAGCGCGGCGACATCATCCTCTTCATCGACGAGCTTCACAACCTGGTCGGCGCCGGCGCCGCCGAGGGCGCGATCGACGCCGCCTCGATCCTCAAGCCCGCCCTGGCGCGCGGCGAACTGCAGACGATCGGCGCCACGACGCTCGACGAGTACCGCAAATACCTCGAGCGCGACTCGGCGCTGGAGCGGCGCTTCGCCCAGATCAAAGTCGACCAGCCCTCGCCCGAGGACACGGTCAAGATCCTCGAAGGCCTGCGCGAGCGCTACGAACAGCACCACAAGGTGGTGATCAACGACGAGGCGCTGGCCGCTGCCGCCGAGCTGGCCGACCGCTACATCTCCGACCGCTTCCTGCCCGACAAGGCGATCGACCTGATCGACGAGGCGGGCTCGCGGATGCGCATCAAGTCGATGAGCACGCCGCCCGTCTACCGGGAGCTGGAGGAGGAAATCGAGAAGACGCGGCGCGAGAAGGAGGCCGCGATCGAGGCGCAGGAATTCGAAAAGGCAGCCAACCTGCGCGACAAGGAGCGCCAGCTGACGACCAAGAAGCGCCAGCTCGAAGACGAGTGGGCGGAGGGCGAGAACGGCGAGCGCCCGGTGGTCGGCGAGGAGGAGATCGCCGACATCGTCTCCATGTGGACCGGCATCCCGGTCTTCAAACTGACCGAGGCCGAGAGCAAGAAACTCATCCACATGGAGGAGGAGCTGCACAAGCGCGTGATCGGCCAGGAGGTGGCGATCAGCGCCGTCTCGAAAGCGATCCGCCGCTCGCGCGCCGGGATCAAGGACCCGAAGCGGCCGGCCGGCTCGTTCATCTTCCTCGGCCCCTCCGGCGTCGGCAAGACCGAGCTCGCCCGCACGTTGGCCGACTTCCTGTTCGGCGACGAAGAGGCGATGGTGCGGATCGACATGTCCGAGTACATGGAGAAGCACGCGGTCAGCCGCCTGGTCGGCTCGCCGCCCGGCTACATCGGCTACGACGAGGGCGGCCAGCTGACCGAGGCCGTGCGCCGCAAGCCGTACTCGGTGCTGCTGCTGGACGAGATCGAGAAGGCGCACCCGGACGTCTTCAACATCCTCTTGCAGATCCTCGAGGACGGGCGGCTCACCGACGCCCAGGGGCGCACGGTCGACTTCCGCAACGCGATCGTGATCATGACCTCGAACATCGGCGCCGCGGAGATCTCCAAGAACACCTCGATCGGGTTCACGGTCTCCGACGAGACCGGCATGTCGTACGACGACATGAAGAACCGGATCATGAGCGACCTGAAGAAAGTCTTCCGGCCCGAGTTCCTGAACCGGATCGACGAGGTGATCGTCTTCCACAAGCTGGGCAAGGACGAGGTGAAGGAGATCATCGACCTGATGATCAACCGCGTCCGCGTCCAGGTCGCCGAGCACGAACTGCAGCTCGAGCTGACCGAGGAGGCGAAGGACCTGCTGGCGGAGAAAGGCTGGGACCCGTCGATGGGCGCCCGCCCGCTGCGCCGGGCGATCCAGCGCTACATCGAGGACCCGCTGGCGGACGAGGTGCTGCGCCGCGGCGAGGAACTGGTCCCGGGCTCGACCGTGATGGTCACCCGCGACGAGTCCGGCGACGAGGAGGACCGGCCGCTGGCATTGGAGATCATCCCGCCGAAGAAGCCGCGCAAGCAGTCCTCCGAGCCGGAGCCCGAGAAGGTGGGCGTCGGCGCCGACAAGGAGGGCCGCGGCCGCGGCGAGGGCGGCGCCGCCGAGGGTGGCGAGCACGGATCCTGAGCGGGGGGCGGCGCCGGGTGGCCGACCCGGCTTGACAAATCGCATTCCGACCTCTCCACTCGGAGTTCGGCAGACCGCATTGCAGAGCGCTTTCTGGCATCCTTAGGTCGATGCCTTCTTCCTCCGGGGATGCCCTCCACGAGCTTTCGGAACGGCAGGATCCTCGGCTACTGAGAGCGCTCGACGTGGTCGCGCCGGGAACCGCGCTGCGCGAGGGCATCGACAACATCGTCCACTCGCGCACCGGCGGCCTGATCGTGGTCGGCGAGCTCGACGACATCTCCCACCTGCTCTCGGGCGGGATCAAACTCGACGTCGACTACTCGCCCGCGATGCTCTACCAGGTGGCGAAGATGGACGGGGCGATCGTGCTCAACAACGAGGCCACCAAGATCGCCTGGGCCAACGTGCAGCTGATGCCGGACCCGACCATCCTCTCCTCGGAGACCGGCACCCGCCACCGCACCGCCGAGCGCGTCTCCAAGCAGACGCCGGCGCTGGTGATCGCGATCTCCCAGCGCCGCGACGTCGTCTCGCTGTACGTCGAGGGGACGAAGTACATCCTCCAGGACATCCCCGCCGTGCTGGCGAAAGCCAACCAGGGCCTGGCGACGCTGGAGAAGTACCGCGAGCGCCTGGACCAGGTCTCGGCCCGCCTCACGGTGCTGGAGTTCGAGGGCGGCCCGGTCCTGCACGACGCGTTGGCCGTCCTGCAGCGGGCCGAGCTGGTGACCCGGATGGCGGTCGAGGTCGAGCGCTACATCGTCGAGCTCGGCACCGAGGGCCGCCTGATCGAGATGCAGCTCGAGGAGACGATGGTCGGCGTCGCCGCCGACAAGACGGCGTTGATCCGCGACTACGCGGTCGAGGACTCCGAGCAGAACCTGACCACGGTCGTCCAGGAGCTGGGCCGGATGCCGCACCAGGACGTGCTCGACTTCGGCCGCCTCGCGGAGCTGCTCGGGTACGACCGCAAGCTCAACACGCTCGACTTCCCCGTCTCCCCGCGGGGGTACCGCGTGTTGGGGCGGATCCCCCGCATCCCAAAGCTTGTCGTCCAGAAGATCACCCAGGAGCTGGGCGGGCTGGAGGAGGTTCTGGCGGCCTCCGACGCCGACCTTGCGGCCGTCGAGGGTGTGGGCCCGGTCAGGGCCAAAGACATCCGCGAAGGCCTGCGGCGGCTCCAGGAGGTCGATCTGGTCGATCGGTACCTGCAGAACTGACGGCCCACCCGCCGTCGCAAGGAAAGGAGCAACCGATTACCACCGAGCTGAACGAGGCGCGGGACGCGACCCAGGAGGCCGAGGAGAACGCCTGTGACTTCGAGGTGGGCGACAAGGTCGTCTACCCGCATCACGGCGCCGGCCTGGTCCTCGCCAAGGAGAGGCGCGAACTGATGGGCGTCGAGCGCGACTACCTCACGATCAAGATCCTCCACAACGATCTGACCGTGATGGTGCCGTGCGAGAACGCCGGCAAAGCCGGGCTGCGGCGCGTGATCGGGGAGGAGGAAATCAAGAAAGTCACAGCCGTCCTCACCGACGACGTCTCCGAGATGCCGAAGAACTGGAACCGGCGCTTCAAGTACAACCGCGAGAAGATCAAGACGGGTGACGTCTTCGAGCTCGCCGAGGTGGTCCGCAACCTCGCCCTGCGCGAGATGGAGAAGGGCCTCTCGACCGGCGAGAAGCAGATGTACACGCGGGCGAAGAAGATCCTCGCCTCGGAGTTCATGTACGCCCTCGACAAGGACGAGGAGGGCGCGGAAGAGTACCTCGACTCCCTGCTGCAGGAGCGCTTCGCCGCCACGGCGAGCGCCGGCGCCTGAGCGGGAGGGAAGCGGATGCGCGGCGCGTCCGCGCTGACCGCGGTCGTCGCGGCCGCCGGCTCGGGGCAGCGCCTCGGAGCCGGCGGCCCGAAGGCCTTCGTGCCGCTGGCCGGGCGGCCGATGATCGAGTGGTCGTTGCGGGCGCTCGGCCGCGCGGCGCCGGTGCGGGCGATCGTCGTTGCCGCGCCGCCGGGCTTGGTCGCCGAGCTGCGCGGCAGGCTCGGCGCCGGCGGGCCGGTCCCGGTCGAGGTCGTCGCCGGCGGCGCGACGCGCTCGCGCTCGGTCGCCAACGCGCTGGCGGCGGTGGAGACCGAGCTGGTCGCGATCCACGACGCGGCGCGCCCGCTGCTGCGGCCGCAGCTGGTCGAGGCGCTGGTCGCGGCGCTGGAGGCCGACCCCGAGGCCGCCGGGGCGATCGCCGCCGCCCCGGTCACCGACACGATCAAGCGCGCCCGCCCGGCGGGCCGCGGCGCCGACGGGGAGGAGCTGGAGGTCGAGTCGACCGTCGACCGCTCGACCCTGTGGGCGGCGCAGACGCCGCAGGCGTTCCGGCTCGAGGCGCTGCGCGAGGCGCTGCGGGTGACGGAGGCCGAGCGCGACGCCGCCACCGACGAGGCGATGCTGGTCGAGGCGGCCGGGGGCAGGGTACTGATCCACCCCGCCGGGCCGGAGAACCTGAAGGTGACCACGCCGCACGACCTGCGCGTGGCCGAGCTGCTGCTGGCGCGGCGCGAGGGCGCCCCGGCGCGCGGCGAGGCGAATCCCCTAGGCTCCGCGGGGGGATGCTGACCGACTACCACCTGCACCTGCGCCCCGACGAAGAGGGGACCACCTTCGAGCGCTACTTCACCGAGGAGAACGTCCGCCGCTACCTCGACGCCGCCGCCGCGGCGGGGGTGGAGGAGATCGGCGTCTCCGAGCACGTCTACCGCTTCCGCCAGGCGCTCGACGTCTGGCGCCACCCGCTGTGGGTCGAGAACGCGCGCGACGACCTCGACGCCTACTGCGAGTTCGTGCGCGCCACGCCGCTGCGGCTGGGGGTCGAGTGCGACTACGTCCCCGGGGCGGAGGAGCGCACCGAGGCGATGCTGGCGGCGCGCGACTTCGACTACGTGGTCGGGTCGGTGCACTTCATCGGCGAGGGCGACGCGGCCGTCGACCACCTCGGGTTCGACGTCTGGGAGGGCGGCGGCGACGCGGACGAGATCTGGAGCCGCTACTTCGAGGCGCTCGCCGCCTGCGCCCGCAGCGGCCTGTTCGACATCCTCGCCCACCCGGACCTGGTCAAGGTCTGGGGCAGCGCGCGGCCGCTGCCGCGGCGCGACCTGCGCGCCTTCTACGAGCCGGCGGTGGAGGCGATCGCCGAGAGCGGGATCGCGGTCGAGGTCTCGACCGCGGGGCTGCGCAAGCCGGTCGGCGAGCTGTACCCGGCGCGCGAGTTCGCCGCCATGTGCGTGGAGGCGGGGGCGAAGTTCGCGCTCTCCTCCGACGCCCACCTGCCCGAGCAGGTCGGCTTCGGCTACGACCGGGCGCTCGCCTTCCTCGAGGAGCTGGGCGTGGAGGAGATCTGCGTCTTCGAGCGGCGCCGCCGGCGCCTGGCGCCGCTCGGCGCGCCGGTGGGCTGAGATGGTCGGCGTCGGCTACGACAGCCACCGCTTCGCGCCGGGGCGGCGGCTGGTGATCGGCGGCGTCGAGATCGAGCACGAGCTGGGCCTGGCCGGGCACTCCGACGCCGACGTGCTCACCCACGCGGTGATCGACGCGATCCTCGGCGCGGGCGGCGGCGGCGACATCGGGACGCTGTTCCCCGACGACGATGAGCGCTGGCGCGACGCCGACTCACTGGACCTGCTGCGCACCGTGGTCGGGACCGTCGCCGGGCCGATCGTCAACATCGACGCGACCGTGATCTGCGAGCGCCCCCGGCTCGCCCCCTACCGGGCCGAGATGGAGCGCAACCTCGCCGAAGCCACCTCGGCTCGGGTGACGGTCAAGGCGACGACCAACGAGGGCATGGGCTGGATCGGTCGCGGCGAGGGGATCGCGTGCATCGCGGTGGCCTCGCTCGCAACCGAATAGTCTTCACGAATCGATGTCGACGTCAGGCGGGAGAATGTCAACGGCAGGCGGGAAAATGGCGGCCGTGCGGCGGTCGATCGCGGACTCACTGTTCCAGGCGCGGGTACTGGGGCGCGCCGGGGTGATCGGGCCGATGCGCCCCGACGTCGCCCTGCGGGTCGCCTCCACATTCCTGCGCTGGGGGGCATCGCCGGCGACCGGCGTGGCGACGGCGGCGATCCACCACCCGCACGAGCTGGCCTTGATCGACGAACGCGGCCCGCTCACCTGGGAGCGGCTGCACCGGCGCACCAACGCGCTCGCCGACTCGCTGGCCCGCGAGCACGGGATCGGACCCGGGGACGGGGTCGGGATCATGTGCCGCAACCACCGCGGCTTCATCGAGGCGACCCTGGCCTGCGCCAAGCTCGGCGCCGCCGCCCTGTACCTGAACACGATGTTCGCCGGCCCGCAGCTGGCCGAGGTGGTGAGCCGCGAGGGCCCGCGGGCGCTGGTCTACGACGAGGAGTTCACCGACCTGCTGGGCGGCGTCGACGGCTCGGTGCAGCGGATCGTCGCCTGGACCGACTCCGAGGCGAACGGCGGGGGAACGCTGGAGGAGCTGATCGCCGCCGGCGACGAGGGCGACCGCAAGCCGCCGCCGGAGAAGCCGCGCTTCGTCATCCTCACGTCCGGCACCACCGGCTCGCCGAAGGGGGCGCAGCGCTCCAGCCCCGACGGCCTCGGCGCCCTGGCGGCGCTGCTGGACATGATCCCCTACCGCAGCCGGGACACGATGGTGATCGCGGCGCCGCTCTTCCACTCCTGGGGCTTCCTGCACTTCGTGATCAGCCTGCCCACCGCCTCGACGATGGTGCTGCGGCGCCGCTTCGACCCCGAGGACACGCTGCGCGCGGTGCAGCGCCACCGCGCCGACGTGCTCGCCGTGGTGCCGGTGATGATCCAGCGCATCCTCAACCTGCCCGACGAGGTGCTGGACCGCTACGACCTCTCCTCGCTGCGGATCACCGCCCTGTCGGGCTCGGCGCTGCCGGGCGAGCTGGCGATCGCCTGGATGGACCGCTTCGGCGACAACGCCTACAACCTCTACGGCTCGACCGAGGTCGCCTACGCGACGATCGCCGGCCCGCGCGACCTGCGCGCCGCGCCGGGGACCGCGGGGCGGCCGCCGCGCGGCACCGTGGTGCGGCTCTACGACGAGCAGGGCCGCGAGGTGCCGCAGGGCGCCGTGGGACGGATCTTCGTCGGCAACGAGATGTCGTTCGAGGGCTACACCGGCGGCGGTGGCAAGGACTCGATCGACGGCCTGCTCTCCAGCGGCGACGTCGGCCACTTCGACGCCGAGGGGCGGCTGTTCGTCGACGGCCGCGACGACGAAATGATCGTCTCCGGGGGCGAGAACGTCTTCCCGCGCGAGGTCGAGGACCTGCTTGCCGACCACGAGGCGGTGCTGGAGGTGGCCGTGATCGGGGTCGACGACGCCGAGTTCGGGCAGCGGCTGAAGGCCTACGTGGTGCTCGAGGAGGGCGCCGAGGCGAGCGGCGACGAGCTGCGCGCCTACGTGAAGGCGAACCTGGCCGCCTACAAGGTGCCGCGCGAGGTCGAGTTCCTGCCCGAGCTGCCCCGCAACGCGACCGGCAAGGTCCTCAAGCGCAAGCTGGCCGAGCTGCACGCCGAGCGCTCGACCTGAGCGGCCCCGGCGCCCGCAAATTGCGGCCACGCGGGCCGCTCCCCGCCTGGCGTGGCCGCCGCCGCGCGTAGTAGTTTGCGCGGGCGATGAGTGAGCCGATGCGGCAGGTCCGGGCGGTCGGGGAGGCCACCGAGGCGGTCCACGGGGTCGCCCGCCAGGCGCTGGAGTGGGTGCGGCGCAGCGAGGAGCGCGTCGCCGCCGCCGAGCAGCGCGAGCAGCGGGTGCGCGAGAGGATCAAAGCGCGGGCGATGGAGACGATGGGCCGCGTCGCCGCCGAGGCGCGGAAGAAGATCGCCGCCGAGCGCGAGGCGCGGCGCCGGGCCGAGGCGCGGGCGAGCGCCGCGGAGGAGGCCCGTGACCGGGCCGAGCGCGCCTTCGAGCGGCTGCGCGGCGAGGTCGACGAGGAGCGCCGGCGTCTCGCCGAGCAAGCCGTGACGGCGCGCGAGGAGGCCGACCGCCGCGTCGCCGCCGCCGAAGAGGGCGTCGAGGCCGAGGTCTCGCGCCGCGTCGCCGAGGCGCGGGAGCGGATCCAAGCCGAGGCCGACCGGCGCGTCGCCGTCGCCGAGCAGCGCGCCGCCGAAGCGCAGGCGCGGGCCGAGCGGGCCGAGCAAGAGGCGGAGCGGATCGAGGCCGAGATCGAGCGGCGGGTGATGGAGGGCACCGAGGAGGTGCGCCGCGAAGCCGAGGAAAGCGTGCAGAAGCTGCTGGCGCGGGTCGAGCGCGAAGCCGAGGAGCGCGCCCGCGCCCGCGCCGAGGAGCAGATGCGGGTGGAGGCGGACCGGATCCGCATCCAGGCCAAGAAGCGCGAGGAGCGCGCCCGCGCCGCCGCCGAGGAGGAGGTGCGGGCGACCGTGCGGCGGGCCGCGCGGGAAGCGCAGGCGGCCGCCGAGGAGACCGCGCCGGCCTGGCTGCGGCGCGAGTCGGGGCGCACCGCCGCCGGCTACCGCACCTTCTGATCAACTAACCTCGACCCGCGAGATGCGGGCGGTTCGGATCAGGGACACCCTCAGCGGCGAGTTGCGGGAGCTCGACCCCGCCCGGGAGGTGGGCATCTACGCCTGCGGGCCGACCGTCTACAGCCGCATCCACATCGGCAACGCGCGCCCCTTCGTCGTCTTCTCGCTCTTCGCCCGCTTCCTGCGCGCCGAGGGCTACCGGGCGCGGCTGGTGATCAACGTCACCGACGTCAACGACAAGATCTACGCCGCGGCGGCACAGGCGGGGGAGCCCTCGGACCGCTTCGCCGCCCGCATGACCCGCGCCTACGTCGAGGACACCGACCGGCTGGGGCTGGGGCGCCCCGACGCCGAGCCGCTGGCGACGGAGACGATCGACGGCATCGTGGCGCTGATCGAGGAGTTGGTCGAGGCGGGCCACGCCTACGAGTCGGGCGGCGACGTCTACTTCCGGGTGCGCAGCTTCGAGGGCTACGGCAAGCTCTCCAACCGCCGCTTCGAGGACATGGACCAGGGCGAGGACGCGGGCAGCGCCTCGCTGAAGGAGGACCCGCTGGACTTCGCGCTCTGGAAGGCGCACAAGGCGGGCGAGGACACCAGCTGGGACTCGCCCTGGGGGCGCGGCCGGCCGGCCTGGCACATCGAGTGCTCGGTGATGGCCGAGCGCGAGCTGGGGGCGGAGTTCGCGATCCACGGCGGTGGCTCGGACCTCGTCTTCCCCCACCACGAGAACGAGATCGCCCAGTCGCAGGCGGCGGGGCGGCCGTTCGCCCGCATCTGGATGCACAACGGGATGGTGGAGATGGACGCCGCGAAGATGTCGAAGTCGGAGGGCAACATCTTCCAGCTCTCGACCGCCCTGGACCGCTACGGGCGCGAGGCGGTCATCGCGTACCTGATCTCCGGCCACTACCGGCAGCCGATCGCGTTCGGCGACGCGCAGATGCGGGAGGCCGCCGCCCGGGTCGAGCGGCTGCGCAACTTCTTCCGCTCCGTGGAGGGGGAGGCGCCTGCGGAGGGAGAACCGGGGGAGCGGACCCGGGGTGGGGGGGAGTCGGGGAACCCGCCTGCGGGCGAGGTTTTCGTTCTCGGCGACTCCCCCGACTCCCCTTCCGGCGGGGTTGGCTCCCCCGGCTCCCCCACGCGCAGCGGTACGGCGGGGCGGCGGCTGGAGGCGTTCAAGGACGCGCTGGCGGACGACTTCAACACGCCGCGGGCGATGGCGGAGGCGTTCGAGCTGGTCGGAGAGGCGAACCGCGGGGAGGTGCCGGCGCCCGCGGCGGCGGCGGCGCTGCGCGAGATGCTGCGCCTGGTCGGGCTGGAGTCGCTGGCCGAGGGCGAGGGCGGCGCCGACGCGGAGGCGCGGGAGCTGCTGGCCGAGCGCGAGCGGGCGCGGGCGGAGCGGGACTTCGAGCGCGCCGACGCGATCCGCGACCGACTGGCCGAGATGGGCTGGGAGGTGCGCGACTCGCCCGAGGGCCCGCGGCTCGTGCGCCGGTGAGGCGGCGGGCCGGTGCCTGAGCTGGTCTACGGGCGGCGGCCGGTGGCCGAGGCGCGGCGCGGCCGGCGGCGGGTGCTGCGCGTCTGGGAGGCACCCGCGACCCCGGCGGCGGAGCTGGAGCGGCTCTGCGGCTCGCCCGACCACCAGGGGATCGTGGCCGAGGTCGAGCCCTACCCGTACGCCGACGCGGCGAGGCTGCTGGAGGGCGGCGAGCTGCTCGTCGCGCTGGACCAGGTCCAGGACCCGCGCAACCTCGGCGCGGTGTGCCGCTCGGCCGAGTTCGCCGGCGCGGCGGGAGTGGTCGTCCCCGAGCGGCGCGCGGCCGCGGTCACCGCCGCCGTCTGCAAGGCCTCGGCGGGGGCGGTCGAGCACCTGCCGGTTGCGCGGGTGCGCAACCTGGCCGACTGGCTGGGGGAGGCGAAGCGGGCCGGGTTCTGGGTCTGGGGCGCCGACGCCGGGGCGGACGCGGCGCCCTGGTCGGTCGACCTCACCGGGCCGACCGTGCTGGTGATGGGAGGGGAGGGCAAGGGACTGCGGCCGCGGGTCGCCGCCGCCTGCGACGGCCTGGTGGCGCTGCCGCGCCGCGGCCGCCTCGACTCGCTCAACGTCGCTGCGGCGGCGACCGCGCTGTTGTTCGAGGCGCTGCGCCAGCGCCAATAGCGAGTCCGTCGGACGGAAACTGCAACCGGGGTTGCAGTTTCGCCGTTGCGGGTTGACAGAACAACGCGCGCCGGTAAGACTAGCTCCGCAGTTAAGGGTGAACCTCAGCTTGAGTCTGAGGCGCGCCCGGAAAACTAACTGGCGCCTCTGGGGAGGTAAGCGGCGCCACGACCCTTCAGCAAGGAGAAGGATCTGTGGCTCTCTCTACCCCTGCCCAGCAGCTGGACTCCCCGGAAAGCGCATCCGCCGCGGCCGTCGGCCCGGCCGAGGCTAACCCTCAAGCTGAGCTTGATGATCACTACCTGGTCGCGCTCGCCAAGGAAGGCCGCGCCGACGCCTACGACCGGCTGGTGCGGCGCTACCGCGGCTTCGTCCGCCTCAAGGCGTCCTCCTACTTCCTGCTCGGCGGCGAGCCGGAAGACCTGATCCAGGAAGGCATGCTCGGCCTATACAAGGCGATCCGCGACTACCGCCCGGACCGCGAGTCGAGCTTCCGCAACTTCGCCGAGCTTTGCATCACGCGCCAGATCATCACCGCGGTGAAGACGGCGACGCGCAACAAGCACACGCCGCTGAACCAGTACGTCTCCTTCAGCCACACCCCGGCCGCGGCCGGCAGCGACTCCGACACCACCCTGGACGAGGTCCTGCCCGGGCCGAGCATCAACGACCCGGTCAACCAGGTGATCGCCTCCGAGGAGCTGGCCAGCCTCGTCTCCTGCCTGTCCGGGGTCTCCGGCGTGCTCTCGGAACTGGAGAGCCGGGTGCTGTCGCTGTACCTGGACGGGCACTCCTACGAAGCGATCGCGCAGCGGGTCGAATGCGACACCAAGACGGTCGACAACGCCTTGCAGCGCGTGAAGCGGAAGGTCGGCGCCCACCTGGCCTCGCGCGAGGTCCTCTACTGAGGCGCCTGACGGGGGTGCGCGGCGGTACCCTGGGGCCCGCGGTGCTTCTTTCCACCCCGCCCGCCTAGCTCAACCTGGGAGAGCACCCGACTTGTAATCGGGAGGTTGTCGGTTCGAACCCGACGGCGGGCTTCCCCGCCCGCCCCTCCCTAGTAGGACTTCGTTAGCTCCATGCAGGAGTCCTTGCGCCGGCAGGGAATCCCTCGGCGATGACGAGCTTGAGCGCGGGGGATCTGGGAGTCAGAGCAGCCGACCTGGAGGCCCAGCGGGCGGAGCTGATCGAGTTCGCCGAGGAGATGTACGGGTCGCTGGCGCGCTGCGACCAGCGCGCCAAGGGCGAGCAGTACGTCCGCGGCCTGCTGCTGGAGGGACGCCGCAAGTCGATCCAGCCGATGGCGGCGCGGCTGCCCGACGGCGACGAGCAGGGGCTGCAGCAGTTCATCACCGACTCGCCCTGGGAGGACGCGCCGGTGCGCCGCCGCCTGGCGCTCAGGATGAGCGCGGAGATCTGCCCCGAGGGCTGGGTGGTCGACGACACCGCGCTGCCGAAGGACGGCCGCTTCTCGCCGGGGGTGGCGCGCCAGTACTGCGGCGCGCTCGGCAAGACGGCGAACTGTCAGGTGATCGTCTCGGTCAACGCCGCCACCGACGAGGCCTCCTGCCCGCTTGACTGGCGGCTGTTTCTGCCCTCCGAGTGGGACACCGACGCCGAGCGAAGGAAGCGGGCGAGGATCCCCGAGGAGGTGCGCCACCGCGAGAAGTGGCGGCTGGCGCTGGACATCCTCGACGAGCTGCTGGAGTGGGGACTGGAACGACGGGTGGTGCTGGCCGACGGCGCCTACGGCGACATCACCGCGTTCCGGCTCGGGCTCGAGGAGCGCGAGCTCTCCTACGTGGTGCAGGTCAAGGGAGCGACCTCAGCCCACCCCGCCGACGCCATCCCTATCGCCCCCGCCTACCAGGGCCGCGGCCGCCCGCCGAAGCCGCGCTACCCCGGGAAGCCGGTCAGCCTGCGTGAGCTGGCGCTCGAGGCCGGAGAGGGGGCGGCGCAATCGGTCACCTGGCGCGAGGGCGAGCGCGGCCCGCTCACCAGCCGCTTCCTCGCCTTGCGCGTACGACCCGCCAACGACGCCCAGCGCACCGAGGACGGCACCCTGCCCGAGCGCTGGCTTGTGGCCGAGTGGCCCGAGGGCAAGGCCGAGCCGGCCAAGTACTGGCTCTCGAACCTGCCCGCCGAGACGCCGCTGGTCACGCTGGTGCACCTCGCCAAGCTGCGCTGGCGGGTCGAGCACGACTACCGCGAGCTCAAGCAGTGCCTGGGCCTGGACCACTACGAGGGCCGCACCTACCGCGGCCTGCACCATCACCTCACCTGCGTCACCGTCGCCCACGCCTTCCTCACCTGCTGCCGCCTGCGGGCAGGGCCCGGTACCGCCCGCCCTCGGCCGGCGGCAGCCTGATCAGCCTCTACCAAGCCCAGCGTGATCTCCAGACCGCGCTGGCCTGCTGGCACGGGCGGTGCCCGACGTGCCGGCGCGGGCTGCCGCCTTAACGACCTAACGAAGTCCTACTAGCCGCCGCCCAGCAGGCGGGCCTTCTCGGCGGCGAACTCCTCGTCGGTGAGCGCCCCCTTCTCGTGCAGGGCGGCGAGGCGCTCGAGCCGCTCGAGGCGCACTTCGTCCTCGTCGCGCGCGGGCGCGGCGTGGCTTGGCGCCGGGGCCGGGGGCGCGCCCCCGGCAGGCTCCCGCACGTCCTCGCCCTCCGGCTCCGCGGGCTTGGGCAGGCGCAGCTCCGGCAGGCGCAGCTTCGCCGCCCGCTCGCCCACCTTGGCCTCCCGCACCGCGCTCACCACCTTCTTCCGCGTGCGGCCGAAGGTGTCCTCGAAGCTGGCGTCGGGGAACTCCTCGGCGGTCTGGCGGCGCAGCTCGTGAATGCCGAAGGCGGCCATGCCGGCGACGATCAGCGTGGTCAGGAAGGAGCGCAGGTTCTGGCTCGGCCCGGCGAGGAAGTAGATGCAGACCAACACCGCCAGCCCGGCGTAGACGTAGGGGACGTAGTCGCGCAGCGCCGGCGCGACCGCGCGGCGGCAGGCGCGCGCGGAGCCGGTCGGCGAGGCGAGCCAGCCGGCGAGCGCGAACAGCAGCCCGATCACGATCACCGTCGTCGCGATGCTGACCATCAGCGTGGTGGCGATTGACCAGGTTGCTTCCCCGGCCGGCTTGGCGCTCGCGTCGACGACGAGCTGGTCGACCACGATGCCGCCGGCGATCTGCCGCGCGACGATCACCGCGAACCCGGCGGTGACGAGACCGATGCCGCTGAACAGCACCGTCACCCAGCGGGAGCCGCGCGAGAGGTAGATCGCCGCCGCGAAGGCGACGAAGGTGAGGATCGAGAGCGCCAGCGCCAGCCCCTTGACCGCGACCACGATGTCCTGCGCCGTGTCCAGCTCGTCGGAGTGCAGGATCTCGATCTGGGCCGCGTCGGGCGGCAGCCGTTCGGCCAGCGACTCGCCGATCCCGATCTGGGCGGCGAGGTCTTTCAGCAGCGCCCCGAGGTTGAGGGTGACCGTCCCTTCTTCGGTCGAGACCGTGTCGCCCTTTTCTTCCAGCACCGCCTTCAGCTGTTCGTGCGCGGTGCGGTTCGCTTTTTCCCACAGCGACTGCGCGGTCGACGTTTCCAGGACCTTGCCGGCCGCCTCGCCGGCGACCTGGCGCAGGCCGCTGGAGACCGGCCCGGCGAACTCCTTGACGTCGGAGGGGAGTTTGCCTTCGATCTCCTTCTCGACGTCGACGTTGGCGTAGAGCTGGTCGACCAGGTAGTCGGCGACCGCGGCGCGGATCGTCTCGTTCTCGATCAACCGGTCGCTGGTCGCGACCCAGTCGTCGGTGTCGAGGGCCTGGCGCTCGACCCAGATCGCGCATACGCTGAGGAACGCCAACAGCGAGCCGAGGACGACGAGGGCTTTGACCAGTCGACGGCGACCGCGGCTCACCGACGGGATGGTATACGTGGGCGATGAAGCTCGAGGGAATCCATCACATAACGGCGATCACCGAGAACGCCCAGGCCAACGTCGACTTCTACGTCGGGGTGTTGGGGCTGCGGCTGGTCAAGAAAACGGTCAACCAGGACAACCCGACCGTCTACCACCTCTTCTTCGCCGACGAGAAAGGCTCCCCGGGCGCCGACCTGACCTTCTTCGAGTACCCGGGCGTTGCCCGCGGCCGCGCCGGGGCGGGGATGGTTCACCGGATCGTTTGGCGGGTCGCCTCCGAGGAGGCGCTGGCTTTCTGGTCCGGGCGGCTGGCCGCCCACGGAATCGAGGCGCGGCGCGAGGGCGACGGGCTCGTCTTCGCCGACCCGGAGGGGCTGGAGCACGAGCTGACGGTCGCCGACGTCGCCGACGAGCCGCTGGTCGCCGAGCACCCGGAGATCCCGGCCGGGCTCGCCCTGCAGGGCTTCCACGCGGTGCGCGCCTACAGCGGCGCCCCGGGCGCGAGCGCCGGCCTGCTGGAGGCGCTGGGGATGCGGCGCGCCGACGGCGGCTGGGAGGCGCGCGGCGAGGAGCGCGGCGGCCTGTACCTCTACGACGAGCCGCCCGCCGAGCGCGGCCTGCAGGGGGCCGGCACCGTCCACCACGTCGCTTGGGCGGCACGCCCCGACGAGCTGTCGGACTGGCGCGAAGTGGCGCGCTCCGCCGGCGCCCGGCCGACGGAGGAGATCGACCGCTTCTACTTCCGCTCGGTCTACTTCCGCGAGCCGAGCGGGGTGCTGTTCGAGATCGCGACGATCGGGCCCGGCTTCACCGTCGACGAGCCGCTCGAGCGGCTGGGCGAGAAGCTCTCGCTGCCGCCCGCCTTCGAGC
>Ga0207864_1002180_pt1 | contig 19083 bp, 8 predicted proteins | sample HigsolmetaAR202D_FD_184834 | JGI IMG/M metagenome (GOLD analysis project Ga0207864, IMG submission 184834) | Ionic liquid and high solid enriched microbial communities from the Joint BioEnergy Institute, USA - AR20-2-D (SPAdes) (version 2) ... | reverse complement strand
CCCGGGATCTGCCCGATGATCTTGCCTTGGGTTCCCTTACCGCTGCCTGGGGCACCGAAAAGTAGAATGGCTTTATATCGCATGCAGTTCTGCCTCGCTGGCAGGAGATTAAACGGAAAACCGTCGCGACAAACAAGACGGCTGGTCCAATTTGGACTTCTGCGGTGGTGCTGACGGGGCGGGCCTTGAATGGTGGCGGATTGCTCCATCCACTAGAATCCAGCCATGGCGCGTCCGAACCTCCTGCTCATCACCTCCGACCAGCAGCACTGGCGAACCCTGGGCTCGCTCAATCCCCGCATCCGAACGCCCAATCTCGACCGCCTGGCGGCGATGGGCGTCAATTTCATGCGGGCCTACTGCCCGAATCCGACCTGCACGCCCACGCGGGCAAGTCTGATCACCGGCCAGTGGCCGAGCACCCATGGCGCGTACACGCTGGGCACGATGCTGCCGGAATCCGCCCAGACCGTCGGCCAGCATCTGCATGCCGCGGGGTATGCGACCTCGCTGGTCGGCAAGGCGCATTTCCAGCCTCTGAAAGCGACGCCAGAGGCGCCGAGCATCGAGTCCTACCCGATCCTGCGTGACCTGGACTTCTGGCGCCGCTTCAATGCCGAGCGGACGCCGTGGTACGGGTTCGACCATGTTGAAACGGCCCGCATGCACGGGGATGAGTCGCATGTCGGTCAACACTATGCGATCTGGCTGGAGGAGCAGGGGCTGGCCAACTGGCGGGATTACTTTCAGCCGTGGCGGGAGGACCCGACCGGCCACCGCGAATCGCCGCTGGCGCCGCCAACAACCCCGGGCCCGGGATACGGCTGGCGGGCGGACATGCATTGGAAGCTCCCCCAGGAGCTGCATTACACCACCTGGACCGGCCAGCGGACGATCGCGCAGATCGAACAAGCCGTCCAGCGCGGCCAGCCGTTTTTCTGCTGGAGCAGCTACCACGATCCGCATCCGCCGTACTGCGTCCCCGAGCCGTGGGCGAGCATGTACGACCCAGCCGACATGGAAGAGGAGGTCGGCCGGTTCGTCGAAGGCGAGTTCGACCACATGCCGCCGCCGCACCAGATGACGCGCCAGCCCAATGCGGACTTCCAGGCATTCAACGCCGACGGCTTTACCAATCACGGCTATCACAGCCACGAGTTCGATCGCCGTGAGCTGATGCGATGCTGCGCGATCTACTACGGCATGATCAGCTTCATGGACCACTGGATCGGCCAGACGCTCGATGCATTGGAGCGGCTGGGACAGTTGGACAACACGCTGATCGTCTTCACGTCCGACCACGGGCATTTCCTGGGCCAGCATGGGCTGGTGGCCAAGGGGCCGTTCCATTATGAGGACGTGATCCGCGTGCCGATGATCGCCGCCTGGCCGGGGCAACTGCCGGCAGGGCAGATTAGCCGGCAACTGCAGACGCTGGTGGACATTCCCGCGACCTTCCTGCAGGCCGCGGGTCTCAACGTGCCCGTGGCGATGCAGGGCCGGCCGCAGTTGGACAACTGGGCCGATCCCAGCCGCCCGGGACGCTCGGCCGTCATCGTCGAGAATCATCACAACGGCCACGCCGTCCACCTGCGCACGGTCGTCACCGACCGCTACAAACTCACGGTCTATCGCGACCGCGAGTGGGGCGAGCTGTTCGACCTGCAGGACGATCCGCAGGAACTGCGGAATCTCTACAACGACCCAGCCTACGCCGACATCCGCTGCCGGATGCTGCAGGCCATGATCCAGGCCGATCTGGAAAGAGAACCAACTCTTCAGCCGCGCGTCGCGCATGCGTGAGCGCGCGAGTCGAGCGACGAAGGGGAAGCAAACCCGGTCCGCCAAGGCGAATGCTGCAGCCGTTAGGGGGTAGTTCATGTTTCGCCATGTCCATGCCATCCACTCCTCCCCCCGCATCGCGCGTTTCCTGCGATAAATTTGCGAAACGACCTCATCGGACCCCTCTGGCGACGTTTGCAACCCCCGTTAGCTGCTGGGCCCGGCGCGATAGGAGGGGCGGACCGGGCCTCCGGCATCTGCGAAATAGAGGGATTCCACACATTGCGCGTCCGTGCGCGCCGATCGGCTGGCCGATCTTGCCCAGCGGGTGATTGACGAAACGGCTGGGTATGGGTGATGCTTCCAGCCATGGTCTCTCGCGCCAGCAGGGTCAAGCGTTTCGATTTCCCTCCCGGGCGCGTCGTGGCGGGCAAATACGTCGTTGAGCGGCCGCTTGGCAGCGGGTGGGAGGGGGAGGTCTATGTCCTGGTCGAACGCGCCACCGGCATCCGCCGGGCTGCCAAATTCTACTATCCCCATCGCGATCCCACCGGCAAAGCCGCCATCGCCTACGCCCGCAAGCTCGATGCGCTGCGGCATTGCCCGATCCTCATGCAGTACCACCACCAGGAGATCGCCTACGTTCAAAAGCGCAAGGTGGTGGTCGTCATCAGCGAACTGGTCGAAGGCCAGAAGCTCAGCGAGTTCCTGGCCGATCAGCCGGGCGGCTGTCTAAGTACCTTCGAAGCCCTGCACGTGCTGTACGCCCTTGCGCGCGGGATCGCGCCGATCCACGCGCGCGGCGAGTATCACGGCGACATCCACGAGGGGAACATCATGATCCGCCGCGTGGGCATCAGCTTCGAGGTCAAGCTGGTCGACTTCTTCGACCTCGGCCGGCCGACGCGCGCCAAGATCCAAAAGGACGTGCTCAACCTCATCCAGGTCTTCTACGTCATCGTCGGCGGGCGGGCGCGGTACGCGTCCCAGCCGAAGGTGGTCAAGCAGATCATTCCGCGGCTTGAAGGATTCGCTGATCCTCAAGCAGTTCAGCAGCGCCGGCGACATCGCCCGCCATCTTGAAACGCTGCAGTGGGGTTAGCAGTGGATTGCTTTGACCCCCGCATGGCCGGGGATATGATGCTCAGCGCAACACCATTCACTTAAGGGAAAGGGGTTTTGGTATGAACCGCTTCAACAATCGTCGCGGCGTCAGCATGGCAGACTTGCTCGTTGTGCTGGTGGTGCTGGTGTTTGTCTCGGGGGTTGGCGTTGCCTGGGCGCAGTCGCAGCGGGAGATCCGCAACCGCGTCAACTGTCTCAGCAACCTGCGCCAGATCGGCCAGGCGATATTTTTGTACGCCAATGAGAATCGCCAGCAGTGGCCGCGCGTGCACACCAGCCCCGACCTCGAGGCGCATCCCCTGACCGCCTTCACCGATCCCGAAGCCGACAATCCGCTGGCTATGGACGAGCAGACCGATCAGCCGCTGGCGGGGCAGGAGGGCGACGGCGGCGCGCCGGCATACAACGACGTGACGGCTGCACTGTTCCAGCTCGTGCGCACGCAGGACATCGGCACCGAAGTGTTCATCTGCCCCAGCACGATCTACACGAAGGACACCCTCAACAACGAGCCGGCGGTCAAGCGCTCCAACTTCAGTTCGAAGCGCAACCTCAGCTATAGCGTCGCGACGCCTTATCCCAGCGCCGCATCCGCGGCGAAGGGCTATCGCTGGAACGTTAAGCAGAGCCCCGAGTTCGTCGTCGCAGCCGATCTCAATCCCGGCAAGCGCGCGACGGACATCACCGATCCGCAGTTCGTCCACACCGCGCCCGAGGAACTTCTCCGCAAGGGCAACAGCCCCAACCACAACGGCGATGGACAAAATGCGCTGTATGGCGACGGCCATGTGGAGTTTTGCCGCACCCCATTCGGCGGCTGGCGCCGCGACAACATCTACACGATGTCAGCCAGCAGCGATGGCCTGGATACAACCTCAGCTCGCCAGTTCGACGGCCGGATGTCTCCGGCACATCAACACGACAGCATTCTCTGGCCCGTCGCCGACGAGGACACCTTCGATGCCGAGAAGGCGGACGAACCGCTCACCGAAGAAGAGCAGGCCGATAGCCGTCCGCGCCTTCCCACGCAGGCCTACTTCACCGTAGACGACGGCCAGACCTGGTTCGCCGACGACATCGATAGGATTGTGCCCTTCGAGCACGAAGGGTAAAGCCGCCTATCGTCCAACACCCCGCGGGTGAAGCAGACGGATTGCCAGCGCCCAGCTGGTAGGGCACGCTATCTGCGTGCCGGAGCCGTGCGCAAACGGTTGCGGCAGGCAATAGCCTGCCCTACATGCTGCACGTGCGGACACCTGTGCGACACGCGTCACGCATCAATCACCACCGCGCCTTCACACCGTCTTCGGCGTGACGGGAAACGTCGTGATGCCCAGCGGCGGCGACTCGATCAGCGGGTCGGCTGACGGGCCGGCGCACAGGACGTGCTCGACATACGCCGACAGCACCTGCCCGACGGACGCAGCCGCGGCGATCGCGCCGCCGGGGGCGTGCGGAGGCGCGCCGTCGAACAGCTCGCAGAGTTGCCCGCGGCCCTGTGTCTGCATGTACTGGATGCACGGCTGGAGGAGCTGTTCGATCTGCCGCCGTGTCGTCACGCTGCGGCCATGCAGCCGCGCCAAGGCGGCTGCGAACGGCCCCAATAGCCATGGATAGACCGTCCCCTGGTGGCGGGCATTGGCGCGGGCGGCTTCGTTGCCCGCCTTGCGCGGGATGAAGCGGGAATCGGTCGGGGCCAGCGTTCGCAGGCCCAGCGGCGTCAGCAGATGCTCAGCCATCACCTGCACGACGCGAGCATGCCGGCAGGCATCCAGCACCGGGAAGGGCAAGGCCACCGCCAGCAACTGGTTCGGCCGAAGCGACGCATCGCGCTGCTCACCGTCGACCACGTCGTAGCAGCAGCCGTCGGCTTCGTTCCAGAACTGACGCATGAAAGCCGATGCCAGCACGTCGGCTGACGCATTCCACGTCGCAGCCCGTGTCGGGCGGCCGGCAAGCTGCGCCAGCTCTGTGCCGATGCGCAACGCGTTGTAGGCCAGGGCATTGACCTCGACGGCGCAGCCTTCGCGCGGCGTCACATATCGCCCGGCGATGGCTGCATTCATCCATGTGGCGCCCGCGGCCGTGCGGACAAGCCCGCCGTCGGCGAGCGTCACACCCGGCACGGTCCCCTGGCTGAACGCATCGAGGATGCGCTCAACGACCGGCATCAGCCGATCGAGCAGCGTCTTCTCGTCGCGCGTATAGCGGAAGTAGTCGTACACCGCCTGCACGTACCACAGCGATACATCGGGCGCGTCGTAGGGCGGTTCGGCTCCATCCTCCGGGAACATCGACGGCAGCAAGCCGTCACGTTCGTGGCTGGCCAGCGCCAGCAGCATCGTGCGTGCCTGCTCGAATCGCCCGGTGGTCAAAAACAGGCCGCTGAACCCGATCAGCGCTTCGCGCATCAACGGGGCGCTCCAGGGATAGTTGGTGATGATGGGCGGGATCGTCTCGCTCTCCAGCCGCAGCACGAACGTACCGGCTGCGCGCACGAGCGTGTCGAGGGCGGGGGTGGTATCGACAGCCAGGCCATGCAGCGGCACGGGCGGGGCGTCGTCGATCTCGACTTCACGCAGCGTCGCAGCCAGGTCGATCGGTTCGGTCGAGACGACCAGGTTCACCGGCTCACCGGGCTTGAGCTTCCAGCGGATCGAGCCGGGCAACCACAGGTCTTCGAGGCCGTTGTAGCCGCGCTCGGGCTCATGGCGGTAGAGATTGCTGTAGTACCACAGCGGTTCATTGGTGAATGCGCCGTCATGGGCGATGAAGACCTCGGGCGTCTTGCGCGTCGGTTGAACGTGCAGGTGATTGGCATCGATCTGCCGCACCGGCGGCTGGCCGGACCACTGGTTCATCACCTGGTGGATCGATCGCAGCGCAAACAGCGGCTTGACCTCAAGTTCCACATCGCTGGCCTGCCCCAGGAGGATGTACCGCACACACACCGCATTGCGCCCGCGCAACAGGTGAAGCTGCTTGACCAGCGTCCAGCCGTCGCCCTGATAGCCCCAGCGCGGGTACGCATCATCATTGAACGCCTGCAGCAGCAGGTGGCCTTCGGGATGGATCGTCCCCGGATACTCGCTGCAGCTCAATGGGCTGGGCCAGCCGCGGTGGATCACTGTTTCCTCCACGCGCGACAGGATCACCATCCGCCGCACCGGCGGCGACATCGCGGCGACCAGCAGGCCATGGTATTTGCGCGTGTTGCACCCCAGGACGGTCGACGAGGCATAGCCCCCGATTCCGTTGCTGATCAGCCACTCCTGGCGGATCTGCTCGTCGAAGCGACGGGTTGCGTCCTGATGCTCCATCATTCCTCCGTGACATGCCCGCTTCTGCAATCCAGGGAGATGCGAGTCGAGCCATTGTACCGCCAGGCTGTCATTTTGGCGAAACCGGGAAAGATGTTTCGTACGTGCCGGCGGTACGGCGGATCACCGGAAACCCGGTATCGCACCCGTCGGATGCGTTGTATACCGCAAGTGGGGCCCAAACGAAAAGGATAAACGCATCTTAATACCGGTAATGCTACAATACCCCCAGCCGATGACACACAACCCGTCCAACTTCGGAGGCCCACGGTTGTATCGCCGGGCCGATTTCGATCATAGCCCGCTGCTGGTGTTTTACGAGATCACAAGAGCCTGCAACCTCATGTGCAGGCACTGCCGGGCCAGCGCCCAGCGCAACCCGCATCCCGATGAGCTCACCACCGAGCAGGCTCAGGCGTTGATCGACCAGCTTCGCGAGTTCCCCAAACCGCCCATGCTGGTCTTCACCGGCGGCGATCCGTTCAAGCGCCGCGACGTCTTCGACCTGGTCGAATACGCCGCCAACCACGGCATGACCGTCGCTCTGACCCCCTCGGCAACAGCCCTGGCGACGCGCGAACGCATCGCCATGCTCCGCGAACGCGGCCTGCATCGCTTTGCCGTCAGCCTGGATGGCGCGACAGCCGGCACGCATGACGGCATTCGCGGCGTCCCGGGCAGCTTCCGCCGGACGATCGAGATGATCGAGACCGCCGTCGACCTCGGCTTGCCGGTGCAGGTCAACACGACCCTCTCGACCGACAACGTCCACGAGCTGGACGACATCGCTGAGCTGCTGGCCGGGCTGAAGATCGTGATGTGGTCGGTCTTCTTCCTCGTGCCGGTGGGGCGGGCGTCAGCCGATCGTCGCATCCCCGGTGACATGATCGAGGATGTCTTCGCGGCGCTGTGGGCTCACTCGCAGCGTCAGCCCTACGCGATCAAGACCACCGAAGCCCCGCATTACCGCCGCTTCGTCGCCCGCAAGATCGAAGCCGACGACGAACCCTCTCCCCAGAAGACCCTGGCCCGCTACGGCAGCCTGCTGGGCACCAATGACGGCAAGGGCGTCATGTTCATCAGCCACATCGGCGAGATCTTTCCCAGCGGGTTTCTGCCGATCGAGTGCGGTCGATTCCCGCACGATTCGGTCGTCAAGGTCTATCAGGAGCACGAGCTGTTCCTGGCGCTGCGCGACGAGAACCGCCTGGGTGGCAAGTGCGGATGCTGCCAGTACCGCTCGATCTGCGGCGGCAGCCGTGCCCGGGCCTACGCACTGACCGGCGACCCGTTCGCGCCAGAACCCGATTGCCTCGGCAATTTTCCGGAGCCTCAGACATGCTCAATGTGACCAACCTGCTGTGCGGCACACGGACGGGAAATGAAACGCTGCGCTATGGTCACACCCGGCGCAGCGGCGGCTGTGCGCAGGACATCCCGCGCCCAGTCGTCGCCTGGGCGATCACGCGAGCCTGCAACCTGCGATGCGTGCATTGCTACGCGGCTGCCGATGCGACGCCCGCCAAAGGCGAGCTGACATTCACCGAGGGGCTGCAGTTGCTGGAGGATCTGCGGGCGTTCAAGGTGCCAGCCGTCCTGTTCACCGGCGGCGAGCCCCTGGCTCGTCCGGATGCCCTGGACCTGATGGAGCATGCCGTCGAGATCGGGCTGAACACGACCCTCTCCACCAACGGCACGCTGATCGATGAACCGACAGCCGACCGCCTGGCGGAGATCGGCTTGCGGTATGCCGGCATCAGCCTGGATGGGACTGAGCCGCTTCACGACCGCCTGCGGGCGAAGAAAGGCGCATTTGCGGCATCGATGCGCGCGATCCGCCTTTGCCGCGAGCGCGGGATCCGTGTCGGCGTTCGCTTCACGGTCCATCAGCTCAACTACATGGACCTGGACGCGATCTTCGACCTGTGCCTGGAGAACGGCGTCCAGCGGCTGTGCGTGTATCACCTGGTCTATTCCGGCCGGGGCGGCAAGCTGCGGAAGATCGACCTGAATCACGCCCAGACGCGGCAGGTGGTCGATCGCATCTTCCAGCGGACGCAGGCTGCCCATGAAGCCGGACACGAGCTGGAAGTGCTGACGGTCGGCAATCATTCCGATGCGCCGTACCTGCTGATGTGCCTGGAGCGCACGGACAAACAGCGCTACCAGCAGGTCAAGCGTCTGCTGGCCGGCACGGGCGGCAATCGCAGCGGCTGCAATATCGCCTCGATCGATCCGGTCGGAAACGTCCACTACGACCAGTTCAGTTGGCATTACAGTTGCGGCAACGTGCGCGAGCAGCCGTTCAGCAAGATCTGGGGCGAGCCGAGGGATCCGCGCCTGCGCATCCTGCGGCAGCGGCGTCCGCATCTGCCTCGGCGCTGTCAGGTCTGCCGGTTCCTGGGCTTGTGCAACGGCAACAACCGCACCCGCGCCGAGGCCGCCACCGGCGACTGGCTCGGCCCGGATCCAGCCTGCTACATCCGCGACGAGGACCTCGGGTTGATCGTTCCAGCCGAATGCGTCATGCCCAACCTGCACGAACTTCGCCACACCGGCATTCCGCAGGAAGCGCTGTAGCCTGATCCCATTCACCGGGGCCATACGCGTCCGCCGTCGCGCCGCGACAACGGACGTCGTCATTGCGCGCCTAACGCTTTACAATTCGGCAGTTTGTCTTATACAGGTGGAGCTTGCCCGCGCTTCGGGACAGGGTCCGGGATACGTATGTTTGTCGTATCGCGGTGGCCTGTTTCGTGGTTACCCCATTTGGAGTACTGCTTTGCCGCTGACCGTGAAACGCAAACTCAGGGGCCGCTCAATCGAACGGCTTCAGACCAATGAGGATATGCGCCTGCGGGCTGCGCGGGATGAGCAGCCGCTGCGGGCGGAACTTTTCAGTGTCGAGCAACTTGAACGTCATGCCAAGGGCTTGGCGGGATGGCACATGCTCGCCAAGCGCAATGGCAAGGACCGGCTGTTGCCGCGCCTGGACGAAAACGAAGAGATCCTGCGCACGGCCTACGAGCTGGTCACCAAGGCGGTCGACCGCGGCCGCCGCACCGCGCCTGCCGGCGAGTGGCTGCTGGACAACTTCTACCTGATCGAAGAGCAGATCCGCACCGCCCGGCGGCACTTCCCCAAGGGATACAGCATCGAGCTGCCGCAGCTGGCCAATGGTCCCCGCGCCGGCTATCCCCGCGTGTACGACCTGGCGCTGGAGCTGATCTCCCACGTCGACGGCCGCATCGACGCCGCCAGCCTCACGAGCTTTACGTCCGCCTATCAGTCAGTGCAGACACTCAAGCTCGGCGAGCTGTGGGCCATTCCGATCATGCTGCGGCTGGCGTTGATCGAAAACCTGCGCCGCGTCGCATCCCGCATCTCAGCCGGGCGGAAGGACCGCGATCTGGCCCACGAATGGGCTGAGCGGATGCTCCAGGTCGTCGAGAAGAACCCAGCCGACCTGGTGCTCGTCCTCGCCGACCTGGCCCGGGCGCGGATTGTCTTCACCAGCGCCTTCGTCGCGGAGTTCATCCGTCGCATCCAGGGACGCCATCCGGCGCTGTCGTTCGTCATCAACTGGGTTGAGCAGCGCCTCAGCGAGCAGGGCGTCACCATCGAGCAGCTTGTTCAGATCGAAGGCCAGAACCAGGCCTCCGACCAGGTGTCGATCGGCAACAGCATTGTCAGCCTGCGCTTCCTGGGATCGATGGACTGGCGCGAGTTCGTCGAGACGCTCAGCGTTGTCGAACACACGCTTCGCGCCGATCCGGCTGACACCTACTCCGACATGGACTTCGCCACGCGCGACCTGTACCGCCATGTCGTCGAACAGGTGGCCAAGCACAGCCCGCGTACGGAAGAGCAGGTGGCGGCTGCTGCGGTTGAGCTCGCTCGCGAAGCCGCGGTTGCGCGCGGTCCGCGCGATCGTGCCGCCCATGTCGGTTACTGGCTGATCGACGAGGGCCTGCCCGAGCTCGAACGGCGTGTTCAGCGGCGGCGCACCCTCGGCTGGTTGACCTGCCGCCTGCTGCGGCGGCATCCGTTGGCAGCCTATCTCGGCTCGATCGGCCTGCTGACGGTCGCCATCTCGTGGATCGCCATAGGCCTGATGTACACCGCGCTGCCGCTGTGGCTGACGGTGTTCCTGGCGATTCTGCCGATCATGGGGGCGCTGCACCTGTCGGTTGCCCTGGTGAACTGGGCCTCCGGCCTGCTCGTGCCGCCGCGGCCGTTGCCGCGGTTGGATTTCTCCAGCGGCATCCCCGGCGAGCATCGCACGCTCGTCGCCGTGCCGACGATGCTCAGCAGCCTCGATGCCATCGACGAGATGGTCGAGACGCTGGAGATCCGCTATCTCGCCAATCGCAACAAGAATCTGCATTTTGCGCTCCTGACGGACTTCACAGACGCGCCGCAGGAGCACATGCCCGAGGATGACGCGCTGCTGGAGCGCCTCACCGAGCGCATGATCGAGCTGCAGAATCGCTATCAGGACGATCGGTCCGACATCTTCTTCCTGCTGCATCGTCCGCGTCGATGGAACCCGTCCGAAGGCAAGTGGATGGGCTACGAGCGCAAGCGCGGCAAGCTGGCGGATCTCAACGCACTGCTGCGCGGCGGCGCGAAGGACGCCTTCTCAGTCATCCTCGGCGATACATCGGTCCTGCCGTCGGTCGAGTACGTCATCACGCTCGATGCCGATACCCAGCTTCCGCGCGATGCAGCCATCCAACTCGTCGGCGCGATGGCGCATCCGCTCAACCGGCCGGTCTTCGACCCGCGCACCAACAGGGTCATCAAGGGTTATTCCATCCTTCAGCCGCGGGTGGGTGTCAGCCTGCCCAGCGCGACGCGCAGCCTGTATGTGCGCCTCTTCGCCGGCGATCCGGGGATCGACCCCTACACGCGCACCGTTTCCGACGTCTATCAGGACGTCTTTGCCGAAGGCTCGTTCATCGGCAAGGGCATTTACGATGTCGATGCCTTCGAGCGCGCCTGCGGCAACCGCTTCCCCGACAACGCGATCCTGTCGCACGACCTGCTCGAAAGCGCCTATGCCCGTTCGGCGCTGGTCAGCGACGTGCTGCTGATCGAAGATCACCCGTCGCGCGTGACGGCTGACATCAGCCGCCGGCACCGCTGGATCCGCGGCGACTGGCAGATCATCTACTGGCTGCTGCCGCGCGTCCCCGGGGCGAAGGGCGAGTGGGTCCGCAACGAGACGTCAGCCCTGTCCCGCTGGAAGTTCTTCGACAACCTGCGGCGCAGCCTGGTTCCGCCGGCGCTGACGCTGCTGCTGATCGCCGGCTGGCTGATCGGCGGATGGGCCGGCATCGGTTCGCTGATCCTGGTCCTTGCGGTGCTGGGGCTGCCGATGCTGCTGTCGACGGCGGTTGAGCTGATCCGCAAGCCGCCGGAAGTGCCCGTTCCGATGCACCTTCGCAGCGTCGCGCGCAGCTTTGCGCGCAATGCCGGGCAGTTTGCGTTCCACCTCGCATTCCTCGCGAACGACGCCTACATCTGCCTGGACGCCATCTTCCGCACGCTGCATCGCCTGTTCATCTCGCGCAAACATCTGCTGGAATGGCGCACAGCCAGCGATGCCGAGCGGGGCGCTCGCACGGACCTGATGGGGCACTGGGCCTCGATGTGGGTCCCGCCGACGATCGCCGTCGCGACGGCAATGCTGGTGGGGCTGATCCAGCCGTGGCAACTGCCGGTCGCGGCGCCACTGCTGCTGTTGTGGCTGGTGTCGCCGGCGATCGCCTGGTGGCTTAGCCTGCCGCTGCGCCGCCGCGAAGTGCGGTTGGCGCCGTATCGGCGTGTCTTCCTCGAGAAGATGGCGCGCCGCACGTGGCGGTACTTCGAGGTGTTCGTCACGCAGGAGCACAACTGGCTGCCGCCGGACAACTTCCAGGAGCATCCGGTTGCCGTCGTCGCGCCGCGCACCAGCCCGACCAACATGGGCCTGGCGCTGCTGGCGAACGTCTCGGCCTACGACTTCGGCTATATCTCGATGGAGCGCCTGCTGGACCGCACCGAGCGCCAGCTTGGCGCGCTGGATCGGCTGGACCAGTACCGCGGGCACTTCTACAACTGGTACGACACCAAGACATTGCGTCCGCTGCCGCCGCTGTACATCTCGACGGTGGACAGCGGCAATCTCGCCGGCCACCTGATGGTGCTGCACGAGGCGCTGCTGGAACTGCCGCAGTCGCCGATCGTTCCGCCGCGCCTGTTCGAGGGCCTGCGCGATACGGCGCGCGTGCTGCTGGAGGTGGCTCGCGGCGAGTACAGCTATGTCGAGGAGCGCAAGCCGTCGCCCGCGCCGTTGGATGTGCTGCGGAAGATCGAAACGATCGAGGCCGAGCTCAGCAATCCGCCGCATACGCTATCGGCTGCCACGCTGTTCCTCCAGCGGATGGTCCGCAGCGCCAGCGAGATCACGGTCGCCGTAGCGGGCCATCGTGAGCAGGAGCTGCAGTGGTGGGCACAGGCGCTGGAGCGCGATGTGCGTGACCACTACGACGAGCTGCTGCGCGTGGCGCCGTGGTCGGCGATGGCCGCGCCGGCTGAGGCCCTTTGGCGGCGCGGCTCGGCCCAGCAGGTTCAGCGGCTGACGCTTCTGCGCGACCTGCTGCGCAAGATCGACGGCGTCCCGACGCTGCAGGAGGTGGCTGATCTTCAGCAGACTGTCCTGCCGACGCTGGACAAGATTCTCGAGGAGATCGCGCAAGGCGACGGCGAAGCCACGCAGGACATGCGCTGGCTGGGCGAGCTGCGCGAGCACCTCATCGCCGGCAGCCATCTGGCCGCCCGGCGCATCGAGGCGATCCAGCAGATGGCCAAGCGCGTTCACGAAATGGAGGACATGGACTTCCGTTTCCTCTACGACCGCTCGCGCGAGCTGCTGTCGATCGGCTTCAATGTGTCGGAGCATCGCCTCGATGCCAGCTACTACGACCTGCTGGCGTCGGAAGCGCGTCTCACGAGCTTCCTGGCGATCGCGCAGGGGCAGCTTCCGCAGGAGCACTGGTTCTCGCTGGGCCGTATGCTGACGCGGCAGGGCGGCTCGGCTGCGCTGTTGTCGTGGAGCGGGTCGATGTTCGAATACCTGATGCCCAACCTGGTCATGCCGACCTACGAGGGCACACTGCTCGATCAGACCTGCCGTGCGGTAGTGCGTCGGCAGATCGAGTACGGCCGCCAGCGCGGCGTGCCGTGGGGCATCAGCGAAAGCGGCTACAACGCGACAGACGTGCAGCTCAACTACCAGTACCGCGCCTTCGGCGTGCCGGGGCTGGGATTGAAGCGCGGGCTGGCGGAGGACCTGGTCATTGCGCCGTACGCCACGGCGCTGGCCCTGATGGTGGAACCGGAAGCGGCGACGCAGAACCTCATGCGTCTGGCAGCCGACGGCCACATGGGGCCGTACGGCTTCTACGAAGCCGTCGACTTCACGCCATCGCGCCTGCCGCGCGGCAAGAGCAGCGTGACGCTGCGGTCGTTCATGGCTCACCACCAGGGCATGAGCCTGTTGTCGGTGGCGTATCTGCTGCTGGATCAGCCGATGCAGCGGCGGTTCCACCGCGATCCGCTGTTCCGGGCTACCGAACTGCTCCTGCAGGAGCGCATCCCGAAGGCTGCGCCATTCTTCCCGCATGCCGGCGAAGCCGGTCAGACGCGACAGGCGCCCACCGCCGAATCGACCGGCGTCATGCGCGTCTTCACCAATCCGAGCCTGCCGGTGCCCGAGGTGCACCTGCTGAGCAACGGCCGCTATCACGTGATTGTCAGCAGCGCCGGCGGCGGCTGCAGCCGGTGGAAAGACCTTGCCATCACGCGCTGGCGCGAAGACGCCACGCGCGACTGCTACGGCACGTTCATCTACCTGCGCGACGTCGAAAGCGGCGAGTTCTGGTCGACGGCCTATCAGCCGACGCTGCGCCGGTCGCGCCACTACGAAGCCGTCTTCACCCAGGCTCGGGCCGAGTTCCGCCGCCGCGACCTGGGCATCGATACGCACACCGAAATCAGCGTGTCGCCCGAGGATGACATCGAGCTGCGCCGCGTGACGCTCTCCAACCGGTCGGGCGTACCGCGGACGATCGAGGTCACCAGCTACGCCGAGGTGGTGCTCTTCCCGCCGGCAGCCGAGATCGCGCATCCGGCGTTTGCCAACCTGTTCCTGCAGACGCAACTCGACCGAGCGCATCACGCGATCGTCTGCACGCGCCGCCCGCGATCGGCTGGCGAGAAGACGCCGTGGATGCTGCACCTGATGACAGTGCAGGGCAAGACCGTCGGCGATGTCAGCTACGAGACCGATCGCAGCAAGTTCATCGGCCGCGGGCGCACCGTCGCCGCGCCCCAGGCAGTCGTCGAAGGCGGCGATCTGTCCAACAGCGAAGGGGCTGTGCTCGATCCGATCGTCGCCATCCGGCGCACGATCTACCTCGCGCCCGATGAGACGGCGCGGATCGACATCATCAGCGGCGTCACCGACACGCGCGAAGCGGCGATGGGTCTGGCCGAGAAGTACCACGACCCGCGCCTGGCCGATCGCGTGTTCGAGATGGCCTGGACGCACAGCCAGGTCGTGCTGCGTCAGCTCAATGCGACGGAGGCAGACGCGCAGGTCTACGGGCGTCTGGCGGGATCAGTCATCTACGCCAACTCGCTCCGCCGCGCCGAGCCGAGCGTGCTGATCAAGAACCACAAGGGCCAGTCCGGCCTGTGGGGCTACGGCATCAGCGGCGACCTGCCGATCGTGCTGCTGCGCATCGGCGATGTCGACAAGATCGATCTGGTCCGCCAGGTGATCCAGGCACACGCCTACTGGCGGATGAAGGGGCTGATCACAGACCTGGTGATCTGGAACGACGACTCGTCGGTCTACCGGCAGGCGTTGTATGACCAGATCATGGGCCTGATCTCGGCTGGCGCCGATGCCAACCTGATCGACCGGCCGGGCGGGATTTTCGTCCGCCGCGGCGAGCAGTTGTCGGAAGAGGATCGCATCCTCCTGCAGACGGTCGCGCGCGTCGTGCTGAGCGACAGTGCCGGCACGCTGGCTGAGCAGGTCGAGCGGCGCGGGCGGACCGAGCCGGCGGTGCCGGCATTCGTCCCAGCCAAAGGCCGCCAGCAGTCGGTGCCCGTTGCCGTCGAAATGCCCCAGCGCGATCTGGCGTTCTTCAACGGCTACGGCGGGTTCACGCACGACGGTCGCGAGTACATCACCATCCTCGGCCCGGAGATGGCCACGCCTGCGCCGTGGAGCAACGTGCTGGCCAATCCGGAGTTCGGCACGCTCATCACCGAAAGCGGTGGCTCGTACACGTGGTCGGAGAACTGCCACGAGTATCGCCTGACGACCTGGTACAACGACCCGGTCAGCGATACCAGCGGCGAAGCCTACTACATCCGCGACGAAGAGAGCGGGCGATTCTGGTCGCCGACGCCGCTGCCAGCGCGCGGAGCGATGCCGTATGTCATCCGCCACGGGTTCGGGTACAGCGTGTTCGAGTACACCGAAGATGGCATCGCGTCGGAGCTGACGGTGTTCGTCGATACTGACTCACCGGTGAAGTACGCGCTGTTCAAGCTGCGCAACACCTCCGGCCGCACGCGACGGATCTCGATCACGGCATTCAACGAGTGGGTACTGGGCGACCTGCGCCACAAGACGATGATGCACGTGGTGACGGAGGTCGACTCGCGCAACGGCACGCTGCTGGCGCGCAACCCGTACAACACGGAGTTCGCCGGTCGCGTGGCGTTCATGGACTGCAGCGAGGCCAGCCGGCGCGTCACGGGCGACCGGGCGGAGTTCCTCGGCAGAAACGGCACGCTGGCCAATCCCGCCGCCATGAGCCGGTCGCGCCTGTCGGGCAAGGTCGGCGCGGGGCTCGATCCGTGCGGCGCGATGCAGACGTACATCGAGCTGGCCGACGGCCAGGAAAGCGAAGTCGTCTTCGTCCTGGGCGCCGGGCAGAACGAAGGCCAGGCCCGCGGGCTGGCGGCGCGTTCGCGCACGGTGGGTGCGGCGCGCGAGGCGCTTTCTCGCGTGTATGAGTTCTGGAACCGCACGCTGGGCGCGGTGTACGTCGAGACACCCGAGCCGGCGCTGAACATGCTGGCCAACGGCTGGCTGGTCTATCAGGTGCTGGCTTGCCGCCTGTGGGGCCGCACGGGCTTCTATCAGAGTGGCGGCGCGTTCGGCTTCCGCGATCAGTTGCAGGACGTCATGGCCCTGCTGCACGCGGCGCCATGGCTGATGCGCGAGCATCTGCTGCGCGCAGCGGCGCATCAGTTCAAGGAAGGCGACGTGCTGCACTGGTGGCATCCGCCGTCGGGCCGCGGCGTGCGCACGCACTTCTCCGACGACTACCTGTGGCTGCCGTACGTGACGTGCCGTTATGTGCTGAGCCTCAACGACACGGGCGTGCTCGACGAGCGCGTGCATTTCCTCGAAGGCCGGCCGATCCGACCGGACGAGGAGTCGTACTACGACCTGCCCAGCCGCAGCGAGGAGGCGGGGACGGTCTACGAGCATTGCGTGCGCGCGATCCGCAACGGCTTGCGCTTTGGCGACAAGGGCCTGCCGCTGATGGGCTGCGGCGACTGGAACGACGGGATGAACCTTGTCGGCGAGCACGGCAAGGGTCAGAGCGTCTGGCTGGCGTTCTTCCTGTATGACGTGCTGACGAAGTTCTCGAAGATCGCGCAGATCCGCGGCGATACGGCCTTCGCGCAGCTCTGCACGGAAGAAGCCGAGAAGCTGCGCCAGAACATTGAAGCCAATGCCTGGGACGGCCAGTGGTATCGGCGCGCCTACTTCGACAACGGCGAGCCGCTGGGGTCGAAGCAGAACCCCGAATGCCAGATCGACTCGCTGCCGCAGAGCTGGGGTGTGCTCAGCGGGGCGGCCGATCCGGAGCGCGTCAAGTCCGCTATGCAGGCGGTCGACACGCGTCTCGTGCGGCGCGACGCCAATCTCATCCAGCTCTTCGATCCGCCGTTCGACAAGTCGCACCTCAACCCCGGCTACATCAAGGGGTACGTGCCGGGTGTGCGCGAGAACGGCGGGCAGTACACGCACGCAGCCGTGTGGACGATCATGGCGTTTGCCGCGATGGGCCACCGCGAGCGGGCGTGGGAGCTGTTCCACATGATCAACCCCGTCAACCACGGAGCCAACCGCGAGACGATCGACGTCTACAAGGTCGAGCCGTACGTGGTGGCTGCCGATGTGTACGGTGTGCATCCGCACACCGGCCGCGGCGGGTGGACGTGGTACACCGGCTCAGCCGGCTGGACGTATCGGTTGATCATCGAGGCATTGCTCGGCCTGCGGCTTGAGGTGGACCGGCTGCGCTTTGAGCCGGTGCTCCCGCCGACGTGGAAGGAGTACAAGATCCACTATCGCTACCGCGAGACGTTCTTCCACATTCAGTTCGACTGCACCGCCGGGACGAACCGCGTCGTGCGAATCGTCCAGGACGGCCAAGAGCGGCCGGAACTGACGGTCCAGCTCATCGACGACCGGCAGGATCACCATGTGCAAGTGTTCCTGGGTGAGTGAGGTCGAACGGCAGCCGCGAAGGTTGGGCTGAAAGCGTAAAGATCCCAGAGACCACAAAGATCCCAAAGGCAGGCAGGTGCTGGGGCCGCCCTGGCGGCCCCCTGCGCGCTGCTCTGGTTTGAAGCTATCTTCCCTTTGAGATTGGAGCTTCCTTGGAGCTTGGTGGTTGGATCTTGGAGCTTAGCGGCCATGCCGGTCCGCCAAGGCGGACCCTGCAGACTGTTTCTTTAGCTCTCCACGTCAGAGCTGAACTGTTTTCGATAGGCACTGGGCGTCGTTCCTCGCAACCGCCGGAAGACGCGGTTGAAGTTGGACAGATTGTTGAAGCCGCAGGCGAAGCAGATGTCGGTAATCGGGTCGGTGGTTTGCTGGAGAAGCTGGCAGGCCCGGCCGATACGCAGCTCGTGCAGGTGATTCACGAGCGTCCTGCCGGTGGAGCGATGAAAGAATCGGCTGAAAGCTTCGGGCGTCATGCCGGCGAGCTTGGCGAGGTCCGGCTGAGCGATGTCAGCCGTGAAGTGCTGCTGGAGGAATCGGTGGACTCGCTGGATGCGCTCATCCAGCGGTGGGGACGTGGCGGCGAAGCGGGGCGTCGCCAGCGGCTGCGGACGCGTCGAGTGACGCAAGTCGTCCAGCACGTGAAGCAGGGTGGTCATCCTCGCCAGTGGTGAATCCTCAGCCAGCGCACGTCGCAGGCGCTCGCCCTGCGTGCGGGCAATGTCGCCGCGAAACAGCAAGCCGCGATCGGATCGCTTGAGCAGCGATTCGACGCCCGCGAGCTCCGGGCTGGCAGCGATCAGCTTGTCGATCCACTCCGCGGGAAACTGGTAGACCACCGCCCATTGGGCGCGCCGGTCCTCCGATGCCCATGTATGGGGCAGCCAGGGGCCGATCAGCACCAGCTCGCCGTCCTCGTACGGGCCGGCATGGTCGCCGACGAACCGCCTGCCGCGGCCAACGCGGATGTAGGTCAGCTCGTATTCCGGATGATGATGCCAGTAGAAGGGATACGTCCTCGCGCGTCGCTCGAACACCCTCATCGAGGTGCCGGCGGGGAAGGTCATGGGTTCGACGCGCGGCTGCACTGATAGCCTCCTGATGAATGATAGCCTATCCGAAGGGGCGATCGGATCAAAATTGTATCAGCATTGGTCAAGCGCGGCGCAGCATCGGCGTCGGCGATTCCTCTATCCTGCCAAGCCGGTAAGAGACGCCACGTTTCAATTTCGCACAAAGGAGATGCGATGGCCGCGACAGCCACTTCAA
>Ga0207864_1002179_pt1 | contig 19087 bp, 23 predicted proteins | sample HigsolmetaAR202D_FD_184834 | JGI IMG/M metagenome (GOLD analysis project Ga0207864, IMG submission 184834) | Ionic liquid and high solid enriched microbial communities from the Joint BioEnergy Institute, USA - AR20-2-D (SPAdes) (version 2) ... | reverse complement strand
CATCGCACGCTCCAGTCCCGCTGCATCGCCCGGGTGTACGAAGATTGCCTTGTCCTGCCACAGCTCCCGCAGCGAGGGAATGTCGCCCAGCACCAGTGCGCAACCCGCCATCGCCGCTTCCAGCACTGACAGACCGAACGGTTCATACCGTGCCGGATGTATGTAGATCGATGCCCGACTCATCCACTGCGCCATATCCGCGGTCGACAATCTGCCCAGCACGCGCATGCCGTGCGTGTCGTGCGGGTCATCCATGCCGTTGTTCATGAGGACCGTCCGCGTATCGCCCACGAGATAGACCGGCCACGCCAGTCGCGGGGCAAGCTGGCGCATTGCGCCAAGGTTCCTGGCAGCATCATCCATGCGGCCGACGATCAGAATGAACGGCTCCTTGGCTGCTGGTGCGAATGCCTGCGGGTCGCGGCCGTGGGGAATTACCATCGATTGAGGCATCCAGCCGTAACACTCCCGCAGTGCATCAAGCATCGCCTGAGTAGGCGACACCACCAGATCCGCGCTGCGCAGGCCCCATTGCACTTCCCGGTGATATCGATCCCATTCAGGCGGTGGCGCCTGCCTCTTCAGGGCACGCCACCACGAATGCACGCACGAATGCGCCGTGATGAGCGTCGGTGCAGCCCATGGCAGCGACGCATGGATGTAGCTGTTCAGGTGAATCAGGTCTGGCCGAATCAGCCGATGCAGATCGAGCAGCCATCGCCCCGCACTTCGAAGGTCCTCCCACGGATCCTCCATCCATTCAAGCTTGAAATGGCTCTCGAAATAGTCGATGCCCAGCAGTGAAACCTCCGCCCGCTGATCGTCACTGAGTGGCGCGCCCATTGTCGCCAGCGTCACTTCCACTCCGTGCCGAACGAGTGCATCGCTGAGTGTGAGGGCATAGTTCCAGACACCACTCACCGTGTCCACCGTCATCAGGATTCGCATGGGCGCCCCCTTACATTCAACGACGTGATGCAGTTGCGATCGACATCGCTCGTCCCATGTTGCACTCCAACGCGCGTTCACCGGATGACGCCGCGGACGGACAAGTTACGGATTGCAACGCATGACGATTGCAAACGTCATGCCTTGAGCCATCCGCACTGGTCGCCGTCGTCGTCGCGACAACCTCAGCTGCCATACTCCCGCGCCGATGATTCAACCTGTGCCGTTGCACACAATCGCTGAACATCGCCTACCCCTGATCGCCATCGATGTGACCGATCGCACCGCACTTGTCATGCCCGTGAATGATGTGCAGCCGGGCCGACCACCGATGTAGCCGCGATACAATCCTTGCAACTCCTTCCAGGACGTGACGCGATGTTCGCCCCGGTGGTTGTTGCAAAGCATCATCACGGTCAGGACATGGTCACGATTTATTTGAGCTTGCGAAAGATGATTTTTATAGGGGGTTGACATGGATTTGCTTACAGGGAACCCCCGATACTTTCCACACCTGCGTCATCGGAGACGTAAGTGGCAAGGTGCGCTTTCCCTCGGGGGACGAATGCCGAATGTGCAATTCTTTCCCAATCGTTTGCCTGCACGCCTATAATCGGCCTGAGGAACCCCGTGGTCTCCCGGCATCTGGCATGGGAGGCCACCGCTCAATGATTGGACAGGCTATGCGTCGGATCACCCCTTTGTTTTTCGGACTCGTCGCTCTGCTTCTGGTCGCTGCTCCAGGCCATGCCCTGGACGATGCCCATTGGCAAAAGGCCAAGCAGACGATCGATCGCGGTATCGCCTACCTGCGTTCCACCCAGAACGAGGACGGAAGCTGGTCCCCGGCCGCCGGCCCGGCCATTACCGCCATGGCCATGCAGGCCATGCTCGATCACGGCGTGAGCCCGGATGACCCGGCTGTCCGCAAGGCACTGGACTACATCCTCAGTCGGCAGAAGGAGGACGGCGGCATCCACGATGGGCTGTTGCAGAACTACAACACCTCGATCTGCCTGTCAGCCCTGTCGCGGCTGTCGGATAACCCGCGCGTCGCCCCCGTGATCCGCCGTGCCCAGGACTATCTGCGCAACCTACAGTGGGCCAATCAGCGTGATGAGAAGGGCCAGCCGATCGACGAGAACCATCCCTTTTACGGCGGCGCGGGCTATGGCAACCACGGCCGACCGGACCTGTCCAACACCCAGATCATGCTCCAGGCGCTTCACGACTCGGGCATCGACTGCAACGACCCGGCTTTCCAGCGTGCCATGGTCTTTATCACCCGCTGCCAGGGGGTGCCTCAGAACGACAAGTTCGCCGATCAGATCGTGCAGGATGGCGGCTTCATCTACGCCACCAGCATCAACAAGGATCACGTGGGTGTGCCGCAGTCGATGGCCAGCCCCGAGCTGGTTGATGAGGCGCTGGCCGGTCGTCCGGTGTCCGGCCTGCGCACCTACGGCTCGATGACCTACGCTGGCTTCAAGAGCTATCTCTACGCGGAACTGGACCGCGATGACCCGCGAGTCGTGGCTGCATTCAACTGGATTCGTGACAACTACAGCCTCGACCACAACCCCGGGATGCGCGACAACCCCAACACTCCGATGCCTGAGCAGAAACAGGGGCTGTACTACTACTACCTGACCTTCGCCCGTGCCCTGAAAGCCTGGGGCGAGCCACGCATTACCCTTACCAGCGGTGAGGAACGTGACTGGGGTAATGACCTTGTTGACACCCTGACCGCAGCCCAGCGTCCCGACGGCTCATGGCTCAACGAAGCCGACCGCTGGAGCGAAGGCGACCCCAACCTCGTCACAGCCTACGCGCTGCTCGCCCTGACTGAAACGTTGCGCTGAGCCAATCAGAGAGGCCGTTTACGCTTGCGCGAGTTCGTGCCGTTTCTCGGCGATCAGCTTCAGCAAAGCCTTCTGCGGGTCGGCGAACTTCGCCAATCCCTCCTTCATCAACGCAGCTTCCATCGCCACGACATCCACCACGCGGTCGATTTCATCGAGCACCTCGCGCGGTGGCATAAGGTCCACCGTGCGCGTGTACGTCCTGCCCAGACGCTGGACTGCCTCGTTGGTCTCCGGTGGGTTCGTCTGGATCCCTGAACCGGCCAGTGCCGCGACATACTTGTCCGGTGGATCGGTGGGCTTCTTTACACCTGTCGAGGCGAAGACGATCTCCTGCTTCAACGGCAGGTTCTTGTCGCACCAGAATGCTTCGTTGAGTTGCCAGATGCGTTTGACGTTGACGATGCCCACCATACCCTGGGCTGCGTCGCTCAGTTGTGGCAGGTGCTTTTCCGTCCAGACATCGACGCGCGAGACGAAGATCGAATAGACGCTTTTGAATTTGGCCAGCCCGTCCGTCCGCCGCTGCGCCCCGCGCCAGATGTTTTCCCGCGCGATGCGGTACTGCCGGTCGCTGAAGATGAGCGTCACGTTGAGCGGCACACCCGAGGCTGCCAGCTCCTCCAGCGCATCCAGCCCCGCGGGCGTCGCCGGCACCTTGATCATGCGGTTGGTGTGGCCATGTGACCACTTCCTGCCCAGCTCGATGTACCGGGCCACGCGCTGGTCGTGTGACAACGGATTGTCCTCATCCTCCAGCAGGGGATCGAGTTCGAAGGAGACGTACCCGTCATCGCCGCGGGTTGCCTCCCATACCGGGGCGAACACCTCCTGTGCGTTGCGAACCAGCTCATCCGTCATCGCCCAGGCGACCGCCTCATCATCCAGCCCCTGATCCATGTAGTGCGCCAGCCGGTCATCGAACCGGCCGGACTTGATGAGGTTGGCCACGATGATCGGGTTGCTCGTCGCCCCGGTCGCCTCCAGCTCCCGGTTGGCCTTCACCAGTTCCGGGTCGACCGAATCCAGCCAAAGTTTCGTACCCGTCGCGATCAGCGATTGCAGCGGTGAAGTCATCGCCAGTTCCTTTGGTTGTTGATGCGTCCCCAGTGCGTCACCAGATTGTAGGGTGAACGCATTCAAAACCGTAGACGAAGTCGTGGAACGCAATCGTGTGAGGGGAAGTAGAAGTAAGAGATGGGGGCGGCGCGGAGCAGTTACTTCATGATCAGGGCGATGCCCAGCAGGATCGCGGTCAGCCAGCCCAGGATGGCGACCCAGACGATCGGCTGCTCCAGGAAGCTGGGTTCCGGCTCCAGTTCGACCGGCCGGACGACTGTTTCGGAGTTGCTTTCCAGTGCGCTGAGAGCTGCCAGGTCGAACTTCTTGCGAGCGTGAATCGGTGGCTGACCCGCTAACACCGCCTCCAGGTCCTCCAGCAGGTCTGCGGCGCTGTTGTAGCGCTTGCGTGGGTCCTTGGCCATACAGACTTCGATGATCTCGCCGATGCCCGCGCTGAGGTTGCGGTTGATGTGGTCCGGCGGGACCAGTTCAGCCTTGAGGTGCTTGTGCATGACGGCCGAGGGGTTGGGGCCGTCAAAGGGCACCTGGCCCGTAACCATGTGGTATAGCGTGGCGCCGAAACCGTAGATGTCAGCCCGGTAGTCGACGTCCAGGCTTCCGCGAATCTGTTCGGGCGAGATGTAGTAGGGGGTGCCGTAGGCCTTGCCCTGTTCCGCCTCCGCCATTTCGCGGTCGCTGACAGCCCGTGCCAGACCCATATCCGCCAGTTTCGCCTGGCCGTCGTGGGTCAGCATGATGTTCTTGGGCTTGACGTCGCGGTGGATCAGCCCCGCCTGGTGGGCGTGATGCAGGGCGGCGGCGATCTGAATGCCGATTTTCAGCGCCTCTTTTTCCTCGTAGGGGCCCTTGTTGACGATGTCGTCGTAGACGGAGCGACCCTCCACATACTCCATGACGAAGTAGTGGGTGTCGCCGGACTTGCCCACGTCGATCGCCTGAACGATGTTCGGGTGGTTGAGCTTGGCCGCCGCCCGTCCCTCGGCGTAAAAGCGTTCGACGAACTGGGGGTTCGTCATGTACTTGCGGGGCAGCACCTTGACCGCCACCACGCGGTCGAGGCTGAGCTGCTTCATCTTGTAGACGGTCGCCATCGCCCCGGAGCCAAGCTTGCCGAGCATTTTGAACCCGGCGATGTCGTGGGACTGAGGGGCGGTTTCGACCTGCGGCCGGAGCCGTTCGATCTGCCGCTGGGTGACGATGCCGTTGGCGATCAGCAGGTCGGCGAGGCTGCGCTGCTTGACGTCGGTGTCGTGGTTGGCCTCGGAGGCCTCGAGCTGGCGCTGCAGTGCCAGACAATCCTCCACTTCATCCTGAGTAGCCAGCCCCTGCTCGACAACGAGCCGGCCAAGCAGGGAATCAACGTTGTTTTGCGCGGTCTCCGCCATAATCACAGGCCGTCCGACGCCTCAGAAATGGTGCGGCTCGGGCGATCATCAAATAAATATGTCTGATCCTCTCTCTGGGCCCAAGGCCAATTGAGATTATGGCCCCTCCTAAACGTTGTCAACATACCAAGTTCTCGGAACAACCTACCCCTCCCCCCAGGCCCTGCCACACAGTGACGGGGGGCTTCCTACCCCATACCCCCATTTCGCACCGCCGGTTCGTCTCGCTCACCCCCCGGCCACCCGCCCGTCGCGCTTTTCGTTAAGATACGGGCCTATGTTGCCGTTGACCTCTACCGACGCTCCGATCAGCAGTCGCCTGGCGGCCGAACTTGCCGAGGTCGAAGCGCGTTTTACTGCCGAACTGATCAGTGACCTGCCGTGCGTCAACAGCCTTGTGGCGCACGTGGAACGGTACCGTGGCAAGATGTTGCGGCCGACGCTGCTGCTGGTTGGGGGGATGGCCACCGCGCCTCAGAGTGAGCTGACCGATGCTCATCGCGTGGTGGCGGCTGTCGTCGAAATGGTCCACATGGCGACCCTCGTACACGACGACATCCTCGACGAGGCCGATGTCCGCCGGCATGGGGCGACCGTCAATCGCCTGCGCGGCAACGAAACGGCAGTCATGCTCGGCGACTACCTCATCAGCCACGCCTACCACCTGTGTTCGAGCCTGGATCGGCCGGCCGTCAGCCGTGTCATCGCCGATGCGACCAACACCGTCTGCGAGGGCGAATTGCTGCAACTGGCCAACCGCAACAACTGGCGGCTGGACGAGGCGACCTACTTTGAAATCATCCGTCGCAAGACCGCCAGCCTGTGCGGCACCTGCTGCCGACTGGCGGCCATGCTCAGCGGCGCCAGCCCTGAAATCGTCGACGGCCTGTACGAATATGGCGAGAAGCTGGGCATCGCCTTCCAGATCATCGACGATTTGCTGGATCTGGTCGGCCAGGAGGATACGGTTGGCAAAACGCTCGGCCGCGACCTGGACAAGGGCAAGCTCACGCTGCCGCTGATCCACTTCCTCTCGACGGAAGGGGATGACCGGCGGGAAACGCTGCTGAAGCTGCTCGGTTCGACCGCATCGGAAACGGCCCAGAACAACGGCTACACCGCTAACAATGGCAAGGCCCGGCCACCGGTAGGGCAGGCGCAGGCCGCGGAGATCCGTCGCATGGTCATCGAGGCCGGCAGTGTCGAGTACGCCCGCAACTGGGCTGCCCGCCTGGTCGATCAGGCTCAGACCGCCATCGCACCGTTGCCCGAATCCGAAGCCAAGGCATTGCTTGCGGATATGGCACGGGCGGTACTCACCCGGGAGTATTGAGGTTGCCCGGCCCCGGACAGGACGTGTGGAAAATCGCGTCGTGCAGTGGGGCAAAGCACTGCAATCTCGGGCAATCCCCTATAAGAATCTCAGGTTTATCGGCAGGCGCGAGCAAAAACGCGTGTATCGCTGTCATCACGGACGATACAATGGTTGGACCGTTCGCGCTGCTTTGCGCCGTGGGACTTGATTCATGAGTGATTGGCGACCGCGTGTTCTGGTGCTGGGCGGCAAGGTGTGCCGGGATTTGCCCGTCACGCAACTGCTTTGTCAGTGTTTCGACGTTGATGTTTACGAGAACACGGATGAGGCGTTGCGGGCGTTGCGTGAGCGGGACTACCACGCCGTTTTCGCCGATGCGGGCGATTTTCTGCCCCTGGAACGCGGGCTGGTCGGCGAGAAATCGAGTCTGGTGCTCAACACGATCGGCGAGGGCGTCTGCGTTGCCGACGCCGATGGACGCATGACCTGGCTCAACAAACGGATGCGAAGCTTTTCGCCCGAGGTCATCGAAAACGTCCGCACCATCTGTCGCCAGGCCCGCAACATCTTTCTCGCCCAGCACTCTCCCTTCTCCGAAAATCATCAGCCCCGCAGCAAAAAGTTCACCTTCCAGGTTGGTGAGCAGTACTTCGAACTGATGACCTCGCCGCTCACCGACGATCAGAACCAGATCAGCCAGATTGTGGCGGTGGTGTGGGACGCGTCCAGCGGCCGGCGTCTGCAGCGCAAGATCGACGCCATTGACGCCGCCGGCCGGGAACTGGCGAAAATCGAAGGTGAAGCGATCAAGAAGCTGTCGCCCGGCGACCGGCTCAAGCTGCTGCAGGAAAAGATCATCAAGTATTCCAAGGACCTGATGCACTTTGACCATTTTGCGATTCGCCTGCTGGACAAGCGGACGAACAAACTGGAGGTGGTCATTGCGGAAGGCCTGCCGCCCGAGGCGCTGGAGATCGATCTCTACGCCGAGCCGGAGGGCAACGGCATCAGCGGGTACGTCGCATCGACCGGCCGCAGCTACATCTGCCACGACACGGAAAAGGACCCGCGTTACGTGCCGGGCCTGACCCACTGCAAAAGCTCGCTCACCGTTGCGCTGATGCTCTTCGACAAGGTGGTCGGCGTTTACAACATCGAGTCGGACAAGGTCGGTGCCTTCACCGAGGACGACCGCCAGTTCGCCGAGATTTTCGGCCGATATGTCGCTCTGTCGCTGCACATCCTCGAACTGCTGGTGGTCGAGCGCTACACCACCTCGGGGCTCATCACCGACAACGTCGTGCAGGACCTGGCTCAGCCGCTCAACGACATCATCACCCACGCCCAGACGCTGTGCGAGGAATACATCGGCGATGACAACATGCGTCACCGGCTCAACGCGATCATGGATTGCGTGCAGTCGGCCCGTACCACGCTGAGCGAGGTCGCCGCTGGTCCCAAGGCCGTGCTGCGTTCCAACCGGGATGAAAAGCCTCACGCCGACCCGCACCTGTCAGGCAAGCGTGTGCTCGTCGCCGACGACGAGGCGAACATCCGCAACACCATCGGCGAAATTCTTCGCCGTCACGGTTGCGCCGTCGAAATCTGCAAGGACGGCTACGAAGCGGTGAGCATGCTCGAGCAGCAGGAGTTCGACCTGGTCATTTCCGACATCAAGATGCCGTACCGTAACGGGTATGAAATCTTCGCCGCCGCTCGCCGGCAGAATGAGAACCTGCCCGTGCTGTTGATGACCGGCTTCGGGTACGACCCGCACCATTCGATCGTCCGCGCCAGCCAGGAAGGACTATCGAGCGTGCTCTTCAAGCCGTTCGAGGTGAAGCACCTGATGGCGGAGGTGCGAGCCGCGCTGGGGGTGCCAGCCCCGGTGGCCGAAGCGCCGGTCGATGAGAAATCATGAGTGCGGCTGAAGTTCACCCGTCGCTGGCCCGGCGGCGCGTCGCCGAGGCGCTGCGTTCGGCGACGGAACATTTTCCCGATCTGTCACGCATTGACCTGAACGTCGCGGGCCTCGATGGGCGCGATCGCGGACTGGCACTGGCGATCCACCGCACCGTCCTGCAACGCTGGCTGACGCTCGTCCATCTGCTCAATCGTCATCTGCGCAGACCGCTTGCCGAGACGGAACCGGCCCTTCAGGCGGTACTCCTGTCCGCTGCTGCCCAGATTGTGTTCATGGATCGTCTTCCTCCGCACGCCGTGGTGAACGATGCCGTTGAACTGGCGAGGCGGCTCGTGCGGCCGGGGGCGGCAGGGCTCACCAATGCGGTGCTGCGAAAGCTGGTGGGGGATGTCGCCGCGATCGAGCGTGAATCGCCCTGGACGCCCGGACGGGACCGTCTGCCTGTCGATGATGGCTGGATTCGATTGGCCGGCCCGCTATTGCCCCCCGTCGATGCGGTGCTCCAGCATCTGGAGGTCGCCACCAGCGTGCCGCGACAGTTGCTGCAACACTGGCGTGAAGCGTTCGGCCTGGAGCGGATGCAGAAACTGGCGCTGCACGCCACACGTCTGCCACCCACAATCGTGGCGGTTGAACCGGGCTTCACCTGCGACGAACAGTGCCACCCCCATGCGGGGGAGGGCTTTGTGGTGTGGGATGGCAGCCGTGAGGCGCTCATCGAAATGCTGGCGAAACACCCTGCCCGGCGCGTGCAGGACCCCGGCTCTGCCGCGCCCGTTGCCGCCACGGCTGGCCTTGATATCCGCTGCGTGGTCGATTACTGCGCCGGTCGCGGCACCAAGACGCGGCAGGTGGCGTTACTCCACCCCGAGGCACGCATCATCGCCACCGACATTGATCCGGCCCGGTTCGCCGACCTTTCGAAGGCTTTCGCGGGCTGGCCGAACGTGAGCGTCGTCGCTCCGGATGACCTGGCGGGTGCCTGCGGCAACGAGAAGGCCGACCTGCTCATGCTGGACGTGCCCTGTTCCAACACAGCCGTCTTCGCCCGCCGGCCTGAGGCCCGCTACCGCTGGAGTGACCGCAATACCGAGGAACTGGTCGCGCTGCAGCGTCGCATCGCGCTGAACGCGCTGCCGCTCGTGGGCAGGGGATACATCCTCTACAGCACGTGTAGTCTCGATCCTCGCGAGAATCACGAACAGGTCCGCTGGCTGGCGGAACACACCCGGGGCACCATTGTCGCCGAGCAGGTGACCTGGCCCGAGGGTGTGGGCAGCACCTATCAGGACGGTAGCTTCTATGCCCTCATCCGGATCGACGGCCGGTAAGAACATCCCACGGCCATACCGACAATTCCTCGGAAGAATGGGCGCGTGATACCATGGTCGCAAAGATGGCGGCTATCAATAGCTACGGGGGCTGGCAGTGGTCTTCAAGACGATCAGGCGAGCGATTGAGCGTTTAACAGCCGAAGATCAGCCGCGGCTGGAGGAACTTCATGCGCAGTACAACGATCCGGTGTCGAGGCTGACAAGCTGGGAGCCGATGGTGCACGGCGGGACGAATTTCCGCTCGCACAAGCTTGTGGAGGTTTCGCCGCATCGCATCGAGTTTCAAGCGACGATCGGCGCATGCCTTTTTGCGTGGATGTTTCTGCTGGTCGGGGTTGGGGTGGCGATCGCCGGTGTCAGGAAGCTAGGAGAGCCGCATGAGGTCGAAAGTTACATGCTTATGGTATTCGGGCTCATTTTTGCGGGTGTCGGCCTGTACCTGGACCGCAGGTTTCGCAGGCCAATCGTGGTCGACATGGATGCGATGATGTTCTGGCGCGGTCGAATGCCGCAGACGCGTGAGGAGATCGATCGCCGCGAGGACGCAGTGGCACTGGAGCAGGTCCATGCGATTCAGATCATTTCGGAATACGTCCGCAGAGAGAACAGCCGCGGAATGAACAGCTTCTATTACAGCCACGAGTTGAACTTCGTGCTGCACGACGGCAGACGCATCCACGTAGTGGACCACGGCAACCTGCGAAAGCTGCGCGAAGATGCGCACTGTCTGGCGGAACTGATTGGTGTTCCCGTATGGGATGCTGCGGTATATTAATGTTGTAAAAAGTCGCGATGTGCGACGACGTCATTCAGCGAAAGACATCGTTCGCTTCGTGATAGGGGTCGCTGTCCTGGGTGAGCAGGGCCGCCATGAGGGCATCGCGGCGGTAGGGCACCATTTCCTCGATCACGCCCATCATCCGTCGCCAGCAGTCACGCACGAATCGGGCGGGCGAGGCACCCATTGCGCCAATGCACGCATGGTCGTGGTAGAGAAGCCGGGCGAGCTTGGCTGCGTACATCATCCGCAGCCGCAGACGCCGCAGATTTCGCCGGGCGAAGTTGAAGTCGGCGAACTCCATCGTCAGCCGTTCGGTATGGAACGTGATGTGCCGGCGCTTCTCGCGGATGATCGCCTGACAGACCGCCCGCACCGCCTCATCAGCCGTAGTACGCTCGAACAGCTCCAGCATCGCCACGTCGATCAGGTCTGATAACAACATGGCGGACAGCGTGTATCGCACACCAAGGGTTCGGCCGGCCTTGAGGAAAAGATCCTGTGTCGGGTCGGCGGGAGGCCGTTGCTGCCCGGCTCGCCTCAGTAGCTCATCCAGCAATTGCCCGTGGTAACGCTGCTCGCGGATCAGCAGCCGCAACGACTGGATGTAGGCCGGGTCGCCCGACCATCGCGCCATTGCCTGATTGATGAGCCAGGGGGCGGTCGCAGCCTGGGCGGCAGCCAATCGGCTCAGCCAGTACGTCACCGCGGGGTGTCGCGTCAGCGGGCATGCCAGGTCATCTGACCAGGGGATGGGCGGCCGCACGTGGCGGTTGTACAGATAATGGCAGAGCCAGTAGCGGCTGCGACTCCATTCGTGGTCCGTCATGGCCGGGCATCCCGTTATCGAACGTTATGCAACATCGTCCGTCCCCGGTCCTCGACGTTAGCTTCTACCCGCGGCCACTTCAAAGATGCTTTGGAAAACCGCAAAAACGCGCTTCAGTATTTGCGATTCCGGCGTGGTTCGGTGCATAACCATGCTGTTTCGTGGGTGGTGGATTCCCTGACAGCATGTTGTCAGCGAGTGGAACAAAAACAGCTTCCGTGGCGTGCACGAGGTGCTAGGATAGTCTGAAGCTGGCTTGATCGAAGAAGAATTGCCGGCCGAGCGAGGAGCTTGCCCATGCCAGTGCCCATGGAGTTGTCACGCATTCTGATCCGCGAAACCGACGACACCCACATCGTCGAACTGCGGGAGATTGACGGCGACCGCGTGTTTCCGATCGTGATTGGCCTGACCGAGGCGGCCGCGATCGAACGCCGCCTCATGGGTCAGAAGCCACCCCGGCCACAGACGCACGAACTGCTGGCCCAGGTGATCAAGGAGCTTGGCGCAACCGTCGAGCGGGTAGTGATTTCCGACCTTCGCAACCACACGTTCTACGCCCGCCTGATCCTTCGCCGCAACGGCCAGGAGCTGGACATCGACTCCCGCCCCAGCGACGCCATCGCCCTGGGCGTGGCGACCGATGTGCCCATCTTCGTCGCGGAACACGTTTTGGACGAGGTCTGCCGGCCGGAATGAAGGGGAAGGGGGGCCAGGGGAACGCGACAGGTCGCGTCGCATATCAATCCCTCGTCCTCCGTGCCTTCCCCTTAGCCCCTTTCCGTGGAAAACCCCACCTACCCGTTTGACACGCTCGCGACCTTCGTTACACTTACCCGTCTTGGCTTTTTGGAGCGCTGAATGACGGGCAAGATTCGAATTCGGATGGAGGCGTACGATCACCAGGCGCTGGATGCCTCGGCGCGGGAGATCGTGGATCACGCCAAGCGGACGAACGCGAAGGTGTCGGGTCCTGTGCCGCTGCCGACCCGGATTGAGCGGTACACGGTGCTGCGCAGCCCGCACGTGGACAAGAAGAGCCGGGAGCAGTTCGAGATTCGCACCCACAAGCGGATCATCGACATCAAGGATCCCAACGCTCGCACGGTCGAGGCGCTGAACCGACTGGTGGTGCCGGCCGGTGTGTTCGTCAAGATCAAGGCGTAAGTTGATTTGAGGTAAACGTTTCGAAGGCTCAGGCTGCGGGGGTTGAAGCGGAACTGAGCATCAGCAGGAAAAATCAAGCAGGGCGGTGATCCTCTGCGTCGCGTGGTTGGCGCATGATCCGCCGGGCCGGCCGGAAGCTGGTTCGCACCCTGGGAGGTTGATACGATGCCCATCGGGATAATCGGACGTAAAATCGGAATGACCCGCCTGTTCGATGAGGCGGGCAATAACGTGCCGGTGACGATCATTCAGGCCGGCCCGTGCTACGTCAGCCAGGTGAAGACGCCTGAGACGGACGGCTACAGCGCGGTGCAGCTTGCCTTTGAAGACGTCAAGGCGCGTAACTCGACGTTTCCGCTGATCGGCCACGATGCCAAGGCCGGCCTTGCCCCCAAGCGGGTGCATCGCGAGTTCCGGGTTGAGGGCGATGCGAACTACGAGCTGGGGCAGGAAGTCACCCTCGAGGTGTTTGACTCGGTCAAGTACGTTGACGTGATCGGCACCAGCAAGGGTAAGGGCACGGCCGGTACCATGAAGCGTCACAACTTCAAGGGCCAGCCTGCTTCGCACGGTACGGAACGTAAGCACCGTTCGCCCGGTTCGATCGGTGGCCGTGCGACCAACCGCGGTTTCAGCGGTCGCCCGAAGAAGGGTCTGAGGATGGCTGGTCATCTGGGCCACGAGCGGGTGACGATCCGCAGCATTGAGATCATCGGACGGGACAAAGAGCGGAATCTGCTGATGGTGAAGGGCCCTGTGCCGGGTCCGAACCAGGGGCTGGTTCTGATTCGGGAGGCCACGCGGCTGTATAAGACCAAGGCCAAGAAGGCGGCTGAGGCGTAACAAGTCGGGGAGATTCGACCCGGCGGCTGGCGGACCAGACGGGCCCAGGCCGGTGGGGCGGGTGCTCTGAAAGGATACTGTTACGCCACGACAACCCGGACCTTCGCCCAGTGCTTCGGTGCTGGCCAAGGGGATTGAACAGTTGTTGCCCGAGCGGATGGTATGCCGCCCGCTTCGGGGTACAGGTGAACGAACCATGATCGAAATTCCAGTCCATAACGCCCAGGGCCAGCAGGTCGGCAGCATCACGCTGGACGAAGCGCTGTTTGGCGGCGAGGTCCGGCCGGATCTGCTCAAGCAGGCCTATGTGCGCTACCACGCCAACGCCCGTCAGGGTTCGGCCAAGACGCGCAATCGTTCCGAGGTCGAAGGTTCGACGAAGAAGCTGTATCGCCAGAAGGGCACCGGTAACGCCCGCCGCGGCGATCGCAAGACCAACATCCTGCGTGGCGGTGGTCACGCCCATGCCAAGCGGCCGCGTTCGTTCCGCAAGGACATGCCGACCCGGATGCGTCGCCTGGCCAACCGCAACGCGATCCTGGCCAAGGCAGTGGATGGTGAGATTCGCCTGGTCGATTCGCTGAAATTCGAGAAACCCAGCACCAAACAGTTCGTCGGCCTGCTGGAATCGCTGAAGATTGATCGCTCCTGTCTGTTCGCTCTGGCTTCCACCAACTCCCCGGAAGCCAAATCCGCCAAGAACATCCCAACGGTCAGCCTGACCCAGATCGACCGGCTCAACGCCTTCGATCTGCTGAATCATCGCTACCTGCTGGCGGAGCGGTCCGCTTTTGAAGCGTACATCGAGCGTGCCAAGGCCCAGGCGCTGGCGAGCCGCAAAGCTCAGGAGGTCGCGAAATGAGCCTCGATCCGACGTACATCATTCGCAAGCCGCTGATTACGGAAAAGTCGACCTGGGAATCCAGCCGCGTGATCAAGAAGGGGGCGCGTGCCGGTCAGCCCGTCAATCGTTTCAGCTTCGAAGTGGCGCTGAATGCCCGTAAGCCTGAGATCAAGGCCGCGATCGAGAAGCTGTACAACGTGCGGGTCGAGCGCGTCAGCACCCAGATTCGCAAGGGTCGCACCTACCGCACGCGGTACGGCGTGACGAATACCGGCGACTGGAAGAAGGCCACCGTGCAGCTTCACCCGGACGACAGGATCGAACTGTTCTAAGGAGAGAGGCCGGTCGGCCTCGGGTCGACGGCCCCACTGAGACGCAATCATGGCAATTCGCATCTACAACAAGACCAGCCCCGGGCGGCGAAACGCTTCGGTCAACCTCCGGACGGAAGTGACCAAGCACACGCCTGAAAAGTCGCTGTTGCGGCCGAAGATTCGCTCCAGCGGCCGGAACCACCACGGTGTGATCACCGTGGAAAGCCGCGGCGGTGGCCACAAGCGCCGCTATCGCGTCGTCGACTTCGCCCGCACCAAGGTGGACATCCCGGCCAAGGTGGTGGGGATCGAGTACGACCCGAACCGCTCGGCGAACCTGGCGCTGCTGGAATACGCCGATGGCGAGCGTCGCTACATCATCGCTCCGGCGGGGCTGACCGATGGGGCGGAGGTCATCTCGACCAATGATGTGGCTGAGCCCAAGACAGGCAACGCTATGCCGCTGCGTTCGATTCCAGCGGGTCTGAACGTGCACTGCATCGAGCTGGTGCCCGGCAAGGGGGCTCAGCTTTGCCGGTCGGCCGGGACGTATGCCCGTCTGACCAACAAGGAAGGCCGGTGGGCAACATTGGTGTTCCCCTCGGGTGAAATCCGCCAGGTGTCTCTGGACTGCCGGGCGACGATCGGCCAGGTGGGCAACTCCGACCATTCCCAGGTGAAGCTGGGCAAGGCCGGTCGGGCGCGTCACATGGGTCGCCGGCCGCACACCCGCGGCGTGGCCATGCAGCACCACGACCACCCGCTGGGCGGTGGTGACGGCCGCAGCAAGGGCAACCGTGTTCCAGCGTCGCGGACGGGCGTGCTGTCCAAGGGTGGCAAGACCCGCAAGCCCAACAAGGCATCGAACAAGCGAATCCTGCGCCGTCGCGTGAGCAAGCGATACGGCCAGTTGAGTCTGTGATAGGCATAGGAAACGACGGAGCGCGTTGGAAACGTGACTTCAGCCTCGTGATAGAGCATCAGAGCGAACCATGGCACGATCACTGAAAAAAGGTCCGTACGTCGACGAGAAGCTCTACCGAAAGGTGGAGAAGCTCAACCAGATGAACCGGCGGGAACCGATCAAGACGTGGGCCCGCGCGTGCACGGTGGTGCCGGAGTTCGTGGGTCACACCTTCCTGGTGCATAACGGTCGCATGTTCCACAGCGTCTTCGTGACCGAGGACATGGTGGGGCACAAGCTGGGCGAGTTCAGCCCGACGCGTACCTTCCGTCAGCACACTGCAGGAACCAAGGCCCAGCGAGCGGCCGGCAAGGTCTGATCGCCTGACCGGAGAATTGAACCATGGCATTCCGTAACGTCCATCGCGGCGCCCGCATCAGCCCGACCAAGGTGCGCCCGGTGATCAATCAGATTCGCGGCAAGGGCATCGAGGAAGCCCTGGCCCTGATGCAGATGTCCAAGCGACGTGCCGCGGTGTTCATTCGTGCGGCGCTTCAGGCGGCCCGCGCCAACGCCATTGACGTCGGCGAGCTGTCGTCGCAGCAGGCCCGACGCCTGGTGGTGACCGAGGCACGCGTGGACAGTGGTCCGACGATGAAGCGTTTCCAGCCCAAGGATCGTGGCCGGGCTCACGCAATCCTCAAGCGAACGAGCCACATCACCGTGGCCCTGGACCTGAAGTAAGCAACTGTCGCCTCGGCGGCGCAGCGATCGAGAACAAATATGGGACAGAAAGTTCATCCATTCGGCTTCCGCGTCGGGATCACCGAGCCTCACCGCAGCCGCTGGTACGCGCCCAAGGCGCTGTATGGCGAACTGCTGGTCGAGGATCAGCGCATCCGCGAGTACATCGATCGGCGTCTGAACCGCCGGCCGCCGTTCGCTGCGGTCGCCGACATCCACATCGAGCGCACCCGCGAAGAGCTGAAGGTCATCATCCGCACGGCCCGGCCGGGCCTGGTGATCGGCCCCAAGGGTGCCAACATCGAGGAACTGACCGCTGACCTTCAGCGTCTGACCGGCCGCAATGTCTCGATCAGCTGCATCGAGATTCATAACCCGGACATCGAGGCGCAGCTTGTCGCCGAATCGATCGCCGAGCAGTTGCAGAAGCGTGCCAGCTTCCGCCGCGTGATGAAGATGAAGGCGGATGCAGCGATGGCCGCTGGCGCCAAGGGGGTGAAGATTCAGTTGTCCGGTCGTCTGGGCGGCCATGAAATGAGTCGTACCGAGGACATTCGCGAAGGGGCAATTCCCCTTCAGACGCTGCAGGCGAACGTGGATTACGGTTTTGCCGAAAGCATGACGACCTACGGCGTGATTGGTGTGAAGGTGTGGATTTACAAGGGCATGTACAGCGACGTGAAGGAAGGCGATGTGGAGAGCAACGCCGCCGGCGCCCGTCCGCGTGCCCGAGGCCGACGATAAACCAGCGAGAGCCGGGCACCCGGTGTCCGCAATCGACCAGTGAGGTAACGAACCATGGCGATGATGCCCAAACGCGTGAAGTTCCGCAAACAGCAGCGGGGCAAGGTCCGCGGCAATGCGACGCGCGGCAACTATGTGGCGTTCGGTGAATATGGCATCCAGTCGCTGGAAGGCGGCTGGCTGACGGCCCGGCAGATCGAGGCCGGCCGCGTCGCCTGCCGTCAGTACGTCAGCCGTGAAGGCAAGCTGTATGTGCGGCTGTTCCCGGACAAGCCGATCAGCAAGAAGCCCCTGGAAACCCGAATGGGCAAAGGCAAGGCTGAACCGGAGTACTGGGTGGCGCGAGTGAAGCCCGGCACGGTGCTGTATGAGCTGACGGGTGTGCCGCGTGACGTGGCGAAGGAGGCGTTCGTGCGTGTGGCGCACAAGATGCCGTTCCGCTGCCGCTTCGTGGAACGTCGCCACGCCTGATCGCGTCGCGTTGCAGGATGAGTCCTGGAGACGAAGATGAAAGCCGCTGAAGTTCACAAGATGAAGACCGAGGAGCTCGCGATCGAGCTCAAGAACCTGCGGGCGAAGCTGTTCGAGCTGCGGACGCAGGCGGTGACGGAAAAGCTGGAGAACCCGCGCCAGCTTGGCAACCTGCGTCGAGACATCGCGCGGGTGCTCACGGAAATGCGAGCCAGGTAATTTTCGGAAGCTGAAAGACGATGACAACCGCGAATGCATCCAGCACCCGCCGCGTGCTCACCGGAACGAAAATCGGTGTGGTGATCTCGGCCAAACGCGACAAGACCCGCACGGTTGAGGTCGAGTACCAGACGCGTCACCCCAAGTACGGCAAGTACCTGCGTCGTCGGACGCGCTACCACGTGCACGACCCGCAGAATACCAGCCAGATGGGTGATCGTGTGGAGATCGCGCCCTGCCGTCCGATCAGCAAGACCAAGAGCTGGCGACTGGTGCGCGTGGTGGAAGCTGGTGCGGTTCCGCAGCATTAAAGGATCAACCGGGCGCGTCCGCGACCGGGTCACCCGGTCGTTCCGCCTCCAGGTAAGGCATTGAGCAATGATTCAGCAGGAATCTCGAGTTGATGTGGCGGACAACACCGGCGCCAAAACGGCGATGGTGATCCGCGTGCTGGGCGGGTCTACCGCCAAGGGAAGAAAGTCCCGTCGCACGGCGACCGTCGGCGATCGCGTGGTGTGCACCGTCAAGAAGGCGCTGCCCGGTGGCGACATGAAGGCTGGCACCATCGTCAAGGCCGTCGTCGTCCGCAGCAAGTATCCGGTGCGGCGGCCGGACGGCAGCTACGTGCGGTTTGACCGCTCGGCTGTGGTGCTGATCGACGATGAGGGGAACCCCAAGGGCACCCGCATCTTCGGCGCCGTCGCCCGTGAACTGCGCGAGAAGAACTACATGAAGATCGTCTCGCTGGCATCGGAAGTGGTGTAAGTCACTGGTAGCGAGACCGGCCGTCGGGGGCAACCCGCCCCGCACGAGCCTGAAACACAAGTAAGAGCGAAGCATGGCACGACACGTACGAAAAGGCGACACAGTGATGGTGCTCACCGGCCGGGACCGGGGCCGCACCGGCAAGGTGCTGCGCGTGCTGGTGAAGGAGGACCGCGTCCTGGTTGAGGGCGTCAACGTCCACAAGAAGCACCTGCGGCGCACGCAGCAGAATCAGCAGGGCGGCATCATCGAAAAGGAGATGCCCATTCACATCTCCAACGTCGCCCCGGTGGTGGATGGCAAGCCGACACGGGTGCGCTTCGAGAAGCGCGCGGATGGCTCAAAGATTCGCGTCGCCAAGCGCACCGGCGCACAGATCGGCCCGGAACTGAAAAAAGCCCGCTAAGGCGGTGAAGCAGTTCGCCGGAAAACCAGGCGGACGCAGTAGGAAGCGAAACGATGAAGCCTCGGATGAAGGAAAAGTTCTACGGCCCGGTGCGCGAGGTGCTGAAGCAGCAGTTCGGGGTGACCAACCCCATGGCGCTGCCTCGCATGGAGAAGATCGTGCTGACCGTCGGCCTGGGCAAGCAGCTCGAGGGGACCAAGCTCAATCC
>Ga0207864_1002172_pt1 | contig 19151 bp, 16 predicted proteins | sample HigsolmetaAR202D_FD_184834 | JGI IMG/M metagenome (GOLD analysis project Ga0207864, IMG submission 184834) | Ionic liquid and high solid enriched microbial communities from the Joint BioEnergy Institute, USA - AR20-2-D (SPAdes) (version 2) ... | reverse complement strand
ATCGCTCACGCCGCCTGGCGAAATGCTACGAACGCACCACGGAGAGCGAACAGGCGTTCATTCTTGTGACTATGATTCACCTTATGGCTCGGCGACTAAGCAACTCCTAGCTTTTTGGACACGCTCTAAGACCGTTCCGCCTGGTAGGGCGCGGATGGCCAACGCGTTCTATGCTTCACCTACATAAGCGAAGCGAGGCACGGACTGGCCATTGACTTCTACCATCTCCTGAAACATCGCCAGTGGACGTACCCACAGGCCCCGGTCCCCGTAATCCTGGCAGTAAACGACCAGTTCTTCTTCAGTCTCGCTATGTCGGGCAACGCCCAGCACGATGTAGTCCTTGCCCTTGTAATGACGGTAGCGGCCCGGTTTCACGCTGATCCTTCTCCCCCAAAAATTTCTGCTGGCATGTTTCGCTGACAGGCATTGAGGCCACGACTGCAGCGTGGCTTTGGTGGCGCTGATGTTTCGCCGGCCTACGAGCAAGCGCCCCCCCAACTCGCTCCACTTGAGCCTATTCCCCGATGTCCTCGTTCCACAAGCTCGGCTGGGAGCGAATAAACTCCTCCATCAATTGACGGCATTCGGGGTCGTCAACAACTTCCAGGATCACGCCACGCGAGCGCACATAATCTTCCGGACCGCGAAAGGTACGATTCTCGCCAATTACAACCCTGGGAATGCCGTAAAGCAGCGCCGCGCCGGAACACATGTCGCACGGCGACAATGTGGAGTACAGCACCGCCTGGCGATAGTCGCGGGCAGTGAGCCGGCCGGCGTTTTCGATGGCGTCCATCTCGGCGTGTAGGATGGCACTGCCCTTCTGAACGCGGCGATTATGGCCCCGGCCAACGATCTCGCCGTCCACGACCAGCACCGAACCGATCGGGATGCCGCCTTCGGCCAGACCTTGGCGAGCTTCCGCGATGGCGGCTTGGAGAAAGATATCGGTGGTCATGGGTTAAGCCTCCATTTGGGCAGCCCCTGGCGGAGATCACTGGCCGCTGGAATGACGCACTCTATCCGCGAGTGGTTTCGCGACATCCATATTGCGCACCATCGCCACTGGCTTGGCGATGGTTCACACCGCAGTCGACGGCGGCGTACATTGCAGCCATTTACGGTGCGATGACAGGCCCCATTCTACTTACATCGCAGACGGTTGGTCGTGCGAATCGCGTCCGGGCAGGCTTTTAGCCCGCAATGATTCTGTTTCGCCCATCACCTGCAAGTAATGCTCATCGAGCGCCGCCACGGTGCTTTCCAGAATGCTGTAGGGCCCGGGCTCATAGCCCAGCGATGTGATACCGCGCTGCACGCGCTCGCACATTTCCCAATCTTGCAGGTTGGTCTGGTGCCAGAACTCGGCCGCCGGTGTGGGATCAAAGCCCGGCCGGTCCAATGCCTCGGGCGAGAACAGCAGCAGGCAATGCACGACCGTTTCCGCCATGCCAAGCCGGTGCAGGTAGTGCACCAGCACGTAATCGGGATGAGGGCTGAACAGCAGATTGGGAAAGATGCCGTAATAACTCACCTGGCGGCGATGCGTCTCTGAAAGTCCAGGTGGAACCACGCCACAATATCGGCCGCCCAGGCTGAGGGTTTGCACGCCCTCGGCCAAACGCATCGGCCCGCCAAGGATTGGGCCTTGGGTGAGGTCGTTCTCCGCCGACTGAAACGGGCTCAGCGCGTTGAGCTGCGGATGAACGCCGGGGCAGTGATAACACTCGTGGAAGTTTTCCAACAGCAGCTTCCAGTTGGCCGCCACGCGGTACGATTGCTCCCAGCCTGGCCGCCAGGAGTCAAGGTTCCAAGCGTCAAAGGTATTCCACAGTGGTGCGAGGCTCTGCCGCAGCGGTTGGGCTTGCTCATGCAAGTTCACAAACACCAGGCCGTTCCAGACCTCGGTGGCGACCGGTCGTAACGGATAATCGGCCTGACAAAAGCCGGGCGTGTCGCTCATGTGTGGAGCCGCCACCAGTTGCCCTTGCGCGTCGTACGACCAGCCATGGTAGGGACAGCGCCATGCCCCACGGAGCGTACCGCGGGGCTTGTCCACCAACAGCGCCGCGCGATGCCGGCACAAGTTGTAAAACCCGCGCAACACGCCGTCGCCACCGCGTGCCAAGAGCAGCGGCTGGCCTTCCACCTCGAACGTCCAATAGTCGCCCGGCGAGGGAATTGCCGATGCGTGCCCCACACACAACCAGTGGGACTGAAAGATGCGTTCCCACTCGCGCTGGTTGACTTGGGGGTCGATAAACCAGCGGGCAGGCAAGCCATGCGTTCGCGTCAAAACGCGCGCTTGCGATACGCTCCACACATCACTTGCAGGCGGCAAGTTCGTCATGGCTGCTCGTACTTGGGACCGGTCATGCGGCAAGCTTGAAAAGGCAAACGTAACCGCGATTGGCACCTGTGTCCGGTGCTTCCGTTACGGCCGGAACGACGGAGTGTATTTTGTTGCGGATTGCACGGATTTTGAATTGGCAGCGTGCGCAAAAGTGACCTATGCACGCTGAATTCCGCGTTCGCCGCAGCGCGGGCAGACGATCTTCATATCTGGCAAGTGAGCGGTATCCCGGCCCGCGCCCTGCCCCACCCTCTGCCCACGTCGGGTGGCTATCCGTCTCCCCACGCTTCAGGAGTTACGCGATGAGAATTTCAATCCTCGCGGCAATGATTGCGCTTCTTACCGGTGGTACCGTCTCGGCTCAGTATCATCCATACGCGGTACCGGCCTCGTTGTCGGCCCTCGCGTATGTTCCATATTACCAAGCCCGCAATACGCTGCCCCAGCCGACCGAACTCCCCCAACCGCAGGCGGAACGAGCTCCTGCCACGCCTCCGACCGGTGGGCCGCTGTTTGAAGGGCAGATGAGCCGGGCTCTTGATGGCGAATCGATCATCGATCCCGGCAGCGAGTATGTGTTCCAGGACGATCCCGGTTACCTGGGCGAAGCCGGTTACGTTCCCGGCGTGGTGAGCGGCAACTGGTTCGTGGGTGTTTCGGGTCTGGTGATGACCCGGGCCAACGATGACTTCGTGGACCTGACCTTCGACGCCACGCCCGGCGGCTCGGAACCGGTGCTGCTGCGCACCAACGACAGCTTCGATTGGAGCGGCGGCAGCCAGGTGGACCTTGGTTATCGCGTCGGCTGCCGTACCTGGCTGGCGGCCACGTACTGGTGGCTCGATCCGATGGAATCGAGCGGAATGGTCACCGATCCGACCGGACAATTGAACTCGATCTTCGACTTCCGGTCGCTGGACTTCTCGCCGACCGAAACGGTCAACGACCTGTATAACGGCGCCCGCGCCCAGGCTGTGTGGCGGAGCAGCGAGTTCCACAACGTCGAACTGAACGTGCTGAACAGCCCGGTCTGGTGCCCGTGCGATTGCATCCGGGTATCGTGGCTGGCTGGTGCCCGGTACTTCCAGTTCCGCGACGCCATGCTGTTTGGCACGGCCCACGACTTCACCGAGTTCGGCGTCTCGCCGGCGTACGATGCCTACTACAACATCAAGGTGCAGAACCACCTGATCGGTGCCCAGCTCGGCTTCCGGCTCGACTGGCGTGCCACCTGCCGGCTGACGGCCTTCGTGGCTCCCAAGGTGGGCATCTACAACAACCACATTACCTCGCGGCAGGCGATCTATAACGGCTTGGGCGAGTACGCCTACCGGTTCGCCGACGGCGCCGTAGCCAACATCCGCTCGGATGAGAACTGCTTCGCCGTGCTGACCGAGATCGACCTGGGCCTGAATTACCAGGTGACCTGCAACCTGAGCATCTACGGCGGTTATCGCCTGGTGTCGGCGGCCGGCGTCGCGCTGGCGACCGAACAGGTCCCATACCTGGCCGACGACTTCCGCGCGATCAGCGAGATTGACAACACCGGCAACGTGTTCCTGCACGGTGCCTTCGCCGGTGTGCTGCTGCGGTTCTAACCCGCTGCCGGTTCCCCTCGAGCTTGGCTTGTCCAGCTCCCGCCACCAGCCGGGGCCGGACAACAGCCTGATCCGAGGGAGAAGCTCGTAACCGCCGCAACGTCCCATATTTCCGAGGCTGCCGCTGGTCCTGTGCCGGCGGCAGCCTTGCTTGTTTTGGCGACATCCACGCCGGGCAAGAACGCCGCAGCGCCTTGGGCCGGCCACGTCCTTGTCGGTCCGGCGGGGTTTGGTATACAACCGGAAACGTCGCGACCGGAGAACATCGTCCACCAGCTTCACGAAGGGAAACCATGCAACTCAAAGGCAAGACGGCGCTGATTACCGGGGGGGGAACTGGCATCGGCGCTGCCGCGGCGCTGGCCCTCGCGGCCCAGGGCTGCCGCGTGGCGATCTCCGGCCGCCGCGAAGACAAGCTGCGCGAGCTGGCTTCCTCGTTCCAGGGCGAACCAGCCATCGTGTACCGCGTGGCCGACGTGGCCGACCGGCAGAGCGCCTTCGACCTGGTGGACTGGGCGCAGCGCGAGCTGGGTCAGATCGATATCATCGTGCAAAGCGCCGGCGTGAACGTCGTGAAGCGCAAGCTGGCCGAACTGGATCCGGCCGACTGGGATAAGCTGATGGCCGTCAACGCCACCGGGGCATTCAATGTCATGCACGCGGCCTTGCCGCAAATGCGCCAGCGGCGCGATGGCCTGATCATCAACATCTCGTCGATCGCAGGCAAGCGGGCGAGCATGCTGGGCGGCGTGGCCTACAGCGCCGCCAAGTTCGCCATGACGGCGCTGAGCACCTGCGCCTCGCTGGAGTTTGGCGAAGAAGGTATCCGCGTCACCAACATCTATCCGGGCGAAGTCGATACGCCCATCCTCGAAAACCGCCCCGTGCCGGTTACGCCGGAACACCGGGCCCGTATTCTGAAGCCGGAGGACGTGGCGGCGGCAATTGTGATGATTGCCAAATTGCCGCCGCGGGCACACGTTGCCGAGATGGTGATCAAGCCCACGAGCCAGCCCTACGCGTAAACCGTGCCGCGCCGCAGTCCCCGCCGTCAGCCGGATGCCCCGCCTGAGCATTGCCCGCTGCCCGAGTCGTTCTTCGCCCGGGCCGCCGAGGAAGTTGCCCGCGACCTCATCGGCCGCTGGGTGATCCGCGAGGAAGATGGCGAATTGCTGGCCGGTCGCATCGTCGAGGTCGAAGCCTACCTGGGCCAGGATGATCCGGCGAGCCATGCCTACCGCGGCCCGTCGCGACGCAACCGGTCGATGTTCGGGCCGCCCGGCCGAGCGTACGTCTACACCATCCATACCCGCTTCTGCATGAACGCCGTAACCGGCGAGGACGGCGTGGCCAGTGCCGTGCTGATTCGGGCATTGGAGCCGCTGTTAGGTTTGGAGCAAATGGCCCTGCGGCGTGGCACCGACAAACCGCGCGACCTGATGCGAGGCCCCGGCCGGCTGTGCGAGGCGCTGGGCGTCGACCGTGCCTGGGATGGGTGGAACCTGACCACCGGCGAGCAGCTTTGGATCGCGGAGGGCTACGGCTCGGTGCCGCCGGAGACCATCGTGGTCACACCGCGAATCGGGATTTCGGTGGCCACCGACTGGCCGCTGCGATTTGCCCTGCGAGGCAATCCGTACGTGAGCGGCCCTAAGCGACTGCGTGAATAGGCCTTAGCGGATTGCCGCGTTCGCCTGGACCATGCCGCCCAAAAACCTTGTCGCCCGTGGGCTGAAAACCGCCACGGACGTGGCATCGTACTAGCTTTCGGCCCGGCGGCTTGGTAGGTTTTTCTTCTTGAGGTGCCGCGTTGCCGTCGCCGGCGTCCAGCCGCTGCCTGCGCGCCAGCGAACGCTCGGCGCACTGGCGTATGGCGGCGTCATCCTAAGCCGTCCCAACGATCAAGGGAAAGGTGCAGGGCATGAATCAGGCGATTTCCGGAGTATCGCCCCCCGAGTTGGGCGAAACGACGGTAACGACCGTCTGGCCGTCGATTGCCGCCACAGGATTGGGCCGGTTCATCGGCCGGTTGTGCGGTAACAAGACGGGGTTTGGCTTCTTCACCCTGGGCAAGCTGTTGGCATTGGCCTGCATCCCGCTGGCCCTGCCCCTGTTCTTCTACATGCTGCTGCCCGGCGTGAGCCGCCGCTACCGCCTGACCAACCGCCGCCTGGTCGTGCACCGCTGGCTGACCGACGCCGTGGATAAGGCGATCGCCCTGGACGATTTTGACACCATCGAGGTGGTGGTGCGGCCCGGCCAGGAGTGGTATCCGGCTGGCGACCTCATCTTCCGCAAAGGCCCGGTTGAGGTGTTCCAGCTTTCGGGCGTTCCCCGCCCCGACGTGTTCCGCCAGATCTGCCTAAAGACCCGCACGGCGTTCCTGGCTGTCCGCCAGGTAGTCGGCGGCCGGCAGCAAGCCGCCTAAGTGGAGCTGGTGCCGCCAGTTCGCGAGCGCACGCGGTACAATGCACTGTAGAAGGCCTGCGGCGGGGAACGTGCAGCACTTGCCCGGCCGCCGGTCGCAAAGCGGTCGCACCACATCCTCCCCCGGCCGCGATTGGTTCCAGGTTGTTGATTCCCGTTTTTTGATTTTGAGGAAGGTCGCGTGATCGAGACGGTAGGCTTAACCAAGAGCTACGGCGACCACTACGCGGTTCGCGAACTTAGCTTGAACCTGGAGAAAGGCGACGTCTTTGGCTTTATCGGGCCTAACGGCTCCGGTAAGACCACCACCATGCGGATGCTCGCCACGCTGCTTCAGCCCACCTACGGCGAAGCGTACGTGGCCGGATACTCCATCTACACGCGGCCCAAGGAAATCCGCCGCGTGATCGGCTACATGCCCGACTTCTTCGGCGTGTACGACGACATGAAGGTAACGGAGTACCTGGAGTTCTTTGCCGCGGCGTACCGAATCAACGGTGCCGACCGTCGCCGCCGCGTCGACGAAGTGCTGCAACTGGTCGACCTGGACTTCAAGCGCGATGCGTTTGCCAACACACTCTCACGCGGCCAGACGCAGCGGTTGGGCCTGGCCCGCGTGCTGCTGCACGAGCCGGAAGTGCTGCTGCTGGACGAACCGGCCAGCGGCCTGGACCCGCGTGCCCGCATCGAGATTCGCCGGCTGATCAAGCAGCTAGGGCAGATGGGCAAGACAATCATGGTCTCCAGCCATATCCTGCCCGAGCTGGCCGACGTGTGTAACAAGATCGGCATCATCGAACGCGGCAAGCTCGAAGTGAATGCCAGCGTGGCCGACGTGATGAAGCAGGTCCGCCAGCAAACGGTGCTGCACCTGGCCGTGAAGGAGAATCCCGACGGTGCCGCCCGGCTGCTGGAGCAGCAACCGATTGTGGAGTCGGTCGACATTCGGGCAGGGCAGATTGTGGTTTCGCTCCAGCCAAGCGTCGAGGACTACAGCGACCTGCCCAGCCTGCTGATTACCGAAGGCTACAAGCTCACGCTGTTCCGCGAGGAAGAGATCAACCTCGAAACGGCGTTCCTCACGCTCACCAAGGGTATCAAGGGCTAAACCTGCGGGACGACATTTCTCAGCCCTGTGCTTTGGCACTCCGCCGCCGGGTAGCTTAGACTCGCAGTGCGCGCTTCAGTTGCGCTCAGGCGAGATTTCGGCCTACTGGGGTGGTGTTACCATGAAGCTCTCTGGAATCACGACGGCGTTCGTTTACCTGGCATTGTTGCCGGGCCAAGTGTTGGCTCAACAAGCTTCTCCGACCATCGACGCCGCCGAACTCACCCTGCTGGCCCCGCGTGGCAAGGACGAACTCTGGGCGATCCTCAAGCCGCACTTTGAACCGCCGGCCGAGTACCGCAGTGGCGGCGCATACCGTTCGCCATTGATCTTCGACGATGGCAGCCAGGTGAAGACACCCGAGGACTGGCAGCGCCGCCGGCAGGAAATCCTGGCCACCTGGCATCGCTTGATGGGAGCGTGGCCCGAGCCGCTGGAAAAGCCCGCCATCGAACTGCGGCAGCCGACCAAGCGCGGCGAGCTCACCCAGTACGAGGTGCGGGTGGATATCGCCCCCGGCATGAAGCAACGCGGCATTCTGCTGGTGCCGCCGGGCGACGGCCCGTTCCCGGCCGCACTGGTGGTGTACTACGAGCCGGAAACCAGCGTGGGCCTGCAAAAGGAACTACGCGACTTCGGCCTGCAACTGGCGCGGCGGGGCTTTGTCACGCTCTCGATCGGCGGTCCGCCCAAGTACCACAATGCCGAAGGTCCGCCGCTGCAACCGCTGTCGTTCATGGCGTACGTCGCCGATAACTGCGCCAAGGCCCTGGCGAACCTGCCTGGGGTGGACGGCAATCGCATCGGCGTGGTCGGCCATTCGTACGGCGGCAAATGGGCGATGTTCGCCTCGTGCCTGTCCGAACGGTTCGCCTGCGCAGCCTGGTCCGACGGCGGCATCGTCTTCGACGAAAAGCGGGGCAACGTCAACTACTGGGAGCCGTGGTACCTGGGGCTGGACCGGCAGCAGACGCGCACGCCAGGCATCCCCTCGGCGTCCAATCCCCGTACCGGCGCCTACGCCCAGATGATCGAGGAAGGCCGCGACCTGCATGAACTGCACGCCCTGATGGCGCCGAGGCCGTTCCTGGTTTCTGGCGGTTCGGAAGATCCGCCTGCCCGATGGCAACCACTGGTACACACCATCGCGGTCAACAAGCTGCTGGGCTACGAGAACCGCGTGGCGATGACCAACCGCAAGACGCACGGTCCCACGCCGGAGTCGAACGACCAGATCTACGCGTTCTTCGAGTACTACTTACTGCACAACGCGGCAGCGCCGGCCCGTCAAGGCAAGTAGCCGTGCCGCCGACACGCTACAGCAGCCGCATCCATACGGCGTTGAGGTATTCGCCTTCGGGGCAGTGCGAAGCCACCGGGTGATCGGAGGCCGCCCCGGTTTTCGCCAGAACCTGCATCGTACGCGGAGCATGGCGGACGACGCCGTCGGCATCAGGCCCAAGTGCTGGCCCCGCTTGCCGTGCCGCCGCGTACAGCAGCCGCACAAACTCTTCTTCCGGCAGCAGCCCGGCACAGGTGCAGCTCAGCATCAGGCCTCCCGGCTTCACCAGCCGCATGGCCAGACGATTCATATCGAAATGCTTGCGGGTGCCTTCTTCCTTCTCGGCGCGGCTGTTAATCAGCTTGGGCGGATCGAGCACCACCACGTCGAACTGCCGCCCGTTCTGGAGCATGTCGCGCATGAACGGGAAGATGTCGGCCTGCACGAACCGTACGCGCACCTGGTTGAGGTTGGCATTCTCGCGAGCCAACTTGAGCGGGGCTTCATCCAGGTCCACGCCAATCACTTCGGCCGCCTGGCCCAGCCGCTTGGCCTGGACGGAAAACCCGCCGCTGTAGCAGCACAGGTCCAGCACGCTGGCACCGCGACAATACGAGGCCAGCATCCGGCGATTGTCGCGTTGATCGCAGAAGAAGCCGGTCTTGTGGCCGCCTTCGAAGCGGACGCGAAACCGCGTACCAAACTCCTGGATGGTCACACTCTGAGGACAAACGGGCGATGTGATCGCCGCACTGGTGAAGCCCTCTTGCGCAAGCACGTGCGGAGCCGGCTGAATGACCGTGTGGCGCGTGCCGCACAGCGGTGCCAGCCGTTCGAGGATCTCGCCGACACGGCGGAACATGCCCAGGCTGAACACTTCGGCACTGAGGGTATCGCCCAACCGGTCGACCACCAGCCCCGGGAAACCGTCGGCCTCGGCGTGGATCACGCGGTAGGCATCGGTCACTTCGTCCAGCCGCAGCAGACGGCGGCGCAGGTCGACCGCCTCGGCCAGCCGGTCGCGCCAGAACGCGTCGTCGGGCAGCTCCGGCCCCAGCCGTACGATGCGGACGGCGATTTCGGAGCGGGGATTGTACAGCCCATAGCCCATCAACTCGTTGGGCTCCACGTACACCGCGACCAGGTCGCCGGGCTGGGCCGAGGCATCCACGCGCACGATCCGCTTGCGATAGATCAGCGGGTGCCGGGTAGCTGTCTTGAGAAACACGGCCGGCAGCGGTCGGGTCGGATCGGGGCACAGAGGCAGGGGAGCCAACGAGATACTGCCTTGCCGCAGCGGCTTGGCAATTGCTTTGCCCGGGGTGCCCCGTCCGTTGCTTGGGTGCGAAGTGCGGCCAGGAGCCGTGCGCCGTGTTGGCGCTGGCCCTGGCCGGGGGGAACCGTTTTCTTGTTCCTCGGCAGATGTTTGGGACTCGGGCCGCCGCGAAGCAGCCCCCCGATTTGGCTTGGGAGACATGGTCACCTGCGAGCAAGCAGTAAAGGTAGGCGACACCGCGACACGGCAGCCACACAACGCGGCGGCAAGACCTTGGCCCGGAAAGGCAGCAACCTCCGCAGCCCATTATAGCGGGACGCTGAGATAGCGGCCGCCAAGCGGCACCGCCGCAACAATCGCTAGCTGGAGCCAATCTTCTAGCTGATGAACGCCTCGGCCATGTCGCGGGCGTGGTAGCTGGAGCGGACAAAGGGGCCGCTGGCCACTTGGGCAAACCCCATCGCCTTGGCGGCTTGCCCCAGTTCTTCAAATTCCTGCGGCGTTACGTAGCGTTCGACCGGCAGATGCTCCGGCGAGGGCTGGAGGTACTGGCCCAGCGTGAGCATCTCGCAACCGACTTCCAGCAGATCGGCCAGCGTGTCGAGCAGCTCTTCGCGCGTCTCGCCCAGACCGAGCATCAAGCCGCTCTTGGTGCGGATCGCAGGATTCAACTCGCGCACGCGGCGCAGCAGCTCCAGAGTCCAGCGATAGTTCGACTTGCGGCCCCGCACCTTGCGATACAACCGTGGCACCGTTTCCGTGTTGTGATTGAATACTTCGGGAGCCGCCTCGACCACACGTTCCAAGGCTTCGGGGCAGTGAAGGAAGTCGGGCGTGAGTACTTCGATCGTCGCGCCGGTTGCTTCGCGAACCGCGATGATGGTGCGGTAGTAGTGCTCGGCGCCGCCGTCGGGCAGATCGTCGCGCGTAACCGACGTGATCACCACGTGCTTGAGGCCCAGCCGCCGCGCGGCTTCGGCGACCCGCTCGGGCTCGTCGGCTTCCAAGGCCTGCGTCTTGCCCTTGGCCACGGCGCAGAAACCGCAGGGCCGGGTGCAGACGTTGCCCAGGATCATGAACGTGGCCGTCTTTTGCGAATAGCACTCCATGCGGTTGGGACACCGGGCGTTGTCGCACACGGTCTCCAGCCGCAGTTCCTCCAACAGGTTCGCCGTAAAGTGGTTGGCGTTTCCCTTAGGAACGTTGCGCTTGAGCCAGCGGGGCAGACGGCCGTCGCCTGCGGGGTGACTCGAGCAGCCAGGCGAATCGGCGTTGATGATCGGGAGGCTATCCAACACGGGCGGATTCTCGGACGGTGAGAGCAATCTGCGGAAGCAAGGGGTGCCCGGTATGTACGTGGAACCGCTGGCACTCAAAAGCCTGACACATGTGGCGGACCACGGCTTCGCGGACCGTGGTCATTCTAACAGGTTGCTGTCGCTCCGCGACCAGGGAACTCATCGGGCTTCCCTGCACCGGATCGCTGACCACACCGCGAAACTCCTCCAACGCGGGGGCCACGTTGATAAACGCTCCGTGATACGTAATGCCGTGCTTGACCGCCACGGACAACGCGGCCAATTGGCCGGTACGGCCCCAGACACCAGGCTGCGGGGTGGCGACCGGGGCCGCAGACACGGAAAACACCGGGGCTGTTTCAGGGTGGTGGCCGTTGCTGTGCCCGTTTTGGGCGGCCTCGGCCGGGGCACTACCACCGTTACAGCCGTTCAGGCCGTTTACAGGATGGTCCTGGGCCTTGATCTTGAGCTCGATCAGGACGTTCCGCACGACCGCGTGCAGCCGGTGCAAGTAATCGCCTAACGTAAGTTTATGCCACGCCAGGGGGACGATCGGATAAATGGCCAATTGTCCCGGCGTATGCACCAGGCATCCGCCACCGTGATTGACCCAGCGAACCGGCAATTTGCGGCTGGTCAGCTCGCGCGGTGTCAGTTCGATGTGGGCCCGGGAACCCCGGCGGCCGACGACCAATGTGCTGGGATGTTCGCACATCAGCAGGGCGATTTGCCCATCGTCGCGGCCCGAGGCCTCGTAGACCAGGCGGTTCTGCAACGCCAAGGCGACGTCGTACTCCAAGCGGCCGAGGAGGTAGGCCTCCAGGGAAGGGCCGATCGGTTCTCGTGACGACGTCGCAGACACAGAATCCGTTTCCCAGGGTGGAAACATGCGGCTCCACCATCGCGCAGCCAATTGCCGACGGCGGCCACGTTGTAGTGGCCCAGATGGCGGTCTTGGGATCGACCACAACCGCGCGGCGAAACGCCGCGGCGGCCGTGGAATCGCCAGCTCTGGGATCGACCGTTCATGCTTTCCATCCTATCCCAATGCCCGGATAGCGGGAATACGACAGTTGGGCCGAGGCGACCGCCCAGGAACGGCCTTGCCTCGTTTCGCCCGTTGAAATCGGCCTGTTGCGCGCAGGCCGCACCATCTGCCCATCGGCCGCATCCCTGAACATTGGATTTGCCTCAGCGGGACCGCTTATACTGGCCAGCCCCCCATTTGGAGAGAACGCCATGCCAGATCCCGCTCATGGGTTCGCGCAACCGCGGAACGGCGTGCCCATTCCGCGCCGTACGTTCCTGGGCGCGGCTACCGCCGCGACGCTCGCTGGTTCGTGGCTCCCCGGCTCACTCGGTGCCGCCGAGGTGAAACGGCGTGCCGCACGGCGTCCGAAGATTGCCGCCGTCTTTACCGAGCTGCGGTTCCGCTCGCACGCCTACAACATCCTCGAAAACTTCTTTCAGCCGTATCTGTTCCGCGGCGAGCTGGTCGATCCGGGCTGCGACGTGGTGGCGTTCTACGCCGACCAGTTCCCCGACAACGACATGGCCCGCGACGTCTCGCGGCAACTGGGCATTCCGCTGTACGACACGATCGAAGGCGCGGTCTGCCGGGGCGGCAGCAGCCTGGCCGTCGATGGCGTGCTCTTGATCGGCGAGCACGGCGATTACCCAACCAACGAGCTGGGCCAGAAAATGTATCCCCGCAAGGAGTTCTTCGACCAGATCGTGGCGCCGATGCGGAGGGCGGGCCGCGGCGTGCCGGTTTTCAACGACAAGCACCTGTCGTACCGCTGGGATTGGGCCAAGCAGATGTACGACACGGCCCAGGAACTGAAGGTGCCGCTGCTGGCCGGCAGTTCGGTTCCACTGGCCGAACGGCGGCCCATGATCGAAGTACCGCCGGGCAGCAAGATCACCGAAGCCGTGGTCGTTCACGGGGGAGGGCTCGAGTCGTACGACTTCCACGGCCTGGAAGTGCTGCAATCGCTCGTGGAAGGGCGAGCCGGCGGCGAAACCGGCATCAGCCAGGTGCAATTACTTGCTGGCGAGGCTTACGTAAAAGCCTACCGCGAAGGCCTCTTTTCACGCGAGCTGCTGGAAGCCGCGCTGGCCGCGGAACAGAACATGAACGTGCGGCGGCAGACGCGGCCCCGAGTAAACGGCAAGCCACTGCCGATCTCCGATTCCGCCAATCCCGGCAACCACGTGGTGCTGGTAACGTATCGCGACGGCCTAAAGGCCGCGGTCGTCAAACACGGCAGTTCGTCGGATCGTTGGAACGCAGCCCTGCGGATCGAGGGCCGCCAGGCACCGTTGGCGACCGCGATCTACAACGGTCCTTGGGGAAACCGCTGCCTGTTCAAAGCCCTGTCGCACTCGATCCAGCACCTGTTCATCACGGGCGAGCCGCCGTATCCGGTTGAGCGGACCTTGCTCGTCAGCGGGGCGTTGGAAGCCGCCATCAAATCGCACTCAGCCGGCGGCAAGCCTTGGCCGACGCCGTACCTGGAGTTCAGTTATCAGGCGAAAGACTTCAGCGCATTCCGCGAGAACGGCGCTTCGTGGAAGCTGATCACCGCCGACACGCCGCAGCCGACAGGCTTTGAGCCGGGCGATGCTCGGCTGTTGCCGCGGCAAACCAACCAGGACGGAGAGTAAAGCTCGCTCATCGAACAGGCCTGCGCGGCCAATCCCACCAGCTTGAGTCTGGTTTCCCATTGACGGCTGATTGTCGACCGGTATAGACGCAAGCACCAAGTAGCAAGCATTCCCCAAGGATGCAGCGGTGACCGAAGCCCTACCGGAATCTCAGGACGTACCTTCGCCCACCTCCGCCGATGCGCCGGCTAGCCCGAGCCGGCCCAATATCTCGCTCGCGTCCAATCCCGCGGTACGCTCCACGCTCGGCCGCGAGTTCATCGCGGGGCTGACCACATTCCTGGCGATGGCATACATCCTGGTGGTGCAACCTCAGGTGCTATCCGGTGCGGGCGGACAACCGACCGGACTGGATGCCGCGGCCGTTCTATGGGCCACGGCCTTGGCCAGCGCCGGCTCAACCCTCTTGATGGGCCTACACGCCCGCCTGCCGATCGCCTTGGCGCCCGGCATGGGGCAGAACTACTTCTTTGCAGGCGTAATTGCCGCCCTGACCGCCGCCGGCTACGAGAACGCCTGGCAAACGGCACTAGGCATCGTGCTGATCGCCGGGCTCTTGTTCTTGCTGCTGAGCCTCTTTGGCGTACGCGCGGCGATGTTCGAAGCGATCAGTCCTAGCCTGCGCTGCGGTGTGGCCGTGGGCATTGGCCTGTTCATCGCGTTCATCGGTTTGCAGAACGCCAAGTTGGTTACGGCGGCCCCGACCCTGGTGACGCTGAACGCCGGCAACCTGCTCTCGGGCGATTCGGCCGTGTTCTTCGTCGGCTTTGTCGTCACCGTGCTGCTGGTGCTGCGCAACGTGCCGGGCGCCATTCTGCTGGGCCTGATGGCGGCGGCCATCACGGCCGGCTTGCTGGGCAAGCTCGCGTTTAACGGCGTTTTCGGCTTGCCCCAGGTTAGCGAGCGGGCGGCGTTCGCGTTCGATCTCAGCGGCGCACTCACGCTGCAATGCCTGCCCTACATCGCCGTGTTCTTCTTCATGGACGTGTTCGACACGCTGGGCACGCTGGTGGCTGTCACCCAGCAAGCGGGGCTGATGAAGGATGGCCGCGTGCCGCGACTGCAACAGGCGATGCTGGCCGATTCCGCCGGTACCGTGCTGGGGGCGCTCTTGGGCACCAGCACCGTGACAGCGTATATCGAAAGCGCCGCCGGCGTGCAGCAGGGCGGCCGCACCGGCTGGACGGCCGTAACCGTGGCGGTGCTGTTCCTGCTCTCGCTGGTGGTTAGCCCCTTGATTCTGGCGGTGGGCGGCTACGCCCCCGTGACGGCCCCCGCCCTGGTGTTCGTGGGCGCGATGATGTTCAGCCAGGTGCGGTACCTGGACTGGAACGATCCCAGCGAAGTGGTGCCGGCCTTCCTGGTGATCCTGGGCATCCCGCTGTTCTTTTCCATCTCCGACGGGATTGCCCTGGGCTTTATTGCATGGCCAATCATGAAGATTTTTGCCGGCAAAGCGAAGCAGGTCCCCTGGCTGATGTATGTGATCGCCGGCCTGTTGATCGCGTATTACGTGACGATCCGACCGGGCCAGTAAGGGGGGCCCCTGGGTCGAACGCGCGATCATTCCGTAACGACCAGCGTCCTTCGTTGGGCCCGGTTCATCCGGCCTCGCCACACGAGGGACCAGAAAACGCCCTGCCTCAAGTGGCTGTCCGGGGCTAGACTAGCGCAGTGGTCCCTTGCTGCTCCCCACTGATCTATTGGTCCTGCCGCCTGAACCATGAGCTGGTCGTCGCGACGCGTTCGCGTCATTTTCTCGCTGGTGATGGTTACCGTAGTGGTCGCTGCCATCGTGCCCGCCTTGCGGCCCCTGCTGACCGGTTCCCAGCGACCGACCGACGTCCGCCTCAGCGGCAACGAGCTGTACCAGGCCATGGCGGTGGAAAGTCTCACCTCGCTGTGGTTTCTGGCGGTTGGGGCGTCGCTGGGCAGTTTTCTGAACGTGGTGGTGTACCGGCTGCCGCGGCGCGAGTCGGTTATCTGGCGGCCGTCGTACTGCCCTCGCTGCCATAGCCCGATCCGGTTGACCGATAACATCCCGCTTTTTGGCTGGGTAATGTTGCGGGGCCGCTGCCGCGATTGCTGGCTGCCGATCTCGATGCGGTATCCGCTGGTCGAACTGGCCGTCGGCTGGATGGTTTGGGCCTTGGCCCAGCGGGAGTTGATTTCCGGCGGGGCCAGCCTGCCAGTGCGGCCGCTCAACCGATTGGCTGGGGCCACCTGGGTGGTATGGACGCCGGACTGGGGCCTGATCGCCATTTTCGCGTACCACGCGCTGCTACTGCTACTGATTACGGCCTGGGCGCTCATGGTGTGGGACGGCCGGCAGCCGCCGCGACGGTTCGCCCTGTTTGCCCTGGTGTCGGGCGTTGGCTTGGCGATTGTGATGCCGTCGTTGCATCCGCTGCCGCCGCTGGATCCCGCATTCTGGCAGGCGATGGTGGCCCCCGCCACAGCGACGCACACCTTTGCCGGCCTGGGAGCCTTGATCGGGATGGGCTTGGGCGGCGTGCTGGGAGCCCTGGTGGTCGGGCTTTCCCGAAGGCGCAGCCCTCACGTTCCCGCCGAACCGCCAGCTGATGAAACGCCTGCCGCAGCCCCGCTGCCCGCCGCAGCGAGGATCACAAGCGTCCCCGACGTGGAACGTGAATCTGTGGAAGGCGAAGCCGCAGAGCAGACCACGGCTTCCGATCAGGCGAACCAAGACGCCGCAGCGGACGAGCTCGCCGCTTCTCGCCCTGAAGACGAGCCGCCAACCACGCAAGCCGTGGAAACTCCGGAGGTCCCGGAAATTCCGCTGCGCCGCTTGGAGGTTCGCCGGCTCAACGCGATCCTGGCCGGGGCCACCGTTGGAGCCTTCCTGGGCTGGCAGGCGGTGCTCACCGTGGCACTCTTGGCCGCGGTCGTTCATGCCGCTTCGCGGATTCCCTGGACTACCGCCCTGTGGCCCGCCACGACGCTGGTGGTGTTGTTCTGGCGGCAGCTTTGGGAGCTGGGCTGGACACCTGGCGCCCGGCTGACCACGGCCAACGTGGTCGCAGCCCTGGTCAGCGTGGTGCTGATTGCCGCCGTGGCCGCGGCTGGTGCCACCTTCGGGCGTTTGTTCCGCTGGCGGCGTGTCTCCACGCCGCGCCCAGCGTGAAATGCTTGCCGGGGCCGCTACGGCTGCTTCTGTTCAAAGCACAGCAGTTGATGGCGGGTGCGGAAGTAAATCCGGCCGTCGGCAATCGCCGGTGTGGCCAGGCACGATTCGCCCAGGTCGCTCACCGCCAGCACTTCCAACTGCGGCGCATCTTTGAGAGTCACCACGTAACCGTTCTCCCCCACCACGTAGATCTTGCCATCGCCGCAGACGGGCGACGCAAAGTAGTCGCCGGTGTTCTCGATCCGCTTCTGCGACCAGATCGGCTCCCCGGTATCAGTGCGGAAGCAGCTTGAGATGCCGCCGCCCTTAACCACGAACATCCGTCCATTGACCACCAGCGGCGAAACAATGTGGTCGGGGGCCCGGTTGCGGTGTTTCCAGAGCAGGTGGGTATCGGTCACGTCGCCGCGCCCGCCAGCCCGTACAGCCAGGATGAACTGATCGGACGGATTGGCCGAGTTCCACCGTGCCCCGCCAAAGTTGTTCTCGCTGAGAAATGCCCGATCGATTTCCTCGCCCTCCAGGATGCCGTCGCCATTGAGGTCGCCGCGGTCAAACTTCTTGAAGAATGCCTCGGGCACTTTGCGCTGGCCGACAAATGCCTGGATCTCTTCCTTGGTGAGCTTGCCGTCGCTGTTGCCGGTTTCGGCCCGATCGACCGAAGCCAGCCACTGGTTGGCGATGCCGCCGCTTTGCAACGAAATGTAGACCACCCCATCGGTAACCACCGGCGTGGTCTTGATGTTCCGCAGCAATACTCGGGCAAACCACAGTTCCTCGCCGGTGTCGGGATGATAGGCAATCAGCTTGCCGGTGCCGGCCACGATCAGTTCCGGGCCATCCTTGGTTTCGCACACTACGGGGTGCGAGTAGTTCACGGCCATGTCGTCGCGATTCACCTGCCAGATGATCCGCCCATCGGTCTTGTCCAGGGCGTAGATCGCCGGGTTCAGGTCGTCGTCCTGGCAGAAGATCACCTTGTCGCCCACCAGAACCGGCGACATGCCGGCGCCCCACTTGAACACAAAGTACGGCTCCGGCAGTTCGCGCCGCCAAAGCTGCTCACCGGTGGCCGCGTCGCAGGCAATCATGCCCAGCGTGCTGAAGTAGAAATACACGCGTTGCTCGTCGGCAGCGCACGTGGTCGCCGCGTGGCTGTTGGTCTTGTGGATATCGGGCAGTTCTCCGGTATCGAAGGCCCGCCGCCAGAGCTCCTCGCCCGTGGCCGCGTTGAAACAGACCAGCGAGACCTGCTCGGGCCCGCTCATTTCGGAGATGAACAGCCGCCCGGCCGCCACCACCGGGGAACCGATGCCGTCGCCCAACTTGGCCGACCAGGCAAGGTTCTTCTTCAGGTCGAACTCGGCCGGCAGCGGGTGGGAGCCTGAGGCGATCCCGGAGCAGTTCACCCCGCGAAACTGGGGCCAGTCCTCGGCATGTGACAGCCCAGAACACGCGGCCCAGCCTGCGGCGGCTACGATGGTCGCCAACCGCACGGACCAGGCGGTTCCGCAAGTTGGCCGGACCCACGGGTTCAGACATCGGGCAGGTCGTAACGCGCTCATCCTGGCACCTCAAGACATGGCGGATGATGTGACGGGAGGAACCTGCCGCCCTCACCGAAGTGAACCGCGACGGGCTCGATTCTACGGGGCCGGGCAGCCGAATGCCAAAGTTTCCCACCGCGTGAAATTCGCCATATTTCCCGGACATTCCGCTTGCCATCCACCCAAGAGCGTGGCGAACGTAAGTCAAGCTGCGCGAAGACGATCCTGCGTGGCAGGGAGGAGTTGCCGCAGTGGCTTTGACAAACCAGCCGGCAATGAATAGATTTTGAATGCGACGCGACGAACCCCGCTTGGCGGGGCCATCTCGCCGCATCCCTGGGGGCGTAGCTCAGTTGGGAGAGCGCAGCGTTCGCAATGCTGAGGTCGAGGGTTCGACTCCCTTCGCCTCCACCTGGTCAAAAAGGCCATCTGCCATAGGGCAGG
>Ga0207864_1002171_pt1 | contig 19153 bp, 17 predicted proteins | sample HigsolmetaAR202D_FD_184834 | JGI IMG/M metagenome (GOLD analysis project Ga0207864, IMG submission 184834) | Ionic liquid and high solid enriched microbial communities from the Joint BioEnergy Institute, USA - AR20-2-D (SPAdes) (version 2) ... | reverse complement strand
TGATCGACGCCGTCGGCAGCGCGCTGCTCCCCGACGTCTTCGAGGAAGCCCGCGGCCAGCTCGATTTCGTCATGGACCAGCCGATCGGCCGCGGTGTCTCCGTCAAGTTCGCCGCCAACCGCCTCCTGGGGAACGTGGTCCGCTTCACCCAGGGCGGCGACGTGGTCCGCCGGTACGACGCCGGGCGGACCTTCTCCCTCTCGGCCTCCTGGAGCCCGGACGGGAACTGAACTCCAAACCCGAAGGAGAAATGCGATGAGACCCAACGCGAAATGGACGAACCTCGCCCTGAGCTGCGCGCTCGCCCTCGGCCTGGCCGCGTGCGAGGACGATGGCACCGGCCCGGAGCGGACGACGCCCGACGCGCCCGCCGACCTGGTCGGCACGATCACCGGCCACCGGATCCTCCGCGCGGACACGGTCTACACCATCAAGGGGATCGTCACTGTCGACTCGGGCGCCGTCCTCACGATCGAACCGGGCACGCTCATCCTCGGCAGCACCCAGGTCACACCGTCCGCGCTCATCATCCGGCGCGGCGGCAAGATCATCGCGGACGGCCGGCCCGACGCGCCGATCGTCTTCACGAGCGACAAGCCCGTCGGCCAGCGCGCCCGCGGCGACTGGGGCGGGATCGTCATCAACGGGCGGTCGACGTGCAACTTCCCGGCGGACCAGTGCGTGGGCGAGGGGTCGTCGGGGCCGTACGGTGGGAACGACCCCGAGGACGACAGCGGCATCCTCCGCTACGTCCGCATCGAGTTCGCCGGGTACGAGGTCAGCTTCGGCAACGAGCTGAACGCGCTCACGCTGAACGGCGTCGGCAGCGGGACCACGATCGAGTACGTGCAGGCCCACTACGGCTCGGACGACGGGATCGAGTTCTTCGGCGGCACCGTCAACGTGAAGTACGCGATCGTGACCGGCGCTTCCGACGACTCTTTCGACTACTCGACCGGGTGGTCGGGCAAGGGACAGTTCTGGATCGTGCTCCAGGACCCGGATGATGCAGACACCGGCTTCGAGGTCGACAACAACGAAGAGGACTACAACGCCTCGCCGCTGACCGCGCCGACCATCTACAACCTCACGATCGTCGGGAAGGCGCCGGGGTCGGGCACGGCCGGCGAGAGCACGACGGGGTTGCTCCTGCGCCGCGGGACCGGCGGCAAGATCTACAACGCGATCGTGCTCGGCTTCGAGACCGCGCTCGACATCGACAACGCCGAGACGTACACGCGGTGTGACTCCGGCGAGTTGCTCGTGGCGAACTCGATCTTCCACGGCTACGGCGCGCTCCTCGACGGCGACGCCGACGACGAGACGGCGTGCACCGGGCTCCCCGCATGGTCGATCCGCCAGGAGGATCCGGGGCTGGCGAATCCGTTCGATTGGAACGCGCCCGATTTCCGGCCGAAAGCGGGCTCGGCCGCGCTCGCCGGCGCTGCCGCGCCCCCGGCCGACGGCTTCTTCGAGCCCGTCGACTTCATCGGCGCCGTTGCCCCGACCGGTACGCCCTGGTACCTGGGGTGGACCACCTTCGCGCGGAACTGACGCCGGCGGGAAATCGACGTCCTCGCCCCAGACGTGATCGAACCGTTACGTTGAGGTGACGCGGTCTTGATCTTCGGCGCCTACTCCTGGGAGTCGAGGAGGTGGCGGTGGAGTCGGAGCGTGGGCGGTGGGGAGCATCGGCTGCCGGAACGGGTAGGAGGCACGCATGAGCGCGACAGCGACGAAGTCGGCCCCGGCGCGGATCCTGGTCGTCGAGGACGACCGGGACATCGCCGCGCTGGTCGCGTACCACCTGACGAAGGAAGGATACCAGGTCCGCACCGCGGCAGGCGGCGCCGAGGCGTTGGACGCGGTGTCCGAGGAGCGGCCGGATCTCGTCGTCCTGGACGTCATGCTCCCGGGGCATTCGGGGCTGGACGTGCTGCGCGAGATCCGGCGCCGGCCCGACCTGGCGGATCTGCCGGTGATCATGCTCACCGCCCGGCGCGAGGAGACCGACCGGATCGCCGGGCTCGAGCTCGGCGCCGACGACTACGTGACCAAGCCGTTCAGCCCGCAGGAGCTGGTGCTCAGGATCCGCGCGGTGCTGAGGCGAGCGCAATCGTTGCCCGTGGCCGGGGCGACCCGCACCCTGCGCGGTGGCCCGATCGTCGTCGACCTGAACGCGATGCGGGTCGAGGTCGATGGCGCGGAGATCCAGCTAACGCCGACGGAATACCGCCTCCTCGTGTCGCTCATGGAGCGGCGCGGCCGGGTCCAGAGCAGGGAGCAGCTCCTGCGCGCGGCGTGGGACATCCACGTCCGGATCGAGACGCGCACCGTCGACATGCACGTCCAGCGGCTGCGGAGTAAATTGGGCGACGCTGGGCGCTTCATCGAAACGGTGCGCGGCTTCGGCTACCGGTTCAGTGACCGCGACGAAGGAGCTTGATGCAGAAGTCGTTTCGGCTTCGCACGCTCTTCCTCCTGTGCGGGCTGGCGGCCGCCGTGAGTACGGCGGCCGTCGTGTACGGCGTGGGCCGGGTCGCGCTCGAGGCCGCCCTGGACGACGGCGCCGGGCCGGACCCCGGAGCGACGGCGGTCGAAGCCCTCGGCGGCGCGGTCTTCGCCGGAGCCGTCGCCGTCCTGCTCCTGGTCGTGCCGATCAGCCTGTGGTTCGGCGGCTTCGCGCGGCGACCGCTCGCCCGGCTGCGCGCCGCACTGTCCGCCCGTGAGCCGCTCCCCTGGCCCGGCGGCCCGCTCGCCGAGGCCAACGCTCTCGCCGCACTCCTGGCCCGCTTCCTGGAGGACCACCACCGCGAAGTCGGCCCGCTGCGTGAAGAACGCGACGAGCTCGCCTTCCTGGTCGACAGCGTGGGCGAGGGGATCCTGCAGGTCGGCGCGGACGGGCGGATCGTGCGGGCCAACCGGGCCGCCCGCGAGCTGCTGTCCCTGCCCGAACGGATCGAGGATCAGCCGCTCTCGACGCTCGTGCGGCACGGGGACCTGCGCGAGCTGCTGGACGCCGCCCGCCGCGGCGCCAGGGCCGAGCCGGTCGAGCTGGCCATCGACGATCGCCGCATCCTCGTCGCCGCCCACCACCTCGAGGGGCGGGCCATGCGCGGCGCCGTCGCCGTGCTGGTCGACGTGACTCCGCTTCGGCGCCTCGAGACCGTCCGCCGCGACTTCGTCGCCAACGCGAGCCACGAGCTGAAGACGCCGCTGACGTCGATCCGCGGGTACGCCGAGACGCTCCTCTCCGACGCCGCGCTCCCGGACGATCTGCGTCACCGGTTCCTTACCACGATCCATGACAACGCCGCGCGGCTGCACCGCATCGTCGAGGACCTGCTGGACCTTTCGCGGCTGGAGTCGGGCGGCTGGCGTCCCGTGCCGCGCCCGGTCGACATCGCCGGGGTCGCCGCGGACGTCTGGGAGGGTCTCCACCACATCGCCGAGCGGAAGGCGATCGGTTTCGCCATCGACGCCGCGAGCCAGCCCACCGCGCTCGGTGACCCCGTCGGCGTGCGGCAGATCCTGGCGAATCTGCTCGACAATGCGATCCGCTACACGCCCGACGGCGGCCGCGTTACCGTGCGCGTGGCGCGGTCCAACCGCCCGGGCAGACGTGCGGGCGCCGGTCCTTTCGCCTTGGGCCTGCCGCACCCCCCGGCAGATACCGGGGACTGGGTCGTCGTCGAGGTCGTCGACACCGGCATCGGGATCCCGGGCGACGCGCTCTCTCGCGTCTTCGAGCGCTTCTACCGCGTCGATCCGGCCCGGTCCCGCGAAGCGGGCGGCACCGGTCTCGGCCTCGCGATCGTCAAACACCTCGTCGGCAGCATGGGCGGCGACGTCGTCGCCGAGAGCGAGCTCGGCAAGGGGAGCACGTTCCGTTTCTGGCTCCCCGCCGCGACGGCACCCGCCGAGAGTCGGGAATCCGTTGCGGGCCCGTGACCGATCGCCGACGGTCGCCTTAGATTTCCGAGGCGTTTCCGACTAGTCTCGGCATTTCCAATCGACCTCACGACCGGACGGTGTCACGGTGCACTCACGGATCTTCGAGTTCGCGATGGCTCTCCTCCTCACGGCCGCGCTGCCCCGTGCGGGCGCCGCGCAAAGGATCGAGGCCGGCGATCTCACGTTGCGTTTCTCGATGCGGGCCCAGACCCAGTTCAACACGACCTCTGTCGACGACGACGAGATCGGGAAGCCGATCGCGTGGTCGACCTTCGAGACGAGGCGGATGCGCATCGGGATCGAGGCCGAGTTCTGCGACTGGCTTTCGGCGATGATCGAGCCGGATTTCGCGCTGGGCCAGCTCGAGCTCAAGGACGCTTGGATCAACTGGGCGCTCGACCCGGCCATCGAGGTCCGCTTCGGCCAGTTCAAGAAGCCTTTCAGCCGCATCGAGCTGATCAGCTCTTCGATGCTGATCCCGATCGAGCGCGGCCTTCGCATCCGGGGTCTCGACGACCTCGGCCGTTCGCTGATCGCGCCCGACCTCCAGCCGATCTACGCCAGACTCGACGGCGACCCGGTCTTCGGCGACGAGTACAAGCTCCTCGACGATTTGCGCTACCTCGGCCGCGACATCGGCGTGGCCGTCCACGGGCGGCTCGGCGGGCGCGTCGGCTACGCGGTCGGCGTCTTCAACGGGGAGGGCGCGGATCGGCGCGACGTCGCGGGCGGCAAGTCCTTCGCGGGGCGGCTGACGTACGCGCCCTCCGCGTCCGCGCCCCTGTCGCTCGGCGCCGGCGTCAGCCGTCGCGAGACCCGGATCGACGCATACGGCGGCCTCGAGCGGGAGGTGGTCGGCACCGCATTCGAGATCGATGCCGAGTGGGGCGCGTTCCGTCGCCCCGGCGCGCACATCGTCCTCGAAGTGGCCTATGGCGACAACTTCGTGATCCCGGAAATGCCCTTCGCCGCCGCGCAGACGTGGCTCTCCTACTTCCAGCCGGTCCGGGGTGGGCGGGTCGAAGCACTCGAGCCGCTCGTGCGCCTGAGCTGGGCCGACCCGGACACCGGCCGCGACGGCGACCACGGCTTCCTCCTCACGCCCGGCTTCAACCTCTACTTCGCCGGCCGCAACCGGATCATGGTGAACTGGGACGTGTTCTTCCCGGGACTCGGCGGCGTCGACACCGAGAACGCGCTACGGGTCCAGGGGCAGGTGGCGTTCTGAGCGAGCCGCGATCCGTGCCGGCACGGATCGCAAGACCCACCCGAGCCGGGCCGCTCCACCTCTACCGTGACCGTTTCGTTACGCCGCCGTGACCGCCCTTTCGTCGTCGGTCGCCAAACTGCAGCCATGGAGAATCCGAGGAGGGGATCCATGGCCGATCTGGCGAGGCGAGAACGGCGGGCCCGGGCGGGCGACGGCGCCGCGGCCGTCGTGGTCATTGCAGTCGCGACGATCATCGCCGCGTCGTGCGGCGACCGCGGCGCGTCCGATGCGGGCGGGCTGACGGGTTCGGTCGAGATCGACGGTTCGAGCACGGTCTACCCGATCACCGAGGCGGTCGCCGAGGAGTTCATGCTGGCGACGGGGCGCGGCGTGCAGGTCACGGTGGGTGTGTCGGGCACGGGCGGCGGCTTCAAGCGCTTCTGCGCCGGCGAGACCGCGATCAGCAACGCATCGCGGCCGATCAAGGCGAGCGAGCGCGAGGCGTGCGAGATGACCGGCGTCCGCTACGTCGAACTCCCGGTCGCATACGACGGGATCGCGGTCGTCGCCAACCCATCCAACGCCTTCGTCGAATGCCTGACGGTCGAGGAACTGCGGCGGATCTGGCAGCCCGGCAGCACGGTGCGCCGTTGGTCGGATGTCCGGCCGGGGTGGCCGGCCGAAGAGATCCGCCTGTACGGGCCGGGCACGGACTCGGGCACCTTCGATTACTTCACGGGCGAGATCGTCGGCGAAGAGGGCGCGAGCCGGCCCGATTACACGGCCAGCGAGAACGACAACGTTCTCGTCCAGGGCGTGAGCGGCGACCCCGGCGCGCTCGGCTACTTCGGATTCGCCTACTACGAGGAGAGCGCGGACCGGCTCAAGCTACTCGGGGTCGACGGCGGCGACGGCTGCGTGCGGCCGAGCGTCGACGCGATCCGGACCGGCCGCTACGCGCCGCTCTCCCGCCCGGTCTTCATCTACGTGAACCGGACCGCGCTGGCGCGCCCCGAGGTCGCGGCGTTCGTCCGGTTCTACCTCGAGAACGCCGCCGTCCTCGCCCGCGAGGTCGGCTACGTGCCGCTGGAGCCGGCGATATATCGGGACGGCCTGGACGCGGTCGAGCAGGCGCTCGCGCGGGCGGCGAGTCGAGGCGCTCGGGCGGGTTGAGGCGCTCGCGAGGGATGGAGATCGATGATCGTCGCGAGTGAGACGCGAGACGCGGCCGACCCGCATGTGGAGCCGAGCCACCACGACGTCGCCGCGATGCTCCGCGGACGCGGACGGAGCCGACTCGAGGAGCGCGTCGTCGTTGCTGCGCTCTGGTCGTGCACGGCCGTGTCGGTCTTCACGACCGTCGGGATCGTTGCCGTCCTCGTCGGCGAGGCGGTCGGCTTCTTCCGCGAGGTCTCGCCGATCGAGTTCTTCACAGGCACGCGCTGGACGCCGCTCTTCCGCCCGCAGAGCTTCGGCGTGCTGCCGCTCCTGGCCGGCTCCTTCCTCGTTGCGGTCGGCGCCGCGCTGGTCGCGCTCCCCGTCGGACTCGCGAGCGCGATCTACCTGAGCGAATATGCGCCCGCCCGGGTGAGACGGATCGTCAAACCTGCGCTCGAGATCCTGGCGGGGATCCCGACCGTCGTCTACGGCTACTTCGCGCTCACCTTCATCACGCCGCTGCTGCGCGAGATCTGGCCGCAGACGAACATCTTCAACGCCGCGAGCGCGAGCATCGTCGTCGGGATCATGATCATCCCGCTGGTCTCGTCGCTCTCGGAGGACGCGATGAGCGCGGTGCCGCGGTCGCTGCGCGAGGCCGCGTACGCCCTCGGCGCCACGAAGTTCGAGGTCGCGACCCGGACCATCGTCCCGGCCGCGCTATCCGGGATCATCGCCTCGTTCCTGCTCGCGCTGTCGCGCGCGATCGGCGAGACGATGGCCGTCGCGATCGCCGCGGGCGCGACGCCGAACCTCACGCTGAACCCGCTCGAGAGCATCCAGACGATGACCGCCTACATCGTCCAGATCAGCCTGGGCGAGGCGCCGTTCGGGTCGGTCGAGTACAGGACGATCTTCGCCGTCGGACTCACGCTCTTCCTTATCACGCTCGTCATGAACCTCGTGAGCGCGGCGGTGCTGAAGCGGTTCCGGGAGGTGTACGAATGAGCGGCTTCCGGCCGCGCCTCCGCTATCGGCGCGCCCTCGGGCTCGCGTTCGCCGCTGTGTGTTTCGCTGCCACATTGGTCGGGCTCCTCTCGCTCGGCGTGCTCCTGGTCGACGTATGGGGCGACGGCGCGGACGCTCTGTCCTGGCGCTTCATCACGTCGTTCCCCTCGCGGCTCGCGTCGCGGGCCGGGATCCTCCCGGCGCTCGTCGGCTCGCTCTGGGTCCTCGTGCTTACCGCGGTCTTCGCTTTCCCGATCGGCGTCGGGACGGCGATCTGGCTCGAGGTGTACGCGCCGCGCAACCGGTTGACGCAGCTCATCCAGGTCAACATCTCGAACCTGGCGGGGGTTCCGTCGATCGTCTACGGGATCCTCGGGCTCGCCGTCTTCGTGCGCGCCATGGCGCTGGGGCGGAGCGTGATCGCCGGCGCGCTGACCCTCACGCTCCTTATCCTGCCGGTCATCATCATCGCGGCGCAGGAGGCGATCCGGGCGGTGCCCAACTCGATCCGCATGGGCGCGCTCGCCCTCGGCGCGACGCGCTGGCAGTCGATCCGCCACCAGGTCCTGCCGATCGCGATGCCGGGGATCCTCACGGGGACGATCCTCGCGCTCTCGCGAGCGGTGGGCGAGGCCGCGCCGCTGCTGCTGATCGGCGCCGTCGCGTTCGTGCCGTTCCTCCCCAAGGGCCCGACGGATTCTTTCACGGTCCTGCCGATCCAGATCTACAACTGGATCTCCCGGCCGCAGACCGAGTTCCACGCCCTGGCCGCCGCCGGGATCATCGTCATGCTCGTCGTACTCGTGGTCCTCAACGGCGCGGCGATCCTGCTGCGCAACCGATACGGCAAGAGGTTGCTGTAATGCCCAATGCGATCGATGTGCCGCCGGGTGAGGCGGTGCTGGAGGCAGAGAACCTGTCCGTTTACTATGGGAACTCGGCCGCGATCAGGAACGTCTCGATCCGGATCCCGGAGCGCCGCGTCGTCGCCTTCATCGGCCCCTCGGGGTGCGGGAAGAGCACGCTGCTCCGCTGCTTCAACCGGATGAACGACCTGGTCCCTGGCGCGCGGGTCGAGGGCGCGGTGCGCTATCGCGGCGCGGACCTGTACGCGCCCGGCGTCGACCCCGTCGAGGTCCGGCGCCGCATCGGGATGGTCTTCCAGAAGCCGAACCCGTTCCCGAAGTCGATCTACGAGAACGTCGCGTTCGGGCCGCGCATCAACGGCTACCGCGGCGACATGGACGCGCTCGTCGAGCGTTCGCTCCGGCAGGCCGCGCTCTGGGACGAGGTCAGCGACCGCCTCGACGAGAGCGCGCTCGCGCTCTCCGGCGGCCAGCAGCAGCGCCTCTGCATCGCCCGCGCCCTCGCCGTCGAGCCGGACGTCCTCCTCATGGACGAACCCGCGTCCGCGCTCGACCCGATCGCGACTCAAAAGATCGAGGACCTGATCCACGAGCTGAAGAAGTCGTACACGGTCATCATCGTCACGCACAGCATGCAGCAGGCGGCGCGCGTGTCGGATTACACGGCGTTCCTCTACATGGGCGAGCTGATCGAGTACGGGCCGACGGACCTGATCTTCACGAACCCGCGCGTGGAGCGCACCGAGGCGTACATAACGGGGAGGTTCGGATGAAACCCCAGCGGCACTTCCAGGAGGAGCTCGACCGCCTCAAGTCGCTCCTCGTGCGCATGGCGGGGCTCGCCGAGGAGGCGGTCCGGCTGGCCGTCGAGGCGCTCCGCGAGCGGAGCGCCGAGAAGGCGCAACGCGCCATCACGCTCGACGACGAGATCGACGCCATGGAGCTCGCGATCGACGACCACGCGATCCAGCTCCTCGCGCTCCAGCAGCCGCTCGCCAAGGACCTCCGCTTCATCACGATGGCGATGCAGATCGCGAACGACCTCGAGCGCGTCGGCGACCACGCGGTCAACATCGCACAGGACGTCGGCCACCTGATCACCGCGCCACTCTTCCCGGCGCTCCCCGAGCTCGACGAGATGGTCCGGCTCGCGAGCGAGATGCTCAAGGATGCGCTCGATGCGTTCGTCCGCTCGGACAGCGAGCTGGCTCGCCGCGTCGTGCTGCGGGACGACCGCGTCGACGAACTACACAACAACGTGTTCCGCATCCTCCTGACGTACATGATGGAGGACCCGCGCAAGATCGGCGCGGGGATGGACCTGTTCCTCGTCTCGCGCAACCTCGAACGGATCGCCGACCTGGCGACGAACGTCGCCGAGGACGTGGTCTATGTCGTGGAGGGGCGCGTGATCAAGCACCACGCCGAGGCGCAGCACGTGGAGAAACGGGCGCCGGAATGAGGGCTCTGGCCCGGCCTGAGGATCGAAGCGCGGCGCCCCGCGGCTCACAATTCGCGGCCCGCTGCGTTGCTTGACAGTGGACGGCCCGCGTCGCATCCTCCCCGGTCGAACTCAGTTTGCGTGCCGCCCAGTACGGAGGGGGAGCGATGGCGCTTCCGGACGAGGCTCCGGTCAGGGCGCGTGGCCGTGAGGCGCCCGGCGCGCTCCCAGCGCCGGCTGCCGTCCCCGAAAGGGGTGTCGACGAGGCGCTCGAGCAGCTCCTCGTCGAGGTCGGTAAAGAGACGAGACCGCATCGGCAGCAAGTCTACGGTGAGTTCCGCGGACTCGTCGCCATCGTGACTGGCGGGGCCACCGGGATCGGTCGCGCGATCGCGCTCGAGCTGGCCCAGCACGGCGTCCACATCGCCTTCAACTACTACGACAACGGCGACGAGCGCACCCACGAGGAGGCGGAACGGACCGAGCAGGAGCTCCGCCAACTCGAGGTCAACGTGCTGCGGCGGGTCTGCGACGTTCGCGACCCCGCCGCCGTCGCCGCGTTCGTCGCGGAGACGGCCGAGCAGCTCGGCGGCCTGCACATTCTCGTCAACAACGCGGGGATCGCCCGGGACCGCGCGCTCTGGCGCATGACCGACGAGGAGTGGCGCGACGTGCTCGACACGAACCTGACCGGCGCGTTCAACATGATCCGCGCCGTCGCCCCGATCCTCCGCGCCCAGCAGTACGGCAAGATCGTCAACGTCAGCTCGATCCACGGGCTGCACAGCGAGTTCGGGCTGGCGAACTACGCCGCGTCGAAAGCGGGGCTCCTGGCTCTGACCCGCTCGGCCGCGGTCGAGCTGGGGCCGTCGAACATCAACGTGAACGCCGTGGCGCCGGGGTACATCCGGACCACGCGGCTCACCGCCGGCGTCCCCGCCGAGGTGCTGGACCGCGCCCGCGAGCGCACGGTCCTCGGCCGCCTCGGCGACCCGAAGGATGTGGCTCACGTCGTCGTGTTCCTCTGCTCCGAATACGCTCGTCACCTGACCGGCGTGGTGATCCCGGTCGACGGCGGGCACATGCTCTAGGGGGTACAGCATGATCGTCGGGCTCCTCCTCGCATCGATCGCGGTGTTCGTCCTTGCGTACAGGGTGTACGGCGGGTGGATCTCCGCCCGGCTCGGGCTCGACGATCGCCGCCTCGTGCCTTCGGAAGCGATGCGGGACGGGATCGACTTCGTCCCGACGCCGGCGCCGGTCGTGCTCGGGCACCACTTCTCGTCGATCGCGGGGGCCGGGCCCGTCGTCGGGCCGATCCTGGCCGGCCTCTTCTTCGGCTGGGTGCCGGCCGTGCTCTGGATCGTGCTCGGCTCGATCTTCGTCGGCGGGGTCCACGACATCGCGGCGCTCGTCGGCTCGATCCGCCACCGGGCGCGCTCGGTTGGCGAGCTCGCGCGGCAGTACATGAGCCCGCTCGCCTTCAAGCTCTGCCTCGCCTTCATCTGGCTCGCGCTCGTCTACGTCGTCGTGGTCTTCGCGGACCTCACCGCGGCGACGTTCCAGGACGTGGAGTTCAACGGCGGCGGCGTCGCGATCTCGTCGGGGCTCTTCATCCTGCTCGCGCTGACGTTCGGCTTCGTGTCGGCCCGATCCAAGCTGCCGGTCTGGGCGACGACGGCGGTCTTCCTGCCGCTCGTCGCGTTCGCGGTGTGGGCGGGCGACGCGACCGGGATCCCGGAGGGAATGGTCCCGGCGCTCTTCGGCTCCGAGCGCAATACGTGGAACCTGGTGCTGCTCCTGTACGCGCTCCTCGCCAGTGTCACACCGGTCTGGATCCTCCTCCAGCCGCGCGACTACCTGTCGAGCTTCCTCCTCTACTTCGCGGTGGTCGGCGGCGCGGCCGGGATCCTGATCGGCGCGCTCACGGGCGGTTTCGAGGCCACGTGGCCGGCGGTCGTCAGCCCCGCGATGGTGCGCGAGGTCGGCGGGACGCCCCTCGGGCCGCTCTTCCCGATCCTCTTCATCACCGTCGCGTGCGGGGCGTGCTCGGGGTTCCACAGCGTCGTCGCCTCCGGGACGACGGCCAAGCAGCTCCGGTGCGAGAGCGACGCACGCCGCGTGGGGTATGGCGCCATGCTGATCGAAGGGGTCGTCGCCGTCCTCGCGCTCTCGTGCGTGATGCTGCTCCCGTGGGGCGGCGAGGCGTTGCGGATGCAGCCGCTCCAGGTCTACGCGGCCGGGATGGGGACTTTCCTCTCCCGGATCGGCATTCCGGCCGAGATGGGCGCCCACTTCGGGCTGCTCGCGCTCTCGACCTTCCTGCTGACCACCCTGGACACGTGCACTCGCCTGGGGCGGTACGTCTTCCAGGAATTCTTCGAGCTCGACAACGGCAAGGCCGGCGTGCGCTGGGTGGCGACGCTCGCCACTCTCGCCTTGCCGGCGATCCTGTTGTCCATAACGCTGAAGGACGCGGCGGGGAACCCGGTCCCGGCGTGGCGCGCGATCTGGCCCGTTTTCGGCGCGGCGAACCAGCTCCTGGCCGGATTGGCGCTGCTGACCGCGACCGTGTGGCTGAAGCGGACGGGTCGCGCGTTCATCTACGTCGCCGTGCCCATGGTCTTCATGGTGGCGACCACCATGACCGCGCTCGCCATGCTCGTCGGCGACCACGGATCCAACCTCGTCGGGATCATCGCCGCGTTCCTGTTCGTGCTGGGGTGCCTGCTCGTCGTCGAGGCCGCGCGAGCGTTGCGCGCCGGGCCCGTCGAGCCGGAGCCGGTCGTATTGAGGCCCGCCGTGGCGGCGGAATGAGAACCGTTGGAAGGATGGTGGAATGACGTATCGTTATCTTCGACTCGATTTGCAGCCCCCGGTCGCGACGATCTTCCTCGATCGCGCGCCGGACAACCTCCTCTCCATCGACATGATGGAGGAGATCAACACCGCACTCCTGGCGATCCGGAGCGAGCCGTCGATCGGAGTCCTGGTCCTGCGCGGCGCGGACCGGGTCTTCTCGAAGGGGATCGACCTCTCGGAGCACACGAAGGACCGGATCCAGCGCCTGTTCCAGGTTTATGCCCGCATTTTCGAGACGATCCGTCTCATGGACGTGATCGCGGTCGCCGCGGTCGAGGGCGAGGCGCTCGGCGGCGGATTCGAGCTGTGCCTCGGGTGCAACCTCATCGTCGCGTCGGAGGCGGCGACCTTCGCGCTCCCCGAGGTCGAGCACGGCATCATACCGCCGATCGCGTGCATCGTGCTACCGCGAGTGGTGCCGAGGCGCCGCGCGATGGAGTGGATCCTGACCGGGAACCGGATCCCGGTCGAACAGCTCAACAGCGACGGGCTGGTGAACCGGGTCTTCCCTGCGGACGGATTCGAGGACGGGCTCGCGTCGTTCCTGGAGGAGCTCAGCTCCAAGAGCGCGCCCGTCCTTCAACTCGCGAAGCGCGCGCAGGCGGAGGCGTACTACACGACCTACGAGGAAGCGCTCTACAAGGTCCAGAACATCTACCTGCGGGACCTGGCGGAGCTGGAGGACGCCGAAGAAGGCGTCCGGGCGTACCTGGAGGGCCGGGCGGCGGTATGGCATCATCGTTGACGCGCGAGGCCCGGCGCGCCCTCCTCGGCGCGGCGCTGCTGCTGCTCTCCGCGTGCTCGAGTCGGCAGCCGCCGTCGGCGGACCGGCCGGCTCCGCCCGCGCCGGACCTGTTCGGGCTCCCCGTCATGCTCCTCCCGGTCCAATCCGGCCGTGACGTGCCGGAAGGGCTGGACGACGAGCTCGCCTTCTGGCTCACCGACCGTGGACCGGGCGTGCGCTGGGTCCTCCCCGAGCAGATCGACGCGGCGGTCGCCCGCGCGCCTTCGCTCGGGATCCACCCGCGCTCCCTCGCCGTCTCGGTCTTCCAGTACGCCGAGGTACGCAACATCGGGGACCCGCTCTTCGGCGACCTGCGCCGACTCGGCGCGATGGTCGAGGCGCGCTACGCGATCCTTCCCGTCGCCGCGGGGTACGTCACTCGCGCCGAGGGCGTCCGCGTCGAGATCGCCGCCGCGATCATCGACACCATGGGCGGGCGCGTCCTCTGGTACGGCGTGGTCGGCGGCGATACGGGCGACCAACCCGCGCCGTCGCTCGTCGCCTCGGCAGCACAGGCGTTGGCCCGCGCACTGTTCCCTTAGCATCGAGCGTGAATGTCGTGAACCGTTCCGGACGACTCCTGGCCGGCTCCGCGGCGGCCCTTGCCATCGGCATCCTCGCCGGCTGCGACCGGGTGCTCCCGCCCAAGCTGGTCCTCCCGACCGACGAGGAAGCCGCCGCATTCTACGCACACCACTCCGGCGTCGAGCGCGTCGCGCTCAACGGCACGATCGTCGAGGTGGTCGTGCACCAGCCGGAGTCTCAGCTCGAGCGCGGCGGGACGCTGTGGGCCAAGGTGGGGCCGTACGTCCACCTCCTCTCGCCGGATACGGAGGCGCTTTTCCAGCAATACAACGGCGTGGCCGCGGTCCGGGTCACGACCGTCACCAGCCAGGACCGGCAGGTCGCCCGGGTCATGTTGCGCCGCGACGCGCTCAGCGACATTCTGTGGCGGCGCAGCCATAACATGCTCGGTCACGCCCTGCAGCGTGGGACCGAACGGCCGCGTCTGCTGGAGGAGCTCGTCGAATGGGGCGAGCGGTACGCGGAGTACGAGTACAACCCGGAGTTCGTCTCACGCTGAGACCCTTCCGGCCTCCACGACACCAACACAACCGACCCGTTTCGACGGGCGTCCGACGAAGGACGAACTGACGCAGGGACGAAGATGGGCAAGGTCGTTACGCTGATCCCGGGCGATGGGATCGGCCCCGAGATCACCGAAGCCACGCTCCGCGTGCTGGATGCCGCGGGTGCGGACATAGAATGGGATCGACAGATCGCCGGCGTGACCGCGATCGAGGCGGCGCAGCCGCCGCTGCCCGAGGCCACGCTCGAGTCGATCCGAAGCACCAGGGTCGCGCTCAAGGGCCCGCTCACCACGCCGGTCGGCGTAGGGTTCCGCTCGATCAACGTCGCGCTCCGCAAGGAGTTCGACCTCTACGCCAACGTTCGCCCGGCGCTGTCCCTCATCCCCGGCGGCCGCTACGAGAACATCGATCTCGTGCTGATCCGCGAGAACACCGAGGGGCTGTACGTCGGCGTCGAGCACTACATCGGCATGGCCAACGATCCGAAGGCGGCGGCCGAGTCGGTCATGATCGTGACGCGGTACGGCGCCGAGCGTATCGTCCGCTACGCCTTCGAGTACGCGCTCAAGAACGGCCGCCGCAAGGTGACGCTGGCCCACAAGGCCAACATCCTCAAGTTCACGCAGGGGCTCTTCCTGGAGGTCGGGCGCGAGGTCGCCAAGGAGTACGAGGGGCGGATCGAGTTCGAGGATCGGATCATCGATGCCACCGCGATGCACCTCGTCCTCGACCCGTATCAGTTCGACGTCCTCGTGATGGAGAACATGTTCGGCGACATCCTGAGCGACCTCATGGCCGGCCTCGTCGGCGGGCTGGGGATGGCGCCGGGCGGCAACATCGGCACGAACGCGGCGATCTTCGAGCCCGTCCACGGCTCGGCGCCGGACATCGCCGGGCGCGGCATCGCCAACCCGACCGCGCAGATCCTGGCCGCGTGCATGATGCTCGAGCACATTGACGAGCACGAGACGGCCGCGCGGATCCGCCGCGCCGTCGAGACCACCCTCCGCGAGGGGAAGACGCTCACCCCCGACCTGGGCGGGTCCGCGAGCACGATGGAGTACGCCGAGGCGGTGGCCCGGGCGCTGCGGTAGGTCGAATCGCCCCGCGGCGACGCGCCGGGCCGCACGGCTTGCGGGACGGGGCACGAAGACCCGCGCCAGCACGCCCGGCCGCTTGCGATGCACGGGGGAGGGCAAGGGGCGCACCCGCCCTTGCCCTCCCCCGCCAATCCCGTATCTTCCGACGATCCCAAACGTTTCCCCTAGCCAGCAGACTTCGATCATGGCCAGGTTCCAGGGCGTGGACTATTTCGACATCGATTCGCTCCTCTCCGAAGAGGAGCGGATGGTGCGCGACACCGTGCGCGAGTGGGTGGACGACAACCTCCTCCCGATCATCGAAGAGGCTTACATCAACCGACGCTTCCCCAAGGAGCTGATCCCGCAGATGGCCGAGCTCGGCATGCTCGGCGCGAACCTCCCCGAGGAGTACGGGTGCGCGGGGCTGAACAACGTCGCCTACGGCCTCATCATGCAGGAACTCGAGCGCGGCGACTCGGGGATCCGCTCCTTCGCTTCCGTCCAGGGCGCGCTCTGCATGTACCCGATCTTCGCGTTCGGGAGCGAGGAGCAGAAGCGCAAGTACCTGCCCGGGATGGCGAAGGGTGAGATCATCGGCTGCTTCGGCCTGACTGAGCCCGACTACGGCTCCAACCCGGGCGGGATGATCACGACCGCCCGCAAGACCAGCTCCGGCTGGGTCCTCAACGGCGCCAAGATGTGGATCACGAACGGGTCGATGGCCGACATCGCGATCATCTGGGCCAAGACCGGGGACCTGAACGACCCGAAGTCGATCCGCGGCTTCATCGTGCCGACCGACACGCCCGGCTTCTCCGCGCGTGACCAGAAGGGGAAGCTCTCGCTCCTCGCCTCGGACACCAGCGAGCTGGTGCTGCAGGACGTCGAGGTGGGCGACGACGCGCTCCTCCCCAATTCCAACGGGCTCAAGAGCCCGCTCATGTGCCTGACCCAGGCACGCTACGGCATTGCCTGGGGCGCCGTCGGCGCCGCCATGGCGTGCTTCGACGAGGCGCTCCGCTACGCCAAGAACCGCGTCATGTTCGATGGGCCGATCGGCGGGAAGCAGCTCCAGCAGGTCCGCCTGGCCGAAATGCTGACCGGGATCACGCAGGGGCAGCTCCTCTGCCTCCAGCTCGGCCGCCTGAAGGACCAGGGCAAAGTGCGCCCTCAGCAGGTCTCCCTGGCCAAGCGCGCCAACGTGAACATGGCCTGCGAGGTCGCCCGCGAGGCGCGTCGCCTGCTCGGCGCCAACGGGATCCTCGTCGAGTACTCCGCCATGCGCCACATGGCGAACCTCGAGTCGGTCTACACCTACGAGGGCACGCACGACATCCACGGCCTCATCCTCGGCCAGGACCTCACGGGGATCTCGGCGTTCTGAGACGTCCCGGGCGGCGCGACCCGGCCGGCACGCGACGCCGGGCGCACTCGAGCCGGGCGGCGCGGACGCGGGCTTTCGGGGCATGCGCCTTGCACTTCGGGGGTGGCATCACCGCCACCCCCGAAGTGCATCCTTGCTCCACGACCGGAGGAGATCATGAAAGCACGCGACCTCATGACCGAAGACCCCGAATTCGTCACGCCCGACGACCCGGTCAGCCGCGCCGCCCAGATCATGCGCGACATCGACGTCGGGATCGTCCCCGTCGTCGACGACCCGCAGTCCCGCAAGCTCCAGGGCGTCATCACGGACCGCGACATCGCCATCCGCCACGTCGCCGAGGGCCACCCGCAGGACTGCCGCGTCCGCGACGAGATGAGCACCGGCCGTATCGACACCGTCCACCCCGATGCCGACGAGGAGGAGGTCCTCCGCCTCATGGAGCGCGACCAGATCCGTCGGCTCCCCGTCGTCGACGAGGAGAACCGGCTCGTCGGGATCATTGCCCAGGCCGACATCGCGACTCGCCTCGGCAGGAGCAAGCCCGAAGCGGTCGAGGAGCTCGTCGAGAAGATCTCCGAGCCCGGCCAGCCCAACCGCTGACTTCGGCCGCTCCGGTTCACCCCGGGCCCGAGTTCGGTGCGGGATTCGGTTTCGGCATGGGCGGGGTCGGGCTCGGGGTCCCGGTGCGGCGTCCCGGGCGCGGCGAGCGCGCCGCCCCGTGCGGCGTTTCGGCTTGACTTTTTCACGCATAGTCGCTATCTTTCCCTTTCTCCGAAGGCGAATTCTTCGCCCTCGCACGCGCCCGTAGCTCAATTGGATAGAGCATCTGACTACGGATCAGAAGGTTCGAGGTTCGAGTCCTCGCGGGCGCGCTCGGGCGTCAAGTTGACGCCGGCTGTTTCACAGAATGGGAAGCAAGTGCGGACCGCGGCCGGTCGTGCGCCGGTCGAGGAAAGTCCGAGCTCCGCAGGGCAGGGTGCCGGGTAACGCCCGGGCGCCGCAAGGCGATGGAAAGTGCCACAGAGAACAGACCGCCGATGGCCCGTCCGCGGGCACAGGCAAGGGTGAAACGGTGGGGTAAGAGCCCACCGCGCTTCCCGGTAACGGGGGCGGCACGGTAAACCCCACCCGGAGCAAGGCCAAGCAGGGACGAGGCGTGGCCCGCGCCGTTATCAGTCCCGGGTAGGCCGCTCGAGGCGGCGGGAGACCGCCGTCCCAGAGAAATGGTCCGCCTCCGACGCTCGCCTCGCGCGACGCGGTCGGAGACAGAACTCGGCTTATTTGCTTCCCGTTCGATCGAGCGCCCGTAGCTCAGCTGGATAGAGCGTCGGCCTCCGGAGCCGAAGGTCAGAGGTTCGAATCCTCTCGGGCGCATTTGACGAAGCCCCGCGTCACGACGACGCGGGGCTTCGCGTTTAGGGATAGGGAAGCACCGACGTTCCGCCGGCGCTCGCCCGGCTTGCCTGCGCGCATGCCCCCGCCGTTCCGGGCTCCGGGTGTAAAGGGCCTTGACGCTGCAGGATCCACGGCTCAATCGTACCAGGGTGTCCTACCTCGGGGGTGCCAATGTCAATACGTTCCCTCCTCGATCGATCGGGCCACGTCCCCAGCTGGGCGTCGGCGAACGACCGGTTCAAGTCACGGTTCCGCACCTACTTCTGGTACGGCATCGTTGGGGCGGCGGTGCTGCACGGGTTCCTCTTCTGGATGGCGCCCATCGTGGCGCGGTGGAAACCCTTGCTGAGCAAGGTCGAGCAGTTCCTCCTGCTGCCGCCGCCGCTCGACGCGGCGCCCGCGCCGCCGGCTCGGATCGCTGTGGCGGGGTTCCCGGTCCCGGCGCCGGTGGGAAACCCGGTGTTGGAGGAGATCCGTCGGCCCCTCGATCCGCTCGACGAGGCTCCGCCCACGCCACCGATGAGTGAGGCGCTGCTCGCGCTCATGCGGGAGGGCCCTAGCGCCACGCCCCACGCCGTCGCGCCGGTTCTCAAGAACCGGGAGGAGATGGCGGCGCGGCTGCAGCGCGTGTTCAGCACCGAGGGGCCGGCCGTCGACCACCCGCTCCGCATGGAGATCTGGTGCCTGCTCGACGAGGGCGGTGCGGTGCGGATGACGGTGGTCAAGGAATCGAGCGGCTTCCTCGCGCTGGACAGCGCGGTGCTCAGGACGGCCCAGTCGATGGAGTTCTCCCCCGCGTGGTCCCACGGGGCGACGGTGCCCGTATGGATCGCGCTGCCGATCCTGTTCCAGGTAGAACTCCCGGTCGCGAGCGACTCGGCGCGCGCCGAGTCGGGCGCGGGCCATCACGCGGCG
>Ga0207864_1002168_pt1 | contig 19174 bp, 12 predicted proteins | sample HigsolmetaAR202D_FD_184834 | JGI IMG/M metagenome (GOLD analysis project Ga0207864, IMG submission 184834) | Ionic liquid and high solid enriched microbial communities from the Joint BioEnergy Institute, USA - AR20-2-D (SPAdes) (version 2) ... | reverse complement strand
GGAGGAGGGATTTCTGAGCGCCCGGTCACCGTAGCCGGCCGGATTCAGCCCAGGGTGATCTCGGCTTCGACGATCTCCCCGGCGGGACACTTGTAATTCTCTTCGTGCTGCATCGCCACCTGTCCGACCACGCCGCTCACACGAATGAGGTGGATGCCGGGTGGCAGCATGATCCCGGCCTTCTTCGTCCTGAAGGTCCGCGGTTCGCTGTCGTCGACAACGAGCGTCCACTCCCCTCCGTCGAGCTTGTCGTAATTGGACACGGTGATGTTGACTGCGGCCGGCTGCCTGGATTCGCGAGCGCGTTCGGCCTTTTCCGCCGCTTGGGCGAGCCGTTCGCGCATCTCGGTCTGTTTGCTGGCCAGGGACTCCTGGAGCTGCCGTAGCCAGCTCCTGAACTCCTCGACCCATGCGTTCGTCTCCTCCTGCACGAATGAGTTGACCTGCAAGACGAACGCACTCGCAAACTGGAGCATGGCATCGACCTGATCCACCGTCGGCGTATTGCCCTGCCACGCCGCCCGGCGCCGCTCCCACTCGAGCTCGAAGACCTCCAGAGCATCCTGGAGCTTGAGTTCGACCAGCACGAATCGCATCCAGCCCGACGATGCGCCCCAGGCGCGGTCGACCGCGAACGCGCCCGCCGCGATCGCGAGTGCGACGGAGATCCAGAGCGGGTCCAGGTGAGTGACCAGCGACGATTCCCGCCGGCTGAGCCACTCGTTGACCATCGGACTGATCAGCGGGATCAGAGCCGCCGTGCCGGCCGCGGCGAGCGCCACGACACGGATCGCGAAAGCCAGCCACCGCTTCGGCTTCCGCTTTCGGCGGTACCAGTCGATGGCCTCCTGGGCGATGCACCGGACGTGGTAGTAGACGACTTCGAGGGATTGCTCACAATGGGCCGGATGCCAGCTCAATACCTCGAGCGAGCCGCAGGGCGAGCCGCTTCCGCTATTGCGCTGCGCCGACCCGAGCAGAGCTCGCCGCCGGTCCGTGCCGCCGCCGGGTGGAGACGCACCGCCCCCGCCAGCTATACCCGCGGCAACCAGAGTTCCCGAAGATTGCGTTGCCGTGCTCATCGGTCCTCCTCGCCTCATCCATTGCCATGAATCGATCCGAGGAATGTTCCGGAGCCTCCCCTCATCCGCCTCGGCCCTCGGCCATCCGATTTTCCTGCGATCCGGCGTTCTCCGCCTCGGTCTCTCCGGCGGCGGAGTCCTCGCGGCCGTTCGCGGCCCGCGTCAAAGCGCCGATCACGCGTTGGAGGCTTTCCGAAAGAGCCGCCGCCCTGGAGACCGTGACCGCGTGTGCGAGGCGCTCGAGCTCGGTTTCGATGTACTCATTGTCCTCCTCGAGCCGCGCCTGAGCCAGGAGGATTTCCTCTCGTACCTGCGGCGCGAGTGCCATAGGCACCTCCTCGTATCGTCGCTAACGGACCCGGATTTCTACCGCCCGTCCCAGGATTCGACGATCTCCGCCGCGTTGTGAAGCAACCGGGCAAGAACGGAAGCTCGGGTCTTCAGGTCGTCCGCGGCTCCGCTGCGGACTCGAGACCCTGGTCCAATCGGCCAAGCGCTTCTCGGAGGACCCCAGCGCTCTCGGCCACCTGATTGGCCGCGCTGCGAAACCCACGCGTGTACGGGTCCGGACAGCCATTGCGGAAAGGGTGACATTCACTGGCTTGCGCGGCGATCAGCACCGGGATCGCCAGATGCGCCGTCCGTCTTGCCAGGACGCTCCGGAGCATATGCACCTCCAAAGTGGAAGCACTGCCACATCGCGTGGTCGTTGGCGACCGGTCGTCCGACGTTCGTCGTATATCAGTGCAACTGTTCCAGCGAAGCCGATTCTGTCGAAGGCCAGGAGAGTAATGACCGACTGGAGAGACAACACTACTTACGGCAGGCTGCGCATTCCATTATGTCGCGGATGGCGTCTCCGGGCAAGCTTCATGTTGCGCCGGCCGATTGGCTCGTGCGCCGTGAGCGCCGCCCGCCTGGTCGGAGCGGCGTCTTCGCGATCAGCGCGATTCGCATCACGCCGGGCTCGAGGACCGCACGACAAACGAAACGCCGCAAGGGCTTGGGCCCTTGCGGCGTTTCCATTCCGTGCAGTAGCAGGGGAGGGACTCGAACCCCCAACCAACGGATTATGACTCCGCTGCTCTACCTTTGAGCTACCCTGCCACGAGGTGCGTCGGAGCATGAAAAGCTAACGAAACCGCACGGATTTGTCAACGTCGCAGAGGGCCGTAGCGGACCGCGAGCGAACGCGAGGCGGACCGGGAGCCCCCCTCACGCCCGCGTCACGCGCAGCACCTCCTCGGGTGTCGTGATCCCCTGGCGTACGAGTCGGAGCCCGTCCTGGCGGAGCGTCGTCAATCCCCCTTCGATGGCGAGCCGCCGCAGCGTCCCCGCGCTGGGCCGCTGGAGCACCTCGGTGCGGATCGCGTCGTCCACGATGAGGAGCTCGTAGATCCCCGTGCGGCCGCGGAACCCGGTCCCGCGGCACGCATCGCACCCTGCGCCGCGGGCGATGACCGGCAGCGAGCCGGGCGGCAGCCCGAACTCGCCGGCGACGTCGCGCTCCGCCTGGACCTCTTCCCTGCACCGTTCGCATACGCGGCGCACGAGGCGCTGGGCGAGGACGGCCTCGACGGTGCTGGCGACGAGGTATGGCGGGACGCCGAGGTCGAGGAGTCGGGTCAGCGCGCCGACCGCATCGTTCGTGTGCAGCGTGGAGAGCACGAGGTGCCCCGTGAGCGCCGCGTGAGTCGCAATGTCGGCGGTCTCCTCGTCGCGGATCTCGCCCACGAGGATCACGTCGGGGTCCTGACGCAGCAGCGCGCGGAGCGCGGTCGCGAAGGTGACGCCCAGCCTTTCGTTGACCGGCATCTGCGGCACGCCGGGAAGCTCGTACTCGACGGGATCCTCGACGGTGAGGATCTTCTCCCGGCCGGTCCGGATCCTGTCGATCGCGGCGTAGAGCGTGGTCGTCTTCCCGGAGCCGGTCGGCCCCGTGACGAGCACGATCCCGTGCGGCCGGGCGACGGCTTCCATGAAGCGGCGCAGCGTCTCGTCGCTCATCCCGAGGTCCTCGAGCGCGATCCGGCCGCGCTCCTTGTCGAGCAGACGTAGCACGACGCTCTCGCCGTGCAGGGTGGGGATCGTCGAGACGCGGACGTCGACCTGTCGGTCCTGGAGCCGGAGTCGGATGCGGCCGTCCTGCGGCACGCGTCGCTCGGCGATGTCCAGATCCGCCATGATCTTGATCCGGCTGATGACTGCGGCCTTGAGTCCCGCCGGCGGCGTCGGCGCGTCTTGGAGCACGCCGTCGATCCGGTAGCGCACGCGCAGCTCGCCGGCGTACGCCTCGAGGTGCACATCCGAGGCGCGGGCCTCTATGGCTTCGAGGAGGAGCAGGTTGACGAGCTTCACGACGGGCGCCTCGTTGGCCAGGCTGACGAGGTCGTCGAGGGCGAGGTCGTCGGTCGAGTCGTCCGTCGCGTGCGCAGACAGCCCAGCGATGACCTGTTCGGCCGACGTCTCCTCGGCGCCGTAGACGCGCTGGATCGCGGCGCGTACGTCGTCCATTGGCGCGTGCACCAGCACGATGGGCGCGTCGAACAGGAGGCGCAGGTCGTCCAGCGCCTGGACGTCGACCGTTTCGCGCCACGTGGCGACCACGAGCTGCCCGTCCTCGCGCCGCACGGGGAGCAGCCCGTGGTGATCGAGCCAGTCGGCGTGGAGGCGGTCGGAGAGGCGAGTGACCGTGTCGAGGGCGACGTCGCCGGCGCCGCGTCGCTCCGCGGCGGGCCCGGGCCCGGGTCCGCGTCCGCCGTCCATGCTCACCGCCCGCCGCCCCGCGAGCCCGCCCCGCCCGACGTCGTGTCCGGCGGGATCACGGGCACCGCGTCCCTCAGGCCCTTCATGTACTCCGTCCTCTCCTCGAGCCCGCGGCGCAGGCGATCGACGTCCTCGTCCGTCGCAACGATGTGAGGCGTCAGGAAGAGAAACAGCTCGCTCTGGACGTCGAACTCCGTGGTCGATCGGAACAGGTTGCCGAAGACGGGGATGTCCTTGAGGATCGGGATCCCGGACTGGGTCCGGTCGCGCTGGCGGTCGATCAGGCCGCCGAGTACGGCCGTCTGGCCGTCGCGGATGAAGAGGTGCGTCGCCGCCTCGCGGGTGCTGATGACCGGCGCGCCGAACTGCGTCTCGCTCGTGGCCGTGCTGACCTCCTGCACGACCTGGAGGTTCACGTACCCGTCGGGGTTGATGGTCGGGAGGATCGTGAGCGACGTGCCGACGTCGCGGTACTGGACGATCTGGTCCCGGATCGCCTCGCCCGTCGGGAGCGAGCGGAACACCTGGATGAACGGCCGCTCCGCGCCGATCAGGATCTTCGCTTCCTGGTTGTTCTGGGCGAGGATCACGGGGCGGGAGAGGATGCGGACGTCGCCGGAAGCGGCGAGCACGTTCAGCATGACATCGATGTTCGTGTCGCCGAGCCGGAGCACGCGCAGCGCGAAGTCGCCGGCGCTCGCGCCACGGAGCGCGGCGCGGGTGAAGTCGCCGACGAGCGAGTCGCCCTGCGTGGCCTCGACCGTGAGCCCGAGCGCGCGGTCCCTCGTGCGCCGCACCTCGGCGATCGTCACCTCGATCAGCACCTGGAGCGGGCGCAGATCGAGCATCTCGATCGCCTGCCGGACGACCTCCCAGTCCGCCTCCTGCGCCCGGACGAGGAGCGCGTTCGTCGCCTCGTCGGGCACGATCTGCACCTCGCCCTGGAGCCGGCCGGGGAGGCCGGGCGCCGTGGGCGCGGGCGCGACCTCGACGTCGACGCCGCCCGGCGCCGTCTCGCCGAACGGCGGCACGCGCTGCTGGCGCATCTGCTGCGAGAACGTGCGCCCCGAAATTCCTCCGCCGGCGGACCCGAACGTGCCCGGGCGACCGCCGAACAGCGCCTGCAGCGTCGCGGCCAGCCGAGGAGCCCGGGCGTGCTTGAGTCGGTAGACGAAGAGCCGCGGCTCATCCTCGGACGCGGCGGATTCCTCCGCGTCCGCGGCCTTGGTCTCCAGCCTCGACGGCGCCTCGATCCGCAGGAACCCGCCCTCTTCGACGACCACGAGCCCGTTCGACGCCGCGAGGTTGCGAATCAGCGCGGCGATCCCCTCGACGGCGACGGGCCGGTTCGTGCGAAGCGTCACGCGACGCGTCGGCAGGTCCGTGTAGATCACGTTCAGCCCGCCGGCCTCGGCGAGCGCCGTGAAAACCAGGCGCAGGTCCACGTCCTGGAAATCCAGGAGCACGCCAGCCTCCGTCACGCGCACGGGCGCGGGCTCCTGCCCCCACAGCCCGCCCGGAATCAGAAACAACAAGGCGACGATGAAGCTCGGGATTCCGCGTCTCATGTCACGTCCCCGCTTTCGGCACGTCGACGACGACCGTCTCGCCGGTCCGCGACACGAACACGGCCCGGCCGATCTCGACGCGTTTCAGGGTCAGCCCTTCGACCGTCTCGCCCACACGCACCAGGCGCGGCGCGCGCCCCGGCCACTCGCACAGCGCGAACGACTTCCCGTCCGGCAACACCGCCGTCCCGACGACCCGGACCGGGCCGGCCGGCGCGGCAGCGGCGACGGTCGTCGCCTCGCGTTCCTCTTCGCCCGGGAACCGGAACGGCACCGTCGGCCGGCGGCGCTCCGGGTGGAACGGGTCCGCCTCGACCGCGGCTCGCAGCACCGAATCCGGCGGCGCGGCGCGCACGGCGATCGCCACGGCCTCCCGGCGTGAAGTGTCCATCGGCACCCCTGGGAGCGGCTCCAGCGACGTCGCACGCCACGCCGCCCAACAGAACGCCGCTGCCGAGGCGGCGAACAGCACGATCGTGGCGCGCAGGACGGGGTCGCGAGGTAGGCGAATCATCGGCCGCCTCCGGAAGAGTACTCCGCCGCCGAATCGGGCACGAGCGCGTACCCGCTCAGCAGCGCCGACGCCGCGATCACCACCCGGTCCTGGCCGTCGCGCTCGTCGACCCGCTCGAGCGACAACCGCTCGACGCGTACGAGCTTCCGCCCCGCCTCGAGCGAGCGCAGGAACGAGAGCAGCCCGTCGAGGTCGCCGACCGCACGAATCGCCGTCCTCAGGGCGACGACGCCCACGCCCGCCGGCTCCGGCGCCAGCGCCTCGCTGCGCTGGATGAGCACCCGGTGCGCGTACGCCTGCTCGGCGACGAAGGCCTCGAGCGCGCTCGTCGCCACAACCGGGTCCGACCCGGCGAACAGCCTCGGCGCCTCGCGGAGCAGTTCCGCCTCCCCGCCGCGGAGCGCGTCCGGGAAATCCCGCGCGTCGGCCAACAGCCTCAGCTCCCGCATCAGCAGATCGCGCTCGGCCGCGACCCGCTCCCGCCGCTCCGCGATCGCCCCCGCGAACGGCCGCACGACGAACGCGAAGAGCAGCGCCGGCGCGAGGACGATCGCGCCCAGGAGCAGCGCGCGGCGATCGCGGGGGGAGAGGGCGGCGAGCGTCACCGGGCGCCTCCGGCGGAGGTTGCGGCACCGAACGCGACCTGCCGCGTCGTAGCCGAGCCAGACGACGCCGTAACGCTCGCCGGGGCCGGCGCCAACCTGAGCGCCACCACGAACTGCTCGACCGACGCGCCGCCCGCTCCGGCCTTGCGGCGAATCGGCGCGTCGGCCCGCACGCCGTCGATCCCCGGCGCCGCGCGCAGCGCGTCGAACACCGCCGCCGCGCTCGACGCCTCGCCCTCGAGCAAGATGGAATCGCCGACGGCGCGGAGCGCCGTGAGGTGCGCGTCCCGCGGTAGGTGCGCGGCCAGGATCGGAAGCACCTCGGACCAGCGGGGCCCGGTCGTCTCCAGCGCCCAGAGCGTCGAAAGACGGTCGTCCAACGCGGTCAGAACCTCGCGAACGCGGAGCGCGTCCTCGACGCCGCCCCGGATCGCAGCGCGCCGCTCGGCAATCGCCTCCAGCTCTCGGCCCAGGCCGTAATACTCGAGCCCGGCGGCTCCCATCAGCAGCGTCGCGGCGCACGCGGCGAGGACGGCGGAGGCCCGCCGGACCCGGCGTCTGCGCGCGATGAGGAGTGCGTCCGGGAGCAGCTCGGGTCCCACCGCGCGGGCTGCATAGCGAGCGGCGACGATTGCCGGGTCGGATATCGAGTCGGAGGTCGCGGGTGCGGCGAGGACGCGCACGCCGGTGCCGGACAGCCCGGCCTCGATCCGCTCGCGCGTTGCGTCGTCGGCCAGAACGGCGACGGGCGACTGCGTCACCAGCTCCACCAGGTGGCCCGTGGCTGCGTCGACGCCCCACGTCCGGCGCAGGCCGACGAGCCGGCCGCGGCGCACCTGGAGCACGTGTGTACGGCCCTGCCCCGGCACGATCACGGTCCCGGCGCCGCGCGTCAGCTCCCGCCAGATTGCGCACGCCGCCGCGCCCCACGCTGACTCCGCCGGTACGATCGTCGCCACGCTCCATCCGACCGCCTCCGCGGCGGACACGACCGCGTCGACGACGGCCTGTGGTGCCGCGGCCGCGAAGACCGGCCCGGCCCCGCGCCGTCGCCCGGGCAGAGGGTCCCCGCCGACGACGACCGGCGCCGCGCCCGTCAGGAAGTACCGCGCGGCGTCGCGACGAAGTACGCGGCGGAGGACGTCGTCGCCCAGCCGGGGGAGGACCAGGTGCCGCACCTCCGCGAGCGGCGGCAGCAGCGCGACGTGAAGGATTGCCGCGCGAGGTCCTACCCTGTCGACCAGTTCGCCGAACGCGGCGGCCACATCAGACTCGGGGCCGAGCGGCCGGACCCAGCCCTCCCCCGGCGCGCCCCGGGGCGCCGGAAGCGCCGCGACCAGCCGGTCCGCCCCCAACGCGATCCCGATCGCCACCGGCCGACGCGCCATCCAGTCCACCGTCACTCCACGCTCTGGGATACCATCATCGCCGTCGTCGACGTCCGCACCGCCAGCGCGACGCCGCGCGCGCGGACGAGTCCGCTATCCGTCCACCCCTCGACGCGGACTTCGACTTCCTCCGTCTCGAACGTCGCACGCGAGAGGAGCGCCGGCAACGCCGCCGAAAGCTGCGCCCGCGCCGACGACGACAGCTCGAGCGACAGCTCCTGCACGCTCCGGATCCGACGCCCCTCGCGCCGCGCCCGCTCCAGCACCGCCACCGCCTCCTCGCCCAGCCCCGGGAGCGCCAACAACACCGGCCGCGGCGCCGTGTTCAGGTTCACGCGGCCGGTGCCGACGAGGGTGAGGTACGGCTTCACGCGCTCGTAGATCTCCGGCGTCACGCCGCGCACGTGCAGGAGCTCGGACAGCTCGCGGAACGGGCCATTCCGAGGGAGGACGGCGGCACCTGCCCGAATGTAATCCTCACGCTCCGCGCCCCGCCCGCGGCGGGCGTCGTCGGGATCCCGCCAATCCGCCACTGCCTGTGCGATCCGGTCCGCATCGCCGTAGTCGACGCGCAGCGCGCGGAGGAGTCCCCGCAGCTCGTCCTCGCTCGCCGTGTTCAGGTTCAGTGCGGCGTTGGCATCCCGCAACGTGACGCGGTAGCGGACATCGCCGAACACGACGGAGTCCGGGAACAGACTCCCGAGGTCGGACCAGGGGTCCAATCGCAGCTCGGGCGGCAGGGCACCGCCGCCCGACGCCGCCAGCAGGCGCTGCTCCAGCATCGCGCGCGCGTGCTCGAGGCCGGCCTCGGCCGCCGCCCGGGCGCGCGTCCCTTCGAGCGCGTTCGCCGCCGCCAGCCGCCTCTCCCGCGCCCGCACGCTCATGTCGAGGCCAACGGCGGAGATCACAACCAGGAGCCAGAGAGCGGCGATGAGGGCGAAGCCGGAGCGTGCGCCGTGTATGCGGGTTTCGCGGCCGGGCGGATTCCCAAAGGCGTGTCGCTCTGTTTGGGAACCGCAAACACCCTCCCCGCACGGGTTGCATGACATCAGACTAGCTGCCTGACACCAGATTGGAATTCCGTCACCACCAACTACCGTGTGGCACCACTCTGGGCACCCAGACCGGATTCCCGTGGTGTCCCTTGTTCGCAATCATGCTCTGCTCCGGTCCGACCACGTTCTAATCACAGCCGAGCACCTCTCTTGCCGCATAAACCACAATATCGACTGTGTCCGGAAATTCGGTCACTTATTTCCGCATCAGAGTGGAACCGTGTAGTTGTCCCGGCTTAGTGGACAGTGTCAGGTTTGCTGCTCATGCCGCCGTGTCAGCGCCATACCTTCGTTCGTCTCTGCCTCGACGAGTCAGGCGGCACTGCGCTCGGATCCTTTGCCAACTAGGCTGTGGCACTTATCATCATTTCCTTCTCTCGCCCAAAAAGCGTGGACCTCACGCCGGAGCCGCTCGACTTCCTCTCGCTCTGCGCTTGTGACCCCATCGCTCCTTCGGCCCTCATCGCGGTTCGCCTGTGCGACCCCGTTGCGGATGGCTTGCGCGGAGGCCTCGAACTCTCTGGAGAGCTCTTCGGCCGTCCGCCCGGCCCGGACCAGCTCGATCACCCGGTGCTGGAACTCTGGCGGATACGGCCTGCGGAACTTTCCCCTCGTGGACTCCTTTCTCCCAAAGGATCGCGTGTCCACGAAACCGGGGCAGCTCCAAGTTCACACCGCGTTCAGCCAATCCGGACAAAGAACCCGCGCGGCGCCCCCCCCTGCGTAGGCGGCGCACACGAAATCACCCCTGATCTGCATCCTTCTCTCGGCGAACCCGGAGGTATTCGCGCCCAGGTATGCCCTCTGGGATCCGTGCCTCCAACTCCCGTCGGAATCTGTCCGCATCTCGGAAGAAATCGGGAGCAACGCGAATCTCCATACGTTTCGACCGCAGCACAATCGTGGGCCCGCGCAAATATCCCGCTTCTGCCTGCACTTCTGATATCTCCGACCACGGTATGAATCTCTTGCGAAACCAGCAGGTCTGCGCGATGCCAACACTCGACAGATCGATCGAGGCGTGCATCCACAGCGTCGCGTCGACCAACACTATAATTCCGACGAGAGCCCCATTGAGGACTGCCCACATGAGCCAGTTGAAAGCCCGCGAATACATAGGGTCAAAGCCCTTGGTGACGTCGCCGTGATTCACGTGCCATAGAAAGCCAATACACATGACGTGAATCAGGACGACTCCAGCGACGTAACCGGTGGAAAGACCACCCACGTCGATCTTCCGACCGAGTTCTGCCATGCAACGTACCTTTGGCTCCTGGACCGAGTTACTCAATTCTCGGACGTGTGGTTACTTACACAAGCAATCATTCAGGAGAGATCCCGCACCTTCGACCATTCCCGATGTCGCCTCCTGACCAGCAAGCTTTCTCGGATAGCTGGTCCACTTCCTTGGGGGCCTCCAAGCCCACCAATCAGGGACGGCCCAACCCGGGTTAATCCTAAACGCCGAGTGCCCTGCACGTCCCCCGAGTGCACCCATGCCCGTTGACCATATGTAGTCCGAGAAGCTTACATCGTCGCCAAGCAAGACGTCTCCAACAAAGGCTTCTGCAAAGCCTCCAACTGCACCCGCCGCGAGCGCTGTGATTCCGTATGTTATTAGGCGACCACCCACAGGGAGACTTGCAGCTGTGCCCAATGCGCCGGATAGGAACCCCTTTCCAAATGCGGACCAAACATTTTCGTCACTGCACCCCAATGCGGCACTGATCGCTCTAAACGCGCCGTTTATCCCTCCGCCAAGGAGCGACAACGCAATGGGAAGAGGAAGATATCCGTCCGGATCCACCAGGTTCACCGGATCCCCAAGCACATAGCCGTACAAGTTGGGATCTCCACCTTCGAACCCGATCGGATCCTTGCTCGTCCATCGCCCGGTGTGCGGGTCGTAGTCCCTAGCCCCAAACCGCACGAGCCCGGTCGCCGGGTCGTAAATTCCGCCCGCGAAGCCGAACGGCTGGAAGCCCGGATTGGTGTCCAGCAACACACGGCCATAGGCGTCATAGTCGAGCCGCTGCACCACCACCCCGGTCTCCACATCCACCACCAGCCGCACGCTGCCCAGATGGTCAGTGATGAATCGGTACGTCCTGCCACCCCGCACCATGTAGTCCGGCACATTCGGCCGCGTGCCATAGACGAAGCGAGCCACCACGTTGCCGGACGCATCGAGCTCGGCCACGGGATTGAACTGGTCCTGATAGAGCCAGCCGTGCGTGAGCACACCATCGACCTTCCGCCCTACACGCCGGTTCCTGCCGTCGATCACGTACTCGATCTCACGCCCGTCGGGCAGCTCCACACGCACCAGGTTGCCGAGCTGATCGTACGTATAGCGCGTCGTATCCGAGCCTTCGACCTTGAGCGCGAGCTCGCCGCTCGGAGCAAACGTGTACGTCGCACCGCCGTAGCTCACCAGGCGGTCCTGGGCGTCATACGTGCCGACCACGGTGCCGGTCGGATACGTCGCCCTCAGCCGGTTGCCGTTGGCGTCGTACTCGTAGGCCTCGACGACTAGACCATCGCGCGTGACTTGCTTGAGGCGCCCCGATTCGTCGTACGCGAACGTAAGCGACGACGTCACGCCCTGAACCGCCTCAGTCAACGCTGTGATCCGACCGAGATCGTCCCGCGTGTACTCAGCCCAGTAGAGCTCGCTTCCACCGAAGTGAGCCGCGAGGTGTCCGAGCTCTCCGAAGCCGCTGTAGCCCTGTTCCGTCGAAACCTGGCCCAGCGTGGTGCCGGAGACGAGGCCATTGTCTGGCCTACGCTCGATCGTGAGCGAACCAGCCCGCGTGAGGAGTCCGTCGTCGTCGTAGGCGAAGGTAATGGTGCTCGTCCCGGCCACCGTCTGGCTCGAGACGCGGAAGTCATTGTTGTAGACGACGCTCACGCTGCCCGAGACCTCGCCCGACCATGTCTCCCTGAGCGGCAGCGACCCGTCGTACGTGTAGCTGAGTACGTTACCGCCCGGAGCCGTGATCGTCTGCAGCGTAGCGGTCGTCGGGTGGTAGCCGAAAATGAGCAGGCCACGGTCGAAGTTAATCGCCGACGGCCGGCCCGCACTGTCGTAAGCGAAGACGATCGAGTCACCGCCCGGCCGGAGGATGTGCGTGAGCTGTCGGTCTAGGTCGTAGCGGTAGCGCGTCACCGTGGGCACGCCCACATCCGGCGCCATGTAGCTCTCGGGCTGGTCGAGCGCAGTGTAGGTGAAGACGTGAGCGCCCCGCCCAGGCGGCGTGAGCGACGTGAGATTGCCAGCCGCGTCGTAGCTGTAGATCATCTCTCGGCCGTCGGCGAACTTCTGGCGCACCAGACGCCCCGCCAGGTCGTAGAACAAGCTGTCGGTCCGGCCGAGCGGATCAGTTATCGCCGCGAGTCGGCCGGATCCATCGAAGCCAAAGGTCGCGGTGCGCCCACCCTGCCGCACCTCGGTCAGGAAGCCCCGCTCGTCGTAGACGTTCTCAATTGCGAGCAGACCCGCTATGCTGTCGCGGAGCACACGACCGATTCGGTCGAGGCGTACCAGGCTCGCGCGCCCAGACGGCGTCGTACTCACCAGGGTACCGGTCGCGACATTGTACTCCGCGACGTAGGCTCTACCGTTGATCCAAGCGGAGTCGACCTGCCATGCTAGGCCGAACGGGTTGGCCGGATCTCCAAGGACTGTCGTTCGCGTGGCGCGCTGCTCGAGCTCGAGCCCGCCGGGCGTCCGCACGCTCATCCATGTGGTGACGGGCGCGAGCATCCCGAACCGGGGATCGGGCCCCTGCTCGAGCGTGACCGTGGTCCCGTCCGGCGATACGGTCTCTCGAACGCCATCGGGATGCACCAGCGTGGCGGTCTCCAAGCCAGCGGGGTCGACGACCGTCCGGCGTCGCGTGCCATCGGGGAGCGTCTCGACGCGGTAGCGAGTCATGCGGCCGAGGGGCGAGGTGCTCGTGACCTCGTATCCGTCCTCACCGAACACCGACCGCGTGAGCTCCTTGACGCCGCCGGCCGCGTCCTCCACGCGCCTGAGTAAGCCGTCGCCCGAATACGCGTAGCGCGTCGTGTGCCCGTTCGGATCCGTGATCTCTTCGAGGAGTCCGCCCGGGCCGTACGCAAAGCGCGTTCGATTGCCGGCCGGATCGATGACGCCGGCCAGGAGGCCGTCCGGGCCGATTTCGAGTGACGTCCTCTGCCCAAACGGAGCAATGATCGCTGTGGGAGTTCCGTCAGAGGCTCGCTCGATCGTCGTGGTCAGGCCATCCGCGTCGACAACCGCGGCCAGCCGCCCCTCCTCGTCGTATCGGAACGTGAGCAGCGTCTCCAGCGTCTTGCCATCGACCGTGCGGAGATGCCGGCCCGATATGTCGAATTCGTAGACTTCCGACCCGTTGGATGCCGGAATACGCACGCTCGCCAGGGAGGAGCCGGGGAGCGGCGGCGCAACCTTCCGGACGCGATCAAGCCACACGTCCGCGATGTAGAGGGCACCGTCGGGGCCGAACGCGAAGTGAGGCTCTTCGAGGAATGCCTCGCGCGCGGGGCCGAAATCGCCACACGGACCTGACAGGTCGGGACAACCCCAAGCAGTAGACTTTCCTACGACCGTGACTACGTAACCATCGGGCTCGATGGCCAGAATCCGCGGGCCATTCCACGTATGGACATAGATCTTGCCATCCGGCCCAGCCGCCATCTTCCAGCCGCACATCCCGAAGCGCGTGGCCGGTGTACCATCGGGTGCATCGCGGCAGGCGATGTCCTCGCCGTCCACGACCCCACCGGCCACGCGGATTAGCATCCCGTCGGGCGTGATGCGTAGGAGACGGAATTCAGATTCCAAGACATAGAGACTGCCGTCCGGAGCCAGCGCGATGTCGGAGGCGAAATCCAAGCACGCAAGCGCTGCCGGGATGCTGTCCTGTGTGCAGTCGAATCCATCTGCGATCGTCGGCACTCCGGAATTCGGCCACGGTCGGCCACCCGCGATCGTATGGATCGTCCCGTCGGGCGAGATCTTCCGAATCCGGGTTCGGGCGCTACGGGCCGATTCCACCGTGTAAATAGTGCCGTCGGGAGCGATCTCCATCCCCCAGGTATAGTCGAGCCCTGCCTCGGTGGCAGGCCCACCGTCCCCACTGTAACCGTTCCTGTCGTAGCCGCCGGCGACCGTCGTGATGATTCCGTTCGGGTCGATCTTGCGGATGGCGGTCGCGTCTAGGATGTACAGGCTACCATCCGGACCGACCTCGAGATCTTCCACGCCCATGTAGAGCGCCGCCTCGATCGCGGGACCGCCGTCACCACACGGCAGTTCGTCGCACCACTCGTCGCTCACGACCTGATGGACGACGCCGTTCGGGTCGATGCGGCGGACGTACTCTCCTTCCCATTCGGCGACATACACCGTTCCGTCGGGTCCGACGGCGATCGGCCCAATACGACTGAACGTCGCCTCGAGGGCTGGCCCGCCGACACCATCCCAACCTCGTTCCCCATTGCCGGCGAACGGTGTGATCACTGGAGGCTGGTGGCTGGCGCTAACTCGCGATCCATCGCCAAAGTACGCGATCTGTGCGACTGCGTCGTAACCATGGTGAACATCGAGCGTCCAGCCGCCCAGCGCGCCGTGTCCCCGCGCGTCCCAGTAACCCAGCCGTAGCTGCCAGCTTTGCCAGTAGATTCCCTCCTGCCGAACCCGACTATTGACCTCCTGCGGGATGATACAGCTCAGCATTCCCTCAGGACCATCGGGAACCTCCTCGCACGTGAGTCCGAACGAGCGGGCCTGGTCAGCCGGTACGTAGTAGTACTGCTGGTACGCATACCCCACCCGCACATGCACCGATTGCTCGCCGTTCACCTCCCGCCCGTACGCATCCTTGCCGTCCCAGGTGAAGACGTAGCGTTGATTTGGCTCGGCCGGGAAAGTCTTCTCGAGCTTCCGCCCGGCCACCTCGATCTCCAGCGCGATGTATCGGGCGCTGTCGGGCACGCTCTCTCCACTAAGCTGAATCGAGAGGCTCCGAGCGGCAGACCGGCCGGTCATGCGGGTACTCAGGTAGTTCAGGGTGTACGGCGTCCCTGCGATCGGTATCCGCTCACCCAGCGCCTGATTCTCGCAGTCGATGATAGAGCCGGTCTCGCAGTTGTGCTCGTCCTCCTCGTCGCCGCCTCCCGCTTCGCCGTCGACCTCGTCGCCACCCTCGTCACCGCCGTCTCCACCACTCCCTCCGCCGTCTCCTTCCCCGCTACCACCGCGCACTGGAGTGTCGAGATTGGGCGCCTCCCCCCACGGTCCAAACCCCGCCGGGTAATTGCCGTCGATCGGGCTGAAGTGCGGGACCGGCATGCGCCACAGACTCTGCCCCGGAGCGTAAAGCGATGCGAGGCGCTCACGCTCACCGAGCGTCATGCCAAACTCCTCGAGCGCCGAATCCTCTTCGGCGATGCCATCGCCGTCGATGTCGACGGCGGCGACCCCACCCGCCGTATCGACGACCTCGATGATCCGCCCGTTGTCCATCGGCACCCAGGCCGCCTTGTCGTAGTCGTAATAGGCAAGGGGTACGGGCGTGCCCGTCGGGAATGACAGGAAGTTCTCGATATAGAACGGCACCGGCTTACTGAAGCGCACCGTCTTCGCCCCCGCCGCCAGCGCCTCATCGACGCTCAGCTCTGCGGCGTAGGTGTAGGCGACCTGCGGAGGCAGCGGCGCCGGCATCGCCCGCTTCCCGCCTTCACCGACGGTGTACTCCGTGACCCGGACGCTCAGCGTCGAGAGTGGCTGCTCGCTGCCGTCAGGCAGCACCATCACCGCCTCCGTCCCCGGCTCGAATAAGAGCGTCGCCTGCCTCGGACCATCCTCGTCCTCGACCACGCTCGCCCGGGCCACCTGAACTTCGGTCGCGCCCGCGAGATCGATCGTCGTTACAGCCGTGTCGAGCGCGACGAGCGCCACATCGTCGGCAAGGGCGTAATCCTGCCACGGCACGTCAACCGGCCGCTGCGCGGAGAGGTATCCTGACCGCTCGAAATGCAGCGCAAACGTGCCGCCGCCATTCACCGCCAGGTCGTACCAGCCGTCCGTGCGCGAGAGGGTATAGCCAAACTCCGGGTGCCCATGCACCGTGACCTTGACACCGGGGAGCGGCTCGCCCTCCCGGGTGAGGACACGCCCCCTCACCACGGCCGCACGCCTCGGCTCGATCGTGCCCGGCGCTACACCCTTCTGGATTGGGTTATCACCGGTGTAGAGGAACGCCGTTGCCGTGGCAATGTTCGTCGCTACCGTGGGATCGAGCGGCGGGGCGACCTCCGCAGGGTCCGGTGGCAGGTCGTCGACCGGCTCACGCACCACAGTGCGCACCAGCATGGCCGTGTTGCCGGCAGCGTCCGTTGCGGTAAACGTGAGCGTGGTCTCGCCCTCGGCGAGATGCACGGTGCCCGAGAACGTGCCGTCAGCTGCCACCTCGAGCGCCTGGCCGTTCACGGTGAGTGTGACCGACGTCCGGTCTTGCACCCTGCCGGATACGGCCACGCTCTCGCCGTCGACTGCGGCACCGTCCTCTGGGGCCGTGACCTCGAGAAGCGGCGGCTCACTGTCTTTCACCACCTGCCGCACGAGAGACGTCTGGTTGCCGGCAGCGTCCGTGGCCACGAGCACAAGCACGTTCTCACCCTCGGCAAGCGTGACCTCGCCCGAGAAGATGCCACCGGCCTGGACCACCAGCGGCAACCCATTCACGCTCACGCTGACCTCGGTCCGGTCCGTTGCCGTCCCCTCGACCCTTACCACGTCGTCACGCGTGATCCGCCCATCCTCGGGAGAGGTCCAGCTCACGCCCGGCGCTTCGGTGTCACGGATCACTGTCCGCATGACGACTGCGCGGTTTCCTGCGGCGTCCGTCGCCGTCACGATGATCGTATTCTCGCCCTCGCTCGCGAGCGGGACCGTGTGCGAGAAGGCGCCGTTCGTGACCGCCACCACCTCGCCGTTCACCTCGACCCGCACCGGCGTCTCATCCTCGACCCTGCCTGAGACCTCGATCTCGGTCCCGTTGGTGAGCTGACCATCGGCAGGAGAGGTGAGCTCGAGCCGTGGCGACGCCGTATCCGTTGCCGTAATCCAGATGGCGAGCGCACTGCCCGGCGCGCCCCGCAGCTCCACCTCGAGCGTGTTCTCTTCTTCGAGATCGACGTCGCGTGTAAAGCCACCGACGTGCGAATTGAAGTCGGATGGGCCGGCGACCTGGCGGCCATTGAGCCGCACCTCGGCCGACGTCACCCGACCTCCGCCATTCGCCCCGTTCTCGATGTGCAGCGCATAGGGCGGTGCCGCAGCGGCCGGCAATGTGAACTGCTCGATCGCACGATTGGGCGAGCCCGCCTGTCGCACGTAGGTCACGGGCCCGAAGACGATGAAGCTGGGATCGGGCTCTTGGACGATCGAGAGGACGAGCGCACGGCCCGGCCCACCGCGGACCGTCACCTCGAGCGTGTTCTCAGCAGCCAGGGAGATCGTGCGAACGAGTCGCCCGGCCCCACGCACCACCTCGGCCTCGTACTCGGCATTGCTGAAGAGCAGAGCGCCATTCAGCCGCACCTCGGCCCCCGAGGGAGGTGTGCCATCGGCTTCGAGCACTAGCCGGTGCCGCACGCCAGGAAGCGGCTCGACCGTAAAGCGCTCGACATGGTGCTGCGGCTTGCTTGCGGCCACGAGACGAAGCGGACCCACGACCAGGACCGTATCCAGTGCCGCGCTGCCCGCGCCCTGCACGCCCGCGCCGACACCGCCCGGAGCGATCACCGCCCTCACGCCTTCGATCAAGCGCACAGGCATGATCGCCCCTAGACCCACGAACAGCGCCAGGAGAGCGAATAGCGCAGCGCCTACCGAACGCCGCGGGCGTCCAAGAAGTCCGAGTGCCTTGCCGAGCGGCGCTATTAGCGCCGCCCGGATTGGATTTCGGGTCCTGCCGCCTTCCTTGCGAGCACCGTTGCTCATCGCACGCATCCTCCCTCGGAGACGTTCGATCGCCTCATGCCCGAATGCTCATGGCCTCGCACAGACACACAGGCGAGGCGTAACGGGATGCCGAGACGCTACAGGCCAGATGGCGCAAACCTGCACCATGCCCGCGTCGCGTGGCACATTTCAGGTCCTGCGAATGCTGAAACGCTTGCTTTGTCGGATCTTACAGATCCGACGGGTCCTGCGAGTACAACGAAGAAATGGCGGCTGCGGGGAGAGAAGAGGGAACGCAGCCGGTGGTGCTGCTCAACCTATAAATGCTCGAAATCGCCCCAGGGCGCAATAGGAGTTTGGGACAGCTGGCGTAATGCTAACATCCAAGCGTCGATGCGCTACAGATCCTCCGCTCCGGCCGTGCGATTCAAGTGCATACCTTCGAGCGCGTTCGAGGCCACCAGCCGTCACTCCCGGGGTCCGCACGCTCACGTTCGGCCCGAAACGGGAGATCGCGACCCAGAGCCAGGGGCACAGCGACTCACTGTCGTGGACGTGTATTCAGGGGAGTGTGTGGCCATCGTGCCGCAAACGTCCTTTCGCGCAGAAGATGTCCGCCGCATCCTCAAGCGAGGCCGGCGAGCGCCGGGGCAAGCTGCCCACACTCATCTCTGTCGACAACGGGACTGAACTCACCTCGAGGGCGATTGATCACTGGGCCTACTGGGACCGGGGCCGACTGAACTTCATCCGGCCGGGCAAGCCTACGAACAACGCCTACATCGAGGCGTTCAACGGTAGCCTCCGACGTGAGTGTCTGTCGCAACACCGGTTTGTCGACTTGGACGACGCCAGAAAGATCCTATCCCGATGGAGAGAGGACTACAATAACAATCGGCCCCACAGCAGCTTGGGGCACCTGCCGCCCGTCCACTTCCGGGCCGGCGGCGCCTTCACCCCCACCCCTGGGAGGCTCGAAAACTTACCCGCATAGTGGACCAGCTTTCGGGTGAGGGGCAAGACGCTCGAAAACTTGCCCGCATGGTGGGCCAGGTTTAGGGTGAAGGGCAACACACCTGATCGCAATAAGCAAACGAGGTATTCTCAAAAGTTGTGGATCGCGTGACTTGATGGGATGAAAAAGGGCGGCGTATCCTTCCGCGTGAGCCCAACACACGAACACCCCGCTGGCAGGCGGGGGGAAGGAGACGCCACCCATGCT
>Ga0207864_1002167_pt1 | contig 19175 bp, 18 predicted proteins | sample HigsolmetaAR202D_FD_184834 | JGI IMG/M metagenome (GOLD analysis project Ga0207864, IMG submission 184834) | Ionic liquid and high solid enriched microbial communities from the Joint BioEnergy Institute, USA - AR20-2-D (SPAdes) (version 2) ... | reverse complement strand
CGGTGGGGCATGAGGGTCTCCTGGGCCGGGTGCAGATGTAGCAATCCACACCGAACCCGGAGACCCTCACTCACTACAAGATCATTTGAGCGTGTCCGCTCCGTTCGCAACCTCTGTGGTCAGTACACCTAGGCGCGGAGCTGACCTTCACGGCGGCCGGCCCGGCGCTGGAGGAGGACCGCCTGATGCGGGTGTCGGGCACCCGCACGGTCTCCGACTGCACCCGGTTCGTGCAGTTCGGCCACTGGTCGGGCACCCTGATCTTCCAGGGGGAGCGCGTGGAGTGCCGCTCGTGGACCGGCGTGCGGGACCGTTCCTGGGGGGTGCGCCACCAGGGCACGGCGGCCGAGGGCGACCGGCCGCCGGGGTCGATTTATGCGATCTGGTCGGTGGTGCACTTCGACGACTGCTTCCTTCAGGTGACCGTCCACGAGGACGAGCAGGGCAGAGGTCACGTCCGCTCCTGCGTGGAGGTGCCCCGCCTCGCCCCCGGCGACCCCCTGATCGCCGACGTGTCGTCCCTTCCGCGCACCGACAGCCTCACCTGCGACATCGACTACCGGCCCGGCACCCGCAGGCCACGGGCGGCGCGCATCGCCGTCGGTCCCCGCGGCGGTCTCGACTTGGAGCTGCGGTACGAGCCGCTGAGCACCTTCCAGATGAAGGGACTGGGCTACTACCACCCCGTGCACCGGCAGGGCGCGGCCACGAGCGGCGAGCGGGTGCACCGGGAGTCCTGGCGGCCGGCCGAACTCGACCCGCTGCGGGTGGAGAACGTGCACGCCCAGCAGCTGTCGATCGTCCGCCGCTCGGACGGCCGGGAGGGCGTCGGCGTCTTCGAGCACGTGGCCATCGGCCCGCACCAGCCGTCCGGCCTGCCGCCCGGGCTCAAGGCCCCCTCGCCCCACCGGCGGGGCTGTCAGTAGCGGGCCGGGCCGCCGTTGGCGCGGACGGCGTCTGCGGCGGCCCGGGCGAAGGCGCGGACGCGGGCGGTGGCGCCGGCCGTCCGCCACACCACGGCGACCTCGGTGGGCGGGGCGTCCTCGATCGGGACGAACGTGATGTCGGGGCGGGCGTAGTAGCGCTCCACGGAGGCGGCGACCGGGGAGATGCCCTGGCCGGCCGCGATGAGTGCGAGCAGTTCCTGGAAGGTGGCCACCGACTGTCCGCGGGGGATGGGCCGGCCGCTGGGCGTCTTGGGGGGCACGTGGAAGTCCCACCAGTACCGCGGTGCCGGCCCGGTCACGCCGAAGACCGTGCCGCGGGCCAGGTCCTCCAGGCGGACGCTCCGGCGGCGGGCGAACGGATGGCGGGCGGGGACGGCCAGGACGCGCGGCTCCGCCAGCACCACGGGCCCCACCGTCAGGTCGGGCTCCTCGACCGGCAGGCGGGTCAGCAGCACATCGACCTCCCCGTCGCGGAGGGGGCCGAGCGGGTCGGCGAAGTGCGTCTCCCGCATCCGGATCTCGCAGCCGGGATGCCGGGACCGGAACGTGTCCATGATCTTTTGGGTGAGCTCGCCGGCGCCCGAGCCGAGGAATCCCACGCGGAGGAGGCCCTCGACCCCCTTCGCCTCTGCGATGGCCCGCTTCACCGCCGCGTCCATCCGCCGGACGAGCGGCTCCAGCTCGGCATGGAGTCTCGCGCCCAGCGGGGTGAGGCTCACCCGGCGGCTGGTGCGTTCGAACAGCGGCGCGCCGATCTTGCGTTCCAGTTTCCCGATGATCTGGCTGACCCGGGCCTGGGACAGCCGCAGACGCTCGGCGGTGCGTCCGAAGTGCAGCTCTTCGGCCAGCACCAGGAAACTGTCGATCTCGTGCCGCTCCAGCATCGATAACTCTCGCTTATCCGTTGTGATCCGCTTCGCCATTGTTCCGGCCCGCCGCAGGGACGACGGTGCTGAGGGTCCGAAGCAGCGGAAAGGAAGCGGACTCAAGATGAGCTCACCGACCGAGGTCCCGGCGGAAAGGGGCATCGAGCAGAACGCGGCCGGCGGCGAGCCGCTCCCCGGGCCGGGGACGGAACGGATCCGCGGGCAGAGCCTGTGGGCACTGCTGGTGGCCATGGCCGGCACCTTCATGGCGATCATGGACTCGTTCATCGTGAACGTGGCGGTGCCGTCCGTCCAGGCCTCGCTGAACGCCACGTTCGCGCAGGTCGAGCTGGCCGTCAGCGGCTATGTGCTGGTGTATGGGCTGCTGCTGGTCACCGGCGGCCGCCTGGGCGACCTGTTCGGCGCCCGGAGGCTGTTTTTGACCGGGACGGCCGTCTTCACGCTGGCCTCGCTGGCCGCCGGGCTCGCCGGCGGCCCGGCGGCGCTGATCGCCTTCCGGGCGCTGCAGGCCGTGGGGGCGGCGATGTTCTACCCGCAAGTGCTGGCCCTCCTGCAGACGTCTTTCACCGGACGGGCCCGTGCCATCGCGTTCGCCGTCTTCGGCGCCACCATCGGGCTGGCCTCCATCGCCGGCCAGGTGATCGGCGGGCTGCTGATCCACCTGGATCTGTTCGGGCTGGGCTGGCGCAACGTGTTCCTGGTCAACGTCCCGCTCGGGCTGCTCACCCTGGCCGGCGCCGCCCGTGTCCTCCCCGCCGGACGCGCCGCCGGGCGGAGGGCGCGCCTGGATCCGGCCGGTGTCGCGCTGCTGAGCACCGCGCTGCTCCTGCTGTCGGTGCCGCTCACGTTCGGCCATCAGGCCGGCTGGCCGGCCTGGACCCGGATCTCGCTGATCGCCGCGGCGCCGGCCGCCGTCGCCTTCCTGGCCTGGGAGCGCGCTCTGGCCGCGCGCGGCGGTGACCCGCTGGTCGATCCCGCGCTGTTTCGGCGGCGGGCGTTCGCCGCCGGCAACGCGCTCGCGGTGGTCTTCTTCGCGGGCAACGCGGGCCTGTTCTTCGTTCTGACGCTGCAGCTGCAGAACGGCATGGGGCATTCGCCGATCGCCGCCGGCCTGACCTTCCTCCCGCTCGCGGCGGCCTTCGCGCTGGCCTCGCTGCTGGGGCCGCGTCTGGAGGCCCGGATCGGCCATCACGTGCTCACCGTCGGGTACGCCGCCAACGCCGCGGGCACCCTGGCCCTGCTGCTCACCGCCTGGAGCGCCGGGAGCGGCCTGACCGGCCGGCTCCTGTTGCCGGCGCTGGCCGTGATCGGCTTCGGCGAAGGGCTCGGGGTCAGCCTCCTGATCGGCACCGCGCTGCGCGGCGTGCCGGCCGAGGACGCCGGTGCGGCCGGCGGGGTGCTCGAGACGGCCGTGCAGATCGGCATGTCGCTCGGCGTCACCGTCCTCGGCCTGGTCTTCTCCGCCGCGCTCGGCGGCGATCACGAGGCCGCCGCGGACCCGAACGTCCATGCCGGGGCCTTCACCGTCGCGCTGGCCGGCAACCTGGTGCTCGCCCTGGCGGCGCTGGCCCTGCTGCCTGCGCTCGTGCGCAAACGGCGGGTCGCCGCGCGCGGTCACTGAGCGTTGGGCGTGCGCGGGAGCCCGGCATCCACCACCCGCCCCGTATCTACCGCCGTGCGACCTATGTCACACTAAATGCGCCTATTGATCAGTAACTAGGTACTTGCAGAGATCGGAGTGCCGGGTTGAGTGGATTCCGCAAAGCGATGTCGCTGCTCGGGACGGGGACGGTGCTGGGGGCGCTCATGGTCGGCGCGCCCGCACCGGCCTCGGCCGCCGAGGGGTACTCCTACCGGGAGGTGACGATCCCCGGGGCGGGCGGGGTGAAGCTGGACGGGAACGTGTTCGTCCCCAAGGGCAAGGGGCCGCACCCGGCGATCGTGTTCATCTCCAGCTGGTCGCTGGAGGACCACGAGTACATCGCACAGGCGGTGAAGTTCGCCGAGCGCGGTTACATCGTGCTCAGCTACACCGCCCGGGGGTTCTTCAACTCCGGCGGCGGGATCGATGTGGCCGGGCCGCTGGACATCGCCGACGGGTCCAAGGCCATCGACTGGCTGATCGCGAACACGCCGGTGGACCGGCGGCGCATCGGCTTCGGCGGGATCTCCTACGGGTCGGGGATCAGCCTGATGCTGGCGAGCAAGGACCCGCGGGTGTCGGCGGTCGTCGCGATGGACACCTGGGGCGACATGGTGGAGTCGCTGTATGCCGGGCAGACCCGGCACTCCCAGATCTACTACCTGCTGTTCGCCTCGGGACGGCTGACGGGGCGCTACAGTCCGCAGACCGCCCGCGTCATGGCCGACTACGAGGCCAACCGCAACATCCCGCAGGTCATCCGGTGGGGCAAGGAGCGCTCCCCCCGCACCTACCTGCAGGGCATCAACAAGCGCAAGGTGCCGGTCTACATCCTCAACGCCTACGGGGAGAGCCTCTTCCCGCCCAACCAGCTGCTGGACTACTTCGGCCGCCTGAAGGGCCCCAAGCGGCTGCGCCTGGGCATCGGGGACCACGCCTCCACCAGCCTCACCGGCGTCCTGGGGCTGCCGAACGCCGGCTGGCGGGACGCCCACCGCTGGTTCGACCGCCACCTGCGCGGAGTCCGCAACGGCATCGACAAGGAACCCTCGCTCCACTCCGAGGTCGCCTGGAGCCGCAAGGTCGAACGCGCCCGCTCCTGGGAGTCCTACCGCCGCGCCCCGGTGACCACCGCCCTGGCCAAGCGCTCCTTCCGGGCCGGTCAGGACACCGTGGCCAACGGCGGCATCGCCCTGCTCAGCGGTGGCGGGCAGACCTTCGGCGTGCCCATCACCGCCCCCACCAAGCGCATCTCCCGCCGCGACGCCGCGGTGTGGACGCTGCCGGCCCGCAAGAAGACCGTCCGCCTGCGCGGCATCCCCCGCCTGCAGGCGTCCGTCACCCCCAGCGGCAAGAGCGTCACCCTCATCGCCTACCTGTACGACGTGGACGCCAAGGGCACCGGACGGCTCATCACCCACAACGCGACGACCCTGCGCTCATCCAAGCCGGGCCGCACCCACCGCCTCTCCCTGCCGTTGCAGGCCACCGCCTATGACGTCCCGCGCGGCCACCGCATCATGCTGGTCGTCGACACCAAGGACCCCCTGTACTGGGACGCCACCGTCCCCGGCACGGTCAAGATGACCAACGCCCGCCTGACCCTGCCGGCCGGCTGACCGCCCGGGCGGGAGGCCGCCCCGCCGGGGGACGGCCTCCCGCCCGGGTGACTTCAGGTGAGTTTGAGGATGCGGGCGGCGTTGTCGTAGAGGAACTTCGGCCACACCGAGTCTTTGAAGGGGACGGCGGGCAGCTCGCGCATGATGCGGTCCAGCGTCAGGCCCATGGGGAAGTAGCCGGCGTAAAGGACCTTGTCGGCGCCGCGGGTGTTGGCGTAGTCGATGATCTCGCGCGGGTAGTGCTTGGGGGCGAAGGCGCTGGTGGAGTAGTGCAGGCCCGGCCACTTGAGCATGAGCTTGACGGCCAGGTCGGTCCAGGGCTCACAGCCGTGGCGGGTGACGAGGGTCAGCTCGGGGAAGTCGTACATGACCTCGTCCAGGTACTCCACCTTCTGCGGTTCCATCCGCACCCGGGGGCCGGGCACCCCGGCGCACACGAAGATGGGCAGGTCCAGCTCCACGCACTTGGCGTAGATCGGGTACATCTTCTTGTCGTTGATGGCGACCTGCGGGAACGTCCCGGCGGGGAAGACGTCCACGGCGCGGATGCCGTACTCGGCGTGCATGGCGACGATCTCGCGGACGGCGTCCATGCCCTTGTTGGGATCGACGCTCAGGCAGCCGACGAACCGGTCGGGGTGCTCGCGCACCGCGCGTCTGCCCTCTTCGCTGCGGAGGCCGACCAGGCCGACGGAGATGCCGTGTTTGTCCATCTCCGCCAGCGTCACCGCGACCGGGTCCTCTTGCAGTCCCTCGTGGTCGGGAATGTCCTTGAACATGTAGCCGGCCGGCATCTTCAGCCGTTCCCTGGACTCGGCGTCCTTGGTCTGCCGGGTGATGTGGGCGTAGGCCTGCTTCGGGTCCCGCATCGGGAACCCGATCATCGTGTCGATGATCGGCTGCCCCTCGGGGATGGGCATGTGATCACTCCCCCTCGGCTCGTCGGGTGATCAGTTCCCGGAACGGTACGTCACGGCCGGGCGATCGTTCTCGGGGCAGTCCCAAGATCCATTCAGCGATGGCGAGGCGCCGGGTTTCGCCGGTGCCGCGGCCGCTGCCGCCAGGCACCGCGCTCGAGGGCGTCAGGCCGGCCAGCAGGCTCAAGAGCATTCGATGGCCAGGGCGAGCCCGGCGGCGGCCCGGGCGCGGCGGGCCATGAGCAGCCTCATGATCGAACCTTCGGGGCCGGGCGGCCGTCCCCGGTTCAGCGCGGCCCGCAGCCCCAGGACGCACAGCACCTCGCGAGGGTGTGCACGTGGGCCAGGCGCCGCTGAGCACCGCGCCCGGCAACGACCTGCACCGCCACCTGGCCGACGAGGCGCATGCGATGGAGCTCGGCTCGCACAGCCCCGGATTCCGGGAGGACATGGGCGCCTTCGCCGAGCGCCGCTCCCCCGGCCTCGGCGGCCGGTGAGTCCGGCCGGGCGGGGCGCCGGCAAACAGACCAGGAACAAGATCCGGACGTGCCTTTACTCCTCCGTCCCCGTGCGACGGGCCTTCCCCGTGATGTCATGTGGAGGTGAGCGGATGGAGGAGGCGGACGAACCGGATACTGGCCTCGGTCACCGGATACCGGCTGACCAAGGCGGCGGCTCCGCAGCGGCCTCCGAAGGCGGAGAAGAAGCGTCCGAAGGCTGGAAAAGACAAGTTCCCGGCCGACTTCGATGAGGACTACCGCGCCATCATCAAAGCCGTCCGCCCGTACACGATGACGGGCAACGCCAAGCTGCACGCCCTGATCACCGCGACCCGCTACATCCACGACCATGCGGTGCCCGGCGCGATCGTCGAGTGCGGGGTGTGGCGGGGCGGCAGCATGCACGCCGTGGCGCGGACGCTGGACATGGCCGGCGACCACTCCCGGGACCTGTACCTGTTCGACACCTTCGAGGGCATGCCTCCGCCGTCCGGGCACGACCTGCGGCACGACGGCCGCTCCGCCGCCCACCTGCTGGCCGCCTCCGACCGCACCGCCGGCGTGTGGGCCTACGCCTCACTGGAGGACGTCCAGGAGGGGTTCGCCCAGGTGCCCTACCCGGCCGAGCGGATCCACTATGTGCAGGGCCCGGTGGAGGAGACCGTCCCCGCCAAAGCGCCCGAGCAGATCGCGCTGCTGCGGCTGGACACCGACTGGTATGCCTCGACCAAGCACGAGCTGGAGCACCTGTATCCGCGCCTGGTCTCCGGGGGCGTGCTCATCATCGACGACTACGGGTACTGGAAGGGCGCGCGCAAGGCCACCGACGAGTTCCTCGAGCGCACCGGCGAGCGCCTGCTGCTCATCCGCATCGACACCGGCCGGATCGCCGTCAAACCCTGACTCCGGGACGTCCCTCGGCCCCGGCTGCGGCCCGGGAGAGGCTCAGTCCACCGTCCGGCGGGGCTCGCGTTTTCCGGCGAAGACGGCCGGGCCTTCGGTCTGGTCGGGGTGGCCCCACAGCCCGCCGGGCCGGTCCGCCCGCAAGCGTTGAGGACCACCACGCCGAACTTGTCGCGGAAGCGCCAGACCTGGGCGGGGTGATCGAGCGGACGCCCCTGAGCGGCCCCAGCGCAGTCGATGAGAACATCCTGGCCGAACGGGTGCCCGGCCCGTCCAGGGAACCCGGCCCACGGGAGGGCGGGCCGTGGCGGAAGGTCCCCCGCGGCCGGGCGGCCGTCCCGGGCGGTGGGTCACTCCTTGACCGCGAAATGGACGGTTTGCGCGTCCAGCAGGAACACATCGGGACGGCGGCGCAGCCCCGCCGGGTCGTCGGGATCCAGCAGGCGGTCGAGGGTGGCCAGGTCCTCGGCCGGCAGGTGCTCGGCGGTGGCCTCCCGTTCGCGTTCCAGCATGGCGATCAGGTGGTCGCGGACCTTCGGCGGGACGGGGGCCGGCAGGTCGAGCAGGAAGCTGCGGGTGCCGGCGGGTTTCAGGCCGGCGGCGGCCAGCAGGGCGGGCCAGTCCTCCACCTCGTGCCGGGCATCGGGCAGCGCCGAGCGCATCGCGGCGAACCACTCCTCCCGGGCGGCCTCCAGCCGGGCCTGCAGGCCGGGACGGCCGATGCCGATGTCGCGCGGCAGCCAGCGGGCGGGCAGGCCGCCTTCCAGCAGGACGAGCAGACCGCCGGCGGCCATGGCGCGCGCCGCGGCGGCCAGGGCGGCCTTCTGGTCGCCCACGTGGTGCAGGGAGTGGCCGAACCAGACCACATCGGCCCCCGCCAAGCCGGCGAAGGCGTCGGGGATCTGGCCGAGCAGGGTGCGGACGCGCAGGTCCGCCGCATCAGCGCGCCGCTGCGCGCGTTCCAGCAGCGCCGGGGCGTTGTCGAGGGCGACGACCTCGGCGCGGGGGAAGGCTTCGGCCAGGGCGCAGCTGACCACGCCGGGTCCGCTGCCGGCGTCGATGATCAGGGACGGGTCGGGCATGCGCTCGCGCACGGCGTCGATGATCTGCGCATACAGCGGACGGTAGACCTCGGCGCGGAGTTCGATGGACTCGCCCATGGCGTTCCAGTCGAGGTCCTTGCCGTGGCCGTGGTGGTGAGAGTGATCGCCCATGCCTTTCTTCCCCTCGGCTCGCTCCGTGCGCCGCGCCCTCTGTCAGCGTAGGCGGGCGGGAAGGACGAGGGGGTGTTTCAGAGGCGGACGATGTGGCCGCCGTCGACGGCGATGATCTGGCCGGTCACCCAGCTCGCCTCGTCCGACAGCAGGAACTTCAGCGCGCCCACGTGGTCGGCGGGGGTGCCCATGCGTTTGATCATCAGGCCCTGGACCATGGGGTCGATGAGCTCGGCGGGCACCACCCGGCGGGTGGCGGCGGTGTCGGTGGGGCCGGGGGCGATGGCGTTGACGCGGATGCCCATCCAGCCCAGCTCGGCGGCCAGGTTGACGGTCAGGCTGTTGAGGGCGGCCTTGGCGATGGAGTAGAAGCCGCCGGCCATCCAGGCGGCGGTGGAGGACTGGTTGACGATCGCGCCGCCGCCGCGTTCGCGCATCGCCTTGTGAACGGCGCGGGTGCAGTGCAGCGCGCCGTCCATGTTGACCGCCATGAAGCGGCGGTAGTAGCCCAGGTCCACCTTCATCAGGGACTCGATCTGCATGCCGCCGTAGATGGCGGCGTTGTTGACCAGGTAGTCGATGCCCCCGTACGCGGCGACGGCGGCGTCGGCCATGGCCTGGGCGCTGGCGGGGTCGGCCACGTCCACGACGACGGCACGGGCGGTGCCGCCGGTGGCGGCGATCTCCTTGGCGACCCGCTCGGCCTGCTCGCCGTTGAGGTCGGCGACCACGACCTTGGCGCCCTCGGCGGCCAGGGCCTTGGCGTACGCCTCGCCTATGCCTTGACCCGCGCCGGTGACGATGGCGACTCTGTCTGCGAAGCGCATCGACGCCTCCTCGGTGGCCGGGACGGACCCGCACTCTCGCGCCATTGGCGGCCCTGAATTTTGCCGATAATATATATCATTAAGTTTTCAAATCGGGCCGGCGGTGCCGCGTCGACCGGAAGGGGCCGCGATGGCGGACGGGCAGGCAGACATCGCGCGCGAAGAGCGGATGCTGATCGGCGGACGGTTGGTGGAGGCCCGCGACGGAGGCGTCTTCCCCAACGTCAACCCCGCCACCGAGGAGGAGATCGGCGTCACCGCCGACGGCACCGCCGCCGACATGGACGCCGCGATCGCCGCCGCCCGCCGCGCCTTCGACGAAACCGACTGGCCGCGCGATGTGCGCTTTCGCGTCCACTGCCTGCGCCAGCTGCAGCAGGCGCTGACCAAGCACGCCGAACGGCTGCGCGCCACCATCGTCGCCGAGGCCGGCTCACCGGTGACGCTGACCCACGGCGCCCAGCTCGACTCCCCCATCGAAGGGCTCGGCTGGGTCGCCGACCTGGCCGAAAACTACGCGTGGACCACCGACCTGGGGGTCGCCGAGCCGTACGGCATCCGCTCGCGCCGGCTGCTGCGGCGCGAGCCGATCGGCGTGGTCGGGGCGATCACGCCGTGGAACTTCCCCATGCAGATCAACCTCGCCAAGATCGGTCCCGCCCTGGCCGCCGGCAACACCGTGGTGCTCAAGCCCGCCCCCGACACCCCGTGGACGGCCACGCTGCTGGGCCGGCTGGCCGCCGAGGAGACCGACCTGCCGCCGGGGGTGCTCAACGTGGTGCCCTCCTCCCGGCACGAGCTGGGCGCCCAGCTGGCCGAGGACCCGCGGGTGGACATGATCTCCTTCACCGGCTCCACCGCGGTGGGCCGCTCGGTGATGGCCGCCGGAGCCGCCACCATCAAGAAGGTCTTCCTGGAGCTGGGCGGCAAGTCGGCGCTGCTGGCGCTGGACGACGCCGACATGCGCGCGGTGGTCGGCAACGCCGCCTTCCAGATCACCACCCACGCCGGGCAGGGCTGCGCCATCCTCACCCGGCTGGTGCTGCCGCGCTCCCGCTACGCCGAGGGCCTGGAGATGCTGGTGGAGACGCTGCGCGAGTGGCCCTATGGCGACCCGGCCGACCCGGGCACCCTCATGGGGCCGCTGATCAACGAGCGGCAGCGGGAGCGGGTGCTGGGCTACATCGACAAGGGCGTCGCCGAGGGCGCCCGCCTGGTGCTCGGCGGCGGCGTCCCCAAGCACCTGCCCACCGGCTACTACGTGGAGCCGACCGTGCTGGCGGAGGTGGACGAGAACGCCACCGTCGCCCAGGAGGAGATCTTCGGCCCGGTGCTGTGCGTGCTGGCGCACGACGGGGACGACGATGCGGTGCGGATCGCCAACAACTCCCGCTACGGCCTGTCGGGCATGGTGATCAGCGCCTCGGCCGAGCGCGCCCGCGCGGTCGCCGACCGGGTCCGCACCGGGACGATCTCGGTCAACGGCGGCCTGTTCTACGGGCCCGACGTCCCCTTCGGCGGCTACCGGCAAAGCGGGGTGGGCCGGGAGAGCGGCGTGGCCGGGTTCGAGGAGTACCTGGAGATCAAGGCCATCGCCGAGCGCCTCTGACCGGCCCTGGGGCTGCGGAAAGGCCGGGTACCCGATGAACAGCAGATCTCTGGCGGGCGGGCGGCCGGTGACCGCCGGGGCCTCCGCCGGCATCGGCCGCCCGCTCCCCGGAGTGATCGCCACCGCGACCGGCCCGCCCGGCGCCGGGTTCGGCCACCTCGCCCTGCGCTCGCCGTCCCCGGCCACCGGCCCCTTCGACAGCGCCCCGGGTCTGCCGCCGGCGCAGGCCGCCACCCCCGAGCAAGGAGCCGCCCATGGTTGAGTACAACCCGTTCAACCGGGAGATCGTGCACAACCCCTTCCCCGTCTATAAACGGCTGCGCGATGAGGCGCCCGTCTACCACAACCCCGAGATCGGGTTCTGGGCGTTGTCGCGCTATGAGGACGTCATCGCCGCCCACCTGGACACCGACACCTTCTCCAGCGCGCACGGCGTCACCATCGAGGGCGTCGACCGGGGCGCCCCGTTCCTGATCGTCAAGGACCCGCCCGAGCACACCCTGCACCGCAAGATCGTGGCGCGGATGTTCACCCCCCGCCGCATCGCCCGGCTGGAGCCGTTCGTGCGCGCCACCGCCGCCGAGCTGCTGGACCGGGTGCGCGATGCCGACCGGTTCGACCTGGTGCAGGACTTCTCCTTCCGGCTGCCGCTGGAGGTCATCAGCGAGCTGATCGGCATCCCGGTGTCGCTGCGCGAACGCGTCCACGAGCTCAGCGACCGGATCGCCGCGCGCACCGAGGAGGGCACCCCCGAGGACGCCTACCGGGCCGGCGCCGAGCTGTGGGAGCTGCTGGCCGGGCTGGTCCGGGAACGCCGCCGCGACCCCGGCGACGACGTGATCACGCTGCTGATGAACACCCAGGTGGAGGACGAGGACGGCCGGATGCGCTCGCTGAGCGATGAGGAGCTGGCCTTCCGTTTCCTGGAGCTGGCCTTCGCCGGGCACGAGACGGTCGCCAAGCTCATCCCCAACGGCGCCATCGCCTTGACCTGGTACCCCGACCAGCGCCGCGAGCTGGTGGCCGACCCGTCACTGATCCCCAACGCGGTGGAGGAGATGCTGCGCTGGGATCCGCCCTCGCACTACCAGGGCCGCTGGACCACGCGCGAGGTGGAGCTGCACGGCGTCACCATCCCGGCCGACCAGCGCGTCATCCTCCTGACCGGGTCGGCCGTCCACGACGAGCGCAAATACCCCGAGCCGGAGCTGTTCGACATCCACCGCGACATCGACCGGCACGTCAGCTTCGGCTTCGGCCGCCACCTGTGCCTGGGCGCCTCCCTGGCCCGGCTGGAGACCCGGGTGGCCTTCGAGGAGCTGCTCAAGCGGTTCCCCGACTTCGGCTTCGACGAAAGCGGCGTGCAGCGGCACTACTCCAGCAACGTCCGCGGGCTGTCCAGCCTGCCGCTGGTCATCGAACGGACCGCGGCGACCGTGTGAGCCCGCCCATCCCCCATTCCACCCCCCGTCCGGGAAGGGAGCACCGGCGATGCCCGACCACCCCGTCAACGACGCCATCAACCTGCTCAGCGGGGAGTTCTGGGGCCGCAACCCGCACGAGGAGCTGCGCTGGATGCGCCAGAACGCCCCCGTCTACTACGACGAGAACTCCGGGGTCTGGGGGATCTCCAAGTACGCCGACCTGAAGATGATCTCCCGGACCCCGCAGGTGTTCTCCAACGCCCACGGCATCCGCCCCGACGCCCCGGCCATGGCGATGATGATCGACATGGACGATCCGGCGCACAAACTGCGGCGCAAGCTGGTCAGCGCCGGGTTCACCCGGCGCCGGGTGGCCGCCCAGGAGGGCTATCTGCGGCGGGTGTGCGATGAGATCATCGACGGGGTGTGCGAGCGGGGCGAGTGCGACTTCGTCGCCGACATCGCCGCCCAGCTGCCGCTGATCGTGATCGGCGACGCCCTCGGCTTCGCCCCCGAGGACCGGCCGCTGCTGCTGAAGTGGTCCGACGACATGGTGCGGGCGCTGACCGGGGGCGATGACCCGCGGCTGCTGACCGACGCCGCCGAGGCGTTCGCGGGGTTCACCGAGTACGCCGCGCGCGCCATCGAGCAGCGCCGCACCGACCCGCGCGATGACCTGCTGAGCGTGCTGGTCCACGCCGAGGTGGACGGCGAGCGGCTGGACCGCGACTCGCTGGTGCACGAGGCGCTGCTGATTCTCATCGGCGGGGACGAGACCACCCGGCACGTCATTTCCGGCGGAATGTACCAGTTGTGCATCCATCCCGATCAGCGCCGCAAATTGCTCGACGACCCCGGGAAGATCCCCGCGGCGGTGGAGGAAATGTGCCGATGGGTTTCCCCCGTCAAGAACATGAACCGCACCGCCACCCGTGACTTCGAGTTGCGCGGCCAGCTCATCCGAGAGGGCGACAAGGTGCTGCTGCTGTACCCGTCAGCCAATCGGGACGAGGAGGTCTTCGACGACCCGTTCCGTTTCGATATCGAACGCTCTCCCAACGACCACATCGCCTTCGGCAACGGCCCGCATTTTTGCCTGGGCAACAGCCTGGCCCGCCTGGAGATGAAGGTGATGTTCGAGCAGCTGCTGGCGCGGCTGCCCGACATCGAGCCGGTGGAGGAGGGCGAACCGCCCCACCGGCCGGCCAACTTCGTCTCCGGTTATGAGACCTTCAAAGTCCGTTTCACCCCCTCCCCCCGAATGGCGGCTTGATGGACGTCCTTCCCGAACTTGGTTTCTACGGCCTGGCCGGTCACACCTCCACCCCGCGCGACCTGCTGGACCAGGTCCGCGACGGAGAACGGCTGGGGCTGGGCGCGGTGTTCTTGTCCGAGCGTTTCACCACCAAAGAGGCGGCCACTTTGTCGGGGGCGGCCGGGGCGGTCAGCGAGCGGATCGGCATCGCCACCGCGGCCACCAACCACAACACCCGCCACCCGCTGCTGACCGCCACGTTCGCCACCACCATGCACCGCCTGACCGGCGGGCGGTTCGCCCTGGGCCTGGGACGCGGTTTCGACCTGCTGTTCGATGTGATGGGGCTGCCGCGCATCACCATGGCCCAGCTGGAGGACTTCATCGGGATCATGCGGCGGCTGTGGCGGGGCGAGGCGGTGGCCGGCCACGACGGGCCGGCGGGCCGCTTCCCCTACCTGCGCCAGGACCCGTCCTTCGACGAGGACATCCCGATCATGCTGGCCGCCATCGGGGAGCGGACGCTGGAGTTCGCCGGGTCGGTGGCCGACGGGGTGGTGCTGCACACCTTCTTCACCGACGAGACGCTGGCCCGGTCGGTGGCGGCGGTGCGGCGCGGCGCCGAAAAGGCCGGCCGGGACCCCGAGTCGGTGCGGGTCTGGTCGGTGCTGGCCACCGTCGGCGACCACCTGGATGAGGAGGCGCGGCTGCGCAAGCTGGTCGGACGGCTGGCGACCTACCTGCAGGGCTACGGGGACCTGCTGGTGCGGGTCAACGGCTGGGACCCGCGGGTGCTGGAACGGTTCCGGGCCGATGAGCTGGTGCGCGGCTTCCCCGGCGCCTTCGATGCGATCGCCACCACCGAGCAGCTGGAGCACGTGGCCACGCTGCTGCCCGAGGAATGGCTGGCCGCCTCGGCGACCGGCAGTCCCGAAAACTGCGCCGAGCGCGTGGTGGAGCAGTTCTCGGCGGGCGCCGACGGCGTCATCCTGCACGGCGTCACCCCCGCCGAGGCAGAGCCGGTGGTGGCGGCCTACCGCAAGATCCGCCCGGCCGGCATGCCGTCCGGCCCCGACCTGAACCCTGGACGACGATGAACGCACACGTGCCCTCCGGCCCCGACGAGCTGACCCCCGAATGGCTGAGCCGGGCGCTGGGCGCCGAGGTGACCTCGGTGTCCTGGGAGCGGGTCGGCTCCGGGCAGATCGGCGCCTGCTACCGGCTCACCCTGAAAGGCGAGGAGAAGGTCCCGGCGCGCCTGGTCGCCAAGATGGCCTCCGAGGACCCCACCACCCGGGCGTTCCTGGCCTCCGCCTACCGCACCGAGGTGCTGTTCTACCGGGATGTGGTCCCGACCGTGGCGGTGCGCACCCCCCGCTGCCACTACCAGGCGATCGCCGACGACAACTCCGCGTTCGTGTTGCTGCTGGAGGACATGGCCCCCGCCGAGCAGGGCGACCAGCTGGCCGGGTGCACCCCGCAGCAGGCCGCCGCGGCCGTGACCAACCTGGCCGGGCTGCACGGGCCGCGCTGGTGCGACAAGACCCTGACGGAGATCCCGTGGCTGAGCGTCGTCACCGAAGACGACGCCGCCGTCCTCACCGAGGTCTTCGCCCCCGCGGTGGACGCCTTCGTCCAGCGCTTCACCGGCCGGCTATCGGATGAGGACATCGACACGCTGCGCCGCGTCGCCGACCGCATCGCCGCCTGGGCGGTGGCCCGCCCCGAGCGGTTCGGCCTGGTGCACGGCGACTACCGGCTGGACAACCTGCTGTTTGCTCCCCCGCCGCAGCAGACGGTGACGGCGGTGGACTGGCAGACGCTCAGCATCGGCCACCCGGTGCGCGACCTGTCCTTCTTCCTGGGCACCGCCATGGATCCCGCCGAGCGCTCCGCGCACGAGCGCGCCCTGGTGGAGACCTACCACACCGCTTTGACCGGTTACGGGGTGGACGACTACGACCTGCAGTCCTGCTGGGAGGACTACCGGTTCGGCGCGCTGCAAGGCCCCCTGATCACGGTGCTGGGCTGCGCGGTCGGCACCCCCACCGAGCGCGGTGACCGGATGTTCTTGGCCATGACCCGCCGTTCCTGCGCCGCGATCCGCGAGCTGGGCTCCCTGGAACTCATCTGAGCCCGGAGACCGCATGTTCCACTGCCAGAACCCGGAGTTATGAGCGGCGCGACGCCGTCGCCCGGGTGACGCCCAACGCGATCGACCTGCAGACGATGGAGGAGATCGCTAACTGCCGGCAGGCGCTGCGCGACGACGACAGCGTCCGCCTCGTCGTGCTGACCGGCGCCGGGGAGAAAGCCTTCACGGACCGCAACGCCACCTCCCTGGCGCACCCCGCTGCGCCTGGGCGACCGCCTGCCGCCCAAGACCGCCGGCGACCTGCGGAAGCCGGTGATCGCCGCGGTCGACGACATGGCCTGCGACAGGGCGTTCTACCTGGTGGGGGGAGGCGGAGTTCATCATCTCCGCCGAGCACGCCACCTTCTTCAAGCCGCACAACGCCTGAGGCATGTCGGCGGTGCTGGAGCCGATGCCGCAGCGGATGCCGCCGGCAAGGTCATGCGCATGACGCTGATGGGTTCCCACGAACGCCTCAGCGCCCACCGCGCCCGCGAGATCGGCCTGGTCCAGGAAGTGGTCCCCGCCGCCGAGCCGCACCAGGCCGCCCCCGCCATGCGCAACGACGCCGAGGGCATCCTGCTGTGGGCGGTCCCCTCCTGGAAGGAGTGGGCCGAGGTCGAACGGGACGAGGCCGCGGGGCGTTCCCGGCTGCTGAACCGGGCCGCTCCGCTGATCCGCGACCGGCGGTGCATCCTCCTGGCCGGCTCTCCGCTGTGCCCGTTCCGCACCGGCCGCCTGCCCCCGTGCGAGGACCGCGCCGACTGGTCCGGCTGACCTCCGGTCCTTGGGACGGGGAGTGCTCCGGGCGGGAACGGCGTGTTGAAAAGGCTCAGTCCAGGCGGGACAGTACGTTGTCGGCGGCCGAGGCGTCGCGCAGCAGGGCGTCGAAGGCGGCGCTCTCGCGTTCCATGGCGCGGCGGACGCCGTCGCGGTGGGCCTCGGTGACCAGGCGTTTGGTGGCCAGCAGGGAGCGCAGCGGCTTGGCGGCGATCTGCCGGGCCAGCTCGTGCGCGGTATCCAGCAGGGTGTCCGGGGGGCAGGTGCGCAGGGCCAGGCCCGAGGCGACGGCCTCCTCGGCGGTGATCCACTCGCCGGCCAGCAGGGCCAGGGCGGCCCGCTGGTGGCCCATGCGCAGCGGCAGCAGGTAGCTGCTGCCGGCCTCCGGGGCGACGCCCATGGTGGTGAAGGGGGCCAGCAGACGGGCGCCTTCGGCCAGCAGCACCAGGTCGCAGTGGGCCAGGATGGTCAGCCCCAGCCCCACGCCGGTGCCGTTGACGGCGGCCACCAGCGGTTTGGGGAAGTCCACCAGGACGTCCATCAAGGTGGTGAAGCCCTTGCCGGCGTCCCCGACCGGCTCGCCGGCGGCGTGGGCGCGGGCGATGTCGGCCATCTCCTTCAGGTCGGTGCCGGCGGTGAAGGTGCGGCCGGTGCCGGTCAGCAGCACCACCGAGATCTGATCGTCGGTGGCGGCCTCGGTCAGGGCGTCGGCGACCGCCAGGTAGAGGGTCTCGTTGAAGGCGTTGGCCGCCTCGGGCCGGTTGAAGACCAAGGTGCGCACCCGCTCCCGGTCTTCGATCCGCAGCACGTCGTTCGTCATGATCGATCCCTTCTGGTGCTGCCGCGCCCTTGGCGGTGACCGTAATCAATATTATATTTTTTTACTCACCAGTAACACTGCTGGCAACAGGGCGGATATGCGACCTGCCCGGCCGTCGTCCTCGCCGCGCCCGAGGCCGACGGCCGGGGCACCAGAACCCGCGGCACACGGACCGCCAGGGGCCGGACTTCGCCGGGCAGACGCACTGGACCTTGATCCTGGAGGAGCCGACCCCGGCGGGAGAAACAGCGGGTGGTTTTCCGCAGCGGGCCGCCGGCCGGCCGGGGAACGACTTGGAAACGGTCATCGGCAACGTCACCGAGCTGTCGATGGCCCTGCCCACCACGACCTTGCGCCGGCCGAGCCGCAAGGCGCGCTCCTAAGAGCCCCGCCCGCCGACGGCGGCGACGGTGAGCAGGCCGATGGGGACGGGCGCCCAATGCGTGACGGCGCGGAAGATCAGCACGCCCGACATCGCGCCCGCGGTCTCCACGCCGGTGGCGGCCAGCAGGGCCACCAGGGCCGCTTCGGTGGAGCCGAGCCCGCCGGGGCCCGGGACGGCGCCTCCCACGGCGGCGCCGATCATGTAGACCACGATCAGGGTGCTGAACCGGCTCCAGGAGGCGGTGCCGGGGACCGCCAGCACGCTGAGCGCGAACGCCACGCCCATGACCAGCGTGGTGGCGGCGGAGGCGACCAGCATGACCGCCAGATCCCGGGGGCGCCGCAGCAGCTGCGCCCCGGCGGCCAGCGGGCCGCGCAGCCACTCCCCCAGCCTCCCCCGCAACGCCCAGGCCGCCACCGCACCACAGGCCACGGCGACGGCCGCCACGGCCAGGAACGGGCCGGCCTTGCCGCGCAGCCACTCCCCCACTTGCGCCGACAGCACACCGCCGCCGGTGCCCACCGCGATCGGGGTCACCACGGCGAACAGCGCCAGGTCGGCGAGCGCGCCGCCGATCTGCAGCATGCCGGCCAGGGCCAGCGCCCGGGAGGCCGGGACGCCCCGGCCGGCCAGGTAGCGGGCGTTGACCGCCACGGTGCCCAGCCCGCCCCCGGTGATCCGGTTGGCCGTCGCCGCGGTGAACTGCGCCATCGTCGCCTGCAGCGGGGGCAGCCGCTGACCGGCCGCGCCGCCCAGGGCCACCGCCGCCAGCCAAAAATGCACCGCCACGAGCAGCACCAGCACCGGCACCACCGCCCAGTGCGCATCGGCCAGCGCCGCGACCGCCCCGCGGACCGTGGCGGCGGCCTCGCCGTTGGACAGTCCCCAGTACGTCCCCGCCGCCAGCAGCACCCCGGCCGCCGCCCATCCGACGCCCCGGCCCGGCCATGGCCGGATACCGTGGCGGGTCACGGTGGGGCCGTGGCCGGAGGACCTCTCCGCGGGTCGATGACCGGCTGGGATGACATCCTGCACCATCGTTTTCCCCTCGACGACCGAGCTGTGGGCTTTCGGCCCCGGCGTGCTTGAAAAGGCCCAATGCCAGCAAACCCTTTCCCGTCGTCGGAAACAGTGGTGCGGCCTTGCCAATCGGGGGTGGGGCCAGCACCACCATCTCGGGTACAGCCACCGTCACCCGGCCGGTGCCCGCTGCGTGAGCGGTGAATCCTCATCGGCGGGCGGTGTTCACGTCCACCCTGCCGTGTCCGGGTCGTGTTCATACGGCCATGCTCGCCGGAGCGGCTCGACCGTC
>Ga0207864_1002163_pt1 | contig 19232 bp, 19 predicted proteins | sample HigsolmetaAR202D_FD_184834 | JGI IMG/M metagenome (GOLD analysis project Ga0207864, IMG submission 184834) | Ionic liquid and high solid enriched microbial communities from the Joint BioEnergy Institute, USA - AR20-2-D (SPAdes) (version 2) ... | reverse complement strand
CTGAAGCGTTTCGTCGACGACGACACCCGCTACGACCAGTTCCTGTGCCCGGCCCCGCGGCCGAACCGGCAGATCAGCGAGTACCGCGACACCTGCCCCCACTCCTGACCCTCTTTCCGCTCGCCGCTCCACAGGTGAGATGAGCCTTTTGCGACACGCCGTTTCCGCAGGACGGAGTGTCGCGGCCGGGAGTAACACCGTGACCTGGCATGACCCGGAAGGGGGAACTGCCGAGGCTCGGTTCTCGGCGCCCGAAGGCACGTGTCGAAAAGACTCGATACGGGGGCATCGCGGGTAAGGACGGTGGGAGAGAGCAGGGGCACGCACCGCGTCACAGCCCCGCCAGGGCTTCTCAGAATCCCCCCGGGGCGAGAAGTCCTTCCCTGACCGGCCCGCATGTTGAGGGCGGCCCCAACCGGTGGGCCGCCCTCAACATGCATGCGGGGCGGGACCGCCGCCGTGCGGCTTTGCCCGAAGATTCCGCTGCGGTGCTCGACTGTGCGAGTACGTTCCCTGGGGCAGGCCGGAACCGCCTGCTGGTCAGACCCCTGTGTATCGGACGCAGCGTCTGCCCGCACAGGCTTTGACCGGCTTCGGCTCGGCCCGACATGCAGGGACGGGAACTAGTGGGGTGCGGCTGTCCCGGTGCCGGATCCAGATCCTCAAGCGGCGCCTTCGACACGGTCGGTCACCCTGGGGCGACGCCCGTCCGAGTGGGCGCCGCGTCTATGACCCGCTGCGGGCCGGCGTCCCGGCATAAGCAGCTCACTTGTTTTTCTCTTTCTCCTTCAGTTTCAGGAAGGCCAGGTTGCTTTCGTATTCGACAATGGTGCGCCCATATCTATTGACGAGGCTGAGATAAAAAAGGGCGGGAGCGGTGGGGGCCCACAGGTTCCGCCGTTCACGGTCGTAGATGAAGCTTACGACGTCCTGGGGGTTGAACGGGATCAGCTGGTGCTCGGCGTGCTCGAACTTGTCCGCGACTCCGCGGCTGCGGCGGGCCCTGAACTCGTCCCCGGTGAGGGTGTGCAGTTCGGCGATGAACAAGGCGCCCCACTGGTTCCGCCGGTCGACAGTCAGTCCGAGCATCGCAAGGTCGTACTCGGACTTTTCCAGGGCGAGTTCTTCGCGTACTCCGCGCCGCGCCACGTCATAGATATTGGGCGCATTGCGGGCCTGTGAGTCGATGTCCCGGGAGAGCGCTTCGTTGGCGGAAGAGTTCCAAAACCCGGGATGAGACCCCACCGCACGGCCTCGCCGCGAGAAGATGATTTTGTTGTCCGCGGTCACCACGGCGATGTTCGTGCCGAAGCTCGACGACATGAAGGCGGGCACGTCGAGGGGATCGTTCGGATCGAGGTAACGGCTGCGTGGCGTCGTGCCGTCGGCGAACTCTCGTTCGAGTTGCTGTGCGGCCAGGAACGAGTAGTAGTCGGAGTTCTTGACCCTGATCGTGATGATCGGCGCCTCGGTGACGGGGTGCCTGCTGATCACGATGTTGTCGATGGCGTAGCGGTTGCCGTTCCAGAAGTAATCCTCGCCGCGTTCCCGCCGGGCCCGTTGCTCCTCTTCGATCTCCTGCCTCCAGGCCTGGATCTCCGGCGGCAGCTTTATCGACTGGTGGCTGACTATGATGTGGACGTCCTCTTCCCGGATGATGTTGGCCCCATCCCCTTCGACGATGATCACCGGTGCCCAGAACGGCCCCCAGCGGAAGGCCTCATCGCGCCATGCCCAACCGGCCGTCGGGTCTTCGACCTGCCACTCCTGCAGCGCGGTTGCGACCTTTTCCGGAAAGTCCTCCTCTGCCGTCGAACCCGCCGTCTGGTCGGAGGACGCCAGGGCGGTGATCTGGCTCGGCCTGGTGTAGGCGCGATTGCGGAAAAGAGTGATCGAGCCGCCGAGCCCCCGGTTCCCCTGCTCCGGTGAGGGGAGCCCGTTCGCCTTCAGCCGGGAGTTCACCTCGCGGAATATCGTCATCATGTCCAAGAGCGGAGGGGCTCCTGGAATTCCCTCTTTGAGGACTTGGAGCAGCGCCCCGGTGAAGGCCGTGTGCGTCGCTCCCGTTGGAGCCGTGGAAATCTTGTGGGCGGCGCTGGAGGTCATGACGAACGTCCCGCGCACCAGCGCCCAGTTAGCCAGTTCTTCCGGTCCCATGGTGCCGGTGACCGCCCGTCCGCTGAAGCAGCAATCGAGGAGCACCACCTTGCGGACCGCTTTGCACTCGCGCAGCTCGTGGGCGATCCAGTCGTAGGGGACAACCGTTTCGATGTGGCCCTCCTCGGTATCCGGAAGACTGAGCCACAATTCGTCATCGGAGTGTCCGATCAAGCCGTGCCCGGCGTAATAGAGGAGAAGTGCGTCTGTGGCTTCCCTCGCTGCCTGCCTGATGGCCTGGAGTACGTCCCGGACGGTCGCGGGTTGCGGTAGCAGAGTGCAATTGCCTTCCGGTATTCCCCATAGTTGGGGGTCGGTCAGCACGCGCTTGAGATCAAAGATATTATTGTGCACAGCGGGCAGATCGGGCATGTGTGCAAAGTCGTGCACGCCGATCAGTACCGCGCGCGACGCCTTCGGATCGGGCTGTTGAGCTCCGTAGAGGGTGTCGGTCATCTCACTCCGCCGTCGTCTTCCTCACCGTCGGTGCGGTCCGGTAGGGCGCGATCGCCAGTGTCGTCCGATGGGCTATGGCCACCGGCGCCGTCCAGGAGATCGTGCAGGTCCTCCGGTGACACATTGTCGAGGACGTACGTTTGGCCGTTGCGCTTTATTCTCAACCTGAGAGGCTTGCGGCGGCGTGTCTGATGCCAGCTCGTCAGTGCCGTGATGAGCGCGGCGACGGCGGAAGTGCTGTTGATGATCAGGTTGATGTACTCCAGGGTGCCGCCCATGGCCCCTTCCGGGGCAGGTGACGACTTCAGCTCCAGCTCTGTGGAGTAAAAGACGTCGGGGTCATCGCGCAGCCACCGATATAGCCTGCCCGTCTCTGCTACGGCGTCCTCACCCTCCAGGCTGATTTCGATAGCGGACATCCCGGCTCCTGTGGTGCGATCAGCGATCGGCGAAGGGATGGTAAAGCCATTATTGCCGCCGCGTTACCCGATCGAAAGAAAATTACTTCGGGGAGCGGTTTGTGGACATCCTCTAATTGGTTTTTAGGGCTTTTGTCGGCGAATCTCCTTCGGAATGCGGTCCTGGGCGTCGTGCCTCCTGTCCCGAGAACGCGCTCGGCGAGTGGTCGTCGCAGGTGCTCGAGGGAACAGCGTCAGATGTGCGGGAGGGGAGAGCTCGGACTGGTCGGCGGCGGGTCGACTCCGCTCTGGTATGTGTCGATCGCTCACCGTATAAGAGATGGAAGAGAACCGTCCCGGAAGGCGTGATTGTCCGCAATGCGCACGATGAAGCTTCCAAGCCACTGGTCGTCCGGCAGGTCCGACACTGACGAGCGGCACCAGGCAGTCGGAGGACATGCGCGGACGCCCAACGGCCGAGATCGCATGCGGCCCTGGATCCGGAGCCGTCTCTGGTAGCGGCCTCTCCGGCCCGTGAAACGCTGTGTCGTGAAGGACTCGATCTCGAAGAGAACGTCCGGCGGTTCAGCGGTGGGCGGCCTGGACGGGGAGGGGGTTCGGCCAGGTGAAGGTCAGGGATTCACCGATCTTCAGGGCGTTCCACAGCGGGGCGATCTCATCCAGCCTGGCCACCACGCGTTCGACCGCCTCGCGGTCCTCCGCGGAGATCTCCTGCTTGGGCACCCACGGGGGCGGCTGCCCCTTGGGGGAGCGGCGCAGCCGCCAGGCCATGTCGCAGAGTGCGGCCAGGCGCTCGGAGCGGGCCATGTCCGCCGAGCCGGCGTGGTCCTTTTCGCGCAGGTGGGCCTCGCGGCGTTGCAACTGGCGTTGCCTGCGCCGCCGCCCGCGCCGTTGCGGCGTCTCCTCCAGCAGCAGAAAGCACCCGCCGCCGGCGGCGGCCCGCCCGTACAGGCCCCCCGACATCTTCAGCTCGGCCTCGATCACGTAATGGACGAGGTCGTGCGGGATGTAGTCGTCGTATCCGGGTGCCGGGTCCGCCCCCCGGAGCGGCGCTCCCGGCGCGACGATGGTCAGCCCGTAGCGACGCTCACCCGTCCGTGTGAATACCACGTCCATGAGCCCACGGTAGGCCCCGCATACCGGCGGAAGCATCCGAATTTCCCCTCCGGGCCGGTGGCCCCGCTCGGCTGGACCACCGGCCCAGGGGGACATGGTTACCGCGTGTGCTCAGACTTTTACCGGCCGGGACGTGCCGGTGTCGCCCAAGACGCGCCGGTGAGCGGCCACTACGGGCGCTTGCCGGACTCCAGGCGCCGCAGGGTGCTCTCGGCCTCGGCGATGATGCGCTCGATGAGCTCGGCGACCGTGGGCAGGTCGTCGACCACCCCGGTGACCTGCCCGGTGGGCAGCACCCCGGCCTCCGGGCGGCCCTCCACCAGCGCCGCCTTGATCAGCAGCGGGACGTTGATGGCGCTGGCCACCTGGAACCACGTCAGGCCCTGCTCGCGGCGCATCGCCAGGCCCTCCCGGACGGCCTTGAGCGGGGACTGCCCGGTCAGCTCCTTCATCCGGGTGCTGGCGCGCAGGATCCGCACGCCCCGCCGCCACGGCGACTGGCGCTCCAGGGCCTCCACGAACGGGGTGCGGATGACCCGCTGGGGACGCCCGTCGATCGCCGACGTCACCACCGTGTCGGTGACGCCGGCCTTCAGGTAGTGGTCGCGTTTGACCGGCTCGGGCACGCGGCTTTCCTGGGTGAGCAGGAACCGGGTGCCCATGGCGATGCCGTCCGCCCCGTAGGCCAGCGCCGACACCAGCCCCCGGCCGTCGTGGAACCCGCCGGCCGCCAGCACCGGGATGTCGGCGCCGACCGCGTCCACCACCTGCGGCAGCAGCAGCGAGGTGGGCACCGAGCCGGTGTGGCCGCCGCCCTCGCCGCCCTGGGCGATCACCGCGTCCACGCCCAGCGCGGCGACCTTCTCGGCGTGCCGCCGCATCCCCACGGTGACGATGCACAGCACGCCCGCGTCGTGCAGGCGGGAGACGGTGTCCTTGGTGGGGGCGCCGGCGAAGGAGACCACCTTCACGCCCTCCCGGGCCAGCGCCTTGACCCGTTCGGCGATGTCGGGCTGGTCGGGACGCAGGTTCACCCCGAACGGCGCGTCGGTGCGCTCGCGCATCTCGCGGACGGCCGTCAGCATCTGCTCGTCCGACATGGTGACCGCGGCCAGGATGCCCAGCCCGCCGGCCGCGGCGGTGGCGGCGGTCAGGTGCACGCCCGACACCCAGCCCATGCCGGTCTGGACGATCGGGTACTTGATCCCGAACAGCTCGCAGGCCCGGGTGTGCAGCGCCGGATGCATCAGTCCTTCACCTCGCGGTACCGCAGGCCCGCGGGGTCCAGCCGTTCGATGACGGCCATCTCCTCGTCGGTGGGCGTGCGGGTGGTGGGCACCTGGTCGGGGATGACCAGCTCGAAACCGGTGTTGGCCACCACGTCCTCGACCGTGACGCCCGGGTGCACCGACCGCAGCCGCATCCGGTGGTCGGGGGTTTCGAAGTCCAGCACGGCCAGATTGGTGATGACGTGCCGCAGGTTGTGGAAGCGCGCCACCTCGCCCAGCTCGGCGGCCCGGTCATAGCCGATGCCGCACACCAGGTCCACTTTCTCCACGAACACCCGGGTGCTGTGGTTGGGGATCCAGTAGCTGGTGGTGTTGTTGATGGTGTTGCCGGGGGCGCCGCGGAAGCCGATGAGCTGCCGCACCGGCTTGTCGGGGTCGGAGCCGATCGCCGCGATGTTCTGGTTGCCGTACTTGTCGATCTGGCTGGCGCCCATCATCACGTGCCGGCGGCCGCCCCACACCACGTCGAACATCCGCCGGAACGGGTTCCAGCCCTCGATCACCTCCGGGGCGGTGCCCAGCGGCGGGACGTCGCCGGTCAGGTAGGCCTCCCCGTCGGTCATCATCAGCTGCGGCTCATGCACGGCGCGGGCCAGCCGTCCGCCCAGGACCGGCAGGTTCCCGATCGGGTTGGCCAGGATCTCCCCGTCGCCGCGGAAGCAGTCGGCGATGGCGACGGCGCAGACGTCGGCGCGCCGCACCTTGTGGAGGGTCTGCTCGGTCACGTCCCTCACCCCTTCAGCTTCGCCTGGTAGGCGGCCTCGTCCAGGCCGTCGATCCATTCCTTGGAGAAGCGCTCCCAGCCGTCGGGCTCCTTGGCGGAGGCGGCGTAGTCCCTCTGGAACGCCTCGTCGCGGGGGTAGTCGGGGACGCAGGAGGTGGGGTGCGCGCCGCCGGGGGCCTCCACCACCCCGTCCACCATCATCCGGGTGATCTTCAGGGTGTGCAGCGGGGCGGAGGCGGTCAGCTCGGCGGTCGGGACGATCCGCTCACAGGAGATGAAGCGCTGCTCGGCGGCCTCCAGGAACAGGTCGTCGAAGTAGGGGTCGGGGCCGAGGAACTGCCCGTTGCCGTTCTCGTCGGCCCGGTTGACGTGCACGATCGCCGCGTCCAGGTGCAGCGCGGGCACGGCGATCAGCTCTTCGTGGGTGCCGCCGGGGGCCGGGTAGGGGGAGGTGACGGTGCGCAGCGACGGGTCGATGCGCTGCAGGTCCGAGCCCAGCCCGACCCGGGTGGGCAGGAACGGCACCCGCCAGGCCGCGGCCTGCAGCCCCAGCAGCATCATGCCCTCGTCCATCTGCTTGGCGGTGACGGCGCCGGACTCGCGGGCCTTGCGGAAGTAGGGCTCTAGCGGGATGGTGTCCAGCGACACGAACGCGAACACCACGTGCCGGACCTTGCCGGCCGCGCACAGCATCCCCACGTCCGGGCCGCCGTAGGAGACCACGGTCAGGTCCTTCAGCGACGACCGGCAGATCTCCCGGACGATCGACATGGGCTTGCGCCGGCTGCCCCAGCCGCCGATGCCGATGGTCATGCCGTCGGACAGGCGGGCGACGACGTCCGCCTCCGACATCCTCTTGCCGCTCAACTGACGCCCCTTCACTGGTCGAACTTCGCCTCCCGGCCCTCCACGAAGGCCGCGCGGGCCTCATCGGAGACGCCCGACAAATTGAGCTCGAAGGTGAAGCCCTGCTCGTACCGGTAGCTGCGGTGCACGTCCCACAGGTCGATGCCGTTCAGCGACTCTTTCGCCGCGCGGATCACCCGGGTGCTCTTGGCGGCGATCTCGCGGGCCACCGCGAAGGCCTCCTCGCGCAGCCGCTCCCGGGGGACGACCGCGAGCACCGAACCCCAGGCGTGCAGCTCCTGGGCGGTGGCGGGCTTGGCCGTGTAGACCATGGCGCGCATCTTGTGCTGGGGCACCAGGCGGGCCAGGTGGGTGGCGGCGCCCAGGGCGCCCCGGTCCACCTCCGGCAGCCCGAAGGTGGCGTCCTCGGAGGCCACGATGATGTCGGAGTTGCCGACCAGGCCGATGCCGCCGCCCAGGCAGTAGCCGGCGACCGCGGCGATCACCGGGACCTGGCACTCGTAGACGGCGGCGAAGGCGGCGAAGCAGCCGCGGTTGGCGCCGATGAGCTTGTCATAGCCCGGGTCGGCCTGGATTTCCTTGATGTCCACGCCGGCGTTGAAACCGCGGCCCTCGGCGCGCAGCACCAGTGCCCGGACGCTCTCGTCGGCGCCGAGCGAGCGCACGGTCTCGGCCAGTTCGAACCAACCGGCCACGGTCAGCGCGTTGACCGGGGGCCGGTCCATGACGACCTCGGCGATCCCGCGGTCGGGCCCGTCGTCGTGGACCTGCCACGCGATGGCGCCGCTGGGTGTTCGCTTCACGCCGCGGCTCCTTCCCTGGTGAGAGCTAAATCTTCTATAAGATTGGTGAGGATAGGAGTTCCGCCGCCGCAGGAGGGCCGGCGGTCCCACTGAGCGGGCCGGGGGCCGCACCGCCGGCGTCGCCCGGCGGCAGGATCACGATCTGCCCGTCCTGCGGGCGCTCACCCCGGCACCGGGCCGCAGCTCCCCTAGCCTGTGTGGCTCGCCGGGCTCGCCTACAAGGAGTCGAACGTGCAGCTCCACCAACCGCGGGTGGCCGAGATGGTCGCGGCCATCCTGCGCGACCGCATCCTCAGCGGCGAGCTCAAGGACGGGGACGCGCTGCCCGCGCAAGACGAGCTGCTGCGCGAGTTCGAGGTCAGCAAGCCCTCGCTGCGCGAGGCCCTGGGCATCCTGGAGGCCGAGGGTCTGATCACCGTGCAGCGCGGCAACCGCGGCGGCGCCGTGGTGCACGTGCCCACCCCCGCCCACGCCGCCTACATGATCGGCCTGGTCATGCAGTTCCGCGGCATCGGCTACGACGACGTGGGGGACGCCCTCAAACGCCTGGAACCCATGTGCGCCGCGTTGTGCGCCACCCGCGAGGACCGGCACACCGAGGTGCTGCCCCGGCTGCGGCTGATCCACGAACAGACCCTGGCCGCCGTCGAGGACGAGGTGGAGTTCACCCGCGTCACCCGCCGCTTCCACCAGGAACTGGTGCAACTGTGCGGCAACCAGACCCTGATCCTGGTGGTCGGGACGCTGGAGACCCTGTGGTCCTCCCAGGAGCAGCAGTGGGCGGCCCGCGCCAGCGAGTCCGGCGACTTCCCCGACGTGGAACGCCGCGAGTCCGGCATCCGCGCCCACGAGCGCATCATGCGCCTGATCGAACGGGGCGACGCCGAGGCCCTGGAACGCTTCGCCCGCGTCCACCTCGACAACACCATGCGCTATGCGTCCAACCCCGGCCCGGTCGAGGTCGTCTCCTCCAACCCCTTCAAAACCCGCCTGCGCCGCCACTGAACCTTCCCAACGTGGTCCAGGGCGCCGGGGACGGGAGCCTCGACGGGTCTTCGGTGCTGCGGCATTGCAGGTCACGGCTTTGCCCCTGGCCGCCAGGCCCGGTCTCGGCCTGTAGAGACGGTGTGTTGAAAGAGGCCTCGCGAGCATGGGCCGGCCCGTCCCGGCCGCGGGGCGTGCCCGGACGGGCCGTGAGGGCGGAGACGGTCAGGACAGGCGTTCGATGATCATGGCCATGCCCTGGCCGCCGCCCACGCACATGGTCTGCAGGCCCAGCGTCTTGTCCGTACTCTGCAGGCCGTTGATCAGCGTGGTGGTGATGCGGGCGCCGGACATGCCGAACGGGTGGCCGATGGCGATGGCGCCGCCGTGCACGTTCAGCTTGTCCATGGGGATGCCCAACTGCCGGGCGCACGGGATGACCTGGGCGGCGAACGCCTCGTTGATCTCGAACAGGTCGATGTCGTCGATGGTCATCCCGGCGCGGCGCAGCGCGTTGCGGGTGGCCTCCACCGGGCCCAGCCCCATGATCTCCGGGGAGAGCGCCGAGACCCCGGTGGCGACGATCCGCGCCAGCGGGGTGATGCCCAGCTCGCGGGCCTTGACATCGCTCATGATCACCAGGGCGGCGGCGCCGTCGTTGAGCGGGCAGCAGTTGCCCGCGGTGACCGTGCCGTCCGGGCGGAAGACCGGCTTGAGCGCGGCGACCTTCTCCAGGGTCGTCCCCGGCCGCGGGCAGTCGTCGGTGTCCACCACGGTGCCGTCCGGCAGCGTGATCGGGGTGATCTCGCGGGCGTAAAAGCCGTCGGCGATGGCCTTTTCGGCCAGGTTCTGGCTGCGCACCCCGAACTCGTCCTGCTCGCGGCGGGTGACGCCCTCCACGGCGGCCACGTTCTCGGCGGTCAGCCCCATCGCGATGTACACATCCGGCAGCAGGCCGGCTGCGCGCGGGTCCCGCCAGGACCCGGAGGCGGTCATCGCGGCGGCCCGGTCGCGGGCCTCGGCGAAGACCGGGTTGCGCCACCCGGCCTCCCACGGGTCGCCGCCGCCCGGCGGCCGGTCGCTGGTGCCGGCCTTGCCGCGGCTGACGCTCTCCACCCCCGCCGAGATGATCACGTCGGCCTCGCCGGCCTTGATGGCGTGGAAGGCCATCCGGGTGCTCTGCACGGACGAGGCGCAGTAGCGGGTCACGGTCGCCCCGGGCAAGTGGTCATAGCCCAGCAGCACCGCCACCACCCGGGCCATATTGGCGCCCTGCTCACCGCCGGGCAGCCCGCAGCCCAACAGCAGATCGTCGATGTCGGACGGGTCCAACTGCGGGACCTTCGCCAGCGCCGCCCGCACCACCTGGGCCGTCAGCTCATCGGCCCGGATGTCCTTGAGCGAGCCCTTATGCGCCCGCCCGATCGGCGACCTCGCGGTCGCCACGATCACGGCCTCCGCCACGTGTCCTCCCTGCCGCCTCACAGCGGTCTAGAAAATCTTTATTTTCTAAAAGAATGAACAGACAGGCGGGGCCTGCTCCGTTCGCTCCTACTGGATGGGACGGCCCCGGATTCACCCCCGCCCGCCATGCGACAGTGGCCCGGCCACCTGACCGAGCCGGCCGCGCCGTGCCAGGGGACCCGCCGGGCGGCCGGAAGGGACGGAAGGTAGGCACGGCTGGACCAGTCCAAGGCGGGAGTTGCGAGTTGAGCGGGTTGTTGGAAGGCCGGGTGGTCCTGGTCACGGCGGCGGCCGGGGCGGGGCTCGGGTACGCCACCGCCAAACGGTGCGCCGAAGAAGGCGCCCGGGTGGTGATCAGCGACATCCACGAGCGCAGGCTGGGCGAGGCCGCCGAGCGGCTGACCGAGATCATGGGGGACAAGCCGACCGCCATCCGCTGCGACGTGGCCGACACCGCCCAGGTGGACGCCCTGATCGAGCAGACCGTGCAGGCCGAGGGCCGCATCGACGTGCTGGTCAACAACGCCGGGCTGGGCGGCGACAAGGCCGTGGTGGAGATGACCGACGAAGAGTGGCACCGGGTCATCGACATCAGCCTGAACAGCGTCTTCCGCGCCACCCGGGCCGCGCTGCGGCACATGCTGCCCCGCAAATCCGGCGTGATCGTCAACATGGCGTCGGTGTCGGGCTGGCGGGCCCAGGTCAACCAGGCGCACTACGCCGCCGCCAAGGCCGGCGTCATGGCCTTCACCCGGTGCGTGGCGCTGGAGGCCGCCCCGGCCGGCGTCCGCGTCAACGCGGTCGCCCCCAGCCTGGCCATGCACCCGTTCCTGGAGAAGACCGTCAGCCGCGAGCTGCTGGAGGAACTGACCCGCCGTGAGGCCTTCGGCCGGGCCGCCACCCCCGAGGAGGTCGCCAACGTGGTGGTGTTCCTCGCCAGCGACCTGTCCTCCTACATGACCGGCGAAGTCGTCTCGGTCAGCAGCCAGCACCCCTGACGCCGGAAGGAAGAAGCGCGATGACCGAGGAAGTGGTCCGCTACGAGCGGCGCGGCAAGATCGCCGTGGTCACGATGAACCGGCCGCAGTACCGCAACGCCCAGAACTCCGCCATGACCTACGCGCTGGACCGGGCGTTCTACCGGGCGGTGGACGACGACGAGGTGGCGGTGATCGTGCTGGCCGGGGCCGGGCCGCACTTTTCGGCCGGGCACGACATCGGCACCCCCGGCCGCGACGCCGACCAGACCTTCGAACGCAAGGCCTCGCTGTGGTGGGATCACGTCGGCAAGGCCGGCGGGGAGAGCCGCTACGCCCGCGAGTCCGAGGTCTACCTGGGCATGTGCCGGCGGTGGCGGGAGATCCCCAAACCCACCATCGCCATGGTGCAGGGCGCCTGCATCGCCGGCGGGCTGATGCTGGCATGGGTGTGCGACCTGATCGTCGCCTCCGACGACGCCTTCTTCGCCGACCCGGTCGTCCGCATGGGCATCCCCGGCGTGGAGTACTTCGCCCACCCCTGGGTGATGGGCCCCCGCCAGGCCAAGGAGTTCCTGTTCACCGGCGAGCGCATCAGCGCCGCCCGCGCCCTGGAACTCGGCATGATCAACCGGGTGGTCCCCCGGGACCGGCTGGAAGAAGAGGTCATGGCGCTGGCCGAGAAGATCGCCACCATGCCCCGCTTCGGGCTGGCCCTCACCAAGAAGGCCATCAACCAGGCCGAGGACCTGATGGGCCTGCACGCCGGCATGGACTCGGTGTTCGGGCTGCACCACTTCGCCCACGCCCACAACGCCGAGGTCGGCGGCGACTCCCTCGCCGGGCAGGACGCCCGTTCCATGGCGGCGCGCAACAAGAAGGAAGGGGCCTGATGGACCTCACCTACACGCCCGAAGAAGAGGCGTTCCGCGCCGAGGTCCGCGCCTGGCTGGAGGCCAACGTCCCGGCCGAGCCGCTGCCGTCCCTGGACACCCCCGAAGGGTTCGCCGCCCACCAGGAGTGGGAGCGCAAGCTGTATGAGGCGCGCCTGTCGGTGGTGACCTGGCCAAAGGAGTACGGCGGGCGCGGCGCCTCGCTGGCCGAGTGGCTGATCTTCGAAGAGGAGTACTACCGGGCCGGCGCCCCCGCCCGGGTCGGGCAGAACGGCATCTTCCTGCTGGCCCCGTCCCTGTTCGAGTTCGGCACCGAGGAGCAGCGCAAACGCTTCCTGCCGCCGATGGCCTCCGGCGAGCACGTGTGGGCGCAGGGCTGGTCGGAGCCGGAGGCCGGCAGCGACCTGGCCGCGGTCCGCTCCCGCGCGGTGCGCACCGACGGCGGCTGGCTGCTGTCGGGGCAGAAGACCTGGAGCTCCCGCGCCGCCTACGCGCACTGGCTGTTCGGCCTGTTCCGCACCGACCCCGACTCGGTGCGCCACCACGGGCTGACCTATTTCCTGGTGCCGCTGGACGCCGAGGGCGTCACCGTGCGCGGCATCAAGCAACTGGACGGCGAACCGGGTTTCGCCGAGGTCTTCTTCGACGAGGTGTTCGTCCCCGACGACCAGGTGCTCGGCGGGGTCGGCAAGGGCTGGCAGGTGGCGATGTCCACCACCGGCTCCGAACGCGGCCTGACCCTGCGTTCCCCCGGCCGGTTCATGGCCGCCGCCGACCGGCTGGTGGCGCTGGCCCGCGAGACCGAGGGCCTGGGCGAGGCCGAACGCTTGGAGGTGGCGCGGGCCTGGATGAACGCCGACGCCTACCGGCTGTACACCTTCCAGACCCTCACCCGCGTCCAGGACGGGCAGAGCATCGGTCCCGAATCCAGCATCAACAAGATCTTCTGGTCGGAGATGGACCTGCACCTCCATCAGACCGCGCTGCGGCTGCTGGGCGCCCGCGGCGAGCTGACCGGCCAGGCGCCCGATGCGGTGGCCGGTGGACGCTGGCTGGACGGCTTTTTGTTCGCGCTGTCCGGTCCCATCTACGGCGGCACCAACGAAATCCAGCGCAACATCATCGCCGAACGGGTGCTGGGCATGCCCCGCGAACCCCGTCCCGTCACCAAGGAGGCCAAGTGAGGCTCGGCCTGACCCCAGAACAGCAACAGTTCGGCACGGTCGCCGCCGAACTGATGGCCAAACCGGACGCCGACCACTGGGCCGCCCTGGCCGAACTGGGCGCCACCGCGGTGCTCGTCCCCGAATCCCACGGCGGCCTGGGCGGGGACGAGACCGACCTGCTGGCGGTGCTGGAGGAGGCCGGGCGGGCGGCCCTGGCCGACCCGCTGGTGGAGGCCTCGGTGGCGGCCCGGTTGCTGGCCGGTCTGGGCGGGGAGCCGGCGGACGAGTGGCTGCCCAAGCTGGCCTCCGGTGAGGCCCTGGTGGTGTTCGCCGACGGCCCCTACATCCCGCACGGCGAACGCGCCGACTTGATCCTGGTGGAACGCGACGGCGCGATCTGCACCGCGAAGGCCGGGCAGGCTCAGCCGTCCACCGACCCGGCCCGCGCCCTCACCACCGCGGTCGAGCACGTCCCGGTGGCCGAGGGTGAGCAGGCCCGCGCCCTGCTGGCCGAGGCCCGCGACCGCGGCGCCGCCCTGACCGCGGTGTACCTGCTGGGCGTGGCCCGCCGCATGATCGACATGTCGGTGACCTACACCAAGGAACGCACCCAGTTCGGCCGCCCCATCGGCTCCTTCCAGGCCGTCAAACACCACCTGGCCGACGCCCTGGTGGCCGTGGACTTCGCCCGTCCCCCCGCCTACCGCGCCGCCTACTCCCTGGCCAGGTCCGCCCCCACCGCCTCGCGGGACTGCTCTATGGCCAAGGCCATGGCCTCCGAGGCCGCCCTGCTCACCGCCCGCAAGGCCCTCCAGGTCCACGGCGCCATCGGCTACACCCTCGAATACGACCTGCACCGCTGGATGCGCCGCGCCTGGACCCTGGCCGCCGCCTGGGGGGACGCCACCCACCACCAGCGCCGGGTGGCCGCCGCCCTCCTCGACACCGAGGGCGAACCGGCCCGCCTGCCCTGACCCGGTTCACCGGCACGCCCGAGCAGCACCTCCGGGACGCCACCCCTCACCCCGTGAACGCGTCATCGGTGGCAGTTCCCGCCACGTGCGGGGACTGCCACCACTCGACCGGACCGCCCAACAAGATCCCAAGCACACGACGTTCTCTCGGTCCGGCCGCCTGGGGCGGCCGGACCACCCTGCAAGGAAGCGCACCTAGGGCATGCCGAGAACCGGCGCCCAAACGAACCTTCTCAGGAGCGACGCCTGATTCCCGTCAAGTCCGCTCGCTCATGCGAGCACGCGGGAAGGATCGTCCAGCCACAGATGCTGCCCCTCGGGAGTGACGGTGATCCCATACCGGTCGCGGCCGGGACGTCCCCACGACTGCCACCGGAAGTAGGCCTCCTCGGCCTCCTCCCACAGCCGGCGCGGACCGTGCTGGCGGACGATGTGTTCGTCGGCATCCGGGATGAACCGCGCTGTCGCCCACGAGCCGTCCTCGTGGGCCAACCAGAGCGTATAGGTGCCGTCGTCAGGGCTTGGTTGTTCGAGCAGCCGTACCCCGGGAGGCAGCGCGGCCAGCGCCGGGTCGGCGCCGATGGAGTCCCGCACCACCTCGCGCGGATCCATGCGCGTGGTCGCCTCCTCGACGTCCCCTTCCCAGCTCCATGTGCGACGTTGGGAGCGCAGCATCATGTAATCGGCACTCCCGATGAGTCGGCCGAGCGCCGTCCCATCCCGCTGGACGTGCAGGCGGACTTGGTGGCCGTGGCCGATTCCGGGTGACCAGGGCAGGACGATGATTCCGCCGGGTCTGGTCTGTTCCACCCACGGGTAGGGGACGTCCCGTACTGCGCACGTGACGTGCACCCGGTCGTAAGGGGCACCGTCCGGCCAGCCGTTTGCGCCGTCTCCGACGATCAGTCGCGGGTGCGGCCCGGCGGCTTTCAGATTGGTCTCCGCCTGCGCGGCGATCTGCTCGTCCACTTCGATCGAGACGACCCGTCCGTCGCCGAGCCTGGCCGTCAGCAGGGCGGCCGTCCATCCGGTGCCGGTTCCGATTTCCAGTACTCGGTGGTGGTCGTAGGGATCCAGCAACTCCAGGAACGAGAACACCACATCCGGCGCCGAGCACGAGGAGGTGTAGTCCCCCGACCCCATGGCCAGGTCGGTGACCCCGTCATCGAGCTGGGTGACCAGCGCGGCCGGCGAGTAGACGGCTTTCAACCAGCCCTCTGGAACAGAGGCTCGATCAACGAGGTGAGGTGGGGCGTCCAGCGGGTGGACCAGCACCAAATCCGGCACGAACCGGTTGCCGTGGCGCCCGGTGCATCGCCTCCCGCCACACCTCGGACGCCTCCACTCTGTCGGCCAAGGCATTGATCAAGGCATCGACATGCCCGGCCGTATCACTGGCAGACGCCACCGCTACTTGTTCTCGCCCTTACTGTGCTTGCCACCGCCCTCTGGGGCCGGGGTGTCGAGATTTATCTCCTTGCTTGGCTCGAAGGGCTTGTCTTTGGGCTTTCCTGCATGCTTGCCCGCGCTCATGATGATCGCCTTTCACAGCATCAGCCGAGCATCCTGTACCGAAAGTAATCGTGAGAACACGAGAGCGGACCGGGGTGGCCGGGTCCGGCCGACCACAGCAAGATCCTCCCAACCCTCACCTGCTGCAGCTTCCGGCTCACTCCTCTGAGGACGGCAGAAGGCACCCCTTACTTGATTGAGCGTCAGCCCGTACCTTTCCGCCGGTCGATCCCGGCTGGATCTTCCGAGTGGGCGTTGCCCAGTGTGAGGACAGGGCCGTTGGCCAGGTCGGCCTTGGTGGGCAGGACGTTGACGTGGCGCACTCGGGCAGTGCTGCGGTGCAGCAGGCCTGTGGTCTGGAGATGACCTTGAACCGATGAAGGGACTGCGACACGGCCGCGCTTGGTGGGCGTCTGAGGTGCTAGCGGTCGAAGGCGCCGCGCTTCACCGCGGTGAGCAACGACCGCCAGTGGTCGGCCGGCAGAATGAGATACGAGGCTGCTGGAGTCTTGCTGTCGCGGATCGCCACTACCCCGTGACCGGCTGCGGCTTCCACACAGTTGCCGTTGTGGCCGCTGTAGCTGCTCTTACGCCAACGCGGACCAGGAAGGCTCAGGGGCATCTTAGGGACTCCTACTCTCGAAGCTCTTTACAAGATCGTTCAGGGGGACGATCCAGCGTGAGGGCAGGTTGCTGGCCACGTCCGTCACAGTGGACGGGGCGTCGGCGCTGCGCGCTCGGGCAGTGATGCGGCGCAGCAAAGTGGCAGTGCGAGGAATCGGTCTCAGGTGTCGGGACTGACGGACCGGCAGGCTCCTCTTCGTCCCTGCCGGACGCAGATCCCGGCACGTGGCCTTTGAAGGTGGCGGGGCGTCCTCCTTTCATAGTCAGGGCATGCGCGGTCAGCGCAGTGCATGGGCCTGCCGGGCGAGGCGGTCGGAGCGCAGGCGTTCTGCCATCTCGGTGAGGTCATCGGCCAGCGCTGCGGCCTGGTCACGGTCGCCGTTTTGCAGGTGGGTGCGGCCGAGCTGGTAGATGAACTCGCCTGCCCACTCCGAGCGGCGCATCTCCTCGGGCAGGCGGGCCAGGCCGCTGGTGATCGCTTCGATGGCGCGGCGGTTGTAGGGCTTGTGGCGGCGGCCCAGGTAGCGGTAGGTCAGGCCGCGTTGCAGCTCGAAGAAGCCGGGGGAGTGGTAGTACAGCCACGGGGGAGCCTCAGCGGCGCGTTCCCGGGCGGCGGCGGCTTGTTCGTCGGCCTTGTCGAGTTTGCGTTCGGCCTGGGCGGCGTCGCCGGCCATGGCATGGCCGCGGGCCTCTTGCGCCGCGGACATCGCGTACTGGCCGGGGAACAGCCCGCGGTCGCGCTGCGCTGCGGCCGACAGGCCGATGACGGGGCCGACGTGCCCGGCCATCCAGGCGATGTGGCCTTTGAAGCTGAGCACTTCGGAGATCAGGTTGCGATCGTCGGCCTCGGTCGCCCATTCCAGCGCCCGGTCCAGCCACGCCTGTCCTTCGTCAGGGTGGCCGGTGTTGGCTTTCAGCCAGCCGTAGAACTGCGCCCACTGGGCGGCCACGTTCACCAGCGGCAGCCGGACCTTGCCGCGTGCGTCGAGCACCAGTGCCTGAAGGGCGTTCAGTTGCGCCCCCACGGGTTCGAGGAGGGGCGCCGATCCGATCGCGTCCTCGGTGCGGCGCTGGGCGGCGAGGACGGTCGCCAGTGATTCCACCACGCTCAGATCCGCCCGGACGGCCCGCTGGACGGCCAAGATCAGCCGTTCTTCTTCATCAGGTGGGAGTTCCCCGCTGAAGCAGGACGGGCGCGACGGCGGGGCCGAGGCATGGCCGAGACCGAACAGTTCTTCCTCGGTGGTTTCCAGGACGCGGGGGTCGGCGGCGGCTCGGAGCAGCCGGGCCATCTGTTCGCGGGACCAGTAGGGGTCTGCTTCCCGGGCGGCGCGCAGGCGTGCTCCCAGGGCCTGTCGGTCGGTGGACATGGCGCGTGCCCTCTCATTGGGGACGGGGGCGGTCCCCTCCTGGCCTCCATCATCCCCATCGACTGGGGGCATGAGACGCGGTTTGACTGGCTGTGACCATACGGATGCAGAAGGCCCCGGCCTGGTGGCGCGAGCGTCGGAGATGCCCGGGGCCCGGTCATGAATCGGAGATCTCGGTTGCCATGAAGAGGCTCCAGCACGTGCCGCCGTCCCGTGCCTCCGGTCCTGCGGAGCGCACCGCTGCCGATGTGTTCGGGCCGGATGCGGTGAACGATCTGGAATGCCGGACCGGTGGGCGGTGGGTGTTCTGGTACGGCCACTACACCCGCCGCTGGTGGGCGATGCCCCGGCCTCCGTACCCGTGGTTCGGGTTGACCGAAGGGCGCACTCCGGCCGACCTGCTGGCCAGAGTGCGGGAGGTCGAGAAGTACTACGGCCCCTGCCGTCCCCGCCACGCCTCGGACCGTGTTGGAGAGTCACGGTGAGGCGGGACGGAGGGCGGCCTCCGGTTGGAGCGGTCGTGGTTCACAGCGGACGACGGTGGGCGCTGCCGGGGTGGCGGTGTCCGGCCGACGGCGTGGATGAGGTGCGGGCGACCGTCGCGGCGGGGGTGGACTGGTGAGCGCGGCGGGGCTGCTGGCGGGGCCGGGCTGGTGTCCGCGGTGCGGTTCGTGGCGGCGCGGCGGTTTCCCGGCGAGGGAGGCCCGGCGGTGGCGCGGGTGGACGTGCGTGAGGTGCGGGCGTATCTGCGCCGGGTGCTGACCGGGACGGGGGTGGACCTGGGGGACGCGGAGTTGCCGGCCTGCGAGGTCGTCACGAACGCGGTCCGGCACACCGATTCGGGGAAGCCGGGTGGGCGCGTGTGGGTGACGGTGATCGTCACCGATGAGGGGGTGCGGGTGGAGGTCACCGACGAGGGTGGGACGTCCACGGAGCCGCATGTGCCATCGGCGGCGGCGCTGAGCGGCCGAGGGCTGCTGATCGTGCAGGAACTGGCGAAGCGGTGGGGCTGGGGGCGGGACGGGGACGGCCGGGTGACGGTGTGGTTCGAGCTGGCCGCCACGGGGGCGCGGCACTGCGGTTGAGCCGGCCGTTGCTTATCCGGGCCGCTAGGAGCCCTCAGAACCGAGAGAAAGGATCTGCCGCGTCGATCTGGAGGGGCCGGCGGGGCGGTCGCTGTCGGCTTCGCCGGTGGGTTCTCGGTCCGATGGGGCGGTGGGCCGTCGTTCGCAGGCGGTGTGAGCGTGTGGGCCTGTGTCTCCGTCCCGCACCGTCTCAAAACTGTCTCAGAACTGTCGCAAAATCAGGGGTCGGTGGGTTCGGTGAGGTGGCGGTAGATCGTGGCACGGGAGACGCCGAGGGCGGCGGCGATCTCGGAGACGCTGTGGGTGCCGGCCTGGTACATGCGGCGGGCCTGGGCGAGCTTGGCGGCGTCCA
>Ga0207864_1002161_pt1 | contig 19244 bp, 21 predicted proteins | sample HigsolmetaAR202D_FD_184834 | JGI IMG/M metagenome (GOLD analysis project Ga0207864, IMG submission 184834) | Ionic liquid and high solid enriched microbial communities from the Joint BioEnergy Institute, USA - AR20-2-D (SPAdes) (version 2) ... | reverse complement strand
ACGCACGGTTCTGCCGTAGAGTATTGAGAATGCATGCCGGCCGCTGCGAGAAGCACGCGCCGGCCTAGCACGATTGCGCAGATACAGCAAGGCGCACGGCTGTCCTTGTCACACATCCACAACTGTGGGTTAATTGTGTTACACATGCAACAATCAGGCGTCAGCCGTGGTGGTTTAGGAGTACCCATGCCCCAATTCGACAGCACTGCGGTCCCATCCCCGTCGAACCGCAATGAACGTCACGCCCGACAAACTCTTCCACGCCGCTCAGGTTCCCGCGTTCGCAAAGAAGACGACTCCGGCATTCTCATGCGTTCGCTCAACGTGCTGCGAACCATCGCGCACTCACCGGAAGCTGTCGGCAACCGCGAACTGGCCGAGGCAACCGGCCTGCCCAAAGCCACGGTCTCTCGCATTACTTCGCGCCTCATCGCTGCCGGCCTGGTCCGCCAGAACCGGCAGTCCGAGCGGTTCACGCTGGGCCCTGCCGTGCTCGAACTCAGCCGGGCGTTCCTGGAACGTCTCGAGATGCGCTCGATATTCTGCGAGCACATGACCGAATTCGTGGAACAGACCGGCACCACGGTGCACCTGGGCATCCGCGATCGACTCGACATCGTATGCATTGAAGCGCTGCAACCGAAGGCAGCCACGCTCGTCACCCGCCAGCGTGTGGGCACCCGCCTCTCGCTCGCCACTTCGGCCATGGGACGCGCTTACCTGTGCGCCCTGCCCGAGGAGGAGCGCGCGCTCGCCCTCACCATGCTCACCGAGGCCGATGGCTACGGCGCGAGCGACTATGCCGCGGGCCTGCTGGCAGCCCGCAACTCGCTCGACATCCATGGATTCTGCACGGCGCTTGGCGTGCGTAGCCCTGAAATCAACGCGATCGCCACCTACATCCGGGCGCCCGACGACGAGCTCTATACCATCAGCTGCAGTGGACCTGCGTATCTGCTGCCGCCCGACACGCTGCACGGCACGGTGGCCGATCAATTCCGGAAAGCGGTGGCAGAACTGTGTCGGGAAACCGGTTCGACCACGGCGTTTCGCCTCTGATCACCTGTTGGTCACGAACCGTCAGCAGAACGCGCAGCCGCGTTCCCGCAGCATGCGCCACCGGCACGAACCTACTCGTTCATGCGCTGCAGGGCATGCAACACCTTACGGGTGGCCAGTGGGCGGCCCTCCAGCTGCTCATCGAGCCGCTCGCGCAACAGCTTGCGCAACTGTGGCTCGACGGCCGGGTCATCAAAATCCGGAGTTTCCACATCCAGCCCGTAACCCGTCTCGCGCAAGAGCGTCCACTCGAACCGCCGCAACGCGGCTGCCGCCCGTACTCCGGCTGCCAGGTTGGCCAGCGCGGTATCGTACGCGTCGTACAGCAGAGGGTGCGGATCCTCGCGTGCCAGCAGCCGCAGCAGCAGCTCGTTCATGTACCACGCCGACATCATGGCCGGGCCGGTGTATACGCGCAGGGCGGAAGTCCATTCCGCGCGCACCAGTGTCTTGACTTCGCCCGCTCCGCTCCACGACATGCTGAGCGGCTGAAAATTGGCGAGCACCGGCCGCAGGGACGACGTGGGCCGGCGCGCACCCTTGGCCACAAGGGCCACGCGGCCATGCTCGCGGCTCAGTACCTCAAGCAGCAGGGAACTCTCGCGCCACGGACTGCTGTGCAACAGGAACGCAGCTGCATCGTTGACCCGTGGCCCTGGGGTACGGGTAGCCATACGGCCTATGCCTCATCGTAGCCCAGATCGCGCAAGGTACTCTGGCGCTCGCTCCAGCCCTTGCGTACCTTGATGAACACCTCAAGGTGCACCGGCTTGTCGAGCAGCCGGACGATATCCTGGCGCGCTTCCGTCGCGATGCGTTTCATGTGGGCGCCGCCCGCCCCCAGGATGATGGGGCGATGACTCTCCCGCTCGACGATGACACATGCCGAAATGCGCACCAGTCGCGGCGTCTCTTCCCACTGCTCGATGACCACCGTACAGCCATAAGGCAGTTCGTCGCCGACCAGCCGGAAGATCTTCTCCCGAATGAGTTCGGCAGCAAGGAACCGCACCGGGCGGTCGGTGATGGTGTCTTCATCGAACATTGGCTCGCCTTCGGGCAGGCCTTTGGCAATTTCATCCAGCAGGACGTCCAGCTGCTTCTCACGCGCGGCACTGACCGGCACTACGGCGTCGAACGCATGCTGGCGCACGATGTTCTCCACGTAGGGATACAGCGTGGACTTGTCGCGCACCAGGTCAATCTTGTTGACCACGAGAATCTTGCGCGGCCCCTCGGGCAGCAAGCCCAGCAGCGCGGCATCACCCCGCGACCACTTGCCTGCCTCGACCACCATTACCACCACGTCGACCTCGCTGAGCGCCTGGGTGACTACCCGGTTCATGATGCGGTTCAGCATCCCGCCGTGCCGGGTCTGGAACCCCGGTGTATCAACGAACACGAACTGCTCGTGGTCGCGCGTGAGCACGCCGTGGATCCGATGGCGGGTGGTTTGCGCCTTGCGGGAAACGATGCTGATCTTGGTGCCCACCAGTGCATTCAGCAGCGTCGACTTGCCCACGTTGGGCCGTCCGACGATGGCAACAAAACCACAACGGCTGATGGATGGTTCAGTCATTACTTCTGCTCCGTGCCACGGATGCGATCAAGACGCTGCGGCACTGCGACGGGCAACGCCAGCTGAACCCTGCGCGACCGCACACGTCTTGGCTGCGTTGCCCCACCGGACTCGCGCCCCTCCGGGGATCCGTCCACATCTGCCGGGTCCGGTTCGACCAGTGCAAGGGCCTGGCGCGCCGCGTCCTGCTCGGCGGCCCGACGGCTGCTGCCGCGCCCGGTGACCCGGATGTCGAGCTTCGCGATGTGGCACTCGACCTCGAACTCCTGATTGTGCGCGGCCCCATGGGTGGCGATGACGGAATAGACCGGTAGGGGAATGCGGCGCCCCTGGAGATACTCCTGCAGCAGGGTCTTGGCGTCCTTGCCAAGGGTCTTGGGGTCGATATCGGCCAGCACCTGCACATACTGCCGCTGAATCACCCGGCAGGCAACCTCGAACCCGGCATCAAGGAAAACGGCACCAAACACCGCCTCCAGCGCATCGGCCAGAATTGAAGGACGACGAAAACCGCCACTCTTGAGTTCGCCCTCACCCAGCCGGAGGAACTGCGCGAGATCGAGGCGCTGGGCAATTTCAGCCAGCGCCGACTGTTTCACCAGGTTCGCGCGCAAACGCGACAGATCGCCTTCGTCGATGCGGGTGAACTTCTCGTACAGGAGCGATGCGACGGCACAATTCAGCACGCTGTCGCCCAGGAACTCGAGACGCTCGTTGTGCCGACTGCTGTGGCTGCGATGCGTCAGCGCCTGCTCGAGCAACGCCCGATTGCTGAACCGGTGTTCCAGCCGCTCTTCGAGCACCGATAGGTTCATGTCATGCCTCGCTGGCAGTCCAGGCCCTCTGGCCAGTGCCTCATTGGATACCGCCGATCCGGCCAAGGTCGCCGAAATTCATCCACACCAGGAACGCCTTGCCGACGATGTTCTCGTCGGGCACAAACCCCCAATAGCGGCTGTCGGCGCTGTTGTCCCGATTATCCCCCATCACGAAGTAATGGCCCTCGGGCACCTTGCAGCGCAATCCCCCCCGCTGGTAATCGCAGTACGACCGATAGGGGAAAGCATTGCCGGGATAGATGTCGCCCGTCTGTTGCGGGTCGATCAGGATACGGTGCGTCACGTCGCCCAGGCGTTCAATGTATTCGGTGCTGTAGCTGGCGCGATCAGGCTCGAAGTATTCTCCGACGCGCTGGCGCGGTACTTCCTCGCCATTGATGAACAACCGCTTGTTCATGTACACCACTTCATCGCCCGGCACACCGATGACTCGCTTGATGAAGTCGATGTCGGGATCAGGCGGATAGCGGAACACCACCACATCCCCCCTTTGCGGCTCGCCCACGGGAATGACTTTGGTGTTCACCACGGGCAGGCGAATGCCGTACGAAAACTTGTTCACCAGGATGAGGTCGCCCGACTCGAGCGTGGGCAGCATCGAACCGGACGGAATACGGAACGGCTCGACCACGAACGAACGCAGTGCGAACACGAACAGGATGACCGGAAAGAAGCTGACCGAATACTCTACCCACCAGGGCGCGCGCCCGGCCTCATTGATGACCTGCTTACGATAGCGAGCAGTTGCCTCTGCGCCTTCCGTGCTTTGCAGGTACGGTGCGCGCTCGCGATCGAACTCGGCGGCGGCAGCCTCCATGCGCCGCCGGCGCGCAGGCCGTAGCGACACGACATCCGCCACCCAGACGACACCGGTCACCACCAACAGAATGAACAGTATCAGCGCGAAATTCCAACTCATTTATCTTCCACCTGCAAAATGGCCAGGAATGCTTCTTGTGGAATTTCCACGCTACCCACCTGCTTCATACGCTTCTTGCCGGCCTTCTGTTTTTCGAGCAGTTTCTTCTTGCGGGTGATGTCGCCCCCATAGCACTTCGCAAGAACATTCTTGCGCAATGCCTTCACGTTCTCGCGCGCGATGATTTCAGAGCCGATGGCTGCCTGGATGGCCACCTCGTACATCTGCCGCGGGATGAGCTCGCGCATGCGGGTCACCAGCTCGCGGCCGCGCGCACGCGCGTGCGACCGGTGCACGATGATGGACAGGGCGTCGACGCGATCGCCGTTGATGAGGATATCGACCTTCACCACGTCCGCCGCACGATACTCCTTGAACTCGTAGTCCATGGAAGCGAACCCGCGCGAAACCGACTTCAGGCGATCGAAGAAATCGAGCACGATCTCCGCCAGCGGGATCTCGTAGACCAGTTGGACTTGACGCCCATGATAGGTCATGTTCATCTGGATGCCGCGGCGTTGGGTGCACAGGGTGATGACCGGCCCGATGTATTCCTGTGGGGAGAACAGCGTGACCGTCACGATGGGCTCGCGGATCTCTGCGATCTTGCCCACCTCGGGCATTTTCGAGGGGCTGTCGACCTGTATCACGTCGCCGTTGCGCAGCACCACCTCGTATACCACCGACGGCGCTGTGGTGATGAGGTCCATGTCGAACTCGCGCTCGAGCCGCTCCTGCACGATTTCCATGTGCAGCATGCCAAGGAAACCGCAGCGAAAGCCGAAGCCCAGTGCCTGGGAGACCTCGGGCTCGAACATGAGCGAGGCATCGTTCAGCTTCAGTTTCTCGAGCGAATCCCGTAACTGGTCGTACTCGCTGGATTCGACCGGGTACAGGCCCGCAAACACCTGGGGCTTGATTTCCTTGAATCCCGGCAACGGGCTGGGCGCGGGATTGCTGGCGCTGGTGATGGTATCGCCCACGCGTGCGTGGGCGAGCTCCTTGATTCCCGCAATGACGAACCCGACCTCGCCCGCCGACAGCTGATCGCGCTGCTGCGAACGCGGGGTGAACACGCCCACCTGCTCGCACACGTGCGTCGCCTGTGTGGTCATGAGCACGATCTTGTCGCGCGGCCTTAGCACACCATTGACGATGCGCACCAGCATCACCACACCAACGTAATTGTCGAACCAGGAATCGATGATGAGGGCCTGCAGCGGCGCATTCGGGTCGCCCTTGGGCGGCGGAATGCGTGCCACCACCGCCTCGAGGATGTCGTCGATGCCCATGCCGGTCTTGGCACTGGCCAGGATGGCGTCGCTGGCGTCGATGCCGATCACGTCCTCGATTTCCGCCCGTGCGTTGTCGGGATCTGCCTGCGGCAGATCCATCTTGTTGAGCACCGGCACGACCTCGACGCCCAGTTCGATGGCCGTGTAGCAGTTGGCCACGGTCTGGGCCTCGACCCCCTGCGATGCATCGACCACCAGCAATGCGCCCTCGCAGGCCGACAGGGAACGGCTGACCTCGTATGAAAAGTCTACGTGTCCCGGAGTGTCGATGAGGTTGAGCAGGTAGGTCTGGCCATCCTTCGCCTTGTAGTTCAACGTCGCGGTCTGGGCTTTGATGGTGATGCCACGCTCACGTTCGAGATCCATCGAATCGAGCACCTGTTCCGCCATTTCGCGATCGGATAATCCGCCGCACCGCTGAATCAGGCGATCGGCCAGCGTCGACTTGCCATGATCGATGTGGGCAATGATGGAGAAATTGCGAATGTGCTGCATATACGGTTGTTCTGACACGAAAAAGGGCGCAATGCGCTTGCGCCCTTGGCTATCGACGGACCGACGTCGTGCGACATGCGTGACCGAAAGGGTTGCGGGCACGCGGTGCCGTGAGCCAGCACCGCGTAGCGCCCCCTATTCTACCGCGAGGGTCGGACCGGCACCCATTGCGTCAGATCACCACGACGTACGAGCAGCGCGTTCGTTCGCGAACGGTCGAGCTTGGACACGACTTCGTCAAACTGACGGGCGTTTTCGATCTCGACATCGTTCACCCCGAGGATGACGTCACCGACCGCGATGCCCGAAGGAGCCGTGCGCGGGTCGATTGCCTCGACGCGCACACCACCGCGCACGCCCAGAGCCTGCTGATCGGCTGACGACAGATCCGCTACCTTCAATCCGAGCTTGTTCATGCCGGCGGTATCGGGCGTCTTGTCTTTACCGGATGCAGCCGTCCCGGCGGGTTCGGCTTCCAGGCGTCCCACCGTGACCGTGAGGTCAAGCGCCTTGCCACGACGCCATACCTTGATCTTGGCCTTCGAGCCCGGCTTGCTGGCGCCCACCAGACGCGGCAGGTCGGACACGCGCTTCACTTCAACGCCGTTGTACTCGAGCACCACATCACCCGGCTCGACCCCCGCTTTGGCGGCAGGACCATCACGCTCGACGCTGCTGACAAGAGCGCCTCGGGCGCGATCAAGACCGAGTGCCTTGGCCACTTCATCGCTGACTTCGCCGATCTGCACTCCGATGCGACCCCGCGTCACCTTGCCCGTCGCCTTCAGCTGATCGGCTACCAGCATGGCTTCATCGATGGGAATGGCCAAAGAGATGCCCATGAATCCGCCGCTGCGGGATACGATCTGTGAGTTGATGCCGACCACCTCGCCGTTGAGGTTGACGAGGGGACCACCCGAGTTGCCCGGGTTGACGGCTACGTCGGTCTGGATGAACGGCAGGTAATCACCGGTGTCGCGGCCAATCGCGCTGACGATACCCGCGGTGACGGTGGATTCCAGGCCGAACGGTGATCCGAATGCTAGCACCCAGTCACCCTTTCTCAGTTTCTTGGGATTGCCGACCTTGAGGGCGGGCGCGTTGCGGATATCGACCTTCAGCAACGCAACATCGGTACGCTGATCGGAGCCGACCAGTTCCGCGTCGAACTCACGCCCATCGGATAGCGTGACCCGGATGCCGTCAGCGCCGTCGATGACGTGGTGGTTGGTGAGGATGTACCCGTCGGACGAAATGAAGAAGCCTGAACCGAGCCCCCGGGGCACGGTGCGCTCTTCGCCATCGGAATCGGGGCCAGGAGCCGGCCCGCGGCGCCCGGGGTTGGGCATGCCAGGCATCAGATCAGGGCCGAAGAACCAGCGAAACAGTTCGTACGGGTCACTTCCGCCACCGGGACCGCGACCCGACACGCGGATCGACGCGGTCGTGCGGATGTTGACCACGCCCGGGTCGACCTTTTCTACGATGGGAGTGAAATCCGGCAAGTCAAGCTGCTGTGCGCTGGCAGGTGCGCCCGCGACCAGCCCAAGACCCAGACCTAGCGCAACTACACTGGCCAGGCGGCGCATGGATTGCACGAACTCAAACGTCATTTGCAACTCCGAATTGATATTGATTGGAACCCGGGGCAACAGCTAACCCAGTCCCCAGGGAATGAATGCGACCCCCCGCGCCGCACAGGCCGTGCCCGACGACTGCACGCCAGAGTACCAGGTGTTACGAAGCTTCCGACCAGAAAATTGCGCTTTTGTTCGCACTTTCAAGAGGTATCCGTGCACAAAACTTGCGCGCGCCCATTGACGCGCGCTGGTCGGATCAAAAAAACCGTCGTAGTTGCTGCGATTACCGTGCGCTCGCCTGGGCGATATCAGGCCGCACCCGCGTCTGGGCTGCCACCGAGCGTACGGTACGTATCGGCACCTCCCCCAGCACCGTCAGCCAGAAATCATCCTGGCGGCTGCGGTGTACGCTGGTGGCGCCATGTTCGGTAGTGGTGCTGATGTCGCCACGCTCAGGCGTCCAGTCCTCGATGAAGATTGAAATGGCCGCCAGACCGTCGGACAGTACTACCTGGTGCACGTTCTTCTTGTGCTTCAGATTGCGCCGCCACTGACGAACGACCTTGAAACCCGCAGGTATCCCGATCTCCCAACCTTTGGCGAGCAGATCTACCGGCTCTCCGATGCGGATGCGCTGCCAGCCATCCGGATTGTGCGGAGATCTCAGAAGGTGACGTTCGGCATCAGGTCCGATGTGAACCTCCGAGAACGCGATCTGTTCGAGGACATCACCCTGGGCATTGCGCGTCTGCACTTTCAGCAGCAGGTTTGTTTCCAGATCGACGCACAACTGGTACCCCCAACGCAGCTCGTCGCGGGGCACCACATGCACGACGCGGCAGGGCCGACCGGCGACTCGCCCTTGGTCGGGGTCGAGCTCAATGGCATAGTACTGTGCAAGCTCGCGTACATCGCCACTGAACAGGCCGGGGAAATGGTCCATGTCGCGTTCGTCAACCAGCACCATCTGACGCTCGGGAACCAGGCTTTCGACGATGTTGTTGTGCCTGATGAACTCGCGCTGGGCCGGACTGTCGAGGACCTCCACCCGCTGCCGCTCCCCTGATTCGTCGACGATGTGCGCGATCTGTGAAGAAAACAGGGTTTGTCCCTGCTGGAACGTAAAGATGCCGGTGTAATCGAGATCATGGGCCGCGCGTTGCAGACGCGCCATGATCTGCAGACCCATGTCGTCGAACTGCGGCTCGTCGCTGCCCGCCCACGCGGGCGTGCTGACCAGAACCAGAGCGATCGAGACGCCCCGACCCCAGGCGCACAAGCGCCGACCGACACCCAGCAATGCCCGTTGGCCACGCATCGTGCTCGACATGCTACTGTTGCCCCATGTCGAGTTCGCTACCGGCCCCAACCGTGGTAAAGCCGGCAGAATGGCGATGTACGTCGAGATAGTCGACCAGTAGCGGCGTGTTGCTCAACGAGGCGGAAGTAAACCTGCCTTCCGACGCCTGCGCGCTGGCCTGCAACGAACGCGTCGTGGGTGCGATGAGAGGTTGCGCCATCCAGGTAACGGCGACGACCGCCGCCACCAGCGCCACGCCCGGCACTGCGTACCGGCCGATGAAACGCATCGCCGTACGACGTCGAGGAGCCACGATGGGAGGCTCGGTCTCGAGCGCGGCTGCGAGCCGCCGATTGAACGTCGGCGATACGGAGATGGCGAGCTCTTCGGAGCGCAGCACGTCGCCGATGAAGTGATAAGTAGCCCATTGAGCGCGCACAGTGTCGGACCGCAACAGCTCTGCCGGGAGGTCGGCTTCGTTATCCATGAAAGCCGAAAGCAATTCCGCGACCCTCACGTGGTCGTCTGCTTGAGCTTCGTTCTGCGTAGGCACTGCACTCATGACCTGGCTCCTTGCCCGTTCACAGCTCGCACTCGGGCTGGCATTCACACGTTCGAACAAGCAACACTGCCATATGGTTCACCAGCGTCGGTCGTCGCCTACGTCCAGCAAGGGCCGCAGACGCCTGGCGATCGCCTCGCGCGCACGAAATATGCGCGAACGAACCGTACCTATGGGACAGTTCATGGTCTCGGCGATCTCTTCGTAGCTGAGGCCTTCAATTTCGCGCAGAACGATGGCAGTGCGTAACTCCTCCGGCAGCTCTTCAATGGCGCGGTTTACTGTTTCTGCAATTTCCCGACTCGCGAACGCTGCTTCCGGAGTATCGATATCGCTTAGGTTGTCGGTTTCGTTAAAAGTTTCACCGTCTTCGTTTTCGAGCATGGGCCCGCCCGATGGCCTACGGCGTTCGGCCGCAAGATGGTTCTTGGCCGTATTGACCGCGATGCGATACAACCAGGTGTAGAAAGCGCTATCGCCCCGAAAATTGGGCAGCGCGCGGTAGGCCTTGATGAACGCTTCCTGCGCCACATCCTCGATTTCGGAAGGATCGTGGATGAAGCGCGAAAGCAGGCGCATGATCCGGCGCTGATACTTGAGGATGAGAAGGTTGAACGCAGCCTTGTCGCCCCTTTGTACCCGCTCGACCAGAGCGATATCGGCATCTTGCTGGCTCATGCGCGGGCACCTTGCTGCATGCGCCATTGCACGGCAACACACAGGCTTCGCCATACGCTGGGCGCAACGCTGCCGGCCCAGATGGTGCAGCGCACACGCCGGGAGCGCTGACTGGCGGCAGACGTGATGACCCCGGACACGGTTATCCAGCGAATGCCGGGGCCAGTATGGATGGCATCGGGCCAGACGGCGTACCAACGACCGTCAGGCGCCTGCCAGCGCCACCATCCGCGGGTATCGACCTGAATCTGCCGGGGCGAGCGAGGCCGCCACCAGGCCGGTCGCACCACGCCACTAACCGCCAAGCGTGATCCCGGCATGCGTGCTGCCTCGAGTGATTACACCCGGCGCACCAACAAGGTTCCGTTGGTACCGCCGAAACCAAACGAGTTCGACAAGGCGTTCTCGATGCGGAGCTCGCGTGCGGAGTTGGCGCAGTAATCGAGATCGCATTCCGGGTCTTGATTGAAAATGTTGATGGTCGGCGGAGAAACCTGGTGATACACGGCCAGGGTAGTGAAGACCGCCTCGACACCACCCGCGGCACCCAGCAGGTGCCCGGTCATGGACTTGGTGGAATTCACGACGAGCTTGTAGGCGTGATCGCCGAAGGCAAGTTTGATGGCCTCGGTTTCGTTCTTGTCGCCCAGTGGGGTGGACGTGCCGTGAGCGTTGATGTATTGCACCTCGTCGGGGTTGACGCCACCATTACGCAGTGCGTTGAGCATCCCGCGACGGGGGCCGTCACGATCGGGCGCGGTAATGTGATAGGCGTCGGAGCTCATGCCGTAGCCTGCCAGCTCGCCATAGATGCGGGCGCCACGCGCCTTCGCATGTTCATATTCTTCAAGCACCAGGACACCCGCGCCTTCGCCCAGCACGAAGCCGTCCCGATCGCGATCCCAAGGGCGCGAGGCGGTCTTAGGGTCGTCGTTGCGCGTGGACAGGGCGCGCATGGCTGCGAAACCGCCAATGCCCAGCGGAGACACGGTGGATTCAGCGCCGCCGGCGAGCATGATGTCGGCGTCGCCGTATTCGATCAGACGTGCTGCATCGCCAATGCAGTGCAACCCCGTGGTACAGGCCGACACGACTGAATAGCTTGGCCCCTTGAGCCCGAACATGATCGACAGCTGGCCCGAGATCATGTTGATGAGTGAACTGGGCACGAAGAACGGAGAGATGCGGCGCGGGCCCCGCTCGATCAGTTCCTGATGGGTTTCTTCGATGCGCGGCAAGCCACCGATACCCGACCCGACGATGACACCGATGCGATCGGCATTGGCTTCGGTAACTTCAAGGCCGCTATCCTTCCAGGCCTGAACACCGGCAGCAATGCCATAGTGAATGAACGTGTCGAGCTGCCGTGCCTCCTTGGCGGGAATATATTGCGTGATGTCGAAGTTGCGGACTTCGCCGGCAATATGGCACGAAAAGGGGCTCGAATCGAAACGGGTGATGGTGTCGATTCCGGAACGGCCGTTCACGAGATTGTCCCATGCGGTGGAAGTATCATTGCCAACCGGAGAGACGATCCCCAAACCGGTGATCACGACGCGTCGTTTCACGGAAGACTCCTGCTGATGAGTGGCGACATGCGGAAGCCAACAAGGCGGCAACTCACCGCCCTTGCTTCATGCGGGACGATGCAGACCCCTGCCGAGACGTCTGCACCGCGAGACGAAACAGGTGCGGCAAACTACCTGTTAGTACGACAGGTTACTTAACCAGCTGCGTCAACTTTCTGCAGTCATCCCCCCCTGCACACCCTGGTTCACGCGACCTTCTGGCGCCATCAGACGTGCTGCGATCAAGGAACAACCAAAAAAGTTTACGCCGCAGCGCGAGCACATGTGCATGAGCCGCGCTTCAGGTCAAGCGAGTGCGGCAATTACTTCTTGAGATTGGAGTTGATGTAATCGAGCACCAGTTGGACGGTGGTGAGCTTTTCAGCCTCTTCATCCGGGATCTCGGTTTCGAATTCGTCTTCAAGAGCCATGACGAGTTCGACCATGTCGAGTGAATCGGCACCGAGGTCGTCAACGAAAGAGGATTCGTTCTTCACTTCGGCTTCGTTCACGCCGAGCTGTTCAGCGACGATTTTCTTGACGCGCTGTTCGATGCTTTCCATGCAGATCTCCAAAGGTCAAATCCTGCGAATTATAGCCAAGTGCCACCTTGCAGCAGCCTATGGCGTGGTGAAAACTTGCCCGCCTTTTCCAGGGAAAGAGGCGGATTACTGCATATACATGCCGCCGTTGACGTGCAGCGTGACGCCCGTAATGTACCCCGCGGCAGGCGAACTGAGGAAGGCCACGCTATGTGCGATGTCTTCGGGACTGCCCAGGCGCCCCAACGGAATTTGGGCGCGCAATGCTTCGACCCGGGCATCATCGAGCGCACGGGTCATGTCGGTGTCGATGAACCCGGGCGCGACACAGTTGACCGTGATGTTGCGGCTGGCCAGCTCGCGCGCCAAGGCGCGCGTCATGCCTGCGACTCCGGCCTTGGCTGCAGCATAGTTGGCCTGCCCGACGTTGCCGCTGGCACCCACCACGGAGGTGATATTGATGATACGCCCCCAGCGGGCTTTCATCATGCCCTTCATGACCGCGCGCGACAACTGGAATACGGCCGTCAGGTTGGTGTCGATGACGGCGTCCCAGTCTTCGTCCTTCATGCGCATCGCAAGCGAGTCGCGCGTGATGCCGGCATTGTTGACCAGGATGTGCGGTCCACCCTGCTCGGTCTTGCCGATCTCTTCGACCAGTGCCTCGACGGCGGATTTGTCGTTGACGTTGAGCACCACGCCCCGGCCTCCATAGGGGGCCAGCGCCTGGGTGATGGATTCGGCACCGGTCTCGGAAGTCGCGGTTCCAATCACGTGCGCACCGCGCGCAGCCAGTTCTAGGGCGATGGCGCGCCCGATGCCCCGAGAGGCGCCCGTTACCAACGCGGTCTTGTCCTTGAGTTCCATGGGAATTGCATGCTCCGGAAGTTCAGGCGGTAGCTGCCAGTGCGGCCTCAAGCGAGGCCGGATCGGTAATTGCCAAAGCAGTGATCGAACCGTCGATGCGCTTGACCAGCCCGGTAAGAACCTTGCCTGGGCCGCACTCGACAATATGCGAAACTCCCTGCGCCTTCATGGCCTGTATGGTTTCCACCCAACGCACGGGATGCCACGCCTGCCGTACCAGCGCATCGGCGATGGCAGCGGGCTCAGCGGGCGACGCCACGTCGACGTTGTTGATGACCGGTACCTGGGGCACGGATAACGTGATCCTGTCGATGGCGACCCGCAGTACCTCGGCTGCAGGCTGCAACAGGCTGGAATGGAAGGGCGCGGACACCGGCAGGGGCAAAGCACGCTTCGCGCCCGCTGCTCTGGCCGCATTGCAGGCACGCTCTACGGCGCCCTTGTGCCCCGCAATCACGACCTGTGCGGGAGCATTGAAATTGACCGCTTCAACCACTTCGCCCTGAGCGGATTCGGCACAGACCCGGCGCACGGAGTCGTCGTCGAGGCCGAGGATGGCCGCCATGCCACCCTCACCAACCGGCACCGCAGACTGCATGGCCTCGGCACGGATTCGCACCAGGCGTACGGCGTCTTCCAGCGAAAGGACGCCGGCGGCCGTCAGCGCCGTGTACTCGCCCAGACTATGGCCTGCCATGACATCAGGGGTACGCCCCCCGGCGGCCTTCCAGGCTGCATAGACCGCATAGCCTGCCGTGAGCATGGCCGGCTGCGTATTGACCGTGAGGTTGAGCGCCTCAGCCGGGCCATTCGCGATGAGGCCGGCGATGTCCTGATCGAGCGCCTTGCCGGCGCGGTCGAGCACGTCGGCAACGGCAACATTGCCTGCGAACGCATCGAGCATGCCGGCCGATTGGGATCCTTGTCCAGGGAATACGAATGCAATTTTCATGGTGGTCTTCAGTTGGCAACTGCCTGCCTGGTAGCCGCGATGATACTGGGGGAGCCCCGAGGTTCAAAGCCTCAGCAGCACACTGCCCCAGGTGAACCCGCCACCTACGCCCTGCAGCAGGATGGTTTGCCCGGGCTGGACCCGGCCCTCGCGCAGTGCGGTGTCGAGCGCCAGCGGCACGCTTGCGGCCGACGTATTGGCGTGACGATCCACCGTGATCACGACCCGTTCGGCGGGCAGCCCGAGACGGCGTGCCAGTGCGTTGATGATGCGCACGTTCGCCTGGTGCGGGATGACACGGTCAATGCTTGACACGTCGATGCCGGCCTGCTCGCATGCCTCGTGGGCCGACTGGCTCAGCACCGTTACCGCCAGTTTGAAAACCGCTTGCCCGTCCATGCGCAGGAACGGGTCACCGCTGACATCGCCGTAGGCCACGTTGCCTGCCGCGCAGAGTATGCGCGACTGGGACCCATCAGCGTGCAGGTTCGCTGCGAGGATTCCACGCTGCTCATGACCCGGACTCTCGTCGGCCTTGAGCACGACGGCGCCCGCGCCATCGCCGAACAGGACACACGTGGAACGATCGCTCCAGTCGAGGATGCGCGAGAAGACCTCGGCACCAATGACCAGCGCGCACCGCGCCCGCCCTGCGCGGATGAAACTGTCTGCAGTGGTGAGTGCATACACGAAACCGCTGCAGACCGCCTGGACGTCGAAGGCCGCCCCGCCTCGCGCACCCAGCCTGTCTTGCACGAGGCAGGCCGTGCTGGGGAAGATGTAATCGGGAGTGGATGTGGCAACGATGATGAGGTCGACGTCAGCCGGGGTGAGATTGGCATCCGCCAAGGCGCTCCGCGCTGCTTCGGTGGCGAGCATGCTGGTGGTAACGCCACGCTCGGCCAGATGGCGTTGCCTGATGCCGGTACGCTCGACGATCCACTGGTCGGAAGTTTCGATGCCGCGGGTAGCAAGCTCGCTTGCGAGTTCATCGTTGCTGACCACGCGGGGCGGCAGATAACTGCCGGTACCGGCTATGACCGATGCTGTCATGTCTCTCCTGCCTAATTCGGGCTGCTGATGAATTGTGCCATTGCATGGGCCGTCCGCTCCTGCAGACCGCCCGCGACAGCATCGTGCAGCCTTCGCAATGCGCACTGGAAACCGAACTGGTCGGCTGATCCGTGACTTTTGAAGACAACTCCACGTAACCCCAGAAGCGCCGCGCCATTGTAACGGCGCGAATCGGTCTGTTGCCGGAAGCGATTGAGAACCGGCGTTGCAACCAGCCCGGAGAGCATGGTCATGGGGTTGCGCTGGAACTCGCGCCGCAACATGACGGCAACCATTTTCGCGAGGCCTTCGGTGGCCTTGAGAACGACGTTGCCCACGAAACCGTCGCAGACGACGACATCGACCGACCCCTTGAAAATCTCATTGCCTTCGACATTGCCATGGAAGTTGATGAGCGAACTGGCACGCAACAGTTCGGCTGCTTCCTTGACGACGTCATTGCCCTTGATGACTTCCGCCCCGACGTTGAGCAGTCCGACACGCGGACGCTCGATGCCGTCGATGGCCGACACGAGGGCTGACCCCATGAACGCAAACTGCAGGAGATGCTCTGCAGTGCAATCGACATTGGCGCCCAGGTCGAGCATCGTGGTGGCCCGTCCCACCCCGTTCGGAATGGAGGCCGTGAGCGCGGGGCGATCGATACCGTCGAGCGTCTTGAGGACGTAACGGGTGATCGCCATCCAGGCACCCGTGTTCCCGGCAGAAATGCAGGCCTCGGCGTTGCCCTCCTTGACGAGCTTCGCCGCGACTCGCATGGATGAATCCTTCTTGCGACGCAAGGCGACTTCGACCGGGTCGTCCATGGTGATCACTTCACTGGCCGGAACGACCTCGATTCGCGCCCGCACGTCGGCCGAGGCGCGATTCAGGGCTTCTTCGATTGCCTGCTGCTGGCCAACCAGAAGCAATTTGGCTTGCGGCTGTGACGCACAGAATGCAATCGCCGCCGGCACGGTGACGGGCAGACCGTGGTCGCCCCCCATGCAGTCAATCGCAATTCGGATCATGCCCGTGGGCTACTACTGCCTGGGTTACTCGTCGTCCTTGGTGTGGAGGACCTTGCGCCCGCGGTAGTAACCGTTGGGAGTGATGTGATGGCGCAGATGGAGCTCACCCGTGTTGGGCTCGATGGCGAGCGGAGGGTTCGTGAGCCGGTCGTGCGCGCGGCGATTACCGCGCCTGGAAGGCGACTTTTTGTTTTGCTGAACAGCCATGATGACTCCTGAAGACGGCGCGAATTGTACGCGATCCACGCCGCAAAGTTAAAACCAACCATTAAACCCACCCGGGCCGCGATGCTGCTCGGCACTTGCCCTGGCGCCACGCCCCGGATTCTCTGCCAAGAAAACCCGCGCCTGTTCGGCCTACTTCTTCGTGCCGCGCCCCAGGAGCTCGGCGAGCTGCTCGAACGGGCGCTGGCGATCCGGATTGACCGGCGGCTCGCTGTCCGGGGCACTGCCCTTGCCCGGACATACCTCGTGCCGGGGAATGTAAGGCAGCGCCAGGATGAGTTCGCTCTCGATTTCCGCTTGCAAATCGAACTGATGCGAACCGACGACCTTGTCGTACCCCTGCTCGAGTTCTTCGTCGTCGAGCGGATCGTACTCGCCAAGCTCGTCCTCCGAGTCTACAAGCTGCAGGACGGTAACCGAATCGATAGGCCATGCAAACTCTTCAAGGCAGCGCTGGCACACCACGAGCGGCTGCGCACGCACATGTACGCGCAAAAGACGCTCGCCAAATCGCCCTTCCATGCCCTGGGCATGCCAGGCAACCGTGCCGTGCTGCGCGGGCAGTCCGTCGGTAAAGCGGGAAAGCGCAGCCAACGAAAGCTCACCCGAGAACTCCTGCCGCAGGCGCACTGCTTCAAGCGCATCGAACTGCTGAAGATTCAAGGGTTTCATGGCCTGGTATCCGCAAGAATGCTTGGATGCAGCAATAAAAGCAAAAGCGTAAAATGCTAACCTGAAACCGCCTACTGCGTCAATGCATTCCCGTACATGTCAGCTTCCACAAGCATGACCCGCCCCCTGATTCTGGCATCATCCTCGCCTTACCGGAAAGAACTGCTCGCTCGCCTGCGCCTGCCTTTCGAGGCCATTTCCCCCGACATCGACGAGTCGCCCCGCGCGGGCGAAGCGCCACACGAACTCGCGCGCAGGCTGGCGCGGGAGAAGGCTGAAGCGGTGGCACGTCAGCGCCCTGGCGCGGTCGTCGTCGGGTCGGATCAGGTTGCAATCTGCAATGGACAGTTGCTTGGCAAGCCCGGCACCTTCGAGCGCGCGTTCGCGCAGCTGCGCCTGATGGCCGGTCAGACGGCAGAATTCTGGACCGCCGTGGCAGTCACCGACGGCACCCGGACCCTTGTTGCAGAGTCAACAACGCGCTGCGTCCTGCGTCCGCTGACCGATGCGGAAATCGATTCGTATCTCCGCGCCGACCTGCCACTGGATACGGCAGGCAGCGCCAAAGTGGAAAGCCTGGGCATCGTACTCATGGAACGTATCGACAGCGACGACCCCACCGCGCTGATCGGGCTACCCCTGATTACCGTTACCCGGCTCCTGACTGAATTCGGCATCAACCCCCTCGTCCCGCAAGCCCACCCATGACAGGCACCCTGCATCTCATTCCTGTTGGCCTCGCCGAAACGGCGCCCTCGTCGCTCTGGCTTCCGGCCGATGCCCAGGCGCTTGCCGCCCGTCTCGACACCTACATCGCCGAAAACGCCAAGACCGCACGTGCCTTCCTGAAGCACATCGGAACACAGCGGCCCATCCAGGAAATCACGATCCATACGCTGGGCCAGCGCACCACGCAGGGCGACATCGACGCTTGGCTGATGCCCCTGCGGGCTGGCGGCGAAGCGGGCCTCGTGTCGGAAGCGGGTTGCCCCGCGGTGGCCGACCCTGGTGCCCGGGTGGTGGCGGCCGCTCACCGCATGGGCATCACCGTGAAACCCTGGGTGGGGCCATCCTCCATCATCCTCGGCCTCATGGCCAGCGGCCTCGAGGGCCAGCGTTTCACCTTCCACGGGTACCCGCCAGTGCAGGAACAGGAGCGCGCACGCCAGCTGAAGAGCTGGGAAAGCGCCTCCGCACAGCTGCAGCAGACACAAGTCCTGATCGAGACCCCCTACCGCAACCTTGCCCTGTTCGATGCCCTGCTTCGCCACCTGCGTGGCGATACCCGCCTGTGCGTAGCCAGCGCGCTCACCAGCCCGACCGAATGGATCCGCACCCTGACGATTGCGCAGTGGAAGCAGTCCGACCGGCCCGCAATCGACCGGCAACCGACGCTGTTCCTGTTTCAGGCCGCAGGGCGTTCCTGACGCCGCGCACCCGCCCGAGTGCAGTGTGCCGGGGCACGCCGTGAGCGCCTAGGCGCGCACGCGCGGCAGCAGCCAGTCGGCCAGTTCCGGCACGCTGTGCACCAGCGCAGCCGGCGAACAGACCTGCAGTTCGTTGATGGGGTGCGCGCCGTAGCAAACCCCGACACCATGTACGCAGGCATTGAGCGCCATGTTCAGATCGTGCGCGGTGTCACCGATCATGACCGTCTCGCGGCGGTCGACACCGAGTTCATCCATGATCTCGAGCAGCATCGCGGGATGCGGCTTTGAGAACGTTTCGTCGGAGCATCGCGAGGCGTGAAATGCATCCGTCAGCCCGGTGTTGCGCAACGCCCGCGTCAGCCCCTTGCGACTTTTCCCGGTAGCCACCGCCAGCCACACGCCGCGATTGGCCAGTGACTCGATGAGGTTCGCCACGCCATCGAACAGCCGTACTTCCGGATCCCGCGTGAGGTAGTGGTAGCGGTAGCGCTGCACGAAATCCGGCCACTGTTCCTCGCGGAGACTGGGCACCGCCGTTTTCAGCGCATCTTCCAGCCCCAGGCCGATCACCCAGTTCGCCATTTCGTCGGGAGGCTCC
>Ga0207864_1002158_pt1 | contig 19283 bp, 13 predicted proteins | sample HigsolmetaAR202D_FD_184834 | JGI IMG/M metagenome (GOLD analysis project Ga0207864, IMG submission 184834) | Ionic liquid and high solid enriched microbial communities from the Joint BioEnergy Institute, USA - AR20-2-D (SPAdes) (version 2) ... | reverse complement strand
GGCCGCTGCAGGTAGTCGCCGTCGCCGGACCGGCGGCCCGTGGTCGGGATGTACGCGGCGAGCGGCAGCCGCGGGAACGAGTAGCCGGGCAGGAAGCCCTCGCTGGCCAGGTAGCGGTACGGGTTGAAGTCGCTGAGCAGCGACTTGCTGTCGGCGCTCTCGTTCTTGAGCAGGGTGAGCTGGGTCTCGGCCTCGCGGCGGCGGCGCGCCGCCTGGCTGCGGTCGCGTTCGGACAGGCTGTGGTCGAGGATGCGGCGATGCTGTTCGGCGCGGTCCACCAGCGCGGCCCGGTACAGGGAGCGCCAGCGGTCGAAGGCGCGGTCGAACTCGGCGGGGGCGGCCTTGACCCTGCGCTCCAGCCACTCGTCGTCCCACCAGGTGGTCTCCGCCAGTTCGGGCAGGAGGTCGGCGAACACCTCGCGGGCGGCGGCGACGGTGCGCCGCTGGGCCGCCTCGTCGGCGATCGCGGCGGCGACCGTGTCGTGCAGCGGCAGCGCCGGGTCGGGGCGGCGCTGGTCCTCGTCGAAGCTGATGTCGACGACCTCGGGGACGGCGCGGCCCAGCCGCAGCCCGGTCTCGGCCAGCCAGATCGCCTGCAGGTGCGCGGCGACGAGGTCCTCGTTGGCCAGGTCCAGCCGGGGCGGCACGACCACGCCGGAGACCATGCGGTCGGAGTGGCGGAAGTAGTACTGGTCGTGGCTGTTGCCGGTGGCGCAGTAGGTGGTGACCAGGGCGGGCTGGCCGCTGCGCCCGGCGCGGCCGCTGCGCTGGGCGTAGTTGGCGGGGGTGGGCGGCACGTTGCGCATCATCACCGCGTTGAGCTCGGCGATGTCCACGCCCAGCTCCATGGTGGGCGAGCAGTACAGCAGTTTCAGGTCGCCCGCGCTGAACTGCCTCTCCCGCTCCTCCCGGTCCTCGGGGGCGACCTGGGCGGTGTGCTCGCGCGCGGTCAGCCCGGCCAGGGAGGCGGCGGCGTCGCGGTACAGGTCGCGGAAGAAGGTGTTGACGCGCGGCCCCTGCCCGGCGGCGTAGGTGCGGGTGAGCGGGTCGTGCACGCCGCGGCGGCCGTCCCCGGCCCGCCAGACCAGGCAGGCGGCGTCGACCCGGTAGCCGGTGGGGGCCGGGGCGGCCGAGCGGCGGTGCCCGGCCCGCCGCGGCGCGGCCTCCACCCTGGTGACCAGTCCCACCCCGGCCAGCGCCTCCAGCAGGAACCCGATGGCGTGCTGGGCGTCGTCGACGCCCATGTCGGGGAAGTGGACGCGGCGCAGGTACCTGCCGAACTTGCCGCGGCCCGACAGGAACAGTCCGCTGCGGTCCGCGCCGGGGCGGGAGGGCTGCGGGTAGGCGGTGCCGACGCGGGGCCGGTCGGACTCGGTGAGTCTCCACGCCTCGGAGAGCCGCTCCTCGCTGGCGCGGCGCAGCACGTCGAAGTCGTCGCGGAAGCACTGCACGTCGATGGCCAGGCAGCGGCGCATCTCGTCCATGAGGACCCGCAGGATCTCCTCGCGGACGTGCGGTTCGGCGGCGCGCAGCCAGTGGGGGGCGTCCTGCCAGGCGTCCTCCTTGGCGGCCAGCCAGTCCAGGTCGGCGTAGTCGACGCGCAGCAGCCCGGTCTGCTCCAGGTTGGGCATGGTGACCCGCCAGCCGCGCTCCAGGTCCAGGTAGAGGCGGAAGGCGACGACGTCGCGGAGCGTGGCGGCGGCGCCGGCGAGCATCCTGGGGCTCAGCTCGGTCCGGTCGGCCTTGCGGGCGTAGTCGGCCGGGTCCAGGGCGAGGGCCTCGGTGACCCGCCGGGCCAGGTCCTCGTGGGTCAGCCCGTCCTCCCCCGCCTCGGCCAGCGCCCGGTACAGCGCCCCGCGCAACTGGGTGACCTGCACGAAGTCGTTGAAGTGCCCGGCCTGCAAGGAGGCGTCCTGGCGGTTGTCGACGAAGGTGAGGAGCTTGCGGGCCTCGGCGGGCAGCGCCTCGGGCGGCAGCGCGTCGAGGGCGCGGACGATGGACGCCGACACCAGGGAGGTCGCCGAGGAGCGGCCCTCCTGGTCGAGGGAGGCGAGCTTGGCGAAGTCCTTGCCGCGCACCTGCTCGTAGCTGACGCCGCAGTGCAGGCAGAACAGGAACGGCGCGGGGACGAACGCGGCCTGCAGCTCGCCCCGGCCCTCGACGCCGTACGGGTCGACGGTGACGCGGCGCGGCACCCGGTCCCGGTAGGCCGGGCGGAGGCGCTCCTGGCCGTGCTCGTCGAGCTCCAGCCAGGACTCGGGGAGCCGACGCTGCTCGACGGCGTCGGCGGCCGTGGCGGGCCAGGGGTTGTCGGGGTCGACGTACAGGTAGCCCTCGACGCCGCCGTCGGCGGTGGCGGCGGTGTCGCGGCGGGGCCGGTAGACCGTGCCGTCGGGGGTGTCGACGCGCCAGACCGTCAGGTACTCCTGTCCGCACTCGCGGCAGAACGCGAGCGGCAGCAGCACCTTGCCGTCGGAGCCGGGCTGCTCCATCTGGTAGTCGCGGGTGAGGTAGCGGCGGTCGGGGTGCTCCAGGGTGACGTGGACGGTGTCGCCCCTGGACAGGAACTGGTGCAGGCGGAACGCGAACAGGGGGCGCTCGGTGACCGGGTGGCGGGCCTCGGCCCCGGCCTCCAGGGTGCTGCGGATGGCGCGCATGCACTGGTCGCGGGGCACGCCGGTGGCCGCGGCGAGTTCGGCGGCGGCGTCCTCGATGCGGCCGGGGCGCTGGCGCACCAGGCGGCCGGTGGGCTCCTCGGCCAGGCCGAAGCGGCTCTCGATCCACCGGGCCAGCGGGTCGCGCACCAGGTCGGCGTAGGCGCGCGGCGCGTCCGCGCGGGTCAGGCACTCGGCGGGGACGGTGTCCGGCGCCTCCTCGGTGGCGCGGACCAGGGTCTCGGTGATGACGTCGTCGGGGCCGATGCGGGTGCCGAAGAGCTTGCTGGCGACCTCGGCCACGGTCCGCTTCTGGTCCTCGACGCCGCCCTCGGAGGACATGGTGGCGGAGGTGCCGACGCACTGCACGTCGGGCGCCTGGCAGGCCTGGCGGACGCGGCGGACGAGCAGGGCCACGTCGGCGCCCTGACGGCCGCGGTAGGTGTGCAGCTCGTCGAAGACGAGGAAGTCCAGGCCGCGCGCCATGGAGATGAGGGAGCTGCGGTCGCCGGGGCGGGTGAGCATCAGCTCCAGCATCACGTAGTTGGTGAGCAGGATGTCGGGCGGGTTGTCGCGCAGCTCCTTGCGGCGGCGCTCGTCCTCCTGGCCGGTGTAGCGGGCGAAGGTGACCGGTTCGCGGCCCCTGCCGTAGCCGTGGACCAGGTACTTCTCCAGCTCGTTGAGCTGGCTGTTGGCCAGGGCGTTCATCGGGTAGACGATGATGGCGCGCACCCTCTTGGCGGCCCCGGCGCCCCGGGCCTCGCGGTCGCGCAGCACCCGGTCGACGATCGGGAGGATGTAGGACAGCGACTTGCCGGAGCCGGTGCCGGTGGTCAGCACGTAGGACCGGCCGCGCTGGGCCGCGCGCAGCGCCTCGGCCTGGTGGCGGTGGAGCTTGAGGGGGCGCCCGGTGCTGCCCGTGGTGTCGTGGGGGGACTTCTTGGTGCGGAAGATGCGGGCGCACTCGGGGTGCAGCGCCCCCTCGGCGACCAGTTCGGGCACGGTGCCGCCGGAGGCGAAGAACGGGTTGAGCGACAGCCACGGGTCGGGCCACTGGGACTTGGCGTCCAGGTCGTCGGCGAGGAACGCGGCGATGCGCTCGTCGCGGATGACGGTGCCGCCCTCGGTGAAGGCGCGGTAGTCGTCGATCAGCTTCCGGTGCAGGCCGAAGACGTCCATGACGGCGGCGGGCGCGGCCGGCGGGGAGCCCGTCCCGGGGGCGGTGCGGGGGGCGGGGGCGGTCCCGGGCAGGCAGCGCAGCGGGTTGTACTCCTCCCAGCCGGGCACGGTGGCGTCGCCGACGGCCAGGGGCAGCAGGGCGTCGCGGACCTCGGCGGCGCCGGCCGGGCGCTCGGCGGGGTCCTTGCGCAGCAGCCGGTCGACGAGGCGGGTCAGCGAGCCGGGCACGTCCCTGCGCACCACGCCCACCGGGGCGGGCTCGGCCTCCTGGTGGGCCCGTCCCAGGTCCACCAGGGCGGTCTCGGTGAACGGCGGGACGCCGGTGAGCAGTTCGTAGAGGACGCAGCCCAGCGCGTACAGGTCGGCGGCGGCGGTGACCCGGCTGTTGCGGAACTGCTCGGGGGCCATGTAGCGGGCGGTGCCCACGGTCGCGGTGGTGCTGGTGAGCCTGGTGAGGTCGGGGTCGTCGACGATGCGGCCCATGCCGAAGTCGAGGACCTTGACCCGGCCGCCGCGCACCAGCATCACGTTGGCGGGCTTGAGGTCGCGGTGGACGACTCCGGCGGTGTGCGCGGCGTCCAGGGCGTCGGCGATCTGCGCGCCGAACGCGGCCACCCAGGAGACCGGCAGTCGCGGCTCCTCCGCGGACAGGTCGCACAGCAGGTGCCCCTCCAGCAGTTCCATGGCGAGGTAGGGCAGGACGCCGTCGGAGGTGTCCACGCCGCCGTCGACCAGGCGGGGCAGGCCCGGGTGGTCCAGGCGGCGCATGATCTCCACCTCGCGGGCGAACCGCCTGGCCTGGGCGTCGTCGGGGGCGGCCGGTGCGCCGGAGCGGCGCTGCAGGACCAGTTTGACGGCGACCTGCCGGTCGGGGGACCCCTCCTCGGCCGCGGTGTCCTCGGCCCGGTGGACCTCGCCCATGTTGCCCCGGCCGAGGAGCCCGCACAGCCGGAAGCGGTCCGCCACGATCTGCCGTTCCATTGCTCTCTCCCACTCCGCCGTGTCCGCCGGTGTGCCCCGGGTGCGTGCGGCCATGATCCCAGAGGCGGCCCGGCCCCGTCAGAAGTATACGGAGACACCCTCGGTAATCGAGTTGTCGCGTGTTTACTCCGCAAACCTACTCTCGTGTTCCGCGGTGGGCAACTTTCCCGTCCCGACCGTGGACAGGCGCCCCACGGGACACCCTCCGGCGCTCTCGGACACTTCCCCGCGTTAGCGCAGCACACGGGTGTGTACCGTAGGAGGCATGGACACCAGTGCGCGCAGTGTCGACGACCAGCAGGTGACCGCGGCCGACATCGCCCGGCTGGCCGGGGTGACCCGGGCGGCCGTGTCGAACTGGCGGCGGCGCCACGACGACTTCCCCGCCCCGGTCGCGGGCACCAAGTCCAGCCCGCTGTTCGCGCTCTCGCAGGTGCGCGCCTGGCTGGAGCGGCAGGACAAGGGGTCCGCGGAGTCCCCCGAGGTGCGGCTGTGGCACGCGCTGCGCGGCGCCTACCCCGACAGCATGGTCCGCGGCATCTGCGAGGTCGTCGAGGCGCTGCTGCGCGGCGACCGGGAGGAGACGGCGGCGCTGTCGGCGGCCCGCGCGCTCGCCGCGGAGACCTCGCCCGCCCAGGTGCTGGGCGCGCTGGTGGAGCGGCTGCGCAACTCGCCGCACCGCGCCGACACCGAGACCTCCTCCACCGCGCGCCTGGTGCGCGCCGTCGCCCGCGTCGCCGGGACCGAGGCGGCCAGCGTGTTCGACCCGGCCTGCGGGATCGGGTCGCTGCTGCTGGCGGTGGGCGCGCCCGGGGCGCACCGCACCGGCCAGGAGGCCGACGCCGACGCGGCCCGGCTGGCGCGGCTGCGCGCCGAGGTGGAGTCCTGCGCCCCCGCCGAGGTGCGCGTGGGCGACGCGCTGCGCGCCGACGCCTGGCCGGGCCACCGGGCCGAGCTGGTGGTCTGCGACCCGCCGACCGCCGGCGCCGACTGGGGCCGCGAGGAGCTGCTGCTGGACACGCGCTGGGAGCTGGGGCTGCCGCCGCGCGCCGAGGCCGAGCTGGCCTGGCTGCAGCACGCCTACGCGCACACCGCGCCCGGCGGGCGCGCGGTCGTGGTCATGTCCACCTCGGCCGCCTACCGCCGCACCGGCCGCCGCATCCGCGCCGAGATGGTGCGGCGCGGCCTGCTCACCGACGTGGTGGCGCTGCCCGCCGGGATGGCCTCCGCGCACTCCCAGCCGGTGCACCTGTGGGTGCTGCGCCGCCCCGCGGACGCCTCCGACGCGGCCTCCTCGGTGCGCATGGTCGACCTGTCCGGGGCCGACCCCGACGGCCCGCTGGAGGCGGCCGAGCACCAGCGGGCCGAGGTGGCGCTGGTGGACCTGCTCGACGACCGGGTCGACCTGACCCCGGCCCGCCACGTCGTGCCGCCCGCGCCCGACCACTCGGCGGAGTACGCGGCCGTGCGCGCCGAGCTGCGCGAGGTCCTCGCCGCGCTGGGCCGCGCCCTGCCCGCCCTGGGCGAGGGCGGGCGCGACCTGGGCGAGGGCGGGCGCGACCTGGGCGCCTCCCAGGTGCGCGTGGGCGAGCTCGTGGACAACGGCCTGGCGGAGGTGGTCGGCGACGCGCTGCGCTCCACCAGCGACCGGCTGGACAGCGACTTCCTCAACGGGTTCCTGCGCAGCGCGGCCAACACGCGCCGCTCCACCAGCGCCAGCGGGGTGTTCCGCACCGAGGCGCGCTCGGCCCGGGTGCCGCAGATGGAGGTGGCCGAGCAGCGCCGCTACGGGGCGGCGTTCCGCTCCCTGGACGAGTTCGAGCGCCAGGCCCGGCGGCTGTCGGAGCTGGCGGCGCGGGCGGCGCGGCTGGCCCGCGACGGCCTCACCAGCGGGGCGCTCGTCCCCGAGGAGGACTGAGCGGGCATCTGGTTGCCACCAATGGCACGCTCACCGCAGCGTCGAAGGACGGTCAGAATTCGTCCAGTCCTGCAGTGAAGGCGGTCCACTCCCTCGGAGAGAAGCAAAGAACAGTTTGGTAAGGGTGTACGGAGTCGCGGAGGCCGATGATGTTGGGGGTGTGATGGGTGATGGCAGCCTCAACGCAGCCGTAGTCGCCACTGCGATCGGACTTGCGGAAGTCAGCATCGGTGAACGGGTGGTCGTTCATGGTTCCCCCAGAAATCGGTCAGCGTTCGGCTGACAGGCCAGCGGATTCGAGGTAGTCGTCCAGCGGGATCGCGGCATCCTGGGCGGCGCGCCGCCAGGCGGCGTGCCGGGCGACGCGCTCCGGGCCGACGAACTCGACGCCGAGGAACTCCCCGCCGTCGCCGTAGTGGAGCAGGGCCGAGCGCTCGTCGTCGAACAGCCAGTAGTCCTCGGCCTCCGGCAGGCCCAGCGCGTCGGCGGTCGCCCGGTCGAGGATGCGCACGTCCTCTCCGGCGTCCACGCTGGAGGGGTAGGCGCAGGTGAGCTCGAACCTCAGGTAGTCGGTCAGCTCGTCGGGGACGATGTGGACCCGGCCGATGCTGCGCCCGCTGGAGCGGATGTCGCGGACCAGTCGCTGCCAGGGGCGCCGCCACGCCAGGTCCTGGGGGAGGCCCGCCAGGAAGCGGCGGTAGGGCTCGCGTTCGTTGTCGGCCGTGTAGGCGTCGAGGGTCTCCAGGCGGAACACCGAGGTGCGGAACCAGGAGAGGAAACGTGCGGCAAATTCGGAGGGAGGGATGATGCTCATGGTGCTCCTTGCGCCCCGCGATGCGGCCGTAGCCCTTGTGAGTAGGGTGCTTCCCCGAACACCCTCTATTAGACTAGAAAAAGACTAGAAAAGGAAGACTTTTGTCTGAGTCGATCCAGCAACACGCGGCCCGTGCAGAACTGGCGCGACTCCTGCGCTCCCTCCGGTTGGACAGTGGCAGGTCGGGAGAGCAACTGGCCACCATACTGGGCTGGTCGCAGTCAAAAGTCTCCAAGATCGAACGAGGCCGTACTCGTCCATCCCTAAGCGACGCCGAGTCCTGGGCACGGGTATGCGGCGCGAATACGGCTGCACTGACCAGGGTGACGGAGTTGGCCGAGGCCGCACTGGTGGAGGCACGGCACTGGCGGGTCTCGCACCAAGGAGGCCTGGCGCGTCGGCAATGCGAAATCGCCGCGATCGAAGAGCGCGCCGCTCTGGTCCGGTCTTTCCAACCCACCTTGGTGCCGGGACTGTTGCAAACGGCTGCTTACGCGCGCCAAGTGCTCGCGCTCGCCGACCTCTCGGGACGAGGGGACGTCGCAGCGGCAGTGGCCGAACGCCTGCGACGGCAGGAAGCACTCTATCGGGAGCAGACCGGCTTCGCGTTCGTGCTCACCGAAGCCGCGCTGTGGTGGCACGCCGAGGAGCGCTCCGTACTGCTGCCTCAGATCGACCGTTTGCTGTCGGTGGCTACCCTGCCCAACGTCACTATCCGGGTGCTGCCTCTGGACGCTCCTTCCGGCGCGGTGCCCTCCCACGGCTTTCTCCTGTATGAGGAGGACGAGGAGTCCCGTGTCATTGTTGAGACCCATACCCGCGAGCTCATCTTGACCGACCCTGACGAGGTCGCCGCCTACCGTATCCTCCATCAACGCTTCACCGAGCGCGCTCTGTCCGTGGCGGACACCCGCGACTTCCTGCTCGCACTGCGACAACGGATCAACGACGGATACTGAGCGGCTCCATCTCGCTCTCTTGGACACAGCCAAGTCTTTTACTAGTCTTAATTTAGTCTGATTTACTGTCTTGGCAGTTGCGAGCGAACGGGAGAGCGTGTTGGACACCTGGAAGTTGGTCAAGCCCCGGACCGCAGCAGGGGGAGCAGTCTGGCGTTCCAGGGATGGCACCCTGTTCAAGCGGACCGGCGGGATTGAGGTGCGCGACGAGGCCCGCTTCCAGCGCATGCTGGCAGAGCAGGGTTTCCCGGTGCCTCGAATCGTGCAGACCGGTCGGGGGCAGGAAGGGTTCTTCTTCGTCGAGCAGAGCCTGGGCACACAGTCGCTGCACGATATGGCGATACGCGACACCCAGGAGACCGGAGCCGTGCGTCAGACCACAGTGGACACAGCAGCAAAAGTCTCCGCCCGGCTACTGACTGCCCAGCTTCGTACAGCCGCGCCCTCCGGACAGGCAGCGGACTGGGTGAGGCGAGCCGGCTTCGTCGACACCGTGTTCGCCGAAAACCCCGATCTGGACACCCACCGGACATGTACAGCCCTGGATACAGTCTCCACTCGGCTGAGCGGGGTTCCGGTGTCGTTCGGCCACCTCGACTACGGCTTACCCAACGTCTTTCCCACCGGAGTCATCGACTGGCAGCACCACACCTTGGTTCCTGTCGGGTTCGACGTGTATCCGATGCTCGACATCGCAGCGTTCAAAGGTGGTGACAGAGGCTACATCTTCACCCGCAGCCAGCGCCGGTCCTACCTCGCTGCTCTGGACGAGGTCAGCGAGAATCTGGCCGGTCTCCGTCTGAGTCGTTTCCTTGGCGACTTCCTGCTGGTCAAGTGCTTCTTCTTCCTCGCCCTAATGCGCCCGAAAGACCCAAACGATCGACGCAAACAAGCCAAGTGGGCTTACCGCAGAAAACTGCTCGCCCTAGGCCTCGACTCCTACGAACGTGACCACCGGATCGACACCGCGGCGTTTCCCACCCTGACGGCCTTCCTCACCGACTACGACCGGAAAGACGGGTGAACATGACCACGGCGTTCCTCGGCACCACTCTGGTACGGGACCGCGACTATCTACTGGCTGACAATGACATCGTCTTCAAGGTCATCGGCGACATCCATCCCGACACCCACTACCTCGGCTATGTCAAGTACTACCCCTCCTCCTTGGGTGACCGCCGCCTTCTCGGTCGAACTTACCGGCACAACACCGTCGTTTCGAAATCCTTCGGGATCCTCGCCGACCACACCGATCACTACGTCTACTCCGACGCCCTGGGCTGTGTGATCACCGGAGTGCCCAGAAATCGGGTACGAAGGCACTACTCATGCCGCGAGGCCCTGACCCGCATCCTCAGCGATCCGGCACAGACAGCGACGGTACCTGTCGGCCGAGACCTTGTCACCATCCTCCAAGCCATCGCGTCCGACGGAACTGGACACCTTTTCGGGGTCACCGGATCGTTTCTGGTCGGCTGTTTCACCGCCGCGTCCGACATCGACCTCGTCTGCTACGGGGAGGAGGGCTATCACGCCGCCCGGCGATTGTTCAGTGACGAGTCGCTGATCGTTCCCTACCAGGGACCTCGCACCCAGCAACTCTATCGGCGCCGCGCCAAGTACCTGGTGGGCAGTGGATTCACCGCCCTGATACGACAGGAACAACGTAAACTGCAGGGCATTACCAAGGGCAGCGGCGCGCATATCAACGGCGAACCGCTCCGCGCTGACTCCGACACGGTCTCCCCCTGCCTCGGAGCGATGAAAGAAATCGGAGAGATCCAACTCGTCGCAGAGGTCACAGACCACTCGCAAGGACTGCTGACTCCGGCGGTCTACGGCATCAGTGCACGCAGCGTCCTGGGGTCGACGGTGGACGACCCCGAGCGTCTCGCTCCCCGCATCACGCACGTGTTCTCCCACCTCGGTGCGCACACGGGAGCGTTTCGAACCGGTGACCGACTCTACCTCTCGGGCCGTCTGGTGCACTTCGGACGCGAACGGCACGAGGGCTTCGGTGTCTCCCTCACCCCATGGAGCCTTCGGGGCGACTACCTCGCCAACCTCATCGACTGACCCTTCAGGAACGGCATGGACCTCCTCTTTGTCAACGGTCCCGTCCACAACGGCCCCTTCACCTTCAAGGACTCCCCTGGCAAAGCTGTCGGCTTGCTCATCGCGGAAGCACTCAACTCCCTGTTGGGAAACCCAACCGTCCGGCATCTGTGGAACTGTGCGACCCTCGCCAATGACCTGCGCCACCGCTCCCTGAACCCACTACTCCCCCGAGAGGAATTTGAAGCCGATCAGATCCGGCGCAAGTACCACGGCTCCGCATGGCAGTACCACGAAGTGGAGATCGCCACCGATGCCGACGCCGAGGTTTGCGCCCTCGCACTCGACATCATTACGGACCGGCTCTCCGCTAAGGCGATGGAAATCACCTACCAGACCGTCCATACCTGCATCCGTTGTGGCCACATGGGCGGTCTCATCCCTCCGAGCGAGTGCGCGGTCTGCGGAAGCGAGCGCTTCCGCTCCGAGAGACAACGACACCTGGTCGTCCGCCGCCCCATCAACCGACCAGTCCTTGAACAGGCTGACTTGTATGGAACAACCTCAGCCCGGCACCTGCGAGCTATCGCTTCCAATTACCCGGAACGCCTACTATTGTCACGAACCAGAAACTATGGCATCAGCCTGGACGAAATCGGTCTTCCCGGATCGGTTCTAGACGCACGAGCAGCGGTACACATAGCCGCTCTTGCTGAAACTCGCCGTCTGCGGGGCACTGAGATCGTCATGACCGCCACTCCCAAGGCGATAGCCAACATTGCCGCCCACGGTCTCCTGTTCCGGGAACACGAGGGCATCCGCCTGCGCTATGGCCCACATGGCCGCGTTCCCGCCCCTGCCGTGCGCCTGACGGACGTCGACCCAGCGGACCACCAGCGCATTCTGTTCCGGCGCTGGTTTCTGCCCTTGACAGTACTAGGACAGACCACCGATCTATCCAGCTCTCAAATTCCCGCCATCTTCACGTACTTCCGTAAGGCATGGTTGCTCCGCGAACAGAAAACGGCAGGGTACACGCTCCGCAACGTTCGGAAGGCAATCAGAACCGGCGATCACCAGTGGATCATGCGCAAACACGTATTGGCCTCTCTACTGCGCACACTGGCACCGCCCACCACGTGCGTCAGAGCCCACTCCAGCAACATCGGAAAAGCCAGGGACCCTCTATCAGGGTAAGTTGTCAGCCGCCGATGGCGGACATGGGGCGGGCGGGCTGGAGGAAGCCGGGGTCGTCGATGCCGTGGCCGGGCAGCTTGGCGGCGACCGCGGCGCGCCACCGCTCGGCGATCTCGGCGTCGTCGGCGCCCGCGCGCAGCGGGCCGCGCAGGTCGGACTCCTCGCGGGCGAACAGGCAGTTGCGGACCTGGCCGTCGGCGGTGAGGCGGACCCGGTCGCAGGCCCCGCAGAAGGGGCGGGTGACCGAGGCGATGACGCCGACCGTGGCGGGGCCGCCGTCGACGAGGAACTCCTCGGCCGGGGCGCTGCCGCGCCCGGCCGCGCCGACGGGGGTGAGGGTGTGCGCGGCGCCGAGCCGGTCGAGGATCTCCTCGGCGGTGACCATGGTCGCGCGCTGCCAGCCGTGCTGGGCGTCCAGCGGCATCTGCTCGATGAACCGCAGCCGGTAGCCGCGCTCCAGGCAGTAGTCGAGCAGGTCGGGGGCCTCGTGGTCGTTGACGCCGCGCATGAGGACCGCGTTGACCTTCACCGGGGCCAGCCCGGCGCGGGCGGCCGCCTCCAGTCCGGCGAGCACGTCGTCCAGCCGCCGGCGGCGCGCCAGCTTCTCGAACACGTCCGGGTCGAGGGTGTCCAGGGAGACGTTGACGCGGTCCAGGCCCGCCTCGGCGAGGGCGGGCGCCAGGCGGGCCAGGCCGATGCCGTTGGTGGTGAGCGCGGTCCTGGGCCGGGGGTGCAGCGCGGCGGTGGCCGCGACGATGCCGGGCAGGCCGCGGCGCAGCAGCGGCTCGCCGCCGGTGAAGCGCACCTCGCGGATTCCCAGCAGGGTCACGCCGATGCGGACGAGGCGGACGACCTCCTCGTCGGTGAGCAGCTCCGGCCGGGGCAGCCAGTCCAGCCCTTCGGGCGGCATGCAGTAGGCGCACCGCAGGTTGCAGCGGTCGGTGAGGGAGACCCTCAGGTCGGTGGCGACCCTGCCGTAGGAGTCGGCCAGCACCGGCGTCACCTCCTTGACGGTGTCGGGCGCGGGGGCCACCCCACACTAGCCCGCGCCCGGAATGTCCGGTGCCGCGCGTCGGGCGGTGCGGCCGCCGCGGCGGGGCCCGTTATCGTCGGGTGGTGAGGGGCACCGCACAGAGAGGGGCTGCCGTGATCAGTGTGCGCGACTGGAACCTGCCCGGCGGGCCGCTGGGCTCGGAACGGCTGCACGTGCGGGCGTGGGCGTCCGCCGCGGGCGAGCCCGACCACCTGGTGGTGCTGGTGCACGGCTACGCGGAGCACATCGGCCGCTACGACCACGTGGCCCGCCGGCTGTGCGAGGGCGGCGCGGTCTGCTATGGCGCAGATCACCGCGGGCACGGCGCCTCGTCGGGCGAGCGGGTGCTGGTGCGGGACTTCGCCGAGGTGGTCGAGGACGTGCACCGGGTGGTCACCCAGGCGCGCCACGCCTACCGGACGCTGCCGCTGGTGCTGGTCGGGCACTCGATGGGCGGGCTGGTCGCGGCCCGCTACGCCCAGACCCACCCCGAGGAGGTGGCGGGCCTGGTGCTGAGCGGCCCGGTGCTGGGCGAGTGGGCGGTGGTCGACCGGATGCTGGAGGCGACCGACATCCCCGACGAGCCGCTCGACCCCGACACCCTGTCGCGCGACCCGCGGGTGGGCGCGGCCTACGCCGCCGACGAGCTGGTCTGGCACGGCCCGTTCAAGCGGCCCACCGTCGAGGCGTTCCGCGTGGAGCTGGACCGGGCGGCGGCGGCGGGGCGGATCGGGGCGCCGCTGCTGTGGCTGCACGGCTCCGCGGACCGCCTGGTGCCGCTGGAGGGCACGCTGGGCGGCGTGCTGGCGCTGGCCGGGCCCGACACCGCCGTGCGGATCTTCCCGGGGGCGCGCCACGAGGTGTTCCACGAGACCAACCGCGAGGAGGTGCTGGCGGAGGTGTCGCGCTTCGCCGCGCGCGCGGCCGCGCAGGCACGCGGGGACGGGTGAGCGCCCTTTTCCCGGACCCCGGCTGTTTCCGCTGATCGGGGCCGCGCCAGGATCGTGGGCATGACACGATCCACTCCCCCCGGCGGCGGTCCCGCCCGCTGGCGCTCCCTGGTCCGCCGCAGTTTCGTCACCCCCGTGCTGCCCCGCCCCCGCCTGCGCCGCCTGGTGCAGTTGGGCGCGGGCATCTACCTGTTCGGCCTGGGCCTGGCCGCCCAGGTGGCCGCCGGGCTGGGCGCCGCCCCCTGGGACGTGCTGCACCAGGGCCTGCACCTGCACACCGGGTGGTCCATCGGCACCTGGGGGATCGTCACCGGGGTCGCGGTGATCCTGCTGTGGATCCCGCTGCGCCAGCGCGCCGGGCTGGGCACGCTGCTCAACGCGGTGGGCGTGGGCGTGGCGCTGGACCTGTCGCTGCTGTGGCTGCCCGAGCCGCACGCCCCGGTGTGGCGGGCGGCGCTGCTGGTGGCGGGGATCGTGGCGGTGGCCGTGGGCAGCGGCCTCTACATCGGCGCGGGGCTGGGCCCCGGCCCCCGCGACGGGCTGATGACGGGGCTGGCCGAGCGGGGCATGTCGATCCTGGCGGCCCGCACGGTCCTGGAGGTGGCGGTGGTCGCCGCGGGGTTCGTCCTGGGCGGCACCGTGGGCGTGGGCACCCTGCTGTTCGCGGTGGCGATCGGACCGCTCACCCAGCTCTTCCTGCCGCCGCTGCGGGTGGACCGGCCCGCCGGCGGGTAGCGCGGGGTGGTCGGACCTCCCGCCCCCGCTCCCCCGGAGGACGCCGCAACCCCCGAAAGCGACATTGCACGCGAACGACGCAGTAAGTTCGATTCATACCCTTCCTTCCACCGAATTCTCCATTTCGTGAACGTTGTGTCGGGAACGTGACCTATACATCTGTCTAGGTGGCAGCAGACGCGCTCCGGCATGACTAACGTTGCCTCCAACAGAGCCCGGGGGCGCCGCGCGTGGTCATCCAGCGCTGCGCCCCTGTATTCGGCCACCCGTCCACACACGGGGCCATCCGCAAACACTTGATGGGGGTGATCGGCGTGTCCGCACTGATCGAGGACTACGCGATGATCGGCGACATGCAGACCGCTGCCCTGGTCGGGCGGGACGGGTCGGTCGACTGGATGTGCCTGCCTCATTTCGACTCCCCCGCCTGTTTCGCCGCGCTGCTCGGCGACGAGCAGAACGGCAACTGGTGGATCCGCCCGACCCACGGGGAGCGCCGCGCCACGCGCCGCCGCTACCGCAGCGACACGCTGATCCTGGAGAGCGAGTGGGACACCCCCACCGGGACCGTGCGGCTCATCGACTTCATGCCCCCGCGCGGCGGCCACCCCCACCTGGTGCGCATCGTCGAGGGCGTGACCGGGACGGTGCAGATGAGCACCGCCATCCGGCTGCGCTTCGACTACGGCAACGTGGTGCCGTGGATCCACCGCGTCGACAGCGAGGTGGTGGCCGTCGCCGGCCCCGACTCGGTGTGGCTGAGCGGCCCGGTGCCGCTGGAGGGCCACAACTTCATGCACGACGCGGACTTCACCGTCACCGCGGGCCAGCGCATCCCCTTCGTGCTGTCGTGGCACCCCTCCCACGCCGAGGAGTCCGACCACCTCGACGCGGAGAAGGCCCTCGCCCAGACCGAGCGGTTCTGGCGGGACTGGGTGTCCCAGTGCACCTACCAGGGCCGCTACCGCGAGGCCGTGGTGCGCTCGCTGATCACCCTCAAGGCCCTCACCTACCGGCCCACCGGCGGCATCGTGGCCGCCCCCACCACCTCGCTGCCCGAGGACATCGGCGGCGTGCGCAACTGGGACTACCGCTACTGCTGGCTGCGCGACGCCACCATCACCCTGGAGGCGCTGATCCGCAGCGGCTACACCGACGAGGCCAACGCCTGGCGGGAGTGGCTGGTGCGCGCGGTCGCCGGGGAGCCGCAGCACATCCAGATCATGTACGGGGTGCGCGGCGAGCGAAGACTGGCCGAGTGGGAGGCCGACTGGCTGCCCGGCTACGAGAACTCCCGGCCGGTGCGCATCGGCAACGCCGCCGTGGGCCAGTACCAGCTCGACGTCTACGGCGAGGTCATGGAGGTGCTGTACCTGGCGCAGAAGTCGGGCATGAGCGCGGGCGAGCACGTGTGGGGCCTGCAGCGCTCCCTGGTCAACTACCTGGAGTGGTGCTGGTCGGAGCCGGACGAGGGCCTGTGGGAGGTGCGCGGGCCGCGCCAGCACTTCGTGCACTCCAAGGTCATGGCGTGGGTGGCCGCCGACCGGGCGGTGCGGATGATCGAGGAGTACGGCAAGGAGGGCCCGCTGGAGCGCTGGAAGGCGCTGCGCGACACCATCCACGCCGAGGTGTGCGAGTACGGCTACGACGCCGAGCGCAACACCTTCACCCAGTACTACGGCAGCCGTGAGCTGGACGCGGCGCTGCTGCTCATCCCCGAGGTGGGCTTCCTGCCCTACGACGACCCGAGGGTGATCGGCACCATCGAGGCGATCCGCGAGGAGCTCATGGTGGACGGGTTCGTGCTGCGCTACCGCACCGGCCTGGCCGACGCCGCCGACAAGCTGCCCGGCGACGAGGGCGCGTTCCTGGCGTGCAGCTTCTGGCTGGCCAACGCGCTGCTGTCGATTGGCCGGGAGAAGGAGGCGCGGGAGCTGTTCGAACGGCTGCTGGCGCTGCGCAACGACGTCGGGCTGCTCGCCGAGGAGTACGACCCGCGCCTGGGCCGCCAGGTCGGCAACTTCCCGCAGGCGTTCAGCCACTTCCCCCTGGTGACCACCGCGCTCAACCTGTCCCGCCACGACGGGCACCGCCGCAGCGACACCGACTGAGCCTCCCCCGCCGGACCGTCGACATGGCCGCCACCAACCTCACCGACTTCGCCTCCCAGAGCTGGCCCCAGGCCGTGGCGCTGCTCTCCGCGCTCGTGCTGTGCTCCCTGATCGGGCTGGAGCGGGAGTGGCGCAACAAGAACGCCGGGCTGCGCACCCACACCCTGGTCGGGCTGGGGTCCGCGCTGTTCATGCTCGTCGGCAAGTACGGCTTCGGAGACGTGCTCGCCGACGGCCTGGTGATGCTGGACCCCTCCCGGGTCGCCGGGCAGATCGTGACGGGCATCGGCTTCATCGGCGCGGGCCTGGTCTTCGTCCGCCGCGACGTGGTGCGCGGGCTGACCACGGCCGCGGCCGTGTGGGTGTCGTGCGCGGTCGGCACGGCCTGCGGGGCGGGGCTGTGGCTGCTCGCCGTGCAGGTGACCGCCGCCTACTTCCTGGTGGTGCTCGGCTATCCGCCGCTGCTGCGGCTGATCTCCCGCTCCCAGCCCACGGTCGCGCTGCTGCGGGTCAACTACGAGGACGGCCGCGGCGTGCTGCGGTCGGTCCTGGCCCTGGCCACCGACCGGGGGTTCGCCGTCCACGACGTGAACACCCGGCGGCGCACGGAGCGGGACGGCGCGGCAACCGTCGACCTGGACCTGCGCCTGGAGGGCCGGGCCCCCGCCGACGCCCTGGCCGCGGACCTGTCGGAGACCGACGGGGTGCGGCGGGTGCGGGTGCTGAGCCCCGACGAGGCCGACTAGCCCGCCCGGCGCAGCGCCAGCAGCAGGCCCGCCGCCAGGCAGGGCAGGGCGAGCACCGCGAACAGCGGCCCCGGCCCCGCCCACGCCGCCCCGGCCCCGTAGGCCGCGTAGACCAGCAGCGCCGCCGTCTCGGCGCCGATCCCGGCCAGCGAGGCGACCGTGGCCCGCTCCCGGTCGCCGACCCGCTCCTGCATCCGCGCCTCCACCGCCACGCCCGCCCACGCGCAGGCGCCGAACCCGGCGGCCACGCCCAGCATGCCCGCCGGGTGGCCGCTGAGCGCGCCGCCCGCCAGCAGCAGGACGCCCGCGCACAGCACGGGGCCGGTCCACCGGGTGGCGCGCTCCGCGCACCACTGGCCCACCGCGGTCCCCGCGGCGACCAGCACCAGCAGCAGGGGGACGGCCCAGTCGGGCACGCCCGTGGCGCGCGCCAGCAGGGGCAGGTACTCGTCGAGCGCGTCCACCACGGTGAGCACCGACAGCAGCGCCAGCGCGCCGAGCAGCGCGGGCGAGCGCCGCACCCGGGCCAGCGCCCCGCGCAGCGCCCCGGACTGCTGCGGCTCGGCCACGGCGCGGCCGCGCACGGCCTCCGGCAGCGTCCACCCGGCGGCCGCGGCGAGCAGGCTCGCCGCGACGCTGGCCAGGCCCACCGCCGGGTAGCCGCCCAGGGCCAGCACCGGGGCGGCCAGCAGGCCCGCGGCCAGCGCCGCCGCGGTGCCCAGCGCCCGGGAGCGGCCGATGAGGCGCGGGTAGCGGTGCGCGGCGCCCGCCGCGGCCAGCGCCTCGTAGACCAGCGCCTCCAGCGCCCCGGAGGCGAGTGCGCCGCCCGCGCCCCACAGCACGAAGCCGACGGCGAAGGACGGGTAGGCGGGCAGGAGCGTCCACAGGGCGAAGGCCGCACCGGCCAGCAGGGGCGCGCAGGCCACCAGCAGGCGGCGGGAGAAGCGGTCGGCGAGCACGCCGGAGGGGACCTCGAGGGCGAACCCGGTGAGCGACCAGAGCGCGAACAGCGACGAGATCTGCGCACCGCTCAGGCCGGTGTCGGCGAACAGCAGCGCGTACACCGGGTAGAGCAGGACGAGGTCCTGCAGGAGCGCGTAGGCGTAGAGGCTGCGCGCCAGCCGGGCCGGGGACGGAGGTCAATGTCGTCGTGCCACGGCTCCAGCCTACCCGCCCCCGCGCCCGCGGGGGCGGGGCCGCTAGTTGCGGATCTTCGGGTCGCCCCAGACCGCGGTGCCCTCGCGGCACTCGTCGGGGCCCGGCTCGACCTCGAGGCGCAGCCGCAGGCCGCCGGTGATGTCGACGCTGATCTGCTGCTCGGTGCCCAGGCCGACGGTCTCGTTGGCCAGCTCGTCGCCGTCCACGATCACGCTGAAGGTGGCGGTGCTGCCGGAGCTGGAGCTGTCCTCCATGCCGACGACGGCCTCGAAGGTGGTCCAGGAGCGGTTGAGGTCGTACTCGATCCAGTACGACTTCGAGATGTAGCAGTTCAGCTCGCTGACCAGGGCCCGCGGGTAGGTGACGGTGTTGACCTTGACGTTGGCCGCCTCGACGTCGTAGACGTCGACGTGGTCCATGGTGGCCAGGTACTGTTCGCCGCTGTCGGGGCGCTGCGGCCGTCCCGGGCCGGTCTCCCCCGTGGCGGCGGCGGTGGGCTGGGCCTCGTCCCGGTCCGCGGCCTGCTCCGGCGCGGCCTCGGCCGCGGACGGCTGGGGGGTCGGCGTGACCGCGGCCGTGTTGATCCGGTTCCACCAGTTCATGGCGTAGTAGGTGGCCACCGACCCGCCCGCCATCGCCAGCACCACGAGGGCGGCCAGGCCGACCAGCAGCGGCGTGCGCGACCTGCGCCGGGCGGGCTTGGCGGGCTCCGGTTCGGGGGCTGCCGCCCACGGCTGCTGCGGCCCGCCGGGCGGCGCCGCCGCGGCGTGGTGCGCCGCGGCGGCGGCGTCCG
>Ga0207864_1002152_pt1 | contig 19320 bp, 17 predicted proteins | sample HigsolmetaAR202D_FD_184834 | JGI IMG/M metagenome (GOLD analysis project Ga0207864, IMG submission 184834) | Ionic liquid and high solid enriched microbial communities from the Joint BioEnergy Institute, USA - AR20-2-D (SPAdes) (version 2) ... | reverse complement strand
GGGGCCGGCCCCGACAGACCCAGGGATCACACGATGGCAACCACCGCTCCCACCTCGCCCGGCCTCCTCACGGGCAAGAGAATCGGCATCCTGCTCGAGAACGACTTCGTCGAGGAGGAGATCGCCTACTACCGCAGACGCTTCCGGGAGGAGGGCGCCGAGGTCGTGCTCCTCACCCGGCTGTGGGGCCACCCCGAACTCACCTTCACCGGCCACGAGCAGCGCGCGCCGCTCACCGTCGACGGCGACCTGGAGTCGCTGGGCTACGACGAACTGGCGCGTTTCCACGCGCTCGTCGTGCCCGCGGGCATGGTTGCGGACCGGCTGCGCTACACCGAGAACGTCGACCGCCACGCTCCCGCGGTCGAGCTGATGCGCCGCGCCTTCCGCATCCCGCGCCTGTTGAAGGCGTTCTCCTGCCACGGCCTGTGGCTGGTCTCGGCCGTCCCCGAACTCGTCCGGGGACGGCCCGTCACCTGCCACAACAACCTCGTGGGCGACGTCCGCAACATGGGCGCGCACTACCGCGACCAGGACGTGGTCGTGGACACGGACCTGATCACCTCGCGCACCGTGGACCACTGCCACCTCCTGGCCAGGGCGGTCATCGACCGGCTCGGCGCGCCGCGCGCCCTCCCCTCCGGGCAGGTGTCCGATGGCCGCTGAGGTGGACTTCACCTTCTCCGACATGGTCGCCGGCTACGTGGTCGACCGCCGCGGCAGCCGGGTGGATCTGCGCACGCTGGACGGCCGCGCCGCGGCCGTCCACCTCACCGACACCACCTCCGGCCAGCTCCTGCGCAACCTCGGCGCCCCCTACCGGGACGCCACCGGACGCCTGCACGACCTGCTGCGGCCCGGGGCGCTGGTGTTCAGCTACGGCCCCGTCTACCCCGACCCGGAAGGGCTGCGCTTCCAGGCCGGGCACATCGTCGTCGTCAGCGACGACCCCGGCTCCTTCCCCTTCGAGCACCCCGGCTGGTGGGTGGACCAGTTGCGCGTCCTGGCCCGGTTCTACCGCCGGTCGCAGTTCGGCACCGGCCCGGTCGACTTCAGCGACTACCAGACCGAGATCGGCGGCAGCGGCGGCAAGACGGCGCACCGCGTCCAGGAGACCGACACGATCTCGCGCATGGTCTACGGCATGGCGACCGCCTACATGCTCACCGGCGAGGAGGACTTCCTGGACGTCGCCGAGCGGGGGTCGCGCTACCTGCACGACCACATGCGCTTCGTCGACCCCGCCGAGGACGTCGTGTACTGGTACCACGGCGTCGACGTGTCGGGGACGCACGAACGCAAGCTGTTCGCCTCGGAGTTCGGGGACGACTACCGGGCGATCCCCGCCTACGAGCAGATCTACGCGCTCGTCGGGCTCGCCCAGACCTACCGGGTCACCGGCGACCCGACCATCAGGGCCGACATGGAGGCCACGGTCCGCCTGTTCGAACGGTTCTTCGCCGACCCCCGCCTGGGCGGCTACTTCTCCCACATCGACCCCGTCACCCTGTCCCCGCACGACGACCACCTGGGCCCCAACCGGTCGCGCAAGAACTGGAACTCCGTCGGCGACCACGCCCCCGCCTACCTGTTCAACCTCTACCTGGCCACCGGCGAGGACCGCTACCTGCGGATGCTGGAGCACACCTTCGACATGATCGTGGCGCACATGCCCGACCGCGGTCCCGACCCGAGCCCGTTCGTCGACGAGCGCTTCCACGCCGACTGGACGCCGGACCGCTCCTGGGGGTGGCAGCAGAACCGGGCCGTCGTCGGCCACAACCTGAAGATCGCCTGGAACCTGACCCGGATGGGCGCGCTCCTGCCCAAACCCGAGTACCGGAACCTGGCCCTGCGCCTGGGCCGCACCCTGCCCGCGCACGGACGCGACCCCCAGCGCGGCGGGTGGTACGACCTGGTGCAGCGCACCGCCGTGCGGGGACGCCACGAGTTCGTCTGGCACGACCGCAAGACGTGGTGGCAGCAGGAGCAGGCCATCCTCGCCTACCTCATCCTCGCCGGGCGCACCGGGGACGCCGAGTTCCTGCGCCACGCCCGCGAGTCCGCCGCCTTCTACAACGCCTTCTTCCTCGACCACGACGAGGGCGGCGTGTACTTCACCGTGCTCGCCCAGGGGCTGCCCTACCTCGTCGGCAACGAGCGGCTGAAGGGAAGCCACGCCATGAGCCTGTACCACAAGGCGGAACTGTGCTACCTCGCCGAGGTCTACACCCGGCTCCTCGTCCACCGGGAGCCGATCGACCTGTGGTTCCGCCCCAACGGCGACGCCGACTTCCCCGGCGGGCTGCTGCGGGTCGCCCCCGACGTCCTCCCCCGCGGCTCGGCGGTGCTGGACTCGGTGACCGTCAACGGGCTGCCCCACTCCGCGTTCGACCCCGACACCCTGACCGTGTCCCTGCCCCGCACCGGCTCGCCGCTGACCGTGCGCGTCCGCGTCCGACCGGTGGAGGAGCGACGATGACCACGACGGCCTCGCGCCCCCGCCCCGCCTGGGCGGAGCGGCTCACCGCGCTCCCCCGCGCCCCCCGGCGGCTGGGAGCCCACCCCGTGCCCGGCGGGGTGCACTTCGCCGTGCACGCCCCCCACGCCCGGGACCTGCGGCTGGTCCTGCTGGACCGGGACGACGGCGCGCCGCTGGCGGAGGTCCCGTTCCCCGCCGGCTCCCGCTTCGGCGACGTGCACGCGATGGTCGTCCTCGGCCTCGACCCCGACCGGGCCCACTACGGCTACCGTGCCGCCGGGGGCGCGCTCCTGCTCGACCCGCACGCCAGGGCCGTCCCCGGCGGCGAGCGGTGGGGCGAGCGCCCGCGCTACCGCTGCGCGGTCCGCGCCGACGGCGCCGACTTCGACTGGCAGGGGGTGGTACGGCCCCGCATCCCCACCGAGGACCTGGTGATCTACGAGCTGCACGTGCGCGGCTTCACCCGGAGCCCGTCGTCGGGGGTCGCCTCCCCCGGCACGTTCGCGGGCCTGCGCGCCAAGATCGACCACCTCACCGCGCTGGGCGTCAACTGCGTCGAACTGCTGCCCGTCTTCGAGTTCGACGAGACCGACAACACCTACTTCCACCCGGACACCGGGGAGCCGCTGCGCAACTTCTGGGGGTACAACACGGTCGCGTTCTTCGCCCCCAAGGCCGGGTACGCGGCCGACCCCTCCGCCCCCGCACGCGAGTTCAAGGAACTGGTCCGCGAACTGCACCGGGCCGGCATCGAGGTGGTCCTCGACGTGGTGTTCAACCACACCGCGGAGGGCGACCACCGGGGGCCCACCCTGTCCTTCCGCGGCCTGGACGCGCCCGCCTACTACCTGCTGACCCCCGACGGCGCCTACCGCAACCTCACCGCGACCGGCAACACCGTCAACGCCAACCACCCGGTGACCAGGGCGTTCATCCTGGACTGCCTGCGCTACTGGGCCGAGGAGTTCCACATCGACGGCTTCCGGTTCGACATGGCCCCCATCCTGGCCCGCGGCCCCGACGGCGCCCTGCTGGAGCGGCCCCCGCTGCTGGAGGAGATCGCCCAGGACCCCGTGCTGGCGGACCGCAGGCTCATCGCCGAGGCCACCGACGCGGCAGGGGCCGACCTGCTCGGCCGCTTCCCGTCTTACGGGCACTGGGCGGAGTGGAACTGGCGCTACCGCGACGCCGTGCGCCGCTTCCTCATCGGCCGCCCCGGCAGCGCGGGCGAACTCGCCACGCGCCTCGTCGGCTCCCCCGACCTCTACGGGAGCCGCGGACCGCTGGTCTCCGTCAACCACGTCACCTGCCACGACGGGTTCACCCTCGCCGACTGGGCCGCCTACGACCGCCCCCGCAACCGCGACAACGGCGAGGGGGGCACCGACGGCATCGCCGAAAACCACAGTTGGAACTGCGGCGTGGAGGGCCCCACCGACGACCCCGGCGTGAACCGGCTGCGCGCCCGCCAGGTCCGCAACGCGCTGCTCCTGCTGCTGGTGAGCACCGGCGTCCCCATGCTGCTGGCGGGCGACGAGTTCGGCCGGACCCAGCACGGCAACAACAACGCCTACAGTCAGGACAACGCCGTCGGCTGGGTGGACTGGGACCTCGCCGAACGCAACGCCGACCTGGTGCGCTTCACCGCGCGCTGCCTGCGGTTCCGCCAGGCCCACCCGGCGCTGCGGCGCCCGCGCCACCCCGACGGCATCACCCCCGCGGGCTGGGCCTACCCGCCGGTGAGCTGGCACGGGAGGCGCCCCTGGGAGCCGGACTGGTCGGACGGCTCCGGCCTGGTGGCGGCGCTGCTCCACCACCGGTCCCCCGACGGGGCGGAGGACACCGTCTTCGTCGCGGTCAACGCCCGCCCTGACGCCACCCGGATCGAACCGCCCCCGGCACCGGCGGGATCCCGCTGGCACCGGTTCGCCGACACCGCCGCCGAACCGGGCCGCGACGCCTTCCCGGTCGGCGAGGAGCCCCCTCTCGACTCCCCCGCCTCCCTGGTCCTGGACGGCCACTCGGCCGTCGTCCTGGTCGCCCACCCCGCAGACCCGTCCCCGGAAAGGAGCTGAACCGTGAACTTCGAGGCGTTCCTGGGCTTCAACGACACCACCGCGACCCTGTACCTGTCGGGTGTGCTCGACGACAGCGCGCTGCCCGTCTTCCGTTCGCTGATCGACCAGGCGGTGCAGCGGCCGCTGCGCCGCCTGGTGCTGCGGGCCCACGGCCTGGAGTCCATCACCCCGGGAGGCGTGCGCTGCCTGGCCTTCGCCCAGCAGCACACCGCACCCGGCGTGGAGATCATCATCGACGGCGCGAGCGAGGCGGTGCGCGACGCCGTGCGGCTGGGCGGTTTCGCCCGGGCCGTGACCTTCGTGGAGCAGCCGGAGGCCCTCGTCGGCTGACCCCGGCCGGGCGGAACCCGCACCGCGGTGGCCGGGCCGACGGGACCGCGGAAGCCCCGGGCCGCGCGCAAACCTGTCACGACCATGCCGCGCGATGCGCTACAGTTGATCCCGTTGGCAGGCGAAAGCAGCCGACACCGGGACGTAGCGCAGTTTGGCAGCGCACTTGACTGGGGGTCAAGGGGTCGTGGGTTCAAATCCCGCCGTCCCGACCAGGTGAGGCTTACTGCAAATACCGACCCTATGGGCCGGGTTTGGAGGAGCTTCCAGGGTCAACGAAGTAAGGGAGTCGCCCATGTGGGCGGCTCCCTTCTTCTTCGTGGTCTGGTAGTGCTTGGCCCAGGAAGCCCGGGCGAGGTCGTGCAGGCGGCCAGGCGGTGCTCCGATGGTGCTGGCGTGGTAGATCGTCTGGACGGTGAACAGGTCTCCGAACGGGTCTTCGAGGTCGTGGTCGATGATCTCGTCGTGGTCGATGAAGATGTGCTTGAAGATGGCCTGGTTGAGGCGTCGGCGGACTTCGTCGCTGGCGTTGCAGCACCAGCAGCGCCTGCGCCCTCGCGGTGGCGGCGCGTTGCCAGGGCCGGATGTCGTGGGCGCGGCGGTGGGCGGTGATCCAGCGGGTCACCACGCTCCAGGTGTGGGTGGGCACGTCGAGGGTGGCACGATAGGTGATCAAGCAGGGTCCCAGTCGTCCGGTTTGTGTGTTTGGCGACTTGCATCCTGGTCCTGGGACCCTGCTGCTGCCAAACCACCCGCCGGACGAACCTGCAGGTCAGCGCGTCGTCGCGCCGATCAAATCACTGGCCCTGGTGAGAACACCTCATTGTGTAGTAAAAGTAAGAATCGTGCTACTCTCAATGCATGGGGCAGACGCGCGACCGGAAGGCAAGTGGATCAGCACCGTGCGGCTCGGCCCGAAGTCGCAGATCGTGATTCCGAAGGAAGTGCGGGACATGTTTGGCCTCGGGCCCGGAGATTCTCTGCTGCTGATGGCCGACGTGGAGCGAGGCATCGCGCTGGTCGATCCCGCGGAGTACGCCGATGTGATGAGCAAGGTGCTGGGCTCGCCGTCTGGCGAGGAGGGCCACTCGTGAGCGCGCCACCAAGAAAGTCCCGCCCATGGCACCTGTGGCTGATCGTCGTCGTCGCCACATTTTTCATGTCGGTGGGCCTGTACGACTTCGTCATGGTCGCCACCCGGAATCAGGCGTATCTCACAGACAGATACACCTCGGCGGGCGTGGAGTACTTCGCGGACTACCCGTGGTATCTCCTCGTCTTGTTCGGGATCAACGTCATCGGCGTGATGCTGGCGCTGATCGTCTCCCTGTGGAATCGGCGCGCCGCGATGTGGCTCGCACTCGTCTCGGGCGCTGCCGATGTCGTGCTCCTTCTGGTCACGATCTTCTTTCGCGATCGGTTCGCAGCCATCGGTATCGGGCTCACTTTGCAGGACATCGCGATCTGTGTCGGCATCTTCGTGCTCGCCGAGTACTTCCGGAGGCTCGCGAAACGAGACAGGTGAGCCGCCTTTTCGTCACGGAGATCGCCGGACTCCTCGAGAAGGTCGTTGAGCTCCCCGAGACGTTGCTGCCCGATCTCCCCGTGGCTCCCGATGAAGCTGATGCCTTACCGGAGGAAGTAGCGCGCGAAGCCCGGGACTTCTTCGGTGTCACACCGGGGCCGATCCAGCACGTCGTCCGGCTGGCGGAGCGCGCTGGTGTGGTCGTCGTGTTTAGCGAACCTGGCATCGCGGCGATTGACGCCTACTCCCTGCACACCGGCACGCGCCCGATCATCGTGCTCAATCCTGTGAAGGACGACTACTACCGACAGCGCTTCGATGTTGCCCACGAGATCGGGCACCTGATCATGCACCACGATGCTGAACCTGGCGGGAAGGTTGCGGAGGAGCAAGCCAACCGCTTCGCCGCAGAGTTCCTGATGCCAGCCGAGGAGATCGGGCCGCATCTTCCCGCGACGACTGCGGGTCGGGGCTGGGCCAAACTCGCGGAGCTAAAGGAGCATTGGGGCGTCAGCCTCGCTGCGCTTCTCTATCGGGCTCGTACGCTGGGCGTCATGGGAGACGTGACGTATAGGAATGCCATGATTCGTATGTCGCAGAACGGTTGGCGACGTGCTGAACCCGGCAGAATCTCATCCCTTGAGGCGCCATCGATGCTCGCTCGAGCCCGTGAGGTGATGAACGAGACGGGCATCGATGACCAACAGCTCCTGTCTGGCGCCGGTCTCCCGCTTGATCTATATGCGATCGCAACGGCACGATCACCGCTCGCTCATGTCAACTCATCGTGAGCTCAACTGACGAACGCAGCGCCCGTCTGATCGTGGACTCGCTCACTCCGTACATCTCCATCAGCTCGCGTCGGGTCGCTCCGCTGGCGAACAGGCGCCGAGCCTCGGCCTTCTGTTCCTCGCTGAGGGCTGCGCGCTTCGCCTTGACGGTGAGGTCGAATCCTGCGCGGCGGAGCGTGTCGCGGACGGTGTTGCGTCGCACGTTGTACCGCTCGGCAAGCTCGTACGTGGACGCTCCGGCTTCGTAGTCCTCGATCAGGAGCTTGACGACCGAGCGATGCAGCGTGTTCTGCCGGGGGAGCGGGCGGTCGGCCGCCTCTCGTGTCGAGCTGCGTGCCGTGGCCAGGAGATCGGCCAATTCCGCAGTTCTCCGCGCTTGTTGGCAGTAGTTTCGCAGCATCCCGACGGATAAAATCGCAGGTCACGGGACCGTCACCCGACGAGGGAGACGGTCCCGTGTCCGTTTCTGGGAAAGGATTGGGAAAGACCGGCCAGCACGGGCAGCCGGATCGGGATATGGGTCCGGTACGAATGCCGCTATCGGTCAATGAGACGGTCGAGAAGTCGGCACCTGCAATGAAGGTCACATTCGGACGCGGGCTTTCAGCGAGTCAGCCTGGTGCCGCTCCTCCCGGATGGTCGGCTCCCCACCTGACAGGGCACACGGATGCTGCGGCTCTGACCAGCGCTGGATGCGCCTGCCCGGACACCGAGCCCGAGTCCCGCCACGGCCACGCTCATTACCGCCGCAAGAGCCGTGTCCGAAGACCCGTACCGCGATGCACCGCGCTCCCGTCCGATACGGCTGAGGCACCGTTCTTCCCCGCCTTCCCGAATTGTGGACCTACACAAACACGGTTTACGCCAATCTCACATAGAGCACTTCATCACCAAAATTGATGAATTGACGGCGTTTTCGCAACATACGTCGGCTTCTGCCGCTAATGTCGTTGCCCCGGCCCAGGCTCCGGTGTGCTCCCCGTGCGCGGAGCACACCCGGCAACCGGACCACTCCCGGGAAGCCCGTTCCCGCACCGCCGCTCCCGTGCGGGCTCCTGTCCGAGAGAGAACGACTGGGCCGGGGCGGGTGAGCACCGGCCCTGCGCCCTGTGGAAGCGAGACGTCAGAAGGAGGTCACGTGGATGACCATCAGGACCTGGTGGTGGTCGCGCTGTCGGGAGTGCAGCGGTTCATCGAGGAGTCCAGAAGCACCTCGGACCTGCGTTCGGGCAGCCAGATCATCGTCGAGTTGACCGCGCAGGCGGTGTCCGTGTTCGAGGAGTCCGCCGCCGAACTGGTCTTCCCCGCCTCGGCCAGGGAGAAGGTGGGGATGCCCAACCGGGTGGTGGCGCTGGCTCCCGCGGGGCAGGGCGCCGAGCTGGCGAAGAGAGCGGTCGAGCGGGTACACGCGCACTGGAAGGAGTGGCTGCGGGAGTTCCTCGGGCGTGAGGAGGACACGCCCGGCATGCCCTCCGTGGTGTGGGTGGTGGCCCCGCCCCGGGCGGGCGGCTATCCGGAGCAGTGGAAGGAGGCCCAGCGCCGCCTGGCGGCCCGCAAGCAGGTCCGCAACTTCACCGCGCTGGAGGCGCGGTCGACCGGCCTCTGCCTGCTGAGTCCCCGCTGGCCGGCCACCGGGCTGCCGAGCAAGGACCTGCGCCCCTTCGAACGCGACATGCTGAGCGCCGCCAACTGGGTGAAACGCGAGCACGGCCGCCGCCGCGAAGGGATCGCCTCGACCTACGCCATCGCCTCGGCCCCGTTCCGGGCCGCGGTGCTGGAGAAGATGAACGACGACGCGGCCGTGGCCAAGCACGTGAAGGAACTGCGCGAGGCGGTGAAGACGGCGGAGATAGGACTCCCCGGCTGGCCGCTGCGGGGCATGGCCGAACCCCAGGACGACACGGCCAAGTGGCTGTGGCGGCACGGCGGCCAGTGGGTCTACCCCGACTCGTGGTCGGCGGAGTCGCTGGCCCGCCAGTTCGGAAAGCCGGCCTCCGGGGAAGAGTTCGATCTTTTCCGCATCGCAGTGGGGGTCGGCCTGATCGCAGCCACCAGGCTCCAAAAAGCCATGCTGGAGAACCACAAAGTGGCGCCTCCCGCCTCCTACCTGGCAATCCTCACCCAGGACCTGGACAACATGGGCCGCCACCTCTCCGACCCGGACGTGTTGTCGCGCAAAGGGCACGCCGAGATCTCCGACCAGTTGAGGGAGGTGGCCGAGAAGCAGACCGCCCTGTTGCACAGCCCCGAGCTCCTGGGCGCCACGGCCTACGCGGGCGGCGACGACCTGCTGGCGTTCCTGCCCGCGGCCACGGCCCTCGAGGGAGCCCGCGCCTGCAAGCAGGCGGTCGTCGAGGTGTCCTCCAGCCTGCCCACCGCCAGTACCGCGCTGCTCTTCTTCCACCGCAAGTACCCGCTGCGCCTGGCCCTGGCAGAGGCCCGCAAGGCGCTGGCCGCCGCCAAGAGCACTCCCAGGAAGAACGCCCTGGCCGTGGGCTACCTGCGCCGCTCCGGCACCCAGGAGACGTACGTGCGGAAGTGGACCCCCGACCGCTCCGCCCCCGACAGGCTGGTGACCGACTGTCTGGCCGTCTTCGCCCGCTCGGGCCCCCAGGAGGCGCAACTGTCCCCGGGGCTGCTGCGGGACCTGGAACGCGACGGCCCTGCCCTGGGCCGCCTCAGACCGGACACCCTTGTCGCCGAGCTGCGGCGGCTCGTCCACCGGCACACGTCCGCTCCCACCGCCGAACAGCAGAAGGAGTTCGCCCTGCAGGCCACGGACCAGCTCCGGGTCCTGGGGCTGCCCGACAGCTCCTCGTCGGCCAATCCCGAACAGCCCCTGATCGCGGCGGCCCGAGTCGCGGTGTTCCTGCGCCAGGAGTGTCGATGAGCACCAACCGCACCGCCAGCGAGACCACCACGTGGGTGGTGATCGAACCCCACGACACCGTCCACGTACGGGACGGCCGACAGTTCAGCTCCCGGGACAGCGCCACGGCCCTGGCCGAATCGGTCGCGCCCCGGCCCAGCACCATCGCCGGGGCGCTGGCCAGCGCCTACGGCGGCGACCTGACCGCGGTGCGCGGTCCCGTACTGGGCAAGCAGGACGCCGACGGGGTGTGGCGCCCCTACTTCCCGGTGCCCGCGGACGTCGTCGCGGACGTGACGGCCAACGCAAAGAAGAAAGAAAGCGACAGAAAAGCACACCGGCTCGCCGTGGGGTCCACCGTGCACGGCACCGACCTCGCCGAAGCCGAAGGCGCCCCCGAGCGCCTGCTGGAACTGTCGCAGCAGACAGCGGCCAAGGTGGAGCCGGTACAGGGATGGATGCGGGGCAGGAGCCTGGAGTCCTACCTGAACGGCACGCTGTTCCGGGACCACGCCGCACCGTTGTCCCGTCTGGGGCTGGCCGACGGGGAGCCGCTGGTCCCCGAGCACCGGATCGGGATCGCCCTCCAGGACCGGCGCGTGCGCCCCGGGTACCTGTACCACGCCACCCACCTGCGTCCGCGGGAGGGGTGGGCCTTCCTGGCCGAGGTGGCCCCCCACCCCGAACGGCCGAAACCGGTGCGCAGCACGGTGGCGCTGGGCGGCATCTCCCGGCTCGCCGAGGTCACCGAGCTCCCGGCGGGCTCCGTGGCCTGGCCCCGGCGCCCCGACCGCTTTCCCGGCGGCCGGGTGCTGCTGTACGTGGCCACCCCCGCGCTGTGGCCCGACGGCTGGCGTCCGCCGCTGCCCCCGGAGGCGACCCTGGTCGCCGCGGCCGTGGGCGATCCGCTCCCGGTGGCCACCGCCTCGCCCAAGCGGGGGTTCCACCGCACCCGCACCCTGCGCTGGGCGGTGCCTCCCGGCTCGGTGTACCTGCTCCGCCTGCCCGAGGAGACCGCCGCCGCCACCGCGGCCTCCTGGCACGGCCGGGCCCTGGCTCCCTCCGCCGACTGGACGTCCCCGTCCGCAGGCGAGCCGTGGCGTCCCCCCACCGACACTCCCCCGCTGGACACCGCCGGATTCGGTGTCGTACTGACAGGAGTCTGGACATGACGACCTCTTTGCTGCTGTACCTGTACGCCGAGTCGCCGCTGCATCCCGGCGCCGCGGGTAGCGACGGCGTTCTCGACCTCCCCATCCAGCGGGAGAGCAGCACCAACTACCCGCTCATCTGGGGCCAGAGCCTCAAGGGAGCCCTGCGGCAGGCCGCGCGCGACGCCAAGTGGAACGATGAGCACCTGAACCAGGTGTTCGGCTCCGAGGCGAGCGACGAGGACGAAGGCCGCCCGGGCAGCCTCACGGTGGGCGACGCCCAGCTCGTGGCGTTTCCGGTCCCCACCCTGCGCCGTTCCTTCGCCTGGGTCACCTCCCGGCTGGCGCTGAGCCGCCTGGCCCGCAAATACGCGGTCATCGGACGTGGCGGCGTGCCCGCCATCCCCAACCCCGGCGACAGCGAAGGCTCCTGCGGCCGGGGCGTGTGGGGCCAAGCTTCCAAGGAGGAGGTCCTCGGTCCCTGCCTGGTACGTCTCCGCCGCCCCGGCGGTGGCAGCGACGCTCCCGATCCCGTCACCGACTGGGCGAAGCTGCTGGCCGCCGACGCCGTGGGCTACGCCGACCACCTGAGCCCGTTCGCTTCCAAGCTCACCGAGGACCTTCTGGTGGTCGGTTCCGAGCCGATGTCCGTGCTGCTGCGCGAATGCACCGAGTACGCGGTGCGGGTACAGCTTCACTCCAAGCGCAAACAGGTGGCCAACGGGCCGTTCACCAGCGAGTACCTGCCCGCCGAAACGATCCTCGCCGCGGTGCTGACCCTGCGTGGTGAGGACAAGAACGCGGTCCAGCGGCTCCGGGAGCTGCTGGACCACTCCCTGCTCCAGGTGGGCGGTGACGAAAGCCTCGGCAAGGGCCTGGTCTGGACCCGGCTCGTCGAAGGAGGCCGCCGTGGCTGAGCGTGTGGACCAGGAAATGGTTCGCCAGGCCGAAAAGGTCATCGGCCCCGTGGTGCCCGACCCCCAGCTTGCCAAGCGCCTCCACACCCGGATGCGCCAGTTCCCGATGCGGCTGCGCTCGTCGGGGCTGGCCGCGGCGTTCGCGTTCGCGGAGAGCAGGAGCGGCGACGGCGACCACCTCGAACGCGCCTACAAGCGACTGTGCGAGGCGATCGTCCAGCACGTCCGCAGCCGACACCTGCTGGAACTGGGCGACCGGCCCACCGCCCGCGACTTCCTCGTCGCGCTCTCCGAGGCCGACCTCGTCACCTACAGCAGGGTCAGCGCCGAGGTCGACCTGCTCGCCGGGTGGCTCAGCCGTATCGCGGACGCCCGCTACGGCAGGCTGGCAGCCGCCGCCGACCGTGCCGAGCAGCAGGCCTCCGGCCGGCCCGCCGACGGGCAGCGGGAGGAGACGCCGTGACCCCTCCCCGGAACCGGCGGGGACCCCGTCCCGGGCCCCGCAACGGTGCTTCCTCCCCCGAGGAGTCGGAGGTCCTGTCCGTCCGCTACGCCGGACCGGTGGGGCGGGTCCTGAGCGGCAGCGTGCGGGAGGACCGCTCGGGCGGAGCGCCCCGCGAGCACGGCGTCCTCCACTACGAAGGGCGCTCCGTGCTGGACGGCACCGCCAACTCCCTGGTCGTCCTGCGCCGCCTGGCCGTTCTCCACGGCAGCTCCGACGCGCGCGCCAAGAAGCCCGTGCTCGACTGGGCCGCTCGCCACGCTCTCGGCCACCACGACACCTGGGCGGCCGAGGTCGCCCGTCGCCGTGCCCACGCCCTGCGCGTGCTGAGCGCGCGCGGACGCCACGTGCACCGCCTGGAGCTGACCGCCGACTGGCGGCTGGTCGTCGGCCTGGGCGAGCAGACCGGCGACCACGAGTTCGGCGTCAGCCTGCACGGCACCTACGGCTGGCCGGTCATTCCCGGCTCCACCCTCAAGGGGGCGGCGGCGGCCTGGGCGCGCCAGCAGCAGGTGCCCGCCGAACGCTACACGGAGGTCTTCGGCAGCGCGGCCGTCCCGGAGGACGAGGAGGACAGCAGGGGCGGCCGGGGCCGCGTGCGCTTCCTCGACGCGCTTCCCCGGGCCGGCTGCGAGCCCCGCCGCCGACTGCGCGTCCACAGCGACGTGATCACCCCGCACCAGCACGCCTACCACACCGAAAGCGGTGCGGAACCGGGCGCCCCCGGAGAGCACCACCAGCCGATCCCGCTGCCGTTCCTGTCGTTGAGCGGCGCCTTCGTCGCCGACCTCGTCGGCGACGACCCCGGACTGGTCCGGGAGGCCGCCGAATGGCTCGCCCACGCCTGCCGCGAGAACGGGATCGGCGCGCGCACCACCGCGGGCTACGGCTACCTCACCGCCACTTCCACTGACGACTGGGAGCAACCATGACCGTTCACCTCGTCTCCGTCGGCCTCACCCTGCGTGACAGCCTCGCCGATCCGAAGCAGTTCCTGGACGGCGACCACGAGGACGTGTTCTACGCCCTCCTCGACAGGGCCGAGACCCTGATCCCCTCAAGGGGCGACCTGGACCGCCATCGCAAGGAGATCGCCCGCCAGCTCGTCCCGAACACCTCCGAGGCCGACAGGCTCCTCACGGAGATCAACGAGGTCCGCCCGGACCTGTGGCTGAGCCGGGCCAGCGCCGAACTCGCCGCCCTGGCCAGGTACAGCGATCGCCGTTCCACGGACCTGCCGCGCAAAGCCCGGCTGGATGCCGGAAGCAAGGACACCGTCGTCCTCCTGACCACCGACACCGTCGCGGGACTGCGCTCGGCGCTGTGGAACGCCCTGGCACTGACCTCGGGCGACCCCACCCGCGTCCTCTGGCTCCCCACCCCGCAGGACCCGGTCTCCCATCCTGAGGGGAAAGTCATCATCGCACCGATCACCGGCCTCGCCGTCGGCGACCCTGACGCCATGTTCCGGGCCATGCGGAACCTGGGACTGCTCGGCCACGCCCTCGTCGACGACATCGTGGGCCCTGGAAAGGACTACGTCTTCCACCTCTCCGGCGGTTACAAGGCCACGATCCCCTACCTCATCGGGCTGGCCGAGGGCATGCGCGGTCTCAAGGACAAGGACAAGGTGGCGTCAGTAACCGCCTACGTCCTGCACGAGGACGACCTGAGCCACCTGATCCCCCTGCCGCTGCGCATCCTCCCCTACGAGGTTCTGCAGGACGAGTTGGAGTCCGTGGACTGGGACGACCAGCCGCCGCACGGCCTGGGACGCCGCCTGCACCAGGTGTCCGGGCACCAACTGCTGGACGGATACGCCTACGAACGCCGCAACAAGGAATGGCGGTTGACCCCGTTCGGCGAAGGACTGCTCCACCTCATCCCCTGATCCAGGAGACCGGTCGTGACCACCGACACTGCGCCATCGACGCTACTCCCGGAAGCGCTCCATGCGCTCCACGAACGGCTGTGCGGCGGTGTGCTTTCCAACGCGCGACGACTGTCCCCAACCGGGCCGTCCACCCTCGATCGGATCTGGAAAGAACTCACCCCGCATCTGGAAGGCCTCTGGGCGTCCGTTCCCGTATCCCCCGGTCCGCTGCCCGAGGCCGACTCGGTCGAAGAGGCGATCGAACGCTTCAGCAAGCACCTCGCCGCCCGTGACGAGCGGGTGCGCCGCCAGCTCCGCTTCCTCGTCCTGTGCCCGCACGAGATCCTGACCAGGTCCCTCGGCAGCGGCACCGGTCACACGTCCCCGGCCTCTGACGAGGCAGCCCTCCGAGTCCACTGGGTGCGGGCCTGCGTGACCGTGGAAGCCGTGTGGCGCTGCGTCGACTCCGCCGCTGACGCCTACGGTGAGCTGGCTCGGTTGCGCCCGCTCGCCGCGCGCAACCGCTTCCTCGTCCTTGCGGAGCCGATGCGCTACCGAACAGACCTCACCAGCCCGTGGGTCCCCGGCCGCGCGAGTGTCTCCCGGGGAACCGGCGATCCCACGAAGCACGTCTTCGGCACGAACACCCGCCAGCTCCTGGTGGACCGGGCCCGCGCCGCACGTCGCGACTGGTACGCCTACCTCAGCGCCTACCAGTCGCACCCGCTGCTGGCCCAGGCCGAGTTCCGCAGGATCGAGGACGAGCTCCGCGAACTCTGCACCGCCCGCGGCTACTGCACCGGTCCGCTCGTCCTGTCCCCCCTATCCCTGGACAAGGACGCTCGGCCCGACGGCGAGGACGAGGACGTGGCCTGGGAAGTCCTCCAGAACCATCTGCTCCCCCGGTTCCGGTTCCTGGAGGCGGCGCCCCTCACCGCCCGCACCACGGCCCGTCGCTGTTACGTCTACTCGGTGTCCGTCCTGGCCTGCGGGTGCGTCCTCGGCGCCGTGGTCGCGGCGCTGTTCTTCGGCTCCTACCAGTTCGCGGCGATACCGGCCGCGCTTTGCTACGCCTCCATCGGCTTCGGAACGGCGGTCTTCGGACGGGCGTGGGCGGCCCTGTGGCTGCTGAGGCTGCCGGCCGCCGCCACGCTCGGCATGGTCCCCCTGATCGCCTTCCCCGACTGGTGGCAGCGCATCCGGTTCGACTGGCAGATCGGCCCCATGGAGCTGGCGCCGCTCCTGCTCCTCGGAGTGTCCTACGGCTACCTGGTCATCGAGGCCCGCAACCACGACGTGGGCCGATGGCGTGCGTTCGGCCGCGCGGCCGCGGTCACCGCCGTCGGCGCCCTGCACGCGTTCCTGGTCGCCCTTCTCGGCCTGACGGTCATCGCGCCGGTCTTCGGCGAGAAGACCTCGAACACCACCATCGCCAGCCTGTGGACCGCCTCGGACAACGCACCCGTCGCGGCCCTGGTCACGGCCGCCGCGTTGTGCCTGGCCATCGGCGTCTTCTCCCAGATCCTGTGGGACGAGCGCCCCATCACCGCTCCCCTGGCGCACACCCACTGGCGCGGCAAGCACTAAGGAGCACCATGCCCTGGATCACCCTGCGTCTACGTGTCACCACCCCGCTGTTCAACGGGGACGACGACGTCCCCCTGCGGGTCAGCTCGCTGCGCGGAGCCATGCGCTACTGGTTCCGCGCGCTGGCCGGGAGCCGGGTCGGCCCCGACATCCGCGTCCTGCGCCGCCTCGAGAACACGGTCTTCGGCAGCACCGAGGACCCCGCTCCGGTCCGGATGCGGCTGACCGGACTGCCCACCGTACGGAGGAACCCCCACCCCTCGTTCCTCGACAAGCAGGAGGAGCCCGGGATCGGCTACCTCATGGGCCAAGGGCTCGGCTCCTTCACCGGAGGCGGGTACCGGATTCTCCGCCCCTACGTGCCCCCCGAGAACTCACAGTTCGCCCTCGAGCTCGCGCTGCCGAACACCGACGGGGACAGGTCCGAGCGGTCAGGCGACGAGCAGTCGCCCCATCCCGACGAATCCGTTGTCGCCCTGACCCTGGCCTCCCTGTGGATGGTCTGCGCCTACGGCGGGGTGGGCGCGCGCGTCCGGCGCGGCTTCGGCGGGCTGAGCATCATCAAGGTCGAGCCCCACGGCCACGTCCTGCCCGCCCCCTGGACGGACCCGGAGCTGCTCCGTTCCCCCGGCCTCGACCACTACCGGGCTTTGGACAGCCTGCAACGCCTACAGCCCATCGGCCCCCTGGAGGCCTGCCTGCCCCACGTCGACACCCTGCTCACCCACCTGGGCGTCGCCGATGCGGCGCGCCCCTGGCGCGAGGACGAGACGCCGACCTACCCGGTGTTCAGCTCGACCCGCACCTGTGCCGGGCTCAGCGCCTACTCCGCCGACCACTGGAACGAGCTGCTCGCCCACGTCGGGCGGCAGTACCGGCTGTCGCGGGCGACGAGCGACAACAGCGCGTCGAGGACCAACTACCGGCCCAAGGTCAAGACCCCCGAACGGGACGCCGTGCTGCGGGGCGGCTCCGACCGCTTCCCCCTGGGCGCGCTCGGCCTTCCCGTGGTCTACTCCAAGGACAGGGTGACCGTGGGCGAGCGCCGCGCCTCGCCGCTGTGGCTGCGCCCTGTGAGAGGCGACGAGGGGTGGCGGCTGTTCTCCTTCGCCTTCCACAACACCTTCCTGCCGGAGGGGACCGAGGTGAAGCTGAACGGGCTCGGCGGCCGGAGCGTCGCCGTCACCGACGACGACGTCGTGCAGCGCACCGGCGACTGGGTGCGGCGGATGCGGACCGATCCGGCCCCCTACCGTCTTCCGTGGGAGGAGGCCCGGACGGGGGCGTGGAGCGGAACCTGAGCGGGAGTACCGGGGAGGGGCTCTGCCGCGTCTCGGCGTCCTGCTCCGGTCGCGCCGGGCAGCGCAGGCGCGCCGCCGGGCGTGAGGCGGACCGGGGCCGGAGCACCGGCGCTGCCTCCTCCTGCGCCGCCGCCTTCGCAGCCCCGGCCCGTTCTGTCGAGAACGACTTCTTCTCAGCCCCAGGCCCGGAACACGGGAACGTTCACCTCTTCGGGGTCGAAACAGGAGTCGTCCCAGTCTCCTTCGAGGACGAACCCGAAGAACTCCCGCAGCGCCTCGTTGGCCAGATCGATCGGGTGGAACGGGAGCACACAGCACTCGTCACCGGGGACGGAGTACTCGCCTCTCCAGAAGGGCTCCTCGAAGGCGAACTGGCTTCCCAGGTCCTCGAGGATCCCGATCTCCGAGCTCATGCTCAACGATCTGACGACGCTCCCCTTCGCCCAGACGGCGAACCCCGCGTAGTCCGTGATGCTGTGCATGAACACGCCGTAGGCGTTCCTCCCCTCCGCCAGGCGCGAGATCTGCCCGGTCAGATCGCTGGGGCGGTCCTGCGCCAGCCAGCGGCAGCAGACGACCTCGACCCCGGGAAAGCTCGCCGCGCACACCACCCCGTCCTCGGGCCAGACAGCCCTGTCGAGCGGGAGAGCACCGGACGGCTGGGCCTGGCCGCCGAGGATCTTCTCCGCCAGTCTCCTCGAACTCTCGGGGTCGATGTCAGAAGCCCCGCGAAACGCTTCTCTCGGCTCTCCTGCGACAAAGGCTACGATTGCGGCTTTCGACCCCACACCACACCTTCTTCACCAGCATGTTCCTCAGTCCCCTCAACGGCTGGACGCAGGAAGCCCCGACCGTCCGTTCCATGGCCGCCCCCGTCTCGTCGGCTTCCCAGCGGCCCTACCGGACCAGGCCGTCTCCCAACGCGAGACGGTCGGCAGTGCTCCCCTGGCGGCCCCGTCGTCCGCTGTCTCCCCGAGGCCATCGGGCGACGGGGCCCCCGCCCGTGACAGCGGCGTGCGGGAGAGTGCCACCGCGCGCGGCTGCGAGTCGACCGGGGCGAGGCGGCGGTGCGACGCCGTCGGGCGACAGTCCCCGTTCCCCGACGGCCCCGGGTCCTCGTGCGGCAGACCGACGGCACTGGGGCGCCGGCTCCCGCTCCCGGCGGCCCGGACCGGCAGCGCGTTCGCCCGCAACGGTCCGGCTCCGGAAACGGCGGATTTCCTGTTCGGAGGACGGGCAGGCCGCAGGCGAGGAACGCCGCTCGCCTCTGGGACTCCCGGACGGATCGGCCCCACTTCCCCGCACACGCTCTGCCTGCTCTTTCTCCGTCTGATCGACCGCCACAGGGGATCCTGCACACCGCCGGGCCTCACCGTCCGCACGTGGCGGCCCGGCGGTGATCCGCAACGGAAAAGGTACCGGAAAAGGCAGGTACTTTGTCACTGTCGCACGGCCGATAACCGGTGTCCCGCTCCGGGGAGCAATCGGTTTTTCTCCGCCGCCCTGGGCGTTCTGCCGAGGGGATGTCATTCTCTTTCGACAGAAAAGAGAAAAGGGACTCGCCGCCCCCGTCTTACGGACGGACCGTTCACGACTGTCGGTGACCACAACTTTCCGTTCGGTCCGGATCGTCCACCGCGTGCCGGGGAGAGCTCGCGGCCGGAGCCGACATCCGCCATGGCTGCGAGATGACGGAAATTCCAGAACCTCATTCTCCTGGCGGCAGACCGCCCGGCAGTGCACCCGTTCTCGGCACCGACCGGATTTTCTTTCCACCGGTGGCCTCTCGATGCCGCCGTCGAAGACGCGGGCCGGAGGAGGGTTCGGCTCTTCGCAAGCCGGCACCGCTCAAGGTCCACCGGTGAAGACGGGCAAGTCGACAGGCGGGCCAGGCCTCTGCCGACCGGGCCCGGG
>Ga0207864_1002146_pt1 | contig 19334 bp, 18 predicted proteins | sample HigsolmetaAR202D_FD_184834 | JGI IMG/M metagenome (GOLD analysis project Ga0207864, IMG submission 184834) | Ionic liquid and high solid enriched microbial communities from the Joint BioEnergy Institute, USA - AR20-2-D (SPAdes) (version 2) ... | reverse complement strand
CGAGGTGACCGGTCGGGCCATCGTGGCCATGGACATGATCGGCGCGGGCGAGGGACAGGTCGTCCTCATCACGCAGGGTTCCAGCGCACGCCTCGCGGAAGGCTGCGACAAGGTGCCAACCGACGCGGTGGTGATCGGCATCGTGGATGAAGCGGTGGTTTCAGGCCAAAAGATTCTTTGAGTGGACAGGCTGCACGATCGCGCGATTCGCGACTTCAACGAATGACTGAACTATGAACCAGGAACAGCTCATCGCCAGCGTGGTGGAGGAAGTGTTGCGGCGTGTCGGCACGGGGCAGGTGACGACGGCCTCCGTAGCGCGAACAAGCAACGGCACGCAGCGGCCGGGCGTCTTCAGCGAAGTCGAACCCGCGGTGCAAACGGCTGAGCGAGCGCAGCGACAGCTCGTTCAGGCGGGGCTGGGCGTGCGCGACCAGATCTGCAAGCTGCTCAAGCAGATGGCCAAGCAAAACGCCGCGGAATGGGGCCGCATCGAGCTGGAGGAGACGAAGGTCGGCCGGCTGGATCACAAGATTGCGAAGCTGGAGCTGCTGGAAAACGTTCCCGGTGTGGAGTTCCTGCGGACGGTCGCACACAGCGGCGACGACGGCGTCGGCCTGGATGAAGCAGCGCCCTGGGGCGTCATCGGTTGTATCACGCCGGTAACACACTCGATCCCCACGATGACCGCGAATGCGATCAACATGATCGCTGCGGGCAATTCGCTGGTGGTCAACCCGCATCCCTCAGGTGCGAAATGCGCGGCGATGGCGGCGGAGGCGTACAACCGCGCGATCAAGAGTCGCTTCAACATCGACCCGCTCATCTGTGTGATTGAGCCGCCAACGCTCAAGACCGCGGAGGAAATCTTCACGCATCCGCGCATTCCACTGTTGGTGGTGACGGGTGGCCCAGCAGTGGCGCGGGCGGCGATGCGCCAGCCCAAGCGAGCCATCGTTGCCGGTCCTGGCAACCCGCCGGTCGTCGTGGATGAGACGGCTGATCTTGATCTCGCTGCCCGATCGATCATCGCCGGCGCTTCCTTCGACAACAATCTGCTGTGCATCGGCGAGAAGGAAGTGTTCGTCGTTGCGTCGGTGTTCAACAAGGTGATGGACGCGATGAAGCGGGCCGGGGCCGTGCAGCTCAACGCCAAACAGGTTCAACAGCTCACTGATGTGGCGTTCACTTATGAGAAGGACCACTACGCGGTGCGCAAGGAGCTGGTGGGCAGGGACTGCACCGTGCTGGCGGAAGCGGCTGGTTTCAAAGTGCCGGCCGACACGCAATTGCTCTTTGGCGAAACGGATGAGAACAACCCGTTCGTGCCGGAGGAGCAGATGATGCCCTTCGTGCCGTTCGTCCGCGTGCCCAACTTCGATGAAGCACTGGCACTGGCACTCAGGCACGAGCACGGTTTCGGCCACACGGCCATCATCCACTCCAACAACCTGGCGAACATCACGCGCATGGGCCAGGCCATGAACACGACGATCTTCGTCGTGAACGGTCCGTGCACGGCCGGCCTGGGTGTGGGTGGCGAAGGTTATCCCAGCTATTCGATCGCGACGCCGACCGGCGAAGGCATCACCAACCCGTTGACGTTCACACGCTTCCGCCGCATCGGTGTGAGCGGCGCGCTGCGGTGTGTGTGAGCGAGGAGGTGGTCGATGCAGCTTGCACGTGTGAAAGGCCGGGCGACCAGTACGGTGAAGCATCCCTCGCTGGCGGGGACGAAGCTGCTGGTGTGTGAGGTGCTGGACGTGCAGGGCAGGCCAACCGGCGACCCGGTGCTGGTGCTGGACAGACTGGGTGCCGGCCGCGGCGACCGGGTGATGATCACAAGCGACGGCGACGGGTTGCGCCTGTTGCTGAAGGACAAGACGACGCCCGCCCGCTGGTGGACGCTGGGCATCGTGGATGAGTAATGAAGCGGCACGACCTGACGCGTTGCAAAACATGACGGGGATCAAACGAAGAAAAGGATCGCGCGGTGACGGATGCGGATCGGCAACTGATTGAACTGATCACGCAGCAGGTGCTGTCGATTCTGCAGCAGCGCGGCCCATCGGTTGCCACGAATGCGACGACGGGCGGCGTGCGATCGGATGCGCCGGCTGCGATCGCTCCGCCGATCGGCGTTTGCACGGGAGATTACTCGCAGTTTCCCGAATTGGCTGGTCGTCGGGTCGGCGCGCAGCCACGACAGGCCTCCCCTGCTTCGGGCGCATCTGCAACATCGAATGCGAATCATGCGCCAGTGCTGAAAGGCATCATCACCGCCGATCAGCTGCAGGAGGCGATGGATACCTCATCCGATCGCATCGCGCGACTCGCGGCTGATGCACGACTGACGCCGCTGGCGAACGATCTGACACGACAGTATCCACAGCGCGTGGTGCGCATGAGCGCGGGCGAAGCGATGTCTGCGGGTAACACCGCAACGAAGATGTCTTCGGCCTGGCTGTGGTGGGCGGAAGGCCCATGCAGCAGCGTCGACGCCGTGGTGGCTGAGCAACGCGACACGCTGCGGCCAATCACCGCAAGACGATCCGCCTGTGCACTGCCGCAGGTGGTGCGTGAGCTGGCGGCGGCGGTGCGCGACGGCCGTGCGGCAGGCGGCGTGCTTTTTGTCGCCACGGCTGCACGGGCGATGTGCATGGCCAACCGGTGCCCTTCGCTCCGCGCGGTGCTGGGCACCTGTGACAAGGCGGTCGAGCAGGGTATCACCGAACTGGGTGCGAACGTGTTGGTGATCGAATACCCCACGTTCGGCAAACGTGCGATGCGAGCCATGGTTGAACGCTTCATTGCGCAGACTCCGCAGCCGCCCGCAGCGATCGAGCAAATGTTGACGGAATTGCAGCGGTGTGGATGAGACGCGAAATGCAGAATGCGACGAATCGCGTCGCCTCATACCCCACGAAGGATTACCCCTTCGTGCCTCAGTGCCACAGTGCCTTCCCTGGTAACCCTCATGCGTATTGCCCGAGTCATTGGAACCGTCACCCTCAACCGCAGGCTGGCATCGTTGCGGCCCGGGCGGCTGTTGATCGCCGAGGCGCTGGACAACACGGCTCTGGAAGGGTTGGCCGAGGGGGCACGCCGTCGTGCACCGATGCCCGAGTCGCTGGTGGTGTTCGACGAGCTGGGCGCAGCCGTGGGGCAGTTGATCGCGGTAAGCGAAGGTCGCGAGGCAGCCAATCCGTTCCATCCCGATCGCGTACCGATCGACGCCTACTGTGCGGCGATCCTCGACTGGATTGATGCGTGAGGGATGGAACACGAGGGTGGACGAACGAGTTTGAAGTTGAAATTCGTGATGCAGCGAAGAGGTGATCGATGAACCAACCCGTGTGGCAACTGAAGAAGCAGATGTGCGACATCGGCCAGCGCATCTGGCAACGCGGATTCTGTGCCGGCAACGAAGGCAATCACTCGATCCGCATCGGTGAGAACCGTGTGCTCTGCACGCCGACGGGCATCAGCAAGGGTTTCCTCACACCGGATGACATCTGTGTAGTCGACATGGATGGCAACCAGGTGGAGCGTAATCCCAACGGGCGTCGGCGCACGAGCGAGATTCTGGTGCACCTGGCGATCTATAAGAAGCGGCCGGACATCAAGGCCGTCATCCACAGCCATCCGCCGCACGCCACCGCGTTCGCGATCTGCAACATGCCGCTTCCTGAGGGTATCCATCCCGAAGCGGAGGTGTTCCTCGGTCGCGTGCCTATCGCCAAGTTCGCGATGCCTTCCAAGCCGGACCTTGCTGACAGCATCATCCCGCTCATCAAGGAGGACACCAACACGGTGCTGATGGGCAACCATGGCTCGGTGTCGTTCGGCAAGGACCTCATCGATACCTACTACAAGCTGGAGATTCTGGACGCCTACTGCCGCATTCTGCTGCTGGCACATCCGCTCAAGCGTGTGAACACGCTGACGGCGGAGGAGATGACCGGCCTGTTGCAGGTGAAGCAGCAGTTCGGGATTCCCGATTCGCGGCTGGCGTGTGCGCCAACGGGCTGCGTGGGCGAGCAGAACCAGGAGTTCTTCGCCACGTTCGATGTGCAGCCGATGTCCGCGAGCTGCGGCTGTGGTTGTAACGGTCAAGGCAGCACCACAACGCAGTTGAGCGATACACCGGATGGCGATCCGACCTTCGAAGCAATGGTGCAGACCATCACCGATCAGATCATGGCGACAGTTGGCGCGTAATTCAGGCAAGAGCGAATCATGAGCATCAAGGTTTCCATCATCGGTGGCGGCGGACGCGTCGGGTCGAATGCAGCCTACGCGCTGCAATGCCTGGGCATCGTGCGCGAAATCGCGCTGGTCGACGCCAATGCAGAACTGGCCAAAGGCGAAGCGCTGGACCTGCTGCATGGGGCATCGATCGCGGCCGACCAGAACATCTATGCGTGCGACATTGCCTCGGGCCGGGTCAGCGACAGCGACGTCGTGTGCATCACCGCAGGCAGCCGCCGCAAGCCCGATGAATCCCGGCTGGACCTCATCAATCGCAACGTCTCGATCTTCAAGTCGATCCTGGATGAGCTGAAACAGGCCGGTCTGAACGAACGGGCGATCATCTTCGTCGTGTCCAACCCGGTCGACGTGCTGACGCGTCTGGCGATCGAACACCTGCGCTGGCCGGCTCATCAGGTGATGGGGCTGGGCACGGTGCTCGACACCGCGCGCTTCCGCTCCATGATCGCCGAAGCGAAACAATTGCCGCCCACGCAGGTCAAGGCACTCATCCTCGGCGAGCACGGCGACACCATGACGCCCATCTGGTCCAGCGCCACCGTCGCGGGTGTGCCGCTGACCACACTGCTTTCAGTAAACGAGCAGAACGCGATCTTCAAGCGTACCCAGGGTTCGGGGGCGGAAGTCATTCGCGGCAAGGGGGGTGCGGGTTACGCCGTGGGCCTGAGCATCGCGGAGGTGATCCACTCGATCGCGCTGGACCGCCGACAGATTCTGCCCGTCAGCACGCGCATGACCGGGCAGTATGGCATCCGCAATGTCTGCCTGAGCATCCCGACCGTCGTCGGTCGCCAGGGTGTCATCCAGGCGATGGAAATCGAACTGTGGCCCAAGGAGGTCGCGGGCATTCAGGCCAGCGCCAAAGCACTGGAGGAGACGTGGCGTAAGCTCGCGTGAAAACGGAAGGTCGTCACGCGACAAGTTGCGTCGCTTCGTAACGCCTCCGTCCTTCGTGCGTTCGTGCCATTGAATCACCATGCAAAAGACCCTTGACGTCAAGCTCGCTCGGATTGCCGCGGACCCGTCCTGCCGCGATTTCATCCTTGCCGACGCCAAGGATGCGGACATGGCGGCGGGTATGGCGGCGCCGGGCGTCACGCGCGACGGCCGCATGCGAACGCTTCAGGAGTACCGCCAGCTCATTCGCGAAAACGTCGCGCAGGGCCTCATCGACATCATGCTCATGAGCCCCTCCACCGGTGAACAACTGGCCATCCACGAACGACTTTTTGAGAACAGCAGCGTCACTCCCGCCTGCCGCGCTAACGACACAACCGACATTCATCTGGCTCAGGGCGGCATCTATCCACTGCAGCCGTCGCGCCCCTTTCGCACCGCCACGATCGAGCAGATCATGTACGGCAAGGTGGCCCCGAAACCGGGTGAGCCGGTCGTCGGCGCGGATCTGGGCCTCTACTCGATCACGTTCAACAACGATGTGGAGCGCGACCTGGAAACGCTGGAAAAGTACCGGGCGTTTCGCATCGAGGCGGAACGGCTGAGCTTTCGCCATTTTCTGGAAGTCTTCGATCCCAACGCCTGCGGCGATATGTGCCCGGCTGACCTGGCGCGCTACATCAACGACCAGATCGCACGCACGCTCGCCGGTGTCGTCGGTAAGGGCAGGCCAATCTTCCTCAAGATCGCCTACCACGGCCCGGCCGCAATGGAACAGCTCGCTTCCTACGATCGCAGCCTCATCATCGGCATCCTCGGCGGTGCATCCGGCACCACCTACGATGCCTTCCATCAGCTTTGGGAGGCACGCAAATATGGCGCACGGGCGGCGCTCTACGGCCGCATGATCAACAACAGCGAGCACCAGCTTACGATGATCCAGCACTTGCGCTGGCTGGCAGATGGCGAACTGGACGACCCGGCCGAAGCGGTGCGCTCCTACCATAATGAACTGGAGAAACTGGGCATTTCGCCCTGGCGCTCGCTGGAGGATGACCTGAAACTCACCCCACGTGCCACCGCCTATGCGGGCGGCACGGCGAAGCCGACCGGTAGCGCCCGACCCACCGCACCGTCAGCATCAACATCAGCCAGCCGCTCCAGTGACAAGGTCCAGGCCAGCCTCGCCCGCTGGTCGCGCATATTGTCCTGACCGAACCGTTTTTGTCGACATCACGAGGTAAACCACGGATGCTCATTTTTGAACGCCAGCAAAAGATCATCGAAATCCTGCGCCAGCGTAAAAGTGCGCAGCTCGATGACCTGGCGCGCGAACTGGGCGTCAGTGCCTCAACCGTGCGGCGGGATCTGGAACAACTGGAACGCACCGGCCAGGTCCAGCGCACCCACGGCGGCGCGGTCTACCGCAACGACGGGCACCAGACCTTCGAAACGCACAGCGACGCTCTGGCGGCCCGACTCAACGAGCAGGTCGATGCCAAACTCGCCATCGGCCGATACGCAGCCAGCCTCGTCGAGCCACACATGACACTGCTGCTGGATGGCGGCTCCACTGTCATCTACACCGTGAGGCAGATCACCGTCCGCCCCATCCAGGTCGTCACCAACAGCCTCGCCATCGCCAACCACTTCGCCGATGACGATCAGGTCGAGCTGACCATCATCGGCGGACAGCTCTATCCCCGCACAGGCGTGCTGGTCGGCCCGCTCGCCACCGCCTCGCTCGCTGAACTGCATGCCGATTTATGTTTCTTCAGCCTCGCCGCCATTCATCACGACGGAGCTTACAACCTCAACCTTGAAATGGCCAAGGTCGAGCAGATGATGATCCAGCAGGCCGCCCGCAGCGTCATGCTGATGGATGCGACCAAGTTCGGCCGCAAGAGCCTGGCTCGCGTCTGCAGCTTCGATGAGGTCGACCTGATCGTCACCGACACCTCCATCGACTCGACGTGGCGCGAATCGCTGGGGGAACGGCTCATCGTGGCGGAGTGATGCCCCCCGCTTTTGAGACGCCTTCGCACCGTCACCCTTCCACATCAACTCAGATGGTAAACTGGGAAAAGTTTCACCTTGCCCCTTGCCCCGCCGCATGGTACAAACGTGCCATCACCGGGAGCTGGTGATTTGATCTCTTTCCAAGGATGGATGCCATGAAGCTTGCTCTCACGATCACCCTTTCGCTCGCTGCTCTCTTCTCCCTGACGGCGTGCCAGAACAAGAAGACCACCGCCGCCCCGGAGCCATATACCCCGGTCTACGATGAAGCGGCGTTGAATCAGCCCGTCGATGCCGGCATCACCACCCTGCGACCTCAGCCGGTGCAGGTCTCGCCCGCGCCGGCGCCCGAACCAGTGCCGCTGACCGTCGCCAGCCGCACCTACGTCGTCCAGCCCAAGGACACGCTCTGGTCCATCGCGGTGCGTCACTACGGCAACGGCCAGAAGTGGCGCGATATCGCCGCCGCCAACAACATCACCGACCCCAACCGCATCGCGATCGGACAGACACTGGTTCTGCCCTGATCGCTGGTTGTTCAAACCTCTTTTCTGCTAGAACCGCCCGATGGGTTCCGTGTCGCGCAATGCTTCGTGCAGGCGCCGAAGGTATTCCATGCGCGGAATCTCGACGACGCCGAACTGCGCCATGTGCGGGTTGGTGAACTGGACATCGAGAAGCGTGAACCCGCGCTGCCGCAGATGCTCGACGAGATGCACGAGGCAGACCTTGGATGCGTCGGTCGCCCGACTGAACATCGACTCACCGAAGAAGGCCCGGCCGATCGCCACACCGTAAAGCCCGCCGACCAGCAGCCGCCCCTCGGCATCCTGCGTCTGCCCGGGTGAAGGCTCGCCGCTCGCCCCGCCATCGCGAGCCTCACGGTCATCCAGCCACGCCTCGACGCTATGGGCGTAGCCGAGCTGGTGCAGTTGCGTGTAGCCGCGGATGATCGGCTCGTTGATCCACGTCTCCGCCGAATAGGGGCGCGGCTGGGCACAGCCACGAATCACGGCTTCAAAGGCGACATCGCGCGTGACGATGTAATCCCCCCGCCGCACCCGCCTGAGCAGGCTGCGTGGGAAGCGAACCGCATCCAGCGGCAGAATCGCCCGCGGATCCGGGCTGTACCACGCCACCCGCCGATCCCGCCGCGACTGTGCCATGGGAAACAACCCCTGGCAATACGCCCGCAACAAAAGCTCCGGCGCCAGTTCAAACTCATCACTCATTGCCCACCGCACCAGAACTGGAACCACGAACGAACGTGAATACACGCCGAGAGATATCGAAAAGCAAGGGCACACACAGGTGCCAAAAATTCTACGAAGCGACGCGCCCCTTTTGCGTTTAAAACGCCCAGCCTGTCCCCCACCACTTTACCCCACCCCACCGCTCAGCCACGAACAAGCTTCCGCGGCACAACCGCCTCCCCCCGCCCTTGCCATGCGGTCAACTCGGTGATACGCTTATGATCTCTACAGCACGGGGCCGTAGCTCAATTGGGAGAGCGCAGCGTTCGCAATGCTGAGGTTGTGGGTTCGATCCCCATCGGCTCCATATCTGACGCCTGTTGACTTCCGTCAGCAGGCGTTTGTTTTTTGGCCGGTACCGCGCAACGCTGGATTCGCGTTCGTGAATCTGCAACCCCTGAACTCCCGTTATGCTGTGATCGATCCCGGGCACAGTACTTCAAGCAGATTCTGCACCGCGACCTGTACCGCTCGGTCGATGCTCTCCCCGGTAAACCCGCCCACGTGTGGTGTACAAATGACGCGTTCGTGTGACAGGAGTGCAGTCATCTGCGGCGGTTCCGTCTCGAAAACGTCGAGCGCCATCCCGAAGATGTGACCGCTCTGCAGCCGCTCGAGCGCCGCTTCGGGGTCGATCAACTGATGTCGTGCGGTGTTGATGATGATCACACCCCGCAGCGTCTGATCGAGTCGCTGCGCATCCAGCAACACGCTGCCATCGGCTGGCGGTGGGCAATGCAGACTTAACACATCAGCCTGACGAATCACCTCATCGAGCGATGCATAAGCAAAACGCGGTGACGGAGCGAAGCTGTCATCCGGCTTCACATCGTACGCCAGCACGCGCATGTCCAGTCCCAGCGCCATCCGCGCGAGTCTGCGGCCGATCTGCCCGCAACCCAGAATGCCCAGTGTCCTGCCCTGCAGTTCGATGCCCTGCGTCCGCTTCCATCCGCCGGTCTTGATGGCGCGGTCGCTGGATGGAATCGCACGCGCGAGATTGAACATAGCTGCGATCGCCAGTTCAGCTACGCCCTGCGCATTGGCCCCGATCGCGGGCTTGACCACGATGCCACGCTGAGCGGCGGCCTGCAGATCAACATTGTCCACCCCGACACCGTTGCGTGCGATCACCTTCAGCGCATCAGCCGCTTCAAGCACCGCCGCAGTCACCGGTTCCACACCCGCAAGATACCCGACACAGCCGGGAAGCGCAGCGATGAGCTGCGCCTCGGTCGGCTGCTTCCCATCGCCGCACAATACCACCTCGAAGCTTGCCTGCTGCAGCGCTTCGAGTGCCGGGTGCCCACCCGCGGCGGTAATCGATCGGGGTGTGACAAGAATCCTCATCATTCAATTACAACCTGGCCGCTGCGGATGAAGATACGCTTGGGGAAACCCTCGCGTTCAATGTCGCCACGACCAACGGCCATTCGTGCAGCAGTCGATATACGCAAGAGAATGAAAACCCGCAATCGCGGACGAAGGCACCTACATGGGCGTCCAGCGGCGCGGACAAGGGGCTTCAGACATAAAAATCTTTTGACAGGACAAACGTTTTCGCGCACTTTAGAACACGTGACAACCCGTGCCGCAACCGTGATTTCCATACCGTGAGCGTGTCAGGGAGCATGATTTGGCGATGCAGAACACCGAGGAACCAGCACTGTTTGCTGAGCACGAGCGATTCTCTCTCGATCCCAACTCGCCGGTCCCGCTCTATCACCAGATGGAACAGGTCATTCTGGAGCGCATCCAGCGGGAGCGAGCGATCGGCCGAAAGCTGCCGCGCGAAATCGACCTGATGAAGATCTTCGGCGTCAGCCGCGCTACGGTCAAAAAGACCACCGACCAGCTCGCCGACAAGGGGCTCATCGAACGCAAACGTGCCATCGGCACCCGTATTGTCCGTGTCAACATCACCGAGGATCTGGGCCGACTCAAGAGCTACACCGAGGAGATGGAGTCCAAGGGGCTGAAGGTGAGCACCGTGCTCCTGTCCAGCAAGGTGCACAAGCCTGAAAAAATCGTCGCCGAGAAGCTCCGGCTCGAACCCGGTGAAACCACGCTCCAGATCCGCCGTCTGCGTGGCACCAGCGAGGTCTTCCCCGTCGTCCTCCTGCAGTCGGAGCTGCCCTCACGGCTGGGCCTCAATCCCGACGAGGCGTTCGAGGGATCGCTCTACCGCATTCTCGAAGAATACCACCGCATTCCCATCGAATGGGCGGAGCAGACGATCAGCGCACGCACCGCCACCCGCGAAGAAGCGTCACAGCTCCGCATTCGCCCCGGCGCAACCGTGCTGGTGATGGAGCGCCTGACCTACAGCACCGGGGACGTCCCCATTGAATTCGTCCGCGCGGTCTATCGCCCCGAGCACTACTCGTTTTCGATCAAGCTCAAACGGTAATCGTGAACGGGAAGGGGGAACCGGGCAATCTGACGAAGTGACACAGCAAGTTCGCGTGATATCGCAAAGAAACCGCGATCTGGTGCCGCGCGGTCATTCCGCACCCACAGGCTTAACTCTTCGCGCTCACCGTTTCACACTTTCCCCCTGCGTACGCCCCCTACCCGGGCATCACCGCTGCCGCGCTCCCGCAGCGGGTCGGGCGGCGGGCTTCTCATCCTCCGGATTCAGCCTCGTCATCCGCAGTTCGCCCGCTTCCGGATCGAGGCGGAACTGGAAGTGTTTCAGGAAGCTGTTGCCCAGCAGCGCCGGGGCCGCGATCAGTTCCTCCGGCAACACCAGGCATTCGACGTTACGCACGATGAACTGGCCCACCTGCACTGATTCGAGCGTCTTGAGCGCCGCCATGACCTGACGCCCGTCCGCCAGCACCACGTTCACCTTCGGATCAGCATCCTCCACCGTGATGCCCAGCTCCTGCGCCATCGTGAACGGCAGCGAGATCGAACTGGCGCCAGTGTCCAGCACCATCTGCCGTGTCGGCTTCTCGTTGATGCGCACGTCGATCAGGAACGTGTCATTTTCGCGTTGCAGCTTGATGACGCCCGATTCGATGTCCGCTGTCTCACGGGCCAGCATTCGCCGGGCGCTTTCAAAGGCGTTGGTCGGCCCGATGATGAAGCGGCGGTTTTCCACGCTCATCGCCTCCAGAGCCTTCCGCACCTCCTCATCCTGGTTCAACTCGTCATACTTCTTCGCCGCTGCCTCGATCTCCTCGGCGATCTTCAGCAGCGTGGTGACGTACTCCGCCTGGGCCTTGTCATAGCTGGTCTGGTTGTCGCGTTCGCGCTTTTCACGTTCCGCGGTGACCTGCTGCAGTTCCCGCTCCAGCGCATTGATCTCCTCGACCAGCTTGTTGTAGCTCTCGACCGTCTGGGCTTTGCGCGTCTCGCCCTTGAGTTCTTCCAGGCGGTACTGCCGGTCGGAGATATACGCCTTGACCTGGCTGAGTCGGCGTTCCATCGCGCGATAGTCGGTCTCAGCCTTGCGGAAGTCGCGTTTCACCCGGTTGAGCGTCGCCTGATGCTTGGAAAGGTCCGCCTCGATGGGCAGCACCCACGTGTTGCCTCGCAGCACCAACCCCTTGCCTTCAAGTGTTTTGCGTGCCGCCTCCTCATCCGCCAGCGCAGCGCCCGCCGCCAGAACCAACGTCAGCACGCCGAGGATCACCTGTCGCATGTTCTACCTCGCCTGAAAGCAGTCAGATGAAAGATCCGAAAGGGTAATCTGCGATTATACCACAACCACCGCCCCGGTCCCCTATTTCCAGACTGTCACAATATCAGGACAAGCCGACGGCGTCCCCCGGAAAAGAACGTCGTCGGATCATCCACCCCGCCGGCTCGCCCCACAGCCAAAACCGCATCGCCGGGGACGTATGAAGAACAGGCCCTGCCCCACAACGCGGGCCTGTTCACCTTCCTCACGCAGCAGCAGGATCAATTTATGCAGCCTGCGACGAATTCCTTTTCCGCCCCCGGGCTGAACCCAGCCCGCTTGTGTCTTCACGCCGCCACTGGTTTCACCCCGCTTCGAAAAAAAAAATGTTCCAAGCATTTGACCCGCCCATTTGTTCGCATAATATTTGGGTGTCGCCCGCACCCCGCCCGTGCGGCTAACCCCTGTTTCGTTCGCCCGGGGCTGCCCTCCCGCCCCTTTCCCGGCCCTGTCGCCGCTCTTTCGCTAGAATGCCCGTGGTGTTCCCGGAGGCGTGTTGCACGATCGCCTTCGCCGTCGGCCCCGGGCCGGCGAACCGCACCTTTGAACGGAATCAGACCCCCATGCCCGCAACGCTTCAGGATCGCTCGATCGTTCACGGCCGACTCGCCGAAAGTCACCCGGACCGCATCGTCCTGGCCCTGCCCGGCACCGACTACCTGCTTCACCTGGTGGTCGATCAGCCGATCGACCTGCCACGGAACGAACCAATCGCCGGTCGCATCCATGCCCAGGCACGGCGGGTTGATGTCGTCGGGACGGGCGGGCGGTACGTGGAGCCGGTCTACGGTCGGCCTCGCCGCCTGCAGGGCCGTATCCTCGAAGTCGACCCGCAGGCCAACACGATCACCGTGAACGGCCCCTGCCCATTCATCTGCGAGCTGACCGCCAACCAGCGTGCCGATCAGTTTCGTCCCGGCCAACTGGTCAGCTTCGATGTATTGCGGGGCGCGCGATTCGAGTGGATCCCCGCCGAGCCGACCACGCCCGAGCAAGGCGAATCGCAGGCGGACGATGCTGCTTCGGTGCTTCCACCGGGGCATCTGCCGACGGAAGGTTCACAGGAGATGACCAATCGTCGCACGCCGGGGGAAAAGACGACTGATCACGGCGCCCTGACGACGGAAGGCCAGATCACCGGCCAGGAGAAACCGCCTGCCGACTTCCCCATTAGCGGCTGACCTGTCACACGGCACGGTGACTGACACACAATATCCATCCACCAACCAACCCCTACGTATCCATCAACGCGAACATGAAGCTCCAACGTATTCTCGTCACCGGCGGCGCCGGGTTCCTCGGCTCCCACCTCTGCGATCGTCTGGTCGAACAGGGCCACGATGTCATCTGCCTGGACAACTTCTTCACCAGTCAGAAGATCAACATTCGCCACCTGCTCGACAAGCCGAACTTTGAGTTGATTCGCCACGATGTGACGCATCCGATCTGGCTGGAAGTGGATCAGATTTACAACCTGGCCTGCCCCGCCTCACCGGTGCACTATCAATACAACCCCATCAAGACGATGAAGGTGTCGGTGCTGGGCACGATCAACGTACTGGGTATGGCCAAGCGCAATCGTGCCAAGGTGCTGCAGGCCTCCACCAGCGAGGTGTACGGCGACCCGGATGTGCATCCGCAGCCGGAGTCCTACCGCGGCAACGTCAACCCCATCGGTGTCCGTGCCTGCTATGACGAAGGCAAACGCGCAGCCGAGACGCTCTTTTTCGACTACCACCGCGCCAACGGCGTTAACATCCGCGTCATCCGCATCTTCAACACCTACGGCCCGCGCATGCACCCCTATGACGGCCGAGTGGTCAGCAACTTCATCTTTCAGGCCCTCAATGGACAGGACATCACCATCTATGGCGATGGCTCCCAGACGCGTTCCTTCTGCTACGTCGACGACCTGATCGAAGGCATGATCGCAATGATGAACGGGCCTGATTCCTTCATCGGCCCGGTCAATCTTGGCAACCCGCACGAGTTCACGATCAGGGAACTGGCCGAACTGGTCATCGAGATGACCGGCTCGCGCAGCAAGCTCATCTTCCTGCCACTGCCTTCGGATGATCCCACACAGCGTCAGCCCGACATCACGCTGGCCAAAGAGAAGCTTGGCTGGGAGCCAAAGGTTCCGCTGCGCGAAGGTCTGGCCAAGACGATCGAATACTTCCGAAACCTCGACCTGCGCCACTTCCGCCGGCCGACGAACCACTACATTCATAAGTCCACCGCAGCGAACAACTGACAACCGCAAAGGCATCCATCGCCATCGAGCTGCCCGAACTGAAGGATGAGTTGAACTGGTCGACCGCAAACCTTTACCACCGGCACCATCACCGTCATTCTCCGCAACCGGGCTGCTCGCGAGCAGCGCAACGCTGCTATTGCTTCGGCGCGGCATAACGGCCCCGGACCACGCTATAGCAGTACATACCACCGTTACACTCCGGCTCAATACCCGATGCGTTCGAGCAGCCGAAAAAACGCAACACACGCCTCACCGCGTTTGATCGAGCCAGCCTGGTGTGCCGGGCCAAGCAGTCCGAAGGAAGCCAGATGTTCGCCCGCGGCGGTGCCGATGTCGGTGCGATCCCACAGGTCGACCAGTTCGCCCAGAACCAGCAGCCATGTTGCAAACACTTCGCGCGGCATTGGAGCATTGTTGGTAGTCGCGCTCTGAGCAACGACATCCCATGGTCTGGTCGGCATTGACGCCCCGATCCATGATGGTTCGACAAACGCCATAACCCGCGCCATCCAGTCAGAGGCTTCACGGAACGTTAATACGTCGTCGCATCGTGCCTCATAGGCCGCAAAGAAACCGCACGTCCCTAGAAACTGCATCGCATGATTCGATCCATGGTGCGGCGCAATGTCGCGGAAATAGGTGATGACCTGGTCATGTCTCAGGAGTATCCGTTGAATCTGCCTGATCGAAACATCGCGTACATCCTGGCCTTCACAGATCGCCAGATGCGCCGCCACCCCCGCCGCCTGTCCCATCGCCATCCACGTCGGCTCCATGCGAATACTCGAGTAGGCCACATGCGTCGTCGATGCCGCCACCGGTACCACCAACCCGCGCACTTCCTCGGGCACCATGATTCCAAACGGGATCTGATAAACCCCCGTCGCCTCCTCGAACACGCAGATGTAACCTTCCAGCACCCGATCGGACACATCACTGCGCTTGCACACGGGAAAGCTGTCGATCGGAAACTCACCACAGGCGATGCTGTCGCACTGCACAGGAGGTCGGCCGCCTTTCGACTGAGCGATGTCATGTTCGGTCAGTGTGTACAGACCGCACAGCCGCCTCGCTTCACGGACATAAAGCTGCCAGGGGAAGTGGCCGTTTTCGACAAACTCGTCGCGTGGCAATCCATACTCCCGCGCCATACGCCGATGCTCCGACGGTACCGACTCATCGTTCTGAATGAAATAAAGGAGCCCAAGCGTCAGGTTGCGATGACGTCGCTCGATACGCTCGCGCGTCTCCCAGTCACCGTCGACGTACCCTCTGTTTTCCTCGGGAAACGGAAATGCCAGTGGCCGCGGATTGATGTTGACATCGTACTTGCGATTCGGCAGTGCCGTGACCGAGAGCGCTCGCAGCAGTGTGTCGAAATGTTCGGGGTAGTAACCATGCCCGTCGCGGATGGTTTTGGGCGAACCAAGGCGGCCTGCCCGCAGGTCTTCAAGGTAGCCCAGATAAACGTCCCGGTCATAATCCTCGGGGCATTCAATCGCCACGCGATTGGCGGGATCATCCGTGAGACACAGGCGATACGTGTACGCGGGCAGCCTGTCATCGCCCTCGCCGGTCGAACCGGGCAGCAGCTCGTGCGTGTCGTAATCCATGTAGATCACCCCGGCGTGCGGCTCGTTGAACTGAGCGCGCGATTCCCGTCCCATACGAAACGCCGCCCCCGCACGCGCGAAAAGGTCGCCCTCATACGTCGCATCGACGAACACCTCGCCTTCCAGCCACACACACTCACCCGTATGCAGATTACGCACCCGCACTGCCTTGACGACGTTCTGATCCGTCAGCACATCGTCCAGCCGATGCCTGCGAAACACAACGATGCGAGGCTCCTGCGCAATCATTTCATCGATGATGCGCTGTGCTACGCTGGGTTCGTAGTAGTATCCATCACGGCACTGCCGAACCTGTTGAGCATCGCGGCCGTACGTTTCCACGTAGTACTGATACACCCGACCGATGAATTCACGGAAGATGCCGCGAATGGCATCGCGCGTGACGATGTCCGACTTTCCGATACCGTTGGTGAGCATGCCTCCGATCACCGGCAGCCGCTCGGCAAGCGCAACATGATGACCCAATCGGGCAGCCGACAGCGCCGCGGCTATCCCGCCGGGCGTACCGCCAATCACGACCACTTCAAAACGCATTTTGTCATTCAATCGTTGTATCCCTCACGAAAATCCTCGGAATCGTTCTCGCCGTTGTGTCGGAGATCAGGCGGTAAGCTGTGCGGGCTGGACCGTACCGACCGGTGCGCCCTGAGTCCGTCGGGGCATCGTCCAGACGGTCAGCCCCTCCAGATCACGAGGCGGCACATTGCGAACCAGACTGATCAGATACGCCACGACAATGAACGTCAGGTTGACCAGTGTGCCCACCCAGTAACTGTGAACACCGAGCGTAAGTTCCGAAGGCAGGAGCTTCATCAATCCCATCCCAAGGTAGATGTTGAAGGCGATTGCCAACGACATCGCGATTGTCGCGGAGACGCCATCGACGCGCCGCGTGAAAAAACCGATCATGAAAAGTCCCGTCAGGCACCCGCCGAATACGCTGGTGACGATCAGACTCGCATCGTTCATGCTCTCCTTTTCAAGTCCGCTGAACATCAACGCCCCGATCGTGACCAGCACCGTCACAGTCGCAGCGATCAGCCGGGCGGTACGCAGGTAGTAACGGTCGCTGCGCTCACGCGCCAGAAACGGCTTCATCAGGTCGACGACGACAACCGTGGAAATCGCGTTGATCCCAGAATCAAGCGAACTCATCGCAGCAGCCAGAACCGCAGCTACAATCAGGCCCGCGACACCTGCAGGCATTTTCGTCAGCACGAAGTATGGCAGCACATGATCGGGTTCCAACTGACTGACCACCGGATCCTCAAACACCCGGTAATAGACAAAAAGGCACGTTCCGACGAAGAAAAACATCGTCCACATGGGAAGCGCGATGGCGGAGAACATCAGCGTCGCCTTGCGTGCCTCGCCGATCGAGCTTGCAGCCGCATAACGCTGAACCATGTTCTGATCACCAGCACAAATTCCCAGCCAGTTCACCATTCCCAGAATGATGACGGTCCAGAACGTCCGTTCGTGCAGATTCCAGTCGAAGCTGCCCAGGCTGAACTTGTTGTGGGCATTGCCCTGCTGAATAACCTCGCTGATCCCGCCGGGCAGACTGAGAGCAATCCACGCAACGCAAAAGATGCCTCCACCGATCAGGATGAGCGCCTGAACCACATCAGTCCACACAACCGCCTCAATACCTCCGGCGATCGTGTAGAACGCGATGACGACCGAGGTCATCACAATCACCAACGTGATGGGAAACCCGGTGAGGAAGTGGATGGGGATCGCGACAAGGAAGAGAATCTGTGCCATGCGAATGAGCTGAAGCATGACAAAGCTGAGCGTGCCATAGAGTCGCGGCACTGTGCCGAACCTGTCACCCAGGTATTCGAAAGCGGACGTAAGGCCCGCGCGTCGGAAAAAGGGAATGAACAAAACCACGGCAACAACGGCGATGATGGGCAGCACAAGATTGACCGAGAGCTGTCGCCAGTCCAGAACGAAGGCCGCCGCCGGTAGCGCAAGAAAAGTGACGGAACTGACGATGGTTCCCAGCATCGACATTCCAATGACCCAGCCGGGAAAAGCACGTTTGCCGACGAAATACTCCTCCGTCGTTTCATTCCGCCGGGCGAAGTGGACACCGAGCCATGCCATGGCCACGAGATAAACGACGATCACCACGGCGTCAGGAAGTCGGATGGTTGCATCCATGGGTGGAACGATCCGAAATGCGTGGCCGAGTGTTGGCTGTACCGCAGTGTCCGCGAATCCCCCCGCAGGACGTTGGCCTCATTGTAATCGCCGCAGGTCGGCCAGATTAATCTTCAGAACCTCAATGCTTTGCTTTCTCCCAGCAAATGCGACCAACAGATGGCTGTCGTGTTCGATGACGTGCGGATAGTCGACATGGCGGCCACTGACCAGCACGCCCATCTGCGTGAAGACCAGACCATCGTCACTGATCGACAACGCCAGCGGGTCGCGCCTGCGTGGGTTCGGGTTGGATACGAGTACGTAGCGTCCATCGCTCAATCGCAACCCGTGAAATTTGGAGCGTGCATCCGGAAAGTTCGTCTGCACAGGGACGCTCCATGTGCGGCCGTTATCTTCGGAGATCGACCGATAGATGTATCCGCTGCCCCGGTTGTCTCGGAACATCGCCGCGAGCCTGCCATCGGGAAGGATCCACCAGAATGGCTCCTCGGCGCTCAGTTCGGTGGATGAGCCATGCACGGGAATGGATTCCCAGGCATCCAGCGCCTCAACGCCGCCCACGAGGAAATGCACACCGCGTCGTGCGTAATCGTGCGTTCGCCGCGACATCATCCATTCGCCGGTCGGCAGTTGTTTCGGAGGAAAGTTGTTAATCGTATCGCCGAAGACAACACCATGATCGATCCACTGTTCGGTTTTGGCATCCCAGCGGAACGCGCGCAACTCCAGGCTTTTGCCGAAGAATCCTGCTGCTTCATCGAGCGATACCAGTGCCAGCAGTTCGCCCGCGCGCTCCCAGAAGCCGCGTGCGATGTAACGGAATCCGGCATCGGTTCGCTTGCCGTAATGTGGTGAATCAGGACCGGAGTTGGGCGGCACGGGTGTGAGATACTGCGGCTCGCTCCACGTCAACCCATCAGCACTCGTGGCGTACTTGACACGCTGCCCCACCTGGTCCTCCACGCCCGGACCATCACTCCACATCAACCAATACCGGCAACCGTAATGGATCAGACAATTGTGCTGGTTTACGCCTTCCGTCGCGCGAACGTCGCTGACTACGACGTGCTGCGACCGGATTTGCGGCAGCCTGGCGAAATCGATGTCGTGAACACGCGATGGTACCCACTGGCCCTGCAACA